>Ga0187894_10004432_pt1 | contig 15069 bp, 9 predicted proteins | sample GBC1701081metaG_FD_136650 | JGI IMG/M metagenome (GOLD analysis project Ga0187894, IMG submission 136650) | White microbial mat communities from a lava cave in the Kipuka Kanohina Cave System on the Island of Hawaii, USA - GBC170108-1 metaG ...
CGCAAAGAGCGTCGGGTTGGTCTGCTGGATCATAAACAGCGGCACGTTGAGAAACGTCTGGCCGTAGTAGATGCCATAGCCGCCGCGGACAATGTGTTTGGCGCCGCCCGTGACGTCCCACGCGAAGCCGATCCGCGGGCTGAAATTATTGCCGTCGTCCTTAGGCAGCCGCGCGGCGATCGGGTGATTGATCGCCTTGAGCGCCAGATAGGTGCGGTTCTGACTCTGCGCGTTCGTGCCGATCAGGTTGAAGTCCTTGTCCCATCGCAGTCCGAGATTGAGCGAGAAGTTGCGCCGCACTTTCCAGTCGTCCTGGATGTAGACGCCGAACATCTTCGCGCCACCTGGAAGGGTAAAGGTTGGATCGCCCGCCGTGTCCGACATCGCTGAGATTGCGCCCGGCGTGGCGAAGCCCTGCGGATACAGACCACCCTTATTTCTCAAGATGTCGCTTGGCACGTCGAAGAAAGTGATCGCCAGCGTCGGGTTGAACTCGAAGAATCCGCCGAGCCTCGGCTCGTAGACGTAATCGAAGCCGGTCTTGACCGCGTGATTGCCCTTGGTGATCGAAAGATCGTCGCGGAACTGAAATTTCCCCTGGTAGGACTGCTGCGGCACAGTGGTGACCGTGCCGAAGGTGATGCCGCCGGGGAAGTTGAAGGTCGGCCTCTGCCGATCGGTATCAATCAGGTTGGTCCAGCCCTGATAGCCGAAGGTGAACGCATTGATCACGCGCGGCGTGATCACCGAGTTGACCGTCAAACTGGCGAGTTGCAGCTTGTTGGTTGTGAAATTGCCGGCGGTCAGATCGCTCTGCTGCGTGCTCTGATCGTTGAGGCCTCGGTTGCGCTGATCGTTGTAGGTGACGAAGGCGCTGTTGTTTTCATTGATCCGGTGGTCGAAGCGGAAGTTGTAGCGCAGATCGCGGTACGGCGTCGGAATGATCGAGGCAGGCTGCGCGCCGAGATTTCTGACCAGTTCCAACTCGCTCACCGCCGCAGGGTTGACGACGATGTTGGTGATCTCGCGCTGGCGTTCGATGGCGAAGAAGAAGAAGTCCTTGTCTTTACGAACGGGGCCGCTGATCGAACCGCCGAACTGCTGCCGGCTGAACGGCGCCTTATTCTGGTTGCCCTGCTCCTCGAAGAAATTCTTCGCATTGAGCCGCTCGTTGCGCTCGAAGATGAAGCCCGAGCCGTGAAATTGGTTCTGGCCGGACTTGGTGATGACATTGACCGCCGCGCCTTCGCTGCGCCCGTTGGCGGCGGAGAAACGCTGCGTGCTGATGACGAATTCCTGCACGGCTTCGAGCGCAAGCTGCATCATCGGGCCGCCGACGGTGTTGTCTTTGTTGTCAACGCCGTTGACGGTGACGTTGACGTTGCGGCCCTGTCCGCCGTTGACGCCGAAGAGCGCATAGCGAGCTTTGGTCGGGTCATAGAAGGGGACCGGCTTCACTCCCGGAGCGAGAAAAGCCAGGTTGGCGAAGTCGCGGCCATTGAGCGGCAGGTCGCGGACATCGGACGGACTCAGGTTGAGACCGAGGTCGGTTCTCTGGGTATCGACTATCGGGGCCTCCCCGGTGACGATCACCGTTTCAGTCGCCACGCCGGGATTGAGCGTGTAATCGAGCGTAGTGGTGCGCCCGACCGGCGCCTCAATATCTTCCGTGACGGCTCCAGCAAATCCATTGGCCGTGACTTTGAGGCTGTATTTGCCCGCTGGCAAAAGCTCGAAGCGATAAGCGCCTTTATCATTCGTCGTCACTGTGCGCGTCACGCCAGTAGCCTTGCTGTTAATTGTTACTGTCGCGCCGCTGATCACAGCCTGGACTTTGTCCGTGATTGTGCCTTCCAGTGTCGCGCTTGCTGTGGCCTGGGCTAATGAAGTCTGGTGTCCGGATAACCAGATCAACGACGACACTGCGACAAAGAAAATATTCTTTCGCATAGCATCCTCCGATTTTTGAGTTTGTGAGGCGCGTAACGGCGGAAATTCGTCACGCGTACCGGTTTGTCCCGGTCTCGAAGACCAGGGCCATTTTTCAACGCCGAGGGAGCGATTCAATCAAAAAGGGGGGTCGATTCAATCGAAAATGGCGAATCAAAAAAAAAGGCGGTGAAGTTCTTTCGAACCTCACCGCACCGAGGGCTTTGCTGGGATGAAAACTCAAAAAAACTAGGAAGACTATCTACTTGAACTTGTACAACTGAATTTGGGTTTGAAAGCTTTTGAAGACTGACTGCTGGTAAGCAGTCACTGTGTGAGTCAGCAACTTTGGCGCCGCGAATGTTTTTGTCTCGAGGCTTTAGCTTAGACGCTTTGCTTCAATCACTTAGCTTTGTGATTTGCCTGTGACCCAATGGAGGATCGAGCAAAAAATCTGCGAAACAATGGATTTCTATCCATTTTTTCGTATCACCGGGAATTCGATTTCAAACCATCGCCCGCGCCAACCGGCAACAAGAGAAGAGACAGAAGCAATGGGATTTGGTATCGTCGCCACATAATCAGACTCACTTGATAGGCTCGGAGAAGAACAATGATCGAATTGACGAAAGAACGCGCAGCCGTTGACGCGGCTGCGAAGGGAAACAACTACGTGGAAGCGCCGGTTGAAGCCGCCGCGGAAAAGACCGCGCTCGCCGGGCGATTGATCTCGCTCGACGTGTTTCGCGGATTGACCATCGCCGGAATGGTTCTGGTGAACAATGCGGGCAATTGGAACGCGGTCTATCCGCCGCTGCTGCACGCGCAGTGGCACGGGTGGACGCCTACCGATCTGGTCTTTCCATTCTTCGTCTTCATTGTCGGCGTGGCGATTCCGCTGGCGTTTGAGAGACGCAAAGCCGATGGCGGCAATCAGCGCGATCTGTATCTGAAAATCTTCCGGCGCACGGCGGTCATCTTCCTGCTCGGCCTGATACTGAACGCATTCCCATTCACGCCGGATAAGATTCAACACCTGCGCATCCCCGGCGTGCTGCAACGTATTGCGCTCTGCTACTTCTTTGCCGCGCTGATCTTTCTGAAGGCGACGGCGCGGACGCAGGCAATTATCGCCGCCGCATTGTTGATCGGTTATTGGGCGGCGCTTTCGTTGATTGCGGCTCCGGGTTACGCGGCGGGCGATTTGAGTATGGAAGGCAGCCTGGCTTCGTGGATTGATCGCACGCTGCTCGCCGGTCACACATACAAACCGATGTATGACCCCGAAGGCTTGTTGAGCGCGATCCCCGCGGTTGCGACCGCGTTGTTCGGCGTGTTGGCCGGACAATGGCTGATGACGCGGCGCGAAGCTTTGGACAAAATCGCCGGGTTGTTCGCCGCCGGCGCATTGTGCGTAATCGCCGGCTACGTCTGGGACTGGGGCTTTCCGATCAACAAGGCGCTGTGGACAAGCTCGTACGTGATGTTCACGGGCGGGCTGGCCTTGCAACTGCTGGCGCTGTGTTACTGGACGATCGATTTGAAAGGTTACAAACGATGGGCGCAACCGTTTGTGGTCTTCGGCGTGAACGCGCTGGCGCTATACGTATTCTCCGGTTTGATGGCGAAGACGCTGCTGGTGATCAAGGCGCCGAAGCTCGATGGTTCGACCGGCGATCTGAAGACGTTTATTTACGAGAGGGCCTTCGCGATATGGCTTTCGCCGATCAACGCGTCTCTGGCTTTCGCGTTGATCTACCTCGCGCTGTGGTGGTTGCTCATGTATGCGCTCTATCGGCGGAAGATTTTCATAAAGGTGTGAGGGAAGCTGAGAGTGAGATGTGGAGCAGCCTGCTTCCATCACGCCGGGACACTGTTCGGTATTGCCATTTTTAGATCGGTTTGCGATTGCGTGTACGGGATCGCTGGATCAGTACCGCGAGCGGTAGCGAGCTTGGCTTATTGAAGCGGCCTCTTAACGGAGCCAAGCTCGCTACCGCTCGCGGTACTGATCCGTGCGCGCAATCGCAAACCGATCTAGTTTTTGGATAGGCTCTTAGCTGCGGCCCGTGTGGCCGCGATTTCGCAGATTGCCCGAACCAGTTCGCGCGCGACTACGGCGTGCCCCCGTTCGTTGAGATGCCCTGAGTTCGGGGGGGTGTTCGCGAAGCCGGCCATGTATGTTCCCGTGCGCCTGGCTTCTTCGACTAACGGCTTCGACAGCCGCAGCACGGGAATTCCGTTCGCGCGGGCATGGCGTTCCACCCGGTCATCCGCGTACTCAAGAGACTCGATCTTATACTTCGCGCGATATGCCTCCTGTATTTTCGGATTCGGTTGGATTTGATGTATCGCCGGTATGGTCATGATCAGCAACGGCGCATGGTGAGAGCTGGTCTCTTTGTTTAACTCCACAATCAAGGCCTCTGTCACCTGCCACGCTTCCACCATTGACGGTATCGCGGGCGGCAGATACGACAGATAGCGCTGATACTCGGGCGGTGGCGCATCCGTGTCGGACGGCGCTACGGTCTGTCCGGCGCCGCTCAAGCGCGCCATCTCCTGCCGCTGCGCGTACAACCGGCTCAGTTTGTATACCAGTTGCAGCAATGCGGAGCTGTTCATGATGTCCGCGCTGACGCCTTTCAGCTTGATGTAGGTAGGATCAAACGCGCGTCCCTGCCGAAAGCTCTCATCAAGCTCCAGTTTTCCATTCCTCAACAGGAAGTACGGCGCCTTGTCCGGTGAACTGGTGTTTAACGCGCGGTGATTGTTAAACACGTCGTTGCCTGCGTAAAACTGAAGCACGATCATGTCCGGGTTGAATTTCCACACGCGTTCGCGCAGCAGGAGAAGCTCCTGGCCCGTGCCGACGCCTCCAATTCCAAAGTTCAAGACTTCGACCTGGCGTTCGCCGCAGCAATGGCGACGGTTCAACTCCTCTTCAACGAGCGATGTGAACCCCTTGTCCCGGTCGACCTGGCGAGCTTCGGTGCAGGAATCGCCCAGCACAGCCACGCGGTAGACGCCCTGGGGCTTGGGCGCCGCGCGCTCGCGATCGCGATACCCGTGGCTGTTGATCTTGCTCCAGGCGACGCCTTCATCAACTTCCCACGCGCTCGCGCCAGGCCGCAACGACCATCCGAGCAACGGATCATTTCTCCAAGTCGAGCCGCTGTACTTAAAGCCGAGTAAGCGCAGTCCGATCTCGCAGATCGCCAGACCAAGGAACGCGCTGAAGAGAATCAGCAGGAGTTTCTTCGCAAAATTCCTCATACGGAAAGCTGATTTCATGGACATTTTCTGATCTCCCTGGAATTGAGTAACTTCATATTATTTTTGAAGGAGGAAATGATTGATTGCCAGAGCGTCGATTCCGGAACAGCAGTAACTGCGCACCGCCTCACGGGGAGCGCAGACGATCGGGTCTCCTACAAGATTGAAGGAAGTATTCAGAAGAACGGGCACGCCGGTCTTTTCTCCGAATTTATTGAGCAGTCGCCAGAAAAGAGGATTCGTTTTGCGGCTGACTGTGTGAACGCGGGCCAGGCCATCTGAAAACCAGGCGGCGGGGATCACGCTCCGTTTATCGTTCCTGATGCGTGATACGGTGAGCAGGAAATTGGAAAGCGGGCTGCAATCATCGAAAAACTCGGGCGCCTTCTCCTCTGTAACCGAAGCGGCAAATGGCCGATAGGTTTCCCGGTGCTTAACGAAAAGGTTGAGGTTCTCCTTCATATGAGCCAGCAACGGGCTGGCGATGACGCTTCTGGAACCGAGGGAACGGGGGCCGAATTCGGCGCGCCCCTGAACCCATGCGACAATCCTTCCACGACAAAGTAACTCTGCTACCTCTTCGAGTAACTTATCTTCAGAAACAATGTAACGGTAAGCCAACTTGCAATTATCAAGATCGGGTTTGACTTGCTGATCGGAGTACGCGGGCCCCAGAAATAGATGTTCCAGCTTTTCAGGCTCTCCCTGATTCAGTTGGTTATGCCAGAGGAGCAGCGCCGCGCCCAGACTGCATCCGGCGTTTCCCGCCGCAGGCTGCGCGAAAATATGACGGTAGCCGCTTTCTCGTTCCAGCTTCGATACCAGCAGACTGTTGAGCGCTACCCCGCCCGCCAGGCATAAGGACTCCGCCCGATGCTCTCGCCGAATGCTTTCAGCCAGCGCCAGCACTGTCTGTTCTAGCCGCTGCTGAAGGCTGTGAGCCATATTACGGCGATAGGTATTTGCCGGTAGCGGCGCATACTGTCGCCCCGCCAGCTCTTCAACCAGCTTAGTCCACGAAGTAGTTTTGGTCCCAATGCCGAACCGTTGATTTGCGCGATCCGGGGAATCGCCGAATCTGAGGTAGAACTTCTCGGAAAATGGGGCGGGGCCTTGAAGAGAGGCGTTGAAGAAGGAGAGGTCTACGGAGGGGATACCTGCCTGATCGATCCGAATCAAGTCCCGAAAGGCTGAGAGGAATTCCGGCTCGCCCGTTGTGCTCAGCCATTGCATGCTACGTTCGCCGCCATTGGCGCGAAAGCCCAGATGTTCGGTGATCAGGCTATAGACCCAGCCGAGGGAATGCGGGAACTCGATTCGCTTGAGAATCCGGACCTTTCTTCCTTCGCCGACTCCCGCCGCGATGGAAATGTGATCTCCTTTCCGGCCAAGGATCAGAACCGCGGCGCGATCAAATCCCGCCGGATAGAATGCGCTGGCCGCGTGCGCAAGCTGATGATCTACGGCGACGGTTTTCGCATGTCCATTCAACAATTGTCTGATCAGACGCAGCGTCCTCATCCGATCGTGAAACTCATATAGGCTGGCAGCCTTGCGATCAATCGCTTCAGAGTCGTTTTCCGGCGGGAATCTTCGGCTGAATTCAACTGCTCTTTTCAGCAGCCGGCCGGGTCTGTGGTCATAAGTGACGTAGTTAATATCCTCGATCCCGATGCCAGCGGCTTCGAGGCAGTATCCGATGGCTTGGTAAGGCAACCCTCCGGATTGGCTGAAGCCGATACGGTTGATGCGCGCCAGCTTCTCTTCCTCAATGGCGGCGATGATTCGCCCGTCTTTGAGCAATGCCGCCGCTGCGTCACGTTGATGTCCTGATATTCCCAGGATGTACATATCAGTCAAGTGAAAATTCCGACCGCCAATCCTTATCTTCCCGGAATGTAGGCTGTTTCTCTTTTTCCAGCACACAAGTCTCAAGCACAAGGGCGTCCATTTCCGTCCTCATAAAGCAACGATAACTGTCTTCCGGCGTGCAAACTATCGGCTCACCACGCACATTGAAGCTTGTGTTGACGATTACCGGGCAGCCGGTCTTTTTCCGAAACGCCTCGATGATCTCCCAATAAAGAGGGTTTACCTCGCGCCGCACCGTTTGAATTCGAGCGGAATAATCCACGTGTGTGACGGCGGGAATCTCTGACCGCGCGACATTGAGCTTGTCTATACCCCATAATCGCTCTTCTTCCGCGCTCATCCGGCGGCGGCGCTTCTCAACGACATCAGCGACCAGAAGCATATAGGGGCTGTCAGTATTCATCTCGAACCAGTCAGAGACATACTCCCGAAGCACACTGGGCGCAAAGGGGCGGAAGCTTTCGCGATGCTTGATCTTAAGATTCATCACGGACTGCATTTTGGGCGCCCGCGCATCGCCAATGATGCTGCGCCCGCCCAAAGCGCGAGGGCCGAATTCCATCCTTCCCTGGTGCAATCCAACGACTTTTTCCGACGCCAGGAGATCGGCCACAATCTCCGGTAATTCCTGATAGTTATATTTGGAGTAAGGATAGTTGTTAGTTTTGAGGTACTGCTCGATCTCCGCCTCCGAGTGCCTTGGGCCGAGATAGGAACCTTTCATTCCATCAGCGTAAGGTAAAGGAACGCCGTTGGAGGTTACTTGTGAAGAGATCCAAGTACCCCGCCTCTCCGGGCTGATGCGTGATTTGCCCAGATAGCGGTGCCAGATAGCAAGCGCAATTCCGATCGCCCCGCCAGCATCACCTGCGGCGGGTTGGATCCAGATGTCGTCAAACAGACCCTCGCGCAAGATCAATCCGTTCGCAACGCAATTAAGCGCGACGCCGCCTGCCAGACAGAGCTTTTTCATCCCCGTCTCATGTCGAACAAACCGGGTCATCTTCAGGACCACCTCTTCAGTAATCTCCTGGATGCTGCGGGCAAGGTCCATCTCCCGTTGGGCGAGCCTCGACTCGGGCTCGCGCGGCGGGCCGCCAAGAAGCTTATCGAATGCCCGGTTCGTCATTCTCATCCCCTGGCTGTAACCGAAATATTCCTGATTCATCCGAAGGCTGCCGTCTTCGCGTATTTCTACTAATTTCTCTTTGATCAATTGAACGTATTTAGGCTCTCCGTATGGCGCCAATCCCATTACCTTATATTCTCCGCTGTTTACCTTGAATCCGGTGTAATAGGTGAAGGCGCTATAAAGCAGACCGAGGCTATCCGGGAATTTCAGCTCCTTGAGCAATGTGATCTCATTGCCCCGCCCAACCCCAATCGAACTGGTTGCCCACTCGCCTACCCCATCCATGGTAAGGATGGCCGCTTCTTCGAAGGGCGAAGGATAAAATGCGCTAGCCGCGTGGCTCTCGTGATGATCCCCGAAAAGCATATTCCAGCCGAACCGCTTCGCCAGTTTCCTGGCGGACCTTTCGTCTTCCGCGCCGCCCACCTTCGCCAATTCAGTTTTGATTACATCCGGCGTCCACAATTTTTCCTTCAGCCATAGTGGCATCGCCTTAAGGAAGGAGAGGAACCCGGCTGGCGTATAATCCAGATAAGTCTCCAGCAACCTGTCGAATTTGAGTAGCGGTTTATCGTAGAAGCCAATGTAGTCGAGTTGCTCAGGCGTAATTCCAGCTTCTTTCAGGCAGTACCGGGCAGCATTGCTCGGGAACCGGTGATCATGCTTGACGCGTGTGAACCGCTCTTCCTGCGCCGCCGCAACTATCTCCCCATCGACGATCAGGCAGGCCGCAGAATCATGATAGAAGGCAGAGATGCCCAGAATATAAGCCATAACTTTTTAGAATAGGGTGTAAATGAATGGCGCCAGCGCGGAGCCACTCGCTATCGCTAGAAGAGAGCCGATCAACACCAAGACGATGATGATAGGGGCAAGCCAGTATTTTTTATTGCACTTCATCATTTGCCAGAGTTCGCTGAGCACCTTTAACCTAGACATTTTAACAACCTCCCTAGTACATTTTTTCAAAGTGGCGGGAATCACGCTGGCGCGCGTTGTAAGGGCTCCAGTACGAAACGGCGGAAAAAGCGCGGCGTCGTAATGGATCCCAGCCAAATAACCTCTTTATAACGCCGATTGGCGTAAATATCGCGAAAAAGACTATTGCAAGGATAACAGGTGTGGTGAATAAGGACAGCAACCTGGCTAATGCCATCCAGGTTCTGTTTGGAATAACAAGCGCTCTTGGGAATAAAGAGCCGAGAAAAACTAACACCGAGCCGAGCGCCAGGAAGCTGGTAGCGACCATCTTCCATCTATCCAGATAGAACCACCAGCTCCCCAATAAGATCAACATGAATCCTACAACCAAACCGAACTCACGCTCATCTCGAAAAGAAGTTTTGGCTCTCCCATAATTCCCGTAGGGTACCTCAGATGTTGTGATTTTACTCTCGCGCATAGTATCCATCTTTTTCAACACTAACACTTGGGCCAAGCACTTGGGTTTCTACACTTAGCCCGATGTATAGTCTGTACGCGAATAACAAAAGTGATTTTTTTCGCTAAACAGGTAGCCGATATTTCTTGCGCGAATCAATTCAGGATGGTCTGAGGTTGTTGTCAGCATAAAACGAGAGGCGATGACGCAACTGCGTCATCGCCTCTCGTTTTGATCAGCCAGTTTAACTATGGAGCGAGTTTTAGAACCCGCCCATATCACCGCCGCCTGGCATTGCCGGAGCCCTCTTCTCCTCGGGAATCTCGGAGATCAGGGCTTCGGTCGTGAGCATCAACGCCGCGATTGACGCTGCGTTCTGCAACGCCGTGCGCGCGACCTTCGCCGGATCAATGACGCCGGCTTTGACCAGGTCTTCGAACTGTTCGGATTCGGCGTTGAAACCCAGGGCGTCGTTCTTTTCGGACTTAATGCGCTCGACGATCACGGCGCCTTCGTGGCCGGCGTTCTCGGCTATCTTGCGGAGCGGCTCTTCGAGAGCGCGCTTGACGATGTTGATGCCGATCTGTTCGTCCTCGTCCTTGAGTTTGAGGCTGTCGAGAGCCTTCGCGGCGCGAACCAGCGTCACGCCGCCGCCCGGGACAATGCCCTCTTCAACCGCGGCGCGCGTGGCGTGCATCGCGTCTTCGACACGAGCCTTCTTCTCCTTCAGCTCGGTCTCGGTCGCGGCGCCGACCTTGATCACGGCGACGCCACCGACCAGCTTGGCCAGACGCTCCTGCAATTTCTCACGGTCGTAATCCGAGGTAGTCTCCTCGATCTGACGGCGGATGGTGGCGACGCGGCCTTGGATGTCCGCAGCCTTGCCCGCGCCTTCGACGATCGTGGTGTTGTCCTTGTCCACGGTGATCTTCTTGGCGCGGCCCAGGTCTTCGAGCTTGACGTTCTCCAGCCTGATGCCCAGGTCTTCGCTGATGACCTTGCCGCCGGTCAGGATGGCGATATCTTCGAGCATAGATTTGCGGCGATCACCGAAGCCCGGCGCCTTTACGGCGCAGACTTGCAGCGTGCCACGCAGCTTGTTGACGACCAACGTCGCCAAAGCTTCTCCCTCGATATCTTCCGCGACGATCAGCAGCGGCTTGCCCATCTTGGCGACCTGCTCGAGCAGGGGAAGGAGATCCTTCATAGAGCTGATCTTCTTCTCGTTAAGCAGAATCATCGCATTCTCGAGCGTGGCTTCCATGCGCTCAGGATCGGTTACGAAATAGGGCGACAGATAGCCACGGTCGAACTGCATACCTTCGACGACTTCGAGCAGTGTGTCGAGCGATTTCGACTCCTCCACGGTGATTACGCCGTCCTTGCCGACCTTCTTCATCGCTTCGGCGATGATGCCGCCAATGGTCTGATCGCCGTTGGCCGAGACAGTGCCGACCTGAGCGATGGCGTCACCCTTGACCGGTTTGGATTGTTCTTTGATCGCAGCGACCGCTCTCTCAACGGCCTTCTCGATACCACGTTTCAAAGCCATCGGGTTTGCGCCGGCGGCGACGGTCTTGACGCCCTCTTTGAAAATCTGGCGGGCCAGAACGGTAGCGGTAGTCGTGCCGTCGCCGGCCACGTCCGAAGTCTTCGACGCGACTTCGCGGACCATCTGCGCGCCCATGTTTTCGAGCGGCTCTTTTAACTCGATCTCTTTGGCAACGGTCACGCCGTCTTTGGTGATCGTCGGCGAACCGAATTTCTTGTCAATGACCACATTGCGCCCTTTAGGGCCGAGCGTGATCGCGACAGCGTCAGCGAGTTGATTGACGCCACGCAGAATCGCCTGACGTGAATCTTCTCCGTGAATAACTTGCTTAGCCATAATTTCTCAATTCCTCCCGAAAAATCTTGCTCTCTCAAGCATTGCTAGTTGTTCGGACTTATTTCGCGCCTTTGCCTTTGGCTGTGGTCTCGACCACGCCGAGGACATCGTCCTCACGCAGGATCAGATACTCTTCGCCATCGAGCTTGATCTCGGTGCCGGCGTATTTGCCAAATAAAATGCGGTCGCCGGCTTTGAGGTCAATCGCTATGCGCTGACCGGTTTCGAGCAGCTTGCCATTGCCTACCGCCAGAACCTCACCTTCCTGCGGTTTCTCTTTTGCTGTGTCCGGAATGTACAAGCCGCCGCGCATCTGCTCCTGCTCCTCCATCCGGCGCACAATAATGCGGTCGTTTAGCGGACGAATACTAACTGCCATTGATAAAACTCCTTTCGCTGTTGGTTGTGATTGTTGATTTCGGCTCTTTCCCAAACGCAGACAGGCTAACCTTGAGTCTTTCGCGCTCAAGTTCCATAGCCAATCGCCTGTCAAGTTGTGTGGTATTAGCACTCTCTGTTTGAGAGCGCCAAGTATAAAAACCGAGATTGATCCTGTCAATGACCGCAGTAAAAAATTGAGGTCGGGGGAGGCTACGATGATCGGCTATTGGAAGTTGAGATCAGGATTTGCGTTTTGGCTGATGTGGCTGTCGGCGTTTATGCCCATTCTTGTGACCGTTTTTGTGACCGTTCCCGTTAACGCCATTGCTGTATTCCAGCATGCGTTTGCTAAGGGTATTCCGGTGAATGCCCAGAGTTTCGGCGGCTTTGGATAAATTGTGGTTATGACGGTCAAGAACTTTAAGGATGAAGTTCTTTTCAAACTCCTTCACAGCCTCGTCAAAGAGAATGCCACGGGTGATCATCTGGTCAATAATCGCTTCAAGTTCCGTTTTCATAGGCTTCCTTTGGTGTGGAATGACCGCAGGAACAGTCTCAACTGTTCTGTCTGGCAACATTGATTTTGATCAAGCAATGACGACTGCTTCCACAATCCCAACCCAGTCCGCCGAGGCATGGTCTTAAACGGCGGGCGGCAAATCGTGGCCGGTGAGCAGACGATATGCTTCGAGATACTTCTCGCTCGTTATTTTTGTAATTCCGTCGGGAAGCGCGGGGGCGGGTGGGCGCTTATCCCAGTCGAGTGTCTCAAGGTAATCGCGTACAAATTGTTTGTCGAAAGATGGCTGCGGTTTTCCCGGCGCGTAGGCGTCACGCGGCCAGAACCTGGACGAATCGGGCGTCAATACTTCATCCACTAAAATCAATTGTCCGTGTCTCAAGCCGAACTCGAACTTAGTGTCGCAAATAATGATGCCGCGCGTTTCAGCGTACTGAGCGGCTTCGCGGTAAATCTTCAAGCTGATCTCTTCAAGCTGTCCGGTCAGGTCTTCGCCAATCGCCCGGGACATTTCATCAATCGTGACATTGATGTCGTGTCCCTCTTCGGCCTTGGTCGCCGGGGTGAAAATCGGGCCGGGCAATTTCGACGATTCGACCAATCCTTCGGGCAAGCGCTGGCCGCAAATCATTCCCGCCTGCTGATACTCCTTCCAACCCGACCCGGCCAGATACCCTCGGATGACGCATTCAAACGGGATCACTTCAGCGCGGCGCACAAGCATCGAACGGCCTTCCAGCGACGATTTCGATTCATCCGACAATGAGCTCAACAACTCCGCTGGAAACTCATTCACATTGGCTGCGATCAAATGATTCTGAACGAGCGTCGAAAACCGGTCGAACCAGAATCCGGATAGCTGAGTGAGCGCCCGGCCTTTATGCGGTATGGCGTTCGGCAACACACAGTCGAACGCCGAGATGCGATCAGTCGCGACAATCAACAAACGGTCGTCGTCAACTTCATAGATATCACGCACCTTGCCGCTTCGCAGGAAGCTTAACTCCGGTATTCGCCCGCTCCCGGGCGTTTTCGAAAGCATATTCGGCGCAATGTTTGACGACGACACAGGAATCTCTTTTTCCCTCCAAGCAAAGCTCGCTGCCAAAACAACAACGACAACAGGCAGGATCACAGAAACCCAAATTGAACTGCATGATCGCTGATCACAGATGTGATTTAGTCAGCGTGTGGGGTGTGGGGTCGTGCATTATTTTCGCGGGCGCCGCCTTTGTCAAGACGGCATCGGCAAGAGGCCTGGGTCAAAAGACGCTCTTCATTCGGCTCTTTTCAACACGGCGCCTGATGATTGTGGCGCGGCCCGTAACGAGCGCAACATCAAGTGTTCAGTCATCAATTTTCGACATTTCAGATTCTTGTTTGATCGAAAAAAATCCAGCCTGCGCCTCCAGCGCGGCCATGCTTTGAGACTTCGTTTACACGTTTACACCAATTGTGCGATAGTGCGGCCTTCAGCAAATGGATTCTCGATATTCATTCATCACCGTCATCTTCTGGTAAGGGCAGGCGCAAAATCAGTCAATCACTCCAACTACCGTTGATCGCCACAATGAAGAATCTACTTCCATTGATCACATTGTCTCTTCTTTGTCTGGGCGCGGCTCCGGCCACGTCTGCTCAGGACACGGTGACCGGCGCGTTTGAAGGCACAGTCACCAACAGTCTGACAGGGGATCCGATTGAGGGCGCGACGGTCGAGATCATTAACACTGAAACTGGCGTGGCCGTCCTCAAGCGCAGCGATTCACGCGGGCGTTTTTACCAAGGCCTGCTTCTGCCCGGCGCCTACCGGATTCGCCTCTCGCTCGAAGGCTACCTGACACGCGAAGTTCTACAACGCCTCAACATCGCCCGCACAGGAGAAGTCGTCCCGGTTCCCGTGACGCTGGACCCGGCGACAGTCGCCTCCGCGCCGCCGACCCCGCCGACGCTGGGCGCCACGGAGGTCCGCAGCGGAATCAACACGACGGACTCGCGGCGCGCCGGATCGTTCAGTGAAGATCAGATCACGCTGCTGCCGCTTGGCGCCGTCACGCTCACGCGCACTTTCGACGAATTGTCGTTGTTGCTGCCCGGAGTGGCGCCGCCGCCACAAACTTTGGGCAGCGTCGCCGGGCCGGGTGTGGGCGCGGGAGTGGGCACAGCGGGCCAGTTCGCGGTCAACGGGCTTCGTTCACGAGCGAACAATTTCACTGTTGACGGTTCGGACAATAATGACGAAGACATCGGCGTGCGGCGCCAGGGGTTTGTCGCGCTGATCCCGCAGCCGATTGAATCTATCCGCGAATATCAGGCGATCACGTTGCTCGCGCCGGCGCAATTCGGGCGCAATCTCGGCGCGCAGGTAAACGCGGTCTCGAAGTCGGGCGGCAATGAAATTCACGGCGCGCTCTACGGCTTCTTCAATTCAAGCCAGATCAACGCGCGCAACTTCTTCGACACGGCCTTCGGCAATGAGACTATTCAACTGCGCGCGGGCAATAATCAACCGGTGTTGCTCGACGGGCAGCCGCTCAGAGTAAGCAACGGGAGCGGTAGCGAGGACTCGTTCACGCTCGGCAAATTCGGCGCGTCGTTTGGCGGCCCCATCAGGCGCGACCACACATTCTTCTTCCTTTCCGCCGAAGGCCAGATCGTCAACGCCGCGCGCGAGGAAAGCTTTGCCGTTC
>Ga0187894_10004433_pt1 | contig 15066 bp, 28 predicted proteins | sample GBC1701081metaG_FD_136650 | JGI IMG/M metagenome (GOLD analysis project Ga0187894, IMG submission 136650) | White microbial mat communities from a lava cave in the Kipuka Kanohina Cave System on the Island of Hawaii, USA - GBC170108-1 metaG ...
GCACGCTCGCACGGCGCGTTCCGCCCTGTCCCAATCTGCCGGGTCGGTGCACAGGCCAATCCGCACCCAGCGATCTACCCAGCCTGGCATGCGTGCGATCTGCTCATCAGTCAAGGCGTCAATACGTTGTGGCATATCCAGTCACACAATCTTCGGCGCGGAAGCCCCCGACTTTAGTCAGGGGTTGTTGACTGCCCGCCCCCAGTCTCCGGATGGATACTGATTCATCGCCTCCTAGCACCTCCGCAACATCTCCCGCAGTGCCTGCCGCTCGGCCGGGGTGCTCTCCAGCTCCCAGACGTGCTTCACCGTCGCCCACGCCTGGGCGTACTGGCACCAGAACTCCGTCCGCGCCGGCCGCCACTGATCCGGCCCCTTGTCCCCTTTGCCCCGGTTCGCCGACCGACCGACCGCCAGGAGATGGTAGCGGTAGGCCAGGTCATTCGCGTACTCTTGCCGGCGCGCCGTCGTCCAGCGCCACCCGCCCGCCTCGTGGGCATTCTTCAGGGGGACGAGGTGATCCACGTCCACCTCGCCGGCCTGCGTGAGGATCCCCCCGCCGTAGGGATCCGCCCACTCCCCCGTGTCTACCGTGCACTCTGCCGCCTCCCGGAACTTGACCGTCCCCGTCGGGGCGTCCCGGAGCAGGACCTCGGCCCGGGTGTTCCGGCAATTCCCGTCCGCATCGATCCAGTGGGGCCAGTCCTTGCGATGGTAGGGTCCCCGGAGGACCGCCCCGCCCAGCAGGATGCCGAACACTCCGGTCAGCAGGAGCGCCACCACCAGAAGCCCTAGGTGGGTTCCCGGACCATTGATGCCGTGCCTGCGCCGCATTTCTCTCCCCTCACCTAGGTCCCGCAGCGCTGCCCCGCCCGATCGGCAACCCCATCGGCGTCTGCCTCGCCCGCTTCGGGCGGCAGCAGGAGACGCTGGCAGTCGGTTATCAGCCTATCATCTCGGCCTGCGAATCTCAGCACTCAGCGTATGCCATGCCAGCGCCGCCACCTCTGGAACGGCGGCGTTGCCGAGGGCCTTGAGTCGGTCCACCCTTCGGGGAAGCCCATCAGCCACTCCACGAACAGCGGCGAAAGTCTCAGACGCGGCTTCGGCCACCCCGCCGCTTGGCCCATCAGCGTCGGGAACGCATTCGTCTTGTCGCCAGACGGGTAGGTGTACGGGCGACTCTGCGCGTCTTGCACCGTCGGCGTCTGCCATTGCTGGCGCGAGGTCGGGTCGGACGGCGAGGACGGCGGCCCACTGATCTCGCTCCGCGGGGCCTGGCGGCCAAGCAGGGAGTTCGTCGGAGCCTTCTCGCTCGGGTCTGTGCCGTCCTTCCAGTCTTGCGTCGTCGGCGTCGCCCACATCGGAATCGACTGTCTCCACTCCGCCTGATCCTCGAGTTTGCGAAGCCCGCCGCCGGGGGTCGTCCGATAATTCTGGCCGCCCCCTGTAGGCGTTTTGGGGGTAAGCCACATCTGGACTCGGCGCGACAAATCGCTCGGTTTGTGAGGGTGTAGCATACTGCCCGCTCCACGACCGCCCTTCGCTTCGTGTGCTTGTGGTGTCGGCCAAGAGTCGGGCGAGAACGTAGAGCCGCTGCCGACGGTGCGGCGCGCCGACTTCAGCCGCCGTAAAGAGTCCCGCCGCAACGGCATAGCCCACCGCTTGAAGCTCGGGCAGGACGACATGGAAGAAGTAAGGCAACGCTCCGGGCACATTCTCCAGAAAGACAACTGCCGGCTCGGACTCGACCACGATCCGTCGAACGTGCGGCCAGAGGTTGCGCTGGTCCTGCTCACCCCGGCGCTTGCCGGCGGTGCTGAAGGGCTGGCACGGGAACCCCGAAGCCACGCAATCCACGACGCCACGCCATGCGATGCCGTCGAAGCTGGCGAGGTCCCCCCAGAGGGGAGCGCGATCCAGGACTCCATCCGCCATCCGGGCGAGAAGGATATCTTGCGCGAACCGCTCAATCTCGACGTAGCAGACCGTCCGGTACGCCGGGACGGCGAGCTGGAGGCCGAGGTCAAAGCCCGCCGATGCCTGAGCACAGGCTCAGGGCGTTCATCGGCTTCTCCTAAGGTTAAGGACAACATTGTCATATCTCATATGACAGCCCCATCGGCGTCTGTCTCGCCCGCTGCCGCGCCATCCCGCGGAATGCCCGTCTCGGCACGATCACGCTAATGGCAGCACCTCCTGACGTAATCTTTTGCATGCGATCTCACAATACTCCGGCTCGATCTCGATGCCGATGGCTGACACACCGAGGTCTTTGGCAGCGCAAAGCGTGGTCCCTGTGCCGGCAAATGGGTCAAGCACGCCGTCGTCGCAGAACACGTGTATGAGCCAGGTCAGGTGTTCGTAACGGCGTGGGGCGGGGTGCGGCAGCTCCCGGTACTGAACCCCGTCGCTTGAGTTATTCCCGCGCCGCGTATGCTGCTCCTTCGTGTTGTTGTTCCTGGCAACGATCTCGCCAGATAGAAGATGCCGCCCTTCACGAACTCTCGGGGCCTCGCCATAGGCATAGGCCACGTCTGATCCGATGAGGATGCGCCCACGATATGCTGGCCGCGCGTAGCGCAGCCAGCACGTCCGCAGATACGGGAAGCGGGCCGGCACGCCGGACAAGAAGCGGGGATCGCTCGTGCAGCCCAAGTGGACCACGAGCCGCGCCGTCGTCAGCAATTTGGCCACGGCTGCGAAAAGAGCGGCGGGGTCAACGACGCCCGGGAACACACTGTTGGGCCAGACCGGATCGGTGATGCACGTATCGGGCTGTTCGATCAGGGGCAGCAGCTTCACGGCGTCTCCGCAGTAGAGCGTGACGCCGGGCTCCTCGTAAAACAGATGGTCGTGGAGGCTCACAGCGGCAACCCCATCGGCGTCTGTCTCGCCCGCTGCCGCGCCATCCCGAGGTAGGCCATGCTCAGGTCGATCCCGATCCCCCGACGCGCCAGTTTGTACGCCACCGCCTCCACGGTGCCAGAGCCGCAGAAGGGGTCGAGGACAACGCAGGGAACGGTCGGCGCGTTGCAGGAGCAGGTGGGGCGCCAGCCGAGGGTTTTAACATCCGCCAAAAGGTTGTTTCCTTGCCAGCCACCATGCCCTCTAGCCTGAGTAAGGCGATCCTCGTTCCGCGATCGTATATCTACACCCGCCGAAGGGCGATGCTTTTTGTAATGCGTTTCTGTAATCCGCTCCCACGGCGCCCCGCATGCCGCGCATGCCCCCCGCTCGCTGGTGCCGGCAAGGATACAAGGTGTTACGAGGGATTCGGGAAATGTCGCAAAATGGGCACCGGAGTACGGCCTGGTGGCGATCGTCCAGACGGAGCGGCGGTTGCGATTGCCATTCATCCCGCCCAGGACATTATGACCACCATCCATGCTGACGGTGGATTGTTCAGAGTTCCCATGCGACTCCACCAATCGTTTGCGTTTCAGGTGTTCCTCAATCGAGGTTGACTGTTCCTTGATCGCCTCCGCGTCGTAGAAGTATCGTTCGCTCTTGCTCAGCAGAAAAATATATTCGTGACTCTTGGTGCAGCGATCCCGGACCGATTCCGGCATGGGATTCGCCTTGGAGTAAATAATATCTTGGCGCAGCCACCAACCATCCGCTTGCAGGGCGAACGCCACGCGCCATGGGATGCCACAGAGGTCTTTCGGCTTGATGTCCCAACTGGGGTCAGCACGTCCTGCCGTTTTGATGTTACCAATGTCCCTTTTACCCTTCGTGTGGCCATCCCAAGTGTAGTGACCAAACGTGCTCCACTGGCTACCCCTTCTCACATTTCTGATGTAGCCGTGAACGAACATGGTCGTCGAGTAAGTGTCGCCGAGATTCAGCCACAGCGTCCCGTCGTCGCGCAGCACCCGTTTCACGTCTCGAAAAATCTCCACGAGATGCTGCACGTAGAGATCGGGGGTCGGCTCCAGGCCGAGGGAGCCGCGCCAAGCGGAGCAATGGAGGCAGAAGGCGCGTTCAACCATTGAATCGGCTTTCTCTCTCGCGGCATCTACGTTGCCATAGCCATAGCGATTCTTTCCGGTTGCTCCGCCAAACGCAGCCTGCCAATTCCCCTTACTAGAGTAAGCTGCAACAGACTCTGAGGCCCACTCATGCTCGCATCCACTGGGATCGCCCCACACCAGCGGGGGGAGGCCGTAGTCTCGGAGGCCACATCTACCAGTATGGCGGCGAGGTTACCACCACCTGCACGCTGTTATCGCGCAAAGGAATGTATCGGGCGTCACCTTGAACCACCATACTGATTCATCACCTCCTTCGATGTTCTTCGTGATGACAGGGCCTACACAGAGGAATTACATTTTCGACGGCAAACCGAAGGGCAGGATATTCTGCCCACGATCTCACATGATGAAAGTGAACCTCCATTGCGCCGCACCGAAGGCAACTTCTCCCCCAGCGACGAAGAACCTCTCGCCGAAAAGCCTTCCATCGGCTACCAGAATAAATCCGTTGCCGTTCGGGGGAGCTACCAGATTTGTAATTTGGGTTTAGTTGCCCCGATCTCCCGAACATTGGATTGGCGTGACCACACATCCTCGCGTCGGGATGGAGCCGATAAAAGGCTCTCCTTGAGGCTGAAAGTTTCTCCTTGCTCTCTGTTGTATGCACCCTGCCGGTCCAAGTGTTTCCTGGGTGGCGATGCAAAGACAGAGCGTGGCTCGGATTCACAAAACGCTGAGTTCTCCATCCAGCTCCATTCGGTCGGCGATATTTCCCTTTTACTTCTTGCCCGCATCCACAAGCACAGAGCGGCAACGCCCGCGCATCCCCTTGCAGGATCACTCGCCGCCCTCCACTGGTGTCTGCTGCCCGCTCGCCTGATGCAGCGCCGCAAACACGTCCTCCGTCATCACCACCAACATGGGTTTGGCGTGCCGCCCACGGCCCTTGTGGTGCCGCACGAACACGAACCCGCTCTTGCCCCGCTCCTCGCCGTCCCGCTGCGCCTGTTGCGCGAGGGCTGTCAGGGCAGCGAGGGAGAGCGAGGCGATTTCTTTCACTTGCGCCACGGCCCACGAGGACTCGACATCCACGCCCACCCCCAGGTTCGCCGGCCAGCGAATGCCGTTGATGAGGGCGGCGGCGCGACGCTCAGCGTTTTTCCAGTTCGGCATCAGGGGGCCCCCCATCCTCACTCAACAGAATGGTTGCATCTCGCACAATGCCCTCAGCCGTCTTTCTAATGGACTCAAACTCTCGCCTCAAATCACCCACCCGGCCCTTCAACACCACCCGAACCGCCTCGCCGATTTGCTCACCATTCCATCCGCCAATCTTCACCCCAGATTTCTCCTCGAATTGTTTCAGCGACTCCTCAAGATGTTGGAGTTTCAACTCCGCCTCACGCACGTCGAGTTTGCGCTGACTCTCATATCGCTGTCGTTCTTCATTGCGTGTGCACCTAATCGCCGCATTGACCGCGACCGCACTCGGAGACATGGCGCTGGCCCGCCGGAGTAACGCGGCGATGAAGGGACGATTGAGGCCACACGCCTCCAACTTCGGCGCTTCCACCTCCACAATAACCTGCTTCCCCCGCGGCACAATGAGTCCCCACGTCGGCGGAAGTTCGCCCGGCTTAATAAGTGCCTTGTCACTACAGACGACGTACCAGCGGTCGCAGTACCTAAGTATCTCGTCTGCCTTTTCGGGGTCTCGCACCTCTCGTATCCAATCTCTCCGCGTAATTTTGATCTCAAATCCGATGAGTTCCAGCCCTCGGCTTTTCCATAGACTCATGGCAATGGCGTCAGCCGTTCGCTTGCTGCCCATCCCCGTGCTATCGCGCACAGCCGGGAGAAAGGCATATTGTGGGGGACAGAATCGTTCTTGCAGACTCACCAACAACTCATCCGCAGTCATTTCCGCCTCCAGGCTGCCTCCCTCCGGGGGTCCCTCCGCGCGACTGACAGGCCATTCCTGCCACGATCCTCCTTGGGTCCATACCCCCGCCGCCATCCTGACCCATCGTTGAACCTGGGGCATCCTGGAGGCCCACAGGGCCATTTCGGCGTCAGAAGGGAACCTCCTGCACTGGTCCGACGTCCAGCCGGTGCCGGCACCAGGGCAGGCCGCAAGGCCGCCGATCCCTCAGTCGGAGGTCCTCGATTCCTTGTGCGGCCTTCCAGACCAGATCGATTGGCCAATGGCTCAGCTCGCAGCAGTACGGCTCGGCCGCCCCATAGAACCGGGTGAACTCCTCCCAGATATCCGGCACCTTCCGCGTCAGGCAGAACACGTGCCAATCGCAGAACCGCTGGCCCGCCTTGGCCCCAGGAGCGACCAGAAAACATCGCCGGCGATCGCCCCCTAGCAGTGTGCCGCTCACCAAGATCTCGCCGATCCGCCAGTCGCAGCGCAGGCCATCCCCAGTCGCTACAGGATTGATCGTCTCAGGTGTCCCGGCGATCGCCCGCCGCCTAGTCATATTTTCCCTCGTAGGCTTTCAGGCAATTCGTATCATTGGCGATGTACCAGTCAAAAGAGGCTCGCCATCTTGACCCGTCCTTCTTGGGCTCTCCGCATGCGAACCGACTCTGGACCAACCTTGTGATGGCCTGCCGGTGCCACGCCAGCTCTGCCTCCTTGAGCCGTGCTCCCGCCTTGGCCCTTCGGGTTGCCCCAAGATCTCGGCATTCCACGAATCCAGGAAGACCATTCTGCCTGCTGGATGAGCCCACTTCATTCCAGAGAGCCTGGAGATCCTCCGGACTCTCCTTGGCTCCGGCCGTTTCCACCCCCTGCACCCCCTCTCCCGTTCCTCTCCTCTCCTCTCCTCTCCTCTCCTCTCCTAGGGCCAGTAGGCTTAGTGGGTCGCCCGACCGTTGCTTGATGGTCTCCAAACGGTCGGTGGACCATCGGGAAAACATTGGATATTTCAGGGAAAAGGCCCTGATGATGGTATCTGATGGGCAGTCCTTTACGCACTGTTCGGCTGCCTTGAGCAGATGCGGGGTCTTGGGGAGTCGCTTGAAGTACGAAATGACGAAGATCCAGGCTCCATCTCGGATCACCAGGCCGCGCCTTTGGAGGGCCAGAATGTGTGCCCGGACCTGCCTGATGGTGAGGCCATGAGAGGAGACCGTAAGCTCCTCGTCGGAGGCCCGGTAGATGCCCGCCGGCCGCTGGAACTTGTTCGCGCAGAGCCACGCAAAGAAGGCCCGTTCGTAGAAGTGGGCATCGTGGAGATCGGCGAACTGGTCGAACTTTGAGTCGTCCCAGAGACCATCCTCAATGGGATGATAGCGGGATGGCACGATATCTCCCGGACCGCGCTATCGCCGACCGTACCGGCGGACAAACAAAAACCCCGGCAGAGCATGCATGGGGCCACCAGACACGCTGCCGGGGTTTGTGCCGTCTCCCGAAGGATAAGGCCGAGACTCCGTGCCTGGTGGCCTTTGGTACAATATCCGATTCGATCTGGTCCCGTCAAGATCCTTCTACTTGAACGTCTTTCCGCTGGCCTCGTATGCCTCCAGCCCCGGGATCTTCATGTGCTCTTGGAGTGCCCCCGCCAGCTTGTTCGCCGCCGGCTCGTTCAGGAGCAGCAGATTGGGTGTGGCCTCTCCTCTCACCACGGCGCCAGCCAGCATCACCATCGCATGATCGGGCGTGATCGGCGTCCCGTTCACGTGTAAGCATAGGCGAGCCTTCCACCACTTCCGCGTCGAGCTCCCCTCCAACTTCGGGGTGAGCGGGGCCACGATCGGCACGGGAACGGTGGGCACGTTCGCCAGGACCTCCTCGGCCTTCTCGGCATGGCCCGCATCCTCGGCGCGCTTCGCATTCGCCAGGGCCAGAGTATCGAGGCGCCGTTGTTCGGACGCCGCTTTTTCGCGGGCTTCGTTCTCCAGCCGAAGGCGTTCCCGCTCCTTCGCCTGCTCATACACCTGCATCGCCCCGCTGATCGCGGCCCGGGCCGCCTGCAGCGGTTCCATGAGGCGCTTGAACAGGGCATCCACGCGGCGCCCGGCCTCAAGGATCGGCCCCTTGAGTTTCACCCGCTCGGCCTCGGCCTTCCGCAGGGCGTCCGACACCACCCGCCCCTCGTCGTTGGCGTGGGTGTATTGCGCGTCACTCGTGATCGTCAGCCCATCCGCCTTGACGCGCAGGGCGATGGCCTGGGGGGATTCGGTCTGAATAAACCGCTCGGCCTGGTGCTCGGCCTGGTCGGCGGTCAAAACCTCTGACTCGACTGCGGGCACTTGTTCATTCATGGGAATATCTCCTCAAAGTTTTCATATGTCGGCTCGGCCTCCGCAGGGATCAATCGCGCTTGGAATCTGGAGATCCATTGGTACAGTTGTAGGCACGCGAGAAAGCTGGGCAGATCGGACGCATCCTTCCACTCTTTGAGGGCATACTCACCAGTGGCCTTCAGCGAGAGCGAATACCGCCGGGGCTTCTGCTTCCACCGCCGGGTCTCCTTGAGTGCCTGGGCCTGGGCTGCGAGCTGGAGCGGGACCAACGGCGACGCCCCCGTCTTGCAGTCGATGACCGCCGGGATCCCCCGCATCGTGCCGAACAGATCAGGCGTGCAGGCATACGCATAGGTGGACGAAACCGCCGGTCTCTCCGTTGCGGTCGTGATCCACCGAATATCCGCCTTGCACTTCTCCCAGGCGCGGACGTAGGGCTCCACGTGCGAATGCACACTCGGCCAATGGAGGCCGGACCCATCGCGGCCGCCCTCCAGCAGATGGATACAGGCATGCGCCGCCTTCCCGCGCTGTTGGGCGAAGGCGAGGGTTTCCTGGGGGACGCCCGCGTAGGGACGCAGGAGGGCGAGGACCCGAGTCACACCGGGGATGGTGCGACCATTCCAGCGGTACTCACCCGAGGGCAAGCGCACCAGATCCGTCATGGCACCCTCACCCCAACTGGGCGATCACGCCCTGCGCCTCCGCATCGGTCAGATCCGACACATCGTTCTTGCCGGTCATGCGCTTGAGTATCTTGGTCAGCGACTCCCCGGACTTCTGTGCTTGGGCCCGGAGCAGTTCCCCGGCCAGGACGCGGGGCGTCTTGGTGGACGGGGCCTCTCGCTTGGGCGCGATTGGCGGAGGAACGTCGCCGGCAGGGGTTGCCGCGGCACCTTCCACCCCCGGATGAGCGGGCGCTCCGTCCCCACCCGCTTGTCGCGCCGACGATTCGTCGGCCTTCGCCTCCGCATTCGTCTTGGGCATCTCAATGGTCATGGGGGCTGCGGGGATCTCCGCCTCGTCCAGGAGGCCCGCAAACTCCGTAGGGTACGCTTCCCGCCACGCCTGGGAGATCGCCACTTTGCGAATCATGGTGGCGGGCATGGTCTTCCAGTTGGCCATGTGCTTGTCGTACTCTTTGAGTTGGACCTCGATCTCCACCGGATGTTCGAGATCGCCTCGCCAGACCTTGCCCCAACCCCCGAGCAAGGTTTCCTCGGCGGTGTGGAACGCCCCAGCTCTCCGCTCAATCGAGAGTTTTCCGGCGGCATCCTTCACCTGAAGGATGATCCCCGCCGCATGGCCCTTGTACGTCGGGAAGCTCTGTGCCCGACGGTTGTAGAAGTCCTTGCCCACCACGATCTGCGCGGGCAGCGTCTCGTCATACTTGATGAGGTAGGCTTCCTTGAGCCAGGGGTTGATCTTGTGGTAGCGGCAGACTGAAAGGAAATGGACCGCCTCCAGGTCGGTCGCCAGTGGGCAAAAATACCGACGAACCGTCTCTAGACCGGCGAACTTCACTACCCCATGCGGCGTCTCCCATTCAAATTCCCGCACCGCTGTCGTCTTGCGCTCTTGGGTCGCTGTCGTGCCATTTGCCTTCTCGTCACTCATGGTCTCCCTCCTTCCATTCGTGCGCGAGGACCTCCAGCGCCTTCAGAATATCCCCCAACGCTTCGATAAACCCCCACAGAAAGACCAACGCTTTGATAAACCCCCACAGACTACTCACGGCGTCACCTTCTCGAAGCGGACTTTCATCAGCCCTCTCCCCCCAGCTCCATTTTATTGAACCAATCGCAGCAGCCATCGCAAAGAAGTTCTCCCTCAAACCGCATAACAGGGCGTCCAAAGTAGAGAAAGATTCGGATTCCCAAACCGCAAACCTTACAAGTCACGGCGTCCAGTCGGCGCCGTGTAGGTATCGCACCGCGGTCTCAATCCCCGCGCCCAGGGCTATCGATCCCACCCACTACGCGATCTCGCCCAGGATTCGCTTCCACCGCGCCGGCGGCCGCTCCCAGGTCTCGACCGTCAACGGCATCTGCACCCGGGTTCTCACGCATCCTCCTCGGATTCCAGCATCCCCGGCGTGATCCGGTTCAGAGTGATTCCGTGCTTCACGGCCCGGAGCAGTCGGTATAGTCGGGGGCGCGCCGCGTCGTCGATGATCCAGAGCAGCCTGCGCGTTGCCTTGGGCAGCTCGAACCAGCAGTCCCGGCACATATAGAACTTCGGATTCCGCCCCCGCTTCCGGCAGATCAGGCACATCAGCGAGACCGTCCGGCTGCCAGGCCGCGGGCTCAGTTCAACGTTCATCGCTCCCTCGCGATTTGCAGAAACCGCTGCGCCGTGGCCAGGTGCCGATCCGCACGCTCTATGTCGAACCGCGCCGGCCGCAACTGATTCAGCCTCGCCCGATCCCTCGCGCAATCGATCCACCCAAGGCTATTCCGCAGCTCGCTTGTTGCCGCCCGCAGGAACAGCAGCGTCTCCCCAGGCTCCCGCCGCCTCATCACTCGTGGCTTCCCCTCTCTCCCTCTAATCCTCCACCAGCTCGAAGTGGACTTTCATCAGCCCTCAGCCAGCGACTCATCAGCTCTGGTGATCCCCAACATCCCGCTGGGGCATAGTTGTAAAACCACGCGACGAATGCGGGCAGGTTTTGAAGATTCTCGTCGTCTGCCCGAGCGCACGCCCCCTTTAGGTCATTACAAATTACTGCGGTCAGGAAGTCTCCCGGTTGGATATGGTGCTCGACATATAGGAGAATGCCATCACCCATGCGTGCTGGGATTGCATACCCGAAAAAATTATACCCGTGTGGTCGGCAAATCGTCCGCCTCATCTCTCGCACCTCAGCCCTCTCCCCCCAGCTCCACCCCTCTCAGATCGGCGCATGGTGGGCACAAGACCGGATCGCGCGGCCAGTCGCACTGACATGGCCCGACGAGGGTTCCGCATTCCGCGCAATTATGCCAGTGGTCCATCGGGATCTCGCTATGCCTGCTGGTCTTCGATCCTTCTGGCTGCCAGCCCCACCACTTCGAACCGAACTTTCACCGTTCCCCCTCGGTAGGAGATCAGGGCTCCGTCGAAATTCGCATCGCATATGTGCGCGCCCCGCAGGTCCGCGCCCTCCAGGTTCGCGTCCGGCTTGATCTCCAGACCGTTCACAACATCCACCACCTTATTCCTCCTCTCCCTCCCCCTAATCCCTAGCCTTTTCGAAGCGGAGTGTCATCCCTGCTTCCTGTGCTGCTTGGCCTGCGGGCAGGTCGCCCAATGCACCTCTCGCCCCCTCACCTGCGTCGTCCCGCTCTCATGCGCCTTGCCGATTCTCCCGGTGAAACACGCCCCAGCGTCCGTCACCACGGTCATCTGCGGTTCACCCCGATCCTGAAGATGGAGGGAGTACGTCTCGGACTCTAGGCCGTTGACTGGCATCCACTTGCCGGAGTCCATCTTGACGAAGGCAATGTCTTCACCGCAGGATCTGCATTTCACCTTTCTGTCTCCCCCCGTCCCAGCCGAATTAGCTGCCCTAGGGCCAGCGCGAATCCCCACCCGGCCCAGGTCCACTAGGCCAGAACCTTGAAAAGGGTCCAGGCAAGGGCGGCGGGGGTCATGGGGCTTCCTCCGGCCTTACCTCGGCAATTCTGCTCAATGCCTCGCGTAGCCCGTCCTCCCATTCCTCCGCCGAGAAGATCAGGGTGCCGTTCTTGCCGTGCGTCAGGTCCGGTGCCTTGCCGCTGAACACGCGGCAATGGACGTGACCGCCGAGAGTGCGATGCCAGATTCGGATATGAGTCACGCCTGCTTCTCCCGGTGCTTCTTCGCCTGCCCGATGAAATCCTGAATGTCGGCAAGGCAGGTCGCATTGAATACGGTGTCATAGATCGGGAAGAAACAATATTGCCGCCAGGGTGAATACCATCCCACGGCACCGAGTGGTGTTCCGGACCGTATATTTATCATTCGCCACAGACCTCTGCAACCGCAGGCAGGCGCTGGGACGAATCGGATATACTCGTACTCAGTGTTCACGCCCGCTTCTCCCGCACAGCTAGCGTAGCGTCGGCTATCTTGTAACAATTAATAGCAATCTCTATCGGCGAACCCATATGGACAATCTTCCTATTCAAGCCGGTGTCTTCAACCCAACGGTGTTTCGCCATGACTCCAGGAAGAGCCCATCCCGCGAAGCAATCACGGAGAGACGCACCATTTGGAAACGCCGGTCCCCCGTCTTTCATGGCTCGCCCTCCAGCATCTCCAGCAACTCCCCCACGCCATTCCCAGGTTTCAGCACCGCCTTGCCCCCTGCCTGCCGCTCCTGCTCCACCAGCTCGTCATTGGCCGAGAAGAGGATCGCCTTTATGCCGATCCCCCGGGCAAACCTCGTGATCTCGGGACCCCAGGGGTATGGCGGCTGGCTCACGTCGTAGCTGGGGATCTCGCCATCCGCGATCACGGCCTCCACGGGCAGGTGATCCAGAATGTCCATGGCGGCCCGCATCGTGCCGCAGACACGGGCGGTGTGGCCGGCCAATGCCAGGGCCTCCTTCAGGGCTTCGGCAATCTCAAGGGAGTCCTCGACAATGAGGATGAACATGGCTCAATTCCGGCACAGTCCATACATCGGGTTGATCTCGCCCAGCCTGAGCCTCAATAGAGTGTGCGGATAGAAATACCCCCTGGCGATTAGCATTCCTATCGGCACGAGGCATAGAATTTTCATGGATCCCGCTCCTCCCGTACCACCCGGATCACTACGCTATCGTAGACCTTCTGCATCGAGACTTGCGGTTAGCTTTACTGGCTGCAAAGGCGTCCCGAAATTTAAAATGTGGAGAAAAACCTGCCCGCGCAGAAGCACAGTTAGGCGTTCTTTCCATGTCAGCCGCCAGCAGGTAATCACATGCACTCTACCATGATGACCTCGACGGATCGCGGGGAGTGGGATGTACTCGGGTTGATCCTCTGCATACGTCACAGCAAGCCAATCAGACGATAGTGGTGCCAGCTTAATTGGTTTCATCGCGCCCCCAACGGATGCACACACACATGCAGACCCCGCTCGCACGGGATCAACAGCAGGCACATCACGATGTCGCCTCGCTCTCCTCCGGATTCGGCAACCGCGAGAACTCGAAGGCCCCCCGAATGTGCTGTCCGAAGAACTTGCCGGGACTTTCGGAGTCGAGGAACTCATCGAAGATTTCCTTCGGCACCTCGGCATATTCATACGTCGCGCCCGTCTTGAACCGAATGGCGAGCACGCTTCTCGCCGGGTCATACCCGATCGCGTGAAGTTGACTTGATTGTACGGGGATCATTTCCATGGAGGGTTCTCCTAAGTGCCGTTGTCCGCACCGAACTCCACAACCACCATATCGAGAAACCATCGCCGATATTTCGCCTTCCCCCCCACCGCCTCCCTCGCCGCCCGTGCCGCCACCCATGCCGCCCATGCCGCCCCCGCCGCCCCCGCCCCCGCCCTCGCCGCCCGTGCCGCCACCCATGCCGGCGCCGCCCTTGTAGAGTTACTCCCGGTTTCGAGATATTCCTTCACATTGGATGGGCATGGCCAGAGGTCCGCTACATCCAAAGCGCAGCGACGTGCGAAACGCAGGAGCATCTGCTCCATATCTCTGCGTGCGACAATCCGCCGCCTGGTTGCGACGAGCTTGTCTGTGTCGCATTGGACCTCTCCGGCAAGTTCGACGCGACAGAGCGTGCTTCCGGGGGCGTATTTCAGGGCATCCATCGGATGCACACAGGCATGCAGACCCCGCTCGCACGGGATCAACGGCAGCACACCGCGATATTCCAGCCATTCGCCATCCGACGGGACCGGGTCCCCGTTGTGCAGACGCTCTCCAACGAAGTGCCAGGCAGGGGTGATCTGGGCATTCTCTGGGATCATGGCCTTATCCTTTCGGTGCTACGGCTCCCGATGGTCTTCGACGCTGACGGTGAATCCGGGGCGTCCCGTCCACAACCACGCGACCAGCTCGATCAGGATGCTCAAGAGAAAGCCGATGGTGGCCAGGAGCCACAGGATGCCAAGAGCGAGGAGGACGGCATCCCATGTGTCCATCATCACGTTACTTCCCCGCCTCCTTCTTCGCCCCGTTCCTGGTTTCCAGAATCCCTAGGTGCTCCCGCACCCCCGGGCGCTGCCGCTCGATGTACTCCTTCCCGCTCTCCCAGGAGAGGACCGTCAGCACGGAATCGCCTTTGCGGGGGCCGGAGACGTAGAGGATCTTCAGCATGTCCACCTCCCGCTAATCGGTTGGCCTGTTAGGCTCAACTTTGGGCATTCAAAGGTTGTTGCCTCAGAGAAGTTTCCTGCTCTGAATGCCCATTCATGCGACCGATACCGGGAGAGAAGGCTCATTTCTGTCTCTTGGGGAGAGGATGCTTCCATTCCGTGATGTCGATCACGGCTGCCCGGTTCAGGCTGACAGGACCGACGAACGGCTCGACCTCATTGAGACTGCCGTCTCTCAATGCGTTATGGAATCGGCCGGTATCCGCGATCCAGGCCGCTTCGGTTAGGACGATTTCGGACGCCTCCACAAGAACGATGCGCCCAGTGAAATAGTGCGTAACCGTGCGGATGAGCACGGCTTTCCCGACCGAGAGTGGGCTCATAATCTTGGTCATATGTTCCCCCTTTCATTACCCCGACCACGACCCCGACCGCGACCCCGACCACGACCGCGACCCCGCCCCCGACCACGACCCCCACCGCAACCCCCCCCCCGCCCCCGACCCCGCCCCCCACCCCGCCCCCCCCCCCCCCCCCCCCCCCGCCCCC
>Ga0187894_10004434_pt1 | contig 15062 bp, 12 predicted proteins | sample GBC1701081metaG_FD_136650 | JGI IMG/M metagenome (GOLD analysis project Ga0187894, IMG submission 136650) | White microbial mat communities from a lava cave in the Kipuka Kanohina Cave System on the Island of Hawaii, USA - GBC170108-1 metaG ...
CGAATTGTGGTTTTTAGCCCGTGAATACGGGCGATAGCACCCCGCTTCGCGGGTTAAATCAAATAAGTTCAGTAATATCAGAAATTACGGTGAAATTTTAATCTAACAAAGTAGAACTAAGTTGTTTATGGATTACTTCTAAACTGACAACGCTTCTGAAACGAGTTTCTTTTGCTCCAGTTCGTGAATCGAATAAGAACCTGTTGCGGGGCTTGCCGAAGCGTGGCGTCCGACATATCGCGTACTCAAAGAGGTCGCATACATTCCCAACAACCTTGGGCTGACAAATGTCCAGCCGCCCATGTTCTTTGGTTCTTCCTGACACCAGAACAACTCTTTAACATTCGGATACGAAGCGGTTATTTCCTGAAGTCTTGTTTTAGGGAAAGGATAAAACTGTTCGAGGCGAACAATAGCAACCGAAGTGTTATTCGATTTCGTTCTTTCAGCTTCCAAATCGTAATAGACCTTTCCGCTACAAAGAACGATACGCTTCACAGAGGACTTATCAGCAATGTCCGTGTCATCGAGAATCGGTTGAAAACCGCCGTTTGTTAAATCCGCAATCGAAGAAGTCGCGGCAGGAAGGCGCAATAAACTTTTCGGCGTCATCACGATTAACGGACGTTTTGTTTGTTGTTTCACCTGACGGCGAAGCAAATGAAAATACTGGGCCGGAGTTGTCGGATAACAGACCTGCAAATTATTTTCGGCGCAGAGTTGCAAATATCTCTCGAGTCTTGCGCTTGAATGTTCCGGACCTTGCCCTTCATAACCGTGTGGCAGAAGCATAACGAGACGCGAGTATTGTTTCCATTTGTCTTCCGAAGAAGAAATGTATTGGTCAATGATGACCTGCGCCCCGTTTGAAAAATCACCGAACTGAGCTTCCCACATTGTTAGTGAGTCTTGCTGAATTACAGAAAAACCGTACTCAAAACCAAGCACACCTTGTTCGGAAAGATTGCTGTCATAAACATTGAACATTGCTTTCGGATTCGTTTCGCTACGCAGTTCATTTAACGGCTGCCAGTTCTGTCCGGTTTGAATGTCGTACATGATTGCGTGGCGTTGCGAGAATGTTCCGCGACCTGAATCCTGACCGCTTAGGCGAACAACATAACCGTCAACAACAAGCGAACCAAAAGCGATTGCTTCGGCAAAAGCCCAATCCATAGATACGCTTCCGTCGCCCATTTTGGCGCGACGCGCAAGCTGTCCCACCATCTTGGGGTTGACGCTGAAACCCTCAGGCACAAGTGAAATTTTGTTTACGATTTGTTTAAGCATTTCAGTTGTTACCGGAGTTGCAAAAACAGACGAACCGTCTTCTTCTGCAACGGCTTCTTGCAAAGTAGCTTTTGCGGGTTTTTCCGCTACGACCTGTTTTGCTCTTTGCAAGATGTCTTCGTATTTATCAACCACATTTTTGGTCATCTCTTCCAGAGTCTCGTTGGTGATAACACCTTCGCGTATGAGTTGCTGTGCGTAAAGATGTCGCACACCCGGATGCGCTTTCACGCGGGCGTACATCAATGGTTGTGTGTAGCTCGGTTCATCGCCTTCGTTGTGTCCGAGTTTTCTAAAGCCTACGACATCAAGACAGACATCTTTATTGAACTCTTGTCTGAAATCGAGAGCGATTTGCAGTGTTCTATAAACGGCTTCGGGGTCATCGCCGTTGATGTGAAAAATCGGAAGTTGGGTTGTGCGTGCAACGTCCGTTGAATAAATCGAACTGCGTGCGGATTCAACGCCCGTTGTAAAACCGATTTGATTGTTAATGATGATATGAATTGAGCCGCCCGTGCGATAACCCTTCAAATCTGCCAGTTGAAGTGTTTCCATAACAATCCCTTGTCCGGCAAATGCGGCGTCGCCATGCAGTAACACGGGCAGAAACTGGTCAATTACCTGCTCGCGTTTTGAATAGTCGCCCGCCATCACTTCATCCTGTTTTGCGCGAACCATACCTTCGACAACGGGGTCAACAAATTCCAGGTGGCTCGGGTTTGGCGATAAGGAAACTTTTACGGGTTTTCCGTTTCTGGTTATTCGTTCACCAACCGCGCCCTGATGGTATTTCACATCGCCTTCATCGGCAGGAAACGCAGGGTGAAACGAACCTTCAAAGACGGTGAAAATGCGCTCAGCAAAATCACCTATAACATTTGAGAGAACATTGAGTCGCCCGCGATGAGCCATACCGAAAGTTATGTCCTCGACGCCTCTGTCCGCTCCGCCTTCAACAAGTTGGTCAAGAAGTGGAATGATTACTTCGCAACCTTCAAGCGAAAATCTCTTTTGTCCCAAATATTTTGTGTGAAGGAATTTTTCAAATTGTTCCGCTTCAATCAACTTCAAAAGAAGTTCTTTCTTCTTTTCGTTTGCGATTGGTTCGGGGTTGACGAAATGTTGGCGAATCCGTTCGCGTATCCAAGTCTTCTGCTCTTTGCTTGTGATGTGGCGATATTCCACGCCGACCTTACCGCAATAAGCACGGCGCAAGGTTTCCAGAATTTCGCGCAAAGTAGAACTCTCTTTTTTATTCAATCCACCTGTGATGAACTCTCTGTCCAAATCCCAAATCGTCAAACCGTAGTTTTCAATATCAAGTTCGGGGTGGCGTTGAACTTCCATTGCGTTCAACGGATCAATGTCCGCAATCAGGTGACCGCGCACACGGTAAGCATTTATCAATTCAAGAACACGAGCCTGTTTTGTAATATACTCTTTTGTTCTGTCGCCTCCGAATAAGACGGGGTTTTTATCAACAGACCAACCGAGCGGCGGATACTTAATCCCCAAATCATTAAAAACCTTGTCGTAGAAATCGTGTTTGCCAATCAGATATTCGTGAATACGTGCGAGTAATAAACCGCTTTCCGCGCCTTGAACAATGCGGTGGTCGTATGTACTGCTGATTGTGAGAATTTTGCTGATGCCGAGTTGTGAAAGTGCTTCGGATGTCATCGCCTGATATTCCGCAGGATATTCAATCGCGCCTGTCGCTATAATGATGCTCTGTCCTGCCATCAAGCGAGGATTTGATGCGACTGTGCCAATCGTGCCGGGATTTGTAAGCGAAACCGTAGTGCCCTGAAAATCGGGAATTGTCAGCTGATTGTTTCGGGCGCGTTTTACAATATCATCGTAGGCTTTCAAAAACTGTGCGAAGTCCATCTTGTCCGCGCCCTTAACATTCGGAACAAACAATGTGCGCGAACCGTCTTTCTTTTCAATATCAATCGCAAGACCAATGTTTACGCTGTCGCGTTGAAGACGTGAAGGCGTCCCGTTCACAAGCTGATAACCGTCATTAAGGCGAGAATAATCTTGCAAAGCACACACAATCGCCCAAGCTATTAAATGCGTAAACGAAGCTTTTCCGCTTGCGGTCTTTTTCAAATGGTCATTGATGATGCCGCGATTTTCTTCCAAGACTTTGACAGGGATTCTTCTTGTCGAGGTCGCCGTAGGAACACCCAGACTCTCTTCCATGTTCTCTACGATTTTCTTGGCACCGCCCAAGATAGGTTTTGCCTCGACACCTGCACCCAACGCCGCCGCAATCACATCTTTTTTCGGGGCGGGCGCAGTAGCCATCGCGGTTGTTTGTGTGGTTTGAGTTGTTGCTGTCGCTGTTTGCCCGTTATCGGTTGCCGCCGTAGTTGCCTGCGGGACAAGAGAAGCACCATTCAAAAGCTCTGTAAAATAGTTTCGCCAAGATTCATCAACCAGCGTCGGGTCGCTCTTAAACCGCGTCAATAAACCTTCGACATAAGTCGCGTTTGCTCCAAAATTTTCTGCAATATATTCGGATACATTAGTTATTTTCTGTTCGCTCACTTTGTTATACCTCGTCAATAAATAGAGTGAATTCGCAATAAAATATCACCATCTGCGATTCATTGTACATTATGCCAAACACAGCCGAAAAAACAGTGTGCGATTTTAGCGCAGACAGCGTTATACTGCATTGCACAAAACTTAAAGTCAGTAACTTTGATGACCATGCTACAAATCGAAACCGAATTAGCAAAAAATACTAGGAACAACAATCGTCGCACTGGCGCAAAGCTGAAGTCTGCTTATTTCCTTTCACTTACAGTGAGAAATGTCCGGTGTTTTGGCTTACGTCAAACGCTTGATCTTTCCAATGGTAATGGAAAACCAAGACAGTGGACAATTATTTTGGGTGACAATGGAACGGGAAAAACTACATTGTTGCAAAGTTTAGTTGCCATGCTTCCAATGACAGTTGTAAGCATGAATCGTGAGGAAGTTTTTCCTAAGTTATATGTTGATACCCAATTGTATTTAGACTGGCACATTTACAGATACGGGAGTGCGCCAACTGATTATCATCTATTATCTGTTTCCTTTGCTTTAGGCAAAAAGATACTAACCAATCCTCAAAACAGTTCTAGCATTTTCAAATTCCACGTTGAAGGAAAGTATGCTGACTGGGAAGCAACGCATTTGGATAAAGAGGCGGTTAGTGAGTTTGCTTGTTTTGCTTACGGGGCATCAAGACACATAGTACCTTCTTCACTATCTCAAAAAGATGCGAAAAAACCTTACGCAGGTTTATTTAATGAGCATATCTCATTGAGAAACGCGGAAGAATGGTTGCTTCAAACCGATTATGGTTCAAGCAAGCCATCTCCACAACAACATCAAATGATTGAACAGTTAGACAAGGTTAAAAAAGTTTTGTTGGAGATATTACCTGGAGTTAAAGACATCAGAATCGCTCAATATGGAAGAATGACACTTCCAACCGTTGAATTTCAAACTGACTATGGCTGGGTATCAATCAATGATCTTGGTTTAGGTTATCGAACACTCATCGCATGGATGGTTGATTTTGCAGCGCGGATGTTTGAGCGTTATCCAGGCAGTGAGAATCCTTTGGAAGAACCTGCGGTTGTCTTAGTTGACGAGATAGATTTGCATCTTCATCCGAAATGGCAACGCGATTTGATTGATTATTTGACGAACCTTTTTCCGAACACGCAGTTTATCGTAACAACACACAGCCCTTTAATCGTTCAAGCCGCCGCCGCTAAAGATGCAAACATTGTCGTATGTCGGCGCGAAGGTGACCATGTTGTGATTGACAACAGCCCCGAAGCAGTTCGCGGTTGGCGTGCTGACCAGATTTTGATAAGCGATTTATTTGACCTGCCAAGTGCGCGTTCAAAAGAAGATGAAGAATTGCTTAACAAACGTCAGACAATTCTCTCAAAAACAAAATTGACTGCGAAAGACAGAAAAGATTTGAAAGAGATTGAAGCAAAGATGAGTTCTTTGCCTGTCATGGAAGACCCGAAGTATGACAAGGCAATGGACATTATTATGCGTGCCGCCGAAAAATTGGAAAAGGAAAAGAAATAGCTTCAGATGATTAGCATAAAAAAGCCCAAAGATGCCCCACAAGTTTTAAGCACCAAAGGTAAAAACAAACGCCGCACGCTTTGTGCATCTTACACACGAGGCAAGAGAGATTTCGATTTTGATGAGAGCGATAAAAACATTTATGGTCATAAGACCGTCAAGGAAACCTTGATAAAGGCACAGCATGGAAAATGTTTTTTGTGTGAGTCGGTAATAACACATATTGACTACGGCGATGTAGAACACTTCCGACCTAAAGCGGCTTATTGCCAAACGGAAGAAAATGCTCTTTGCAAACCCGGTTATTATTGGCTTGTTTATGATTGGGATAATCTGTTTTTGGCTTGTAAGTTATGCAATCAGCGTTACAAGAAAAATTTATTTCCGTTGGCCAATCCCGCAAACAGAGCAATGTCACATCACGCAAATATCAAACAAGAAAAACCATTGTTCATAAACCCTGCAGAAGAGAATCCCGAAGATTTTATTTCTTTCAAACGCGGTCGTTCAGGTTTAATTGAAGCTTATGCAATTGACGACAATGCAAAAGGCAAAACAACAATTGATGCGGCGGGGCTTAATGATTATTCAAAGCGATTAAAACTATTAGAACGACGAACTGCTTTATTAAAGCCGCTAATCGCATTGCATAAAGTGGCTACAATGAATTTACCGCAACCTGAAAGCGATATGGCTAAAGAAGAACTTCGTAAAATTATTGACGACGTAATACAAGATTCTGCTGAATATGCAGGAATGGTTCGCGCTGCTGTTGTGGCTAATTTCAACGTTTGAAAACCCATGAAAAAAAATAATTCAATTAAAAAACAATCACGCCGTGCGTTTGCTAAAACAGTTGCGGTTTCGTTGTTAGCCGTGCCGGTTGCTTCAACACTTGTGCAGGCGCAGACCGCGACGCCAACGCCGACAACTTCGCCGTCACCGTCTCCTACGCCGACATCTTCGCCGTCACCGTCGCCTACGCCAAGACCGCCTTCGCCCGTTGCCGAAGCATATTTTGAAGTCGCAAAAAAACGTTTCGGTGAATTTGTTACGGATGAACAACTCGAACAAATCAAGCGCGACATGGAAGGGAATGTGCGTTCGGCACAGGCTTTGAGAAATGTGAAACTGCAAAACAGTGACGAACCTGATTTTGTTTTCAGTGCTTAAAGTGTTAAGGGAAGTTTATGACTAATGGATTGGTTAAAATCGAAATTCAAAACTATCGCTCAATAGCAAAGCTGGAACTTGAGTTAGGTTCGCTAAATGTTTTGTTCGGTCCGAATGGTGTTGGCAAATCAACGTTTCTTGATGCAGTTTTGTTTTTGTCACAAGGACTCAATAGAAGTATGCGGGAAGTATCAGCAGAACGTGGACAATGGCTAGGGCTTCTTTGGGATGGGGCCAGTGAAAAGGATAAAGCAGTTATTGATTTAATGACTTCATCCGCTTCTTATAAGATTTCATTTAGTTTTGCTCAAGGAAGATTTGATAACGTCACCGAATCTTTGGTTACAAAAAAAGGACAAAATTTAATTTATCGTAGTAGTTTAAGTCCATCACAAGTAAAGTTTTATGATAAAGATTCAAATCAAGCGAGGGAAGTGAGCATAACAACAGAGGCATTGAGCTTATTACGATACGTTGATTCTTATCCACTAACTAATGAAGCCGTCGAGATGAAAGATGCTTTGGAGTCTGTGAATTTTCGTCTTGCGAGAGAAGACCGCATCGAAAAACTAAAGCGATTAGGCTCAGAATCAAGCTATCATTTGATGCTTTCAGATGGAAGTGAAAACCTATGGTCTGTTCTGCGAAACTTGCGAGACCGTAGCGTTCTTGACTCACGGTATGAAGCAATAATGCGCTTCATGCAACAGAGCTTCCCCTCATTCAGGAATCTTCTTTTTGAACAAACAGGAAGTAATTCTCTTTACGCTTCTATGATTGAGGAAGAGCGACAAAAACCAATTCCTGCTTCCGGTATGTCTGACGGGCATCTTCAAATGTTGATAAATTTGACTGCGCTTTTTTCAGAAGAAAAGGGAAAGACATCCTTGATTCTCTTTGATGAGCCTGAAACATCTTTGCACCCACACGCCATAGCTCAGTTTGCCGAGGCAGTAAAACTTGCAACCGAAGAATGGGGACGGCAAGTTTTTATCGCTACACATTCGCCTGTTCTGCTCAGCCAATTTTCTCCGAAAAACATTTTTACCGTTGGATTCGATGAGAATAGAGCAACTGTTATGCAACGAGTAAGTGAGATTAAAGAAGTGAAAGATTTGTTGGAAGAATACGCGCTTGGTTCGCTCTATATGGCGGAAGCTATTGCCCCTCAAAGCAAACCTTTAGTTGAGGTATAAACAAAAATGCCCGACTACGAAGAGAGCCTCAACAATCAGTCAAACTCAATAGAGTGTTATTTCCTTCGCTTTGGCTTAATTGTTACCGGAGAAGCCGAAGAAATGCATTTGCAAAAACTATTTCGTTCACTTGCCTCAAAGCGCATTTGTACATTTCATGTTATTAGGCGAATAGGGCAACGCTCACCGATAACATCTTCTGCAAAGCAACTGAGAATGGTCGGGTTAGGGCAACAAATCCCATCCAAAGATGAGGAAGAAATAGGTCTTCCTGCTAGAAGGCATCTTCAAAGTGATGATTGTAATTTTGTTCTCTTGATTGATGATTTGGAAAATGAGCGACGAGAACAAGCCCAACAAGTTTTTGACCGTTACAGGTTGACACTTGACACCATTCTCAACACAGAGCAAATGAAGAAACGCGCATCAGTTCATTTTCTTGTGAATATGCTTGAGGCTTACTACTTTGGAGATGCTAACGCAATCAATCAAGCATTAGGTCTCGAACCACCAATAAACGACCATCCAGGCAATGTCGAAGATATTCGTAACCCAAAAGGGCAACTCAAAACCTTGTTTCAAGGGTTTAACGAAATAGAACATGGCGGGATGATTCTTGAGCGTTTGAATGTGGAGCGTGTTCTTTCAAAGCCGGAAACCTGTGCTTGGCTGAGAACGCTCTTTGCTTGGTGTGTGAAGGTCATCAAACAAAATCCTTCGTATCAAGACTTCGTCTCGCCTGATGATTATTGTTTGGGTAATGGTGTGTTGAGTGACATAACGAAAAGGCAATTAGATAATCTTTAGATTGATTCAACATCATGTCTAAAATCGTTCTGGAAACAAAAATAGAATGGAGAAACTCTTTCAATTTAATTGGCACGACCTTTTTGTTCCAAGCGGTTCTATACTAGAAATAATAGTGCGCGGGACTCTGACATATCTCGCGCTATTTTTTTTCTTGCGTATCTTCCGAAGAAATTCAGGGAGAATCGGGATTGCGGATGTGCTCGTTGTTGTCGTAATAGCAGACGCAGCGCAAAATGCGATGGCGGGCGAATACAAGTCCATTACCGAAGGCGTTGCTTTAGTCGCTACGATTGTATTTTGGGATTTCGCATTGGATTGGCTTGAATATAATGTTCCCGCACTTGAAAGATTACTTAGACCGAAAGCTTTGTTGTTAATAAAAGACGGCAAACTTCTTAGAAAAAACATGCGCCAGGAGATGATAACCATCGAAGAATTAAAAAGCCTTTTGCGTGAAGAGGGAGTTGAAGAATTTAGGGAGGTTAAAAAATGCTACCTTGAAGGCGACGGCGAAATCAGCGTGATTAAAGAAGACAAAGAAAGTGAAAATCAGAAATCTAAAAGAAACCAATAGAACTATTTTCCTGCGGAAAGCTTATTAAAACGATGCTATCAAATGACATTCTTTTTGCTTCGATTACAGAACAAGCCGCGTTGATAAAGGCGCGTAAACTTTCACCCGTTGAATTAACCGAAAGTTATTTGCAGAGGCTTGAAACCATAGGACCAAAACTCGGTGCTGTTGCGGAAGTCATGCGCGTCTCTGCAATCGAAGAAGCAAAGCAAGCCGAATCTGAAATCAAAAAAGGTAAATATCGCGGGCTTCTTCACGGCATTCCTTACGGCGCGAAAGATTTGCTTGCCACCAAGAACGCAAAGACGACCTGGGGCGCGACGCCTTACAAGAACCAGCAGTTCGATTTTGACGCCACGATAATTAAAAAGCTACGCGATGCGGGTGCAATACTTGTCGCTAAACTTGCAATGATAGAACTTGCGGGCGGCATGGGTTACAACCAGGCAGATGCTTCATGGACAGGCGCGTGCAAAACGCCTTGGAACACGGGGTTTTGGAGCGGCGGTTCTTCTTCGGGACCGGGCGCGGCGAGCGCGGCGGCTCTCTGTACATTTAGCATCGGTTCTGAAACTTCGGGTTCGATTATCACGCCTGCGGCGTTTTGCGGATTGTCGGGTTTGCGTCCGACTTATGGAGCGGTGTCGCGTCACGGCGCAATGGCTTTGTGCTGGACTCTGGATAAGCTCGGTCCGATGTGCCGCTCTGTGCGTGATTGCGAAATCGTCTTTGACGCAATCAGAGGCAAAGATTCATTGGACGCTTCATCGAAAGATTTTCCAAAGCAAGCAAAACCTGATTTGAAAAACCTTCGGATAGGTGTTTTGAAAGACTCGTTTGAAAAAGCTCAAAAAGAAGTGAGCGAAAATTTTTCAAAATCTTTAGAGGTGTTGAAAACTTTCGCTACCGTCGAAATGAATGTGACAGTGCCTGAATTTCCTTACGGTGCGGCTGTCGGGACGATTGTTGACGCCGAAGGCGCGGCGGCGTTTCGTGATTTGATTGAATCGGGAAAGATTAAAGAACTCGCTTCGCCCGAAGGCAGAATCGGCGGTTATTCTGCTTCGCTTGTAACGGCGGTTGATTATCTTCATGCGATGCGCCTTCGCGTGCCTGCAAGAAAAGCCTGGGCAGAGATGTTTAAGAAGATAGATTTGCTTGTTGCCCCTTCGCGTTCGACTGTCGCTTATCCGATAGACAAAACTTTTAATCAGGCTTATCCGGGCATCACTGCGACATCGCCAATAGGTTCAAGCAACTTGGTAGGCGTTCCTGCTATCTCAATACCGAACGGCTTCGGTCAAAATAATCTTCCAACAGGAATACAGTTTGTCGGTGCGCCATGGAGCGAATATCTTTTGCTTGCGGTCGCAGATAAGTATCAGCAAGCGACAGATTTTCATAAAAAACGCCCAAGCGTGTAACGACAAACAGTCATAACAAAAATGCTTGGTTTCTTTTTTTTAAAATTTCGCATTATTTCAATTGGTATCTTTTTCGCGCTCATTATTTTTTTGTCCACAGCAACCGCACAGGAATTTTCGCACGGACAAATTGTTCCAAAGGTCACTTGCAAATCAGACACGGAGCAGACCTACGCGCTTTACCTTCCTTCCAATTATTCAAACGAAAAACGCTTTCCCGTTATTTATGCTTTTGACCCTGTCGGGCGCGGCGTTGTTCCCGTCGAACGGTTCAAAGAAGCGGCTGAAAAGTTTAGTTACATCGTCGTTGGTTCACATAATTCCCGAAACGGTTTGGGAGGAAAAGACCTCATACCTATCATCAATACTTTGATTAAGGACACACTCGAAAGATTTTCGATTGATTCACATCGCGCTTATTTTGCGGGCTTTTCAGGTGGTGCGCGTGTCGCGTCGGGATTTGCTCTCGCTTGTAAAGATTGTGCGGCAGGCGTGATTCTTTGCGGCGCGGGATTTCCGCCCGAAGTTGTGCCGACGAAAGATTTGTCTTTTCCTGTTTACGGGACGGTCGGTGATGAAGATTTTAATTTTCCCGAAATGAAAATACTTGACGATGCTCTGAACAAGTTAAATCTCACGCATCGCATAGTCTCTTTTGACGGGGCGCACGATTGGGCTGGCAGCGAGTATTGTGTTAAAGCCGTCGAGTGGCTTGAGGTTCAGGCGATGCGTGCGGGGTCTCGCCCGAAAGACGAAAAGTTTTTGGAAAGCGTTTGGAAAAGAGAGTTTGAAAAGGGAAGCGAAGCCGAAAGCAAAAACAAACTTTACGAAGCATACATTTCTTACTTATCTATCGCGCAGGATTTCAAAGATTTGCACGATGTAAATGAAGTCGAAAAGAAATCTTTGTCTTTGCGCGGGGGCAAAGCAGTCAAACAGGCTTTGAAAGACGAGAAAGATGAAATTGCAAAACAGAACTCGCTCACGAATAAGTTAATCTCGCAGGGCGTTCGGGCTATGAGCGCGGAATCGTTTGAGCGTTCGACCATGATTCAGGAATTGCGAAACATGGCGGCGGATGTTCGCAAAACGGCTCAATTAAACGAAGACACAAGCGAACGACGTGTTGCGCGTCGTTCGCTTCGTCAGGCTTTTGCTTACTATTACGAAACGGCAATTCACACTTTCTTACAGCAGAAGAAAAACGAACAGGCGATTTTTTACATGGAAATCGTCGCTGAACTTCAACCCAAGAATGCTTTTATTTTCGTAGAACTTGCGCGTGTTTATGCCATCTCAAAGCAGAAGAAACAGGCAATAGAAGCTTTGCAAAAGGCTGTTGAAAAAGGCTTCAGCGATTTGAAAACTTTAGAAGAAAACCGAGACTTTGACATCTTGCAGAGTGAAAGCGATTGGCAAAAGCTGATTGCAGCTTTGAAGCAAAAGAGTTCAGCGAAACAGAACTGAAAGTGTAAGAATCAGCGGAACTAAAATCAAAATCACGAAAATAAAGGCGAGAAGACAGCCGACGTTTGCGTAACTCTCAGGATTCCAAGTGTAAGGTTCAGCGGAACGACCGCAAGCGGGACAAAAGTTTTCCTCTTTTTTGTAAGCACGACCACACTTTTTGCAGACTCTGATTTCCATAGTTGAGAAAAAAACAACCAAGAATTCGTGCGAATTATTTTCAAATTAACACGAAGTAATCGGTGAGTCTCCCATGATTCAAAGAATCACAACCACGGATGAAAATAGAACAAACTTTGTCAGATTGAATTAAGGCTTGTTCTATTTTCATTAGAGTTATTGGGTGTAAAAGTACGACGGGTTGCCAGCCTGTCGAAAAATGCTAAAGAAAAAAGAACAGCGACAGGCTGGCAGCCCGTCGTACCCCATTTACTGTCCGATTACAACACGAATGTTTTGTTTGTGTTAATTGATCTTAATTTGTGCAGTTCTTGGCTGAATTTTTTGTAAATCTACAAAGCGTGCTTCGTTACATTTTGCCTCCGTCTAACCATCTTCATTTGCTTTCACTTCTACCTCAACAACATTAATAGCCATTATTGTTTCGGTGTTGCCAGCAGCCGCTACAACTAATAAATCCTCTTCTTGAAGAATGTCCGCGACCAAACCTGTCCCGCCCCTGCTTTTAACGTAATGACGATATGCGACCGTAACAAGCGCGACGACGGGAATTGCCAGAAATACGCCCGTGATGCCTGCCAGTTCTGTGCCACCCAGGATTGCCAGAATAATTGCAATCGGGTGAAGGTGTATGCCTTCGCGTATGATGCGCGGGTATGTGACGTAATCGTGAACGATTCGCAAAACTGCAAGAAATACAAGAACAGTCAAAGCCTGTTTCGGGTCGTAGTAGCTTGCAAGCGAACCGACGATGATGGCGACAATTAGCGGACCGACCAGCGGAATGAATTCCAATACTCCCGCAATGACACCGAGAAGAAGCGCGTAAGGAAGATCTATAAAATAAAAACCTATGAAACAGACCACACCGATTAAGAAACAGGCTATTAGCTGTGCGCGGATGTAAGCGGCAAGCGTTTTATTAACATCCTGAAAAAAATCTTCGGCGCGAACACGCCAGACGCCCATAGGAAAAGCCTGCACCGCCAGAGTGTGAAAACTAGATGCATCTTTTAAGAGAAAGAAAGCCAGAATCGGAACAAGAATCAACCAGGGGAGATATTCTAAAATCTTTAACAAAATCTCACCCAAAAACGTAGGGGCGTGTGAACCTATGTATGCGCCTAGTTCCTCGATGCCGTCAACAATCTTCTTATTGATTTTCTCGCGCACGGCGGGCGGTATTGAAGTTTCATAGCGAACTTTTAATTTGTTGGCGCGTTCCTGTAAAGCTGTTTTGTAAGAAGGAACTTGGGCGGCAAAGGCTGTAACTTGGTCTGTCAGCTTCGGGAGCAGGATGGAAAGACTCAGCCCGATTGCGCCGAAGATTGCAAGATAGACAATCGCAATCGCCAGAGGGCGGGGCATCCATTTTCTCAGACCTCGCACTACAAAAGGTCTTTCGATTAAATCAACAAGCGGGTCAAGTAGGTAAGCCAGAAAAATTGCGAAAACAACAAGCAAAATTAAAGGGGTGATTTTGCCAATAACCCAAAGGATTGCGGTTGAGAAATACCATAGAAATAAAGCAATGACTAGAATACGAATGATGTTTCGCGTACTTAATAAAGATTTGGCTAAAGTTTGCGCCGCATAATCGGCTTGCTTTTTCATTTCTTCGTTGTTCATGGCTGATAGTCTTTATCACAAAAAACGGTAATGAAGAAAGTAAAAAAGAGAGTAGAGGAGCAAAATTACTCCCTACTCTCTTACCATATTCCTGTTCTGCTAAATCAGTGAGCGACTCTGCTGACAAGGCGTTGAAGCTGTCTGTTATCGGCGGGCGTCAAATCCCGAAACTCAACGCCGTAAGAGTCTCTCATACCGTTGTGTATTACTTCGGCTTGAATGAAAAGAAAGATGTCGTCATCCATTAACAAGACGCCTATTCGGTTTCCTATATCAACCTGTGAATGAACGGGAAGATAACGCACACGCAAACCGCCCATGCTCAAATCGCTTGCTTCACCGATGCCTATGGGTTCGCCCGAACGAATATCTTCAACCGAGAGGCTCATCCGTGTTTCAATCCAAAAGCGCGGAAATCTGCGCCGCTCTTTACCTGTAAGTTTTTCTTCAATCTTTGTTAAATCCATAAACTCTTGTTTTGAATCTTAATCAAACTCGTCATAGTCGTCGGGCAGATTGGCAACAATCGCCGCGTGTTCCCATACTATGTTCTGCCACTCATCAACTTGATCAACCAACATCAAAGCCGCTTGCGGGTGTGCCGCGTTGCGTTCAAGGCGGAGAACTTCTGTGGTAACGGCAAGCCTTTCACCTTCTTCGTTGGCGACTTCGAGCCGAACTTTACTGCCGACCGTTGGTAGTAAACGCTGTAAATGAACTAAAACACCGGATGGTCCTACGTTTTCCGTTTCGCCTTCTTCGGTTACATTTTCTCCGTTTTCGTCCCACTCGGCACGAATTGGAAAAACTGCCAAATAACGTTGTCCCGAACGTTGATCCATAGCGAGTCCTTGGGGCATAGATTTGTCTTCCTTTCCTGGAAGGTTGAAATATACAGATTAAATTTTGTTCAGTCTATAAAAAGTGCGAATCACATTAATTTTTCAGAAGCGTTTTGAATTCCGCCTTCAGGCGGCTATTGATTATACATGTCAATCAAGGATAGGAATCTTACTTTTTTTTCCATTAGCCCAACCGTTCACGGTTGGGAACTGATGGTCTAATCCAATTTTCAGCCCCGTTTAGGGGGGCGAAAGATGGCTAAAGCCTCTATCAAAAGCCCCATGAATGGGGCTGAAAAACTGATATATTTCGTTTCCCAGCCGTGAACGGCTGGGCTAGTGGAAAATTCATTGCTACCCTTGATTC
>Ga0187894_10004435_pt1 | contig 15057 bp, 7 predicted proteins | sample GBC1701081metaG_FD_136650 | JGI IMG/M metagenome (GOLD analysis project Ga0187894, IMG submission 136650) | White microbial mat communities from a lava cave in the Kipuka Kanohina Cave System on the Island of Hawaii, USA - GBC170108-1 metaG ...
CCTCCCAGAAGCTGCCGGTACCGAGGAGAACCGCGTTGCCCAGCTCGCGGAATCGACGTAGCAGCAGTTCACGCGGCGCTTCGCCCTGAGTAAGGATGGGGTACGGGGTGCGGCTGCCGAGGCACTCCTTGATATAGAGGCTGCCCTCGGCCAAGGCGCGGTGGCTGGTGAAGAGAATGAAGGCGCGGCCTCCAGCCGCCTCCAGCAGCGGCAGCGCAGTATCGATCGTGTCGCGGGTGTGGGTGGGAGACGAGGGGTCCGACATCGACTCGGGCAGATAGAGCAGGGCCTGGCGCTCGAAATCGAAGGGGCTGGCGATGCGCAGCGCGTCGGCCTCGGCTGCCCCGATGCGCGCGAGGAAGTGGCTGAAGTCCTCGCCGATCGCCAGTGTCGCCGATGTGAAGATCCAGGCGCTGGCGGCTCCCTCCATCCAGTCACGCAGGCGCTCCGAAACCTCGAACGGCGTGAATTCGACGGACCAACCGCGCGCACTCGTCTCGATCCAGCGTATGCCGCTGTCGATCTCGATGTCCCGCAAGTGGGCGCACTCGCTCGCCAGTTCCGCGGCGCGCCGCGCGGCGTGCTGCACACCCGCGGACTCTCCGAGCTCGGACAGCGCCGCACCCAGTGCGAGCAATACCCGTTCGATCTCGCTCAGGGCGTCGTGCCCTTCGTCGCCGAGAATCTGCCAATCGATCTTCGTCGCTCCCACGGGCAGCGCCAGGCGCAGCCGCGCGTGCAACTGCTCGAGGCGCGCGAGGCTCGCTTCCGCCTCGGTAGCGACGATGCGCTGGGTCTTGAGCTCGAGCAGCGTGTCGCGCACGAAGGCCTGCAGGGCGCGCCCGCTGAAGCTCGCGCCGAAGAACTGGGCCGCAACGTCCGGAATCTGGTGCGCCTCGTCGAGAATGACCGCTTCCGTGCCCGGCAACAGATCCGCGAAGCCTTCCTGCTTGAGCGCGAAATCGGCGAGGAGCAGGTGATGGTTGACGACGACGATGTCGGCGGCGAGCGCGGCACGACGGGCGGCGACGACGTGGCAGCGGGCATACTCGGGGCACGGCAGGCCGAGGCAGTTCTCACGTGTCGAGGTGACAGCAGGCCAGACCGGGTGATTGTCGGGAATGCCGCTCAGCTCGCTGATGTCGCCTGCCCGCGTGCTCACCGACCACTTTTCGACGCGCTCCAGAGCGCGCTCACGATCGGTGGTTTCCCCCAGCGGCAGCTCCGCCGCGCTACGTGCCTGATTGAGACGTTGCCGGCAGAGGTAGTTGGCGCGCCCCTTGAGGAGTGCTACGGACACCGGGCGACCAAGGGCCGCAGAGAGCGCGGGCAGGTCGCGGTGGAAGAGCTGATCCTGGAGCGTTCGGGTGCCAGTCGAGATGAATGTGTGCCGCCCTGAGAGGAGCGCGGGGACGAGGTAGGCGAACGTCTTACCGGTGCCCGTGCCGGCTTCGACGACCAGGGTCTCGCGATTCTCGAGCGCGGCACCGACCGCGCGCGCCATCTCGAGCTGCTCCGCACGCGGCGCAAACCCGGGCACGTGCCGCGCCAGTGCGCCGCCCTCCCCCAGAATCGTTTCGAAGTCCGTCAGAACCCCAGGTCCTTGAGCGTTTCCTGATCCGCCTTGACGCGGAGTTTAATGAACGGACCCTGATCCGTGTACCGGTTGCGCGAGAAATCCGTGTCGCGGAAGCCGGTCAGGTTGTAGCCCACGGCAACCCAGACGTTCTTCGCGATCGTGATGCCGAGATCGACGCCCGCGGCGTAGTCGTGGACGTCGCTGCTCCAGGAGTTCAGCGCCGAGAGCTGCACGCCGACGTCGAAGCGCTGGCTCAGGTCGCGGCGCAGGTCCACGCCGACGAGGTCGCTGTAGCCGGAGTACGTCTCGCGGTCGAACGTCGCACGCGCGTAGCGAGCGCCGTACTGCAGCGCCAGTTGCGTCGCATCGTCGATCTGCCAGTTGGCGTTGAGCGTGTTGACGATGCGCGAGGTGTCCTGCTTCGCGAGCAGGTCTTCCTGCGTCTCGTAGATGAGGTCGAGGCGATCCAGCACGATCCAGCGGCTCTCGACCGGGCGGTACGCCCAGCCGAGGCGCACGTCTACGCTCAGGCTCTCGACGCCGCTCGTCATCTCACTATCGAGGGCCGTGAGGGACATCGAGAACGCGTGACCCGAAACGGGCTCGCGGTAGAAGCCGCCGGTCAGAATGGCGCGGTCCTCGGCGTCGGAGCTGCGGTACTCGGCGCGCGAGGTGAAGGTCCACAAATCGCTGCGGTAGAGCGCACCGGCAAACGCGGCGAGGAAATCGTCGGCGAGCGTGCCCGATGCCAGGGGCACCCGTGGATTGAGCGGCTGCGTGCCCGGCCCGCGGATCGTGTTGCTCTGATCGACGCCGACGTCGAGCGCCCAGCGCTCGCTGATCTGGAAGCCCTGCGTCAGGCCGAGGTTCGCGAACGTGCGTGGCCCGAACTCGCCCTGCTCCTGGCTGAGGCTGCTCTGGATCTGCGCGCGATTCCACGGCGTCGCCTTCACGCCGAAGCGCGTCATGTCGCTGGCGACGTTCTCGCCGTCGGCGTGCTCGTACTCGCCGAACAGCGTCACGTCCGGCGACAGGCGCCAGTCGGCACCGAACACCGAACGCGCCGGGTAGTCGACGCTGTCGTCCGCGTCGCTCAGCGTCAGATCGGTCGATGCGCGCAGGCGCAGGCGCTCGTCGAACAGCTCGATGCTCGCCTGTGCGAAGGCCTGCTCCGATTCGCGGGTCGTGCCGCCTGCTTCGTCCGACACGTGCCGCAGCCCGATGCCCGCGCCGCGGGTTTCGTCCTCGTAGCGCAGCTCCGCCGCCGCCAGCTCGCGCTGCGCGTTCTCACTGAGGTGCTCCTGGCGGAACGCCTCCGCCTGCACGGCGAGGCGATCGGTGAGCACGACGCGTCCGTCGACGCCCATCTTGCGGGTGCCCGCTTCGGTCGCGAGCTGCTGGCCGAGACCGAACCCGGCCTCCTGCTCGCGAACATAGGCGCGTCCGTCGATGCGGCCGGAGACGTGCGTCATTTCGGCAAGCCAGGCATCCGCGCGCTCGCCGGTCGTCGCGAAGTCCGATTCGCTGCGCGCGGCCTCGGCGCGCACCTGCGTCGTCTCCCCGATGTCCCAGCGCACGTCCACGCCCGCGAGGCTGCGATCGCCCGCCTGGGCGCCTTCGTGCAGCAGGCTCGCGCCTAGTTCCACATCGCCGAGGTGCACCGCGGCCCGGCCACCTGCCGTGGTGTCTTCGTCCGTGGCGCCCTGGGTTTCGTATTCGACGATGATGAACACCGGGTTGAAAGCGGCGTCGCGGCTCGGCACCGGCTGCTTGAAGAACAGCGCGCCCTGACCGTAGTCGATGCTGTAGTCGAGGAACCGCGCGAGTACGCGGCTCTCGATGACGCGCTCGGTGCGGAAACGGTCGCGCACCTCAATGCGCACCTGGTCGCTGCCGATGATGAGCGGTGTGCGCGACAGGCGATACAGGCCGGAGGTGCCGTCGCCGCGCAGCTCCTCGCGCACCGCGTTCTGGTCGGTGCGCGCCGCGAAGGTGCTCAGGCTGAAGCGCTCGCCCGCAAACTCGCTGCGCACGCCGTTGAGGGTGCGCGCGTAGCGGGACAGTTCCGTCACGGTGAGCCCGGTCTGGAAGTCGCCGAACAGCGCATAGAACTGCTCGCGCTCGAGTTTCACGTACAGCTTGCGCTGGCTGGCCGCCTCGTTGCGCTGCTCGCTGCCGTCGCCGTAGAGCGTGTAGTAACGCTGCGGCTCGATCACGTCGTTCAGGCGTCCCAGCGCTTCCTCGCTCTTGCGGGCCGAGTCGTACGCGACGGTGAGCAGGAAGTCGCCGCGGATGCGCCCCTTGGCGAAGAAGGCCACGCGACCGTCTTCCGTGTAGCCCTCCTCCAGGCCCGCGGCTGCTGCGGCTTCCATGTTGTCCGAGATCGTGCGATGCGCCGCGGTGCCTTCCGCCAGGCCCACCATGATCCAGTCGCGCGCGGACGGCTTCAGCCAGGCCCGCACTTCCTGCTCGCGCCCGTCGTTGAAGCGCAGGTGCAGGATCGCCTGGCCGCTCTGCGCGGTCGGTTCCAGTTCCAGCGCCGCGACGCCGTCCTCGCCGACGGTGTAGGTCGGTTCGCGCCGGCCGGTGGCCACCAGCTGATTCTCGGTGAGCGATTCGACCTCGAACCACGAGCGGTGCGGCGGGTCGACGCGGAACGCGCCCACCGTGCCGGGACGCGCGAGCTGGCCCTGTGCATCCGTGAGCCGCAGGCGGATCACCGGCCGCGTGCGGCCGTCTGCGGTGAGCACGGAGCTGTCGAGGAGGAGTTCGCCACGCACCGGTCCACCGGCGTAGCGCAGCTCGCGCCTGAGCCGGGTGATCTCGGTGCCGCCGTTGTCGAAGACCACGGCTTCGAGCTCGCTCGCACCTTCCGGAATATCGACGCCGCGCCAGTAGCTGAGCGCCACGTTGCCGGCCTTGTTGGTGGTGGTGCCGTAGAAGTTGAGCGGGCTCACGGGCGTGCCGTTGAGGCGCAGCGCTACCGTCTGCTCCGGAAGGTGGCGCAGGGCCACCTTCACGCTCGTGATCGCCGGATTGAACTCGGCGACCGGCAGCACCCAGTCGAGGCCCGGCGCCAGCGATTCGACGCTCGGAACGTCGGTCGCTTCCGCCGTGGGCTGGGCCACCGGAGCGGCGGCCGAGGGCCGCGGAGCTTTGAGCATCTGGATCACGCCCCGGGTGACCGCGTTGACGCGAACAAGCGGCGCGGCCTCGGGCGCGGACGCGGCACCGAGCGCGAGCTCCAGGGTCGAAAGTTTCTGACCGTTCTGTGTCGGTGTGTCGAACATCAGCACCGCACGCAGATTGCCCGACGTTTCGCCGGCGGTGCGGCTGCTCACCTGAAACGTCACGCTGCTGCGCGAGCCGACCGCGCGCTCGCCCAGCGGGAAACTGAGCACGTTGCCGGCGACCACGGGCTCGACCGCGCCCGCGACGTTCGGATCGGCGGCGCACGCCGCGCAACCCGTCTGTTGCGTCGAGCCCGGGACATACGCGACACCGTCGGGCAGCATCACCAGCAGCTTCATGTTGCCGACGGCAACGCCGGTCACGCCGATTGCAGCCGCCACCTGCGCCGTGGTGCCGTCGCCGGAACGTCCGAGCTCCATGTCCACGGCGCCGATCGGCGGCTTGCGGGTCGCCAGAGTGAAGTCGGCGCGCCACAGCGCACCGCCGCTCAGCTCGACGAACTGCGAGAACGCGCGCCCGGCGTTGCGCGGCCGCGCGCCGCACAGCACCGCCTCGAGCGTGTCGGGCAGCGTATCGTGATCGATCTGAACCACGTGCGTCCCTGCCGGTACGTCCTCGAAGTGATACTTGCCTGCGCCGTCGGTGACCGAATAGCGGCCGTCCTCGAGATAGACGCGCACGCCGCCGACGCCGCGGATCGTGTCGGCCGGCGCGTCGCAACCACCGTCGACCACGCGGCCGAGGATGAAGCCGCGCCGGCGATCGAGCTCCGTGCGCAGGCGGATCGTGGCCGCGGCGTCGTTGGAGAGCGCGCCGTTGGCGTCGCTCGCGCGTGCGCGGTTGACCAGGCGCTCGCCGCGCGCGGCGGCAGTGATCTCGGCAACGTATCGCAGCGTGACGGCCTCGCCCGCGCCCAGAACGCCGACGTCGAAGGTGAGCGTGCGGCCGTCGGCCGCAATTAGCGGATCGGCCGCAGCTGCATCGTCGCGGCGCGCCGAACCCTCGCGGTAGCGCAGACCCGAGGGCAGCGTGTCGAGAATACTCACGTCATCGAGCGGCGCGCCCGTGCCCGTGTTTTCGATTCGCAGCGTGTACTGCACGAAGTCGCCGATCCCGGCGATCGTCGTCAGGGTGCTCTTCTGCAGGAACAGCAGACCCGCGGCCGCGTCGAGCGGGACGTCGAAATTGGCAGCCGGAGGCGCATCGACGCTGAAGGTGCCGCCAAACGAACCGGTGCCGACGCTGAACGGTGCACCCGGCAGCGCGCCGAAACCGGCCGGGTCGGCCGTCGACGGGAACTGGTGCGAAGACGGCGGGACGATCTCGAAACGATAGTCGCCGGCCGGAACCACCGGGAAGCGGAATGCGCCCGGCGCAAACGCGTAGACCGTGCCGCCGGCGTCGGTGGCCTGGGCGCCCGTGACGATTTCATTCGGGAATACGCTCAGTCCGTCGTCGCCGCGCACGAGCGCGGGGGCGCCGGAGACGGCATCGACTATACGGATGCGGGCGCCGCTGATCGGCTGCCCGGTGCGTGAATCGAAGACCAGACCGGTCGGATCGACCAGCGCCAGAGCCTGGACCGCGTCCGAAGGATCGAGCGCGTCCACGTAGCGCGATTGCAGGGTCGCATCGCGCGTCACCTGCAGCACGCAGTCGCGTGCGACTGGCGCCGCGGCACTGGTCTGCAGGTAGCCGACGAACGTGCCGCTCGCGACGCCGGTTTCCGTCAGCCGGACGATCTCCAGGTCGCCGCCCGGCAGGGAACGCAGCTCCAGGTCGATGGTGTCGCGCACCAGCGCGTCGCGGTTCTGGTCCGGATCGCTGATGCGCACGAACACCGGTTCGCCACCGTGGTAGCTGCCGGTGCCGCTGAAGAGCCGGGGCTGCGCGGGATCGATGACGACACCGCCGACCAGCACCGGATTGGGCAACGTCTGCATGCCGGCCGAGCCCAGGCATTGCGTCGGGCCAGACGTCTCTCCGGCGCCGACGCCGCCAGGAACGGAGGCCGGCCGCAGCAGCTGGATCGCAGCTCGCGACAGGGCCGGCGCCACGACCGTCGTCACCGAGTTGCTGGTGACCGTCGTGGCCGTACTGGCGCCGCGCACGAAACTGACCGAGGCGACGTTGTCGATGACCGTGCCGGGCGCCGTCGCCTGCGCCGACGCGGTAGAGAAAGGAACGCCGGCGAGCACGAACAGTGCGGCCAGCACGCGACGCGGGAAGCTCCTCACGAGGTTCCCCGGTATTTCCCGGAAACGCACGAAAGCGGAGCGGACATCACTGTCCGCCCCGCCCCCGGTGCGTTCTCGAGTACCGAATGATCGTCGCAACATGACACGAGCCACCGTCCTCGCAGACGGCTGCTCAGTCAGGCTTCGCTGCCGCGTCAGTTGATCGTGACGCGGAAGCGCACGACCGCCGACTGACCCGGACCCACCGCGATCGGCACCGTCGGGTTGACGTTGAGCGTCGCACCCGTGCGGTTGCAGCCGTCGGCATTGGTATCCGCGCCGGCCTCGGCGATGCAGTAGCTCGCCGGGTTCGCGCCGATCTGGATCTCGACGTCAGTCGCGCCCGCGTACTGCGCGGTCGCAAACGTGAGGTTGGCGTCCAGGGTGTCGGCGATGCTCACGCCGCCCGCGGCCACGAGACCGGTGTTGGCGATGGTCACCGTGTACTCGACCGTCGCGCCCGGGATCGCAATGGCGTCCGCCGGTGCGTTGAACGGGTCGTCGATGACATCCGAGGTCTTGGTGATCGACAGCGCCGCGGACTGGACCGCGTACTGGTCGTCAGCCAGCTCGATGTTGTCCTCGCCCGCATCGCCGAACACGACGTCTACGCCGGCGGTGTCGCCACCCGCGGTCTCAGTCGCGAGCGTCGCACCGGCAGTGCCGGGAACGGCTGCGCGCGCCTGCAGACGCACGTTGGCGTACTGCGCGTTGGTCGCGGTGATCGGCACGTTCACGACCACGAACACCGTGACGTCGCCGTCGGCGGCGAGCGTGTCGACGTTGGCGGCGTTGTCGACGCCGGCGTCGTACACGTCGTTGCCGTTGGCATCGACGAACACGTTGAGCGGGTTGATGTCGATGTTGTCCACCTGCCCGAAGAGCGTCGTGCCCGTCAGGTTGGTGGCGGAGAGCTGGAAGCCCTGCGGCGCGTTACCGTCGTTCTCGACGATGAACGTGAGCACGGCGTTGGTCTGCCCCGGTGTGACCACCGTGGCGTTGCCGCTGACTTCCGACACCGTGAAATCGATGCGGTTGTCGACGACGAACGTCGTGTTGACGCCGTTGCCGGCGCCCGGCGTCGAATTGCCGGCGGGCGAGCTCTCGATGGGCGTCTGCGGATTGCCGCTGACGCTGTAGCTGACGGTGGCGCGGTTGTTGACTGCCGTGGTCGCCGCGGTGCCGACGGCATACGCCGACTGCGCTCCCGCGAACGACGACAGCACCAGCAGCACGCCGGCGACCGTCTTCAGTTGCTTGACCGAGATCATTTCGGTACTCCTTCAAGTTTGACGAACCAGAAACGCACGAACGAAACACGCAGGCACATCGACAGCGCCGCAGGCCCCTGCAAGGCCCGCGGCACCGGTTTCCCCTGGTCTCTCTGAAAGAAGCTGCGCTGTTATTCGAGGACGGCGCGGAAGCGCGCGAACGCGACCGCACCGGGTTTGAGCGGGTTGCGCATCACCCAGCGGATGTGTGTGTAGTCCGCGGCAGTGGCGGGACGCCGGCTGCCGTCGGGATTGGCCATGGAAAGCGCCGGCGGCGCACCGTAGTTGAAACCGCCGTCGACCGAGAACGTCACCTCGGTGCCGGGGCCCATCGCCGTCTGCGCCACGTAGTTCATGTGCTCGGGAATCGGGTTGTCGATGACCACCTTGTCCGCGTCGCTGTCGCAGACGTTGGTGGCGCTGACGGTGTAGATCACCTCGTTCCCCGGCACGACCTTCTCGACCGGCACGAGGCGCGTCGTGGGTTGGCCGCGCTCGTCGGTCGCCGGCTGCTCGATCTCGGCCACGGTCTTGAGCAGGATGCAGCCCTTCTCCTGCGCGACGGCGCCGGCGGAAAAACCCGCCAGTGCCATCAGGACCCAACCGCCCTTCATCGTTTTCATGGTCTTCGCTCCCTCCTCAGGTCCTGGACTAGTTGACGATCACGGCAAAGGCGACCGTGCGGGCGCCCGAGCCTTGAGTGAGATCGCCGAGCGCGACGCGCACGCGCGGCGCGGCGCCGGGCTGGAACTCCCCGCCGTCGCCGTCGGCGACGTCGGTGAGCGCTGCGCCGTTCAGGCGCAGCGTGCCCGGCAGGTAAGTCGTGTTCGCGGGAATCGCATCGTCGAAGTCGACGGCGCGCGCCGTGCCGCTGCCGTTCACGTTGACGACGACCTGGTAGTCGATGCGCGCGCCCGGAACCGGCCGCGAACCGCCGGCCGGATCGACGACCGTGGCGCTCTTCACCACCGCGACCTGGACGTCTCCGACCACGTACTCGCCGGTGGCCGCCGCTGCAGCTCCGCTCGCGCCGGCAAGCGCATCGGTTCCGCCGGTTCCCTGCCCGGGAAACGTCGTGCCCGGCGTGCCGGTGCCGGTCGCGGCGCGAGCCGAGAGGCGGCTGCGACCGAGCTGTCCGTCGGCGATGCCCGCCGGCATGTCGTTCACGAGCAGCACGCCCACGCCCGCATCCGCGGCGAGGACGACATCGTTGGTGCCGGAGACGTAAACGACGTCGGCGGGCGTGAGACTGCCGCTGCCGTCGGTGTCGAAGTAGATGGCGGGAACCGCGGCCAGCGGATCGAAGTCGTCGCCGGCGATGAGGTTGTCGATGGCGAACGGCAGCGTCTCGGTGCCGTTGCCGATGTTGGTGACCCGGAATAGGAGCGTGCGGCTGACCTCGCCGGCGATCACGCTCACCTGCGCGCTCTGCAGCGTGACGTTGACGTCGAGGATCTCGGCGACGGTAAGCGTGGTGGCGTTCGACACGCCGCTGGCGGGCACGCCGTTCTGCGTGTACGTGACCTGAGCCTGGTTGACGACGGACGTACCCGCCGGCGTGCCGGCGGCACGCCCTTCGTGCGCCCGCAGGCACACGCACACAACCAACAGCAACACCAGACGTTTCATTACGTCAGCCGCTCTCGCTACTCTCGTTACCCGACGTCATGCGGGGGGGAGGTCAATTCGATTGGCCTCGGGGCTCGCAAAAGCTCCTGAGCGAGAGTACCGACCGCAGTGTCGTCGCAGGCCCCGCATCTCCCACGCCGACCGAGCCACACAGCGAGTGGCACGGACGTCCGGGGACGGCGATACACTGGTGAAGTTGACCGTCAGCCGACGCGGATAATAGGCTGAATTGACTTATGTCCTTGTGACCATAATCACACGCGATCCGGCCTCCGGAGGACGCAAATCACGCTGTGCAGCATTGCGATCCGGGGGGTGTTTTTCGTGCCCGCCGACGCTCCGGAAACGCTCGCGGAGCGTCCGCAGAACGGCCGGGGACGGGGCGGCGGATAGCCGATAATGTGAGCGGGTTCGAAGCTTCGGAGCAGGGAAACATGAACGAAGAACTACACGCCCGTGCGCCCGAGGAAGCGGCGCCGCAGGTCGAAATGCCGGGCAGCGACGGCTTCACGCCCGAGCACCGCGAGGAACCCGAGCTCGACCACGAGGATGCGAACTTCGCGGCGGAACAGATCCTCGGCGCCAACCCCCTCATCGGCTTCGATCGCACCGAAGTGCTCGACGGGTTGCGCCGGCTCGCCCAGCTCCTGGCCATGAAACCGCAGGTGGTGGTGCAGGAGGAGATTTCGTTCGTGCAGGAACTGGTGCGCGTGCTCGCCGGCTCCTCGCAGCTCGCACCCGACGCCAAGGACCGTCGTTTCAGCCACGAGGTGTGGCAGAAGAACGGCTACTACAAACGCCTGATGCAGAGCTTTCTCGCCTGGCGACAAAGCCTGAACAACATGCTGGAGCGCGCGGAAGCCGGTGCGGACGACCGCGACCGGGCCCGCTTCGCCCTCTCGCTCGTGACCGAAGCGTTCGCCCCGACCAACTCGCTCCTCGGCAATCCCGGCGCGCTGATGCGCATCACGCAGACCAAGGGCAAGAGCCTGCTCTACGGCTTTCAGAACTTCCTCGACGATCTGCTCAACAACGGCGGCATGCCGCGCCAGGTCGACGAGCGCAAGTTCCAGGTCGGCAAGAATCTCGCCCTCACTCCGGGCGCGGTCGTGTATCGCAACGACGTACTCGAGGTGATCCAGTACCAGCCGGTGACGCAGCAGGTGCACCACCGTCCGCTGCTCATCGTGCCGCCGCAGATCAACAAGTTCTACGCGCTCGACCTCAGCCCCGGGCGCAGCTTCGCCGAGTTCGCGGTGAAGCACGGCGTGCCGATGTTCACGATCAGCTGGCGCAACCCGACGGCCGCGCAGCGCGAGTGGAACCTCGAGACCTACCTCGCGGCGTGCAAGGAAGCGCTCGACGTGGTGAGCGAGATTTCGGGGAGCGAGGAAGTGAACACGGCCGCGGCCTGCGCCGGCGGCTTCACGCTCTGCACGCTCCTCGGACACCTGGCGGCGAGCGGCAGCAAGCGCGTGAGCAGCGTCACGCTGATGGTGACGGTGCTGGACACCGAGTGCCCGACCGCGCTTTCCATGTTCGCCTCGCGCACTGCGATTGCCGGCGCCGTCAAGCGCTCGCGCGCGAGCGGCGTGCTCGAAGGGCGCGACATGGGCCGTATCTTCGCGTGGCTGCGCCCGAACGACCTGGTCTGGCTGTTCGTGGCGAACAACTGGGTGATGGGCAACCGCCCGCCCGCGTTCGACATCCTCTACTGGAACTCCGACTCGACGCGCCTGCCCGCGGAGTTCCACGCCGACCTGCTCAAGATCTACCTGGAGAACCCGCTCATGCGGCCGGGTCGCCTGAAGGTGCTGGGCACGCCCATCGACATGTCGCGCCACACGTTCGACAGCTATGTCGTGGCCGGCATCACGGACCACATCACCCCCTGGCAGGCATGCTATGAATCGCGCAAGGTCCTCAAGGGCGAGATGCAGTTCGTTCTCACCTCCAGTGGCCACATCCAGAGCATCGTGAACCCGCCGGGCAATCCCAAGGCGCGCTACTACGTCAATACCGACCTCTCGCAGCCGGCCGACAAGTGGCTCGAGGGTGCGACCGCGCATCCGGGATCGTGGTGGGAGCATTGGCGCAAGTGGTACGAGACCCGCGGCGGCGGCCTGCGCCCGGCGCCGACGAGCCTCGGCAGCCGTGCCCATCCGCCCGGCGATCCCGCGCCCGGACGCTACGTTCACCAGCGTTGACCGATTCAGCGACGGCACGAGGCAACAAATTGAAGAAACCCGCCGCCCAGGCTCCCCGGATCGAATTCGTAGACGTCGACGGCGTGATGCTGAGGGTGGCGACCCGCGAAGGTCGCGGAGTGCCGCTGCTGGTCTTCAACGGCATCGGCGCCAACCTCGAGGTGGTGTTCCCGTTCATCGAGGCGCTCGCCGGCCGCGAAATCGTCATCTTCGACATGCCCGGCATCGGCGGCTCGCCGGTGTCGCTGGTGCCGCGCCGTTTCAGCGGCATCGCGGCGCTGACCAGCCGGCTGCTCGACCGGCTCGGCTATCGCGAAGTCGACGTCGCCGGCGTTTCCTGGGGCGGGGCGGTGGCGCAGCAGTTCGCCCGCCAGTACCGCACACGCGTGCGCCGGCTGGTGCTCGCGGCAACCTCGGCCGGGGCGATCATGGTGCCCGGACGACCGAGCGCCCTGCTCAAGATGACGACGCCGCGACGCTACCTGTCGCCGACGTACATGCAGCAGGCGGCCGGCGAAATCTACGGCGGGGAAGTGCGCGAGCAGCCCGATCTCATCGCCGCGCACACCGCACGTATCATCCCGCCGCGCGTGCTCGGCTACCTCTACCAGCTCTATGCGGGAATGGGCTGGACCAGCATCCACTGGCTACATCGGCTCAAGCAGCCGACGCTGATCATGGCAGGCTCGGACGATCCGCTGGTGCCGCCGGTGAACGCGCGCATCCTGTCGATGTGCATCCCGAACAACCGGCTGTACATCGTCGCTGGCGGCGGGCATCTGTTCATGCTCCACCGTCTCGCCGAAATCGGACCGGTGATCGGCGAGTTCCTCGATGCGCCCGACGCAGCCGCTGCGATCGCGACGGCGGAACGGAAAAGGGGTCAGGCACCTTTTCCGACGTAGAGACCCTCTCCCGGGTCAGGTCGACGGCATCGACTCGATGGGTTGGCCGCTGGCGTCCTGGGGCGGCGCGGGCTTGGTGACGACCTCCGGCACTCCGACCATCACCGGAATCGAGAACGTGCGCGCTTCCGGACCGTTCGGCGTCTCCATCAGCACGATCGCGCTCACGTAGTACGCGCCGTCTTCGCGCGGCACGACGGTGAGCGTATGGCGATACACGCCGCCCGCTTCGACGTTGCGATACTCCAGCGGCGCGCTTCCCGGCTGCACCGACAGCCCGTCCGTGGCGATGAAGGTCGCGCGCAGATGCTCCGTCGCCGCCTGGGGCACGAAAGCCAGGTCGATCACGAGCGGGCTTCCGGCAGCAGGCCGATCCTTGATGTCGAACCACATCGCGACTGCGGCACCGGGCTTACTCGTGTTCGTCACACCGCTCACCATGTGCCTGGTCGCCGCGGCGGCCGCCGCCTGCGCGGAATTCGCCGCATCGGGCGCGGGCTTCGACTGGGCCACCTGCTGCTCCGGTTCCTCGCCGCAGGCGCCGAGCATCAGGGCGCCGGCGAGAACCGCAACCAGGTAAGCCACTCGATGAAGCTGCATGATGGTCTCGCAGGTTGAATGTCAGAGGGTGACGATCGCCGTAACGTTCATACAGACCGGCCCGATCCCCGGGTCGGTTTCGTCGATCCCGCTCACGAAGTCATAGACCTCGAGCACGTAGTTGCCGGGGTCCAGCGTCCTGGAGAACTGTTCGCGGAAATCCAGCGATGGCGAATCCGAGATCGCGATCGGGCCCTGACGATGAAGAACCAGGTCCGGGTCCGAGCCGTTCGGGCCTTGCGCCGTGAACTGGATGGACTGGCGCACCGTCAGCGTGAAGCGCAGCAGTTTACGGTTGCCGAGCTTGTTGTACTTGCCGCCGGCCGCCGTCGAACACACCTGCACCGGCGTGCCGGTGGTCGTGAGCGCGCGATAGACCGGCAGGTTGAGGGGCTGCCCGTCGTCGTTGGTCTCGGTGGAGCCGAAGTCGTCGATGGTCGCACTGACGATGTCCTGCGCAGTCACCAGCGTGTCGATTCCGGTGGCGGCGCCTGCGTTGCGCGCCTTGAGCGCACGTACCATCGGAAAGATCGACGTGACCGGATCGAGCGTGCGCAGGTCGCTGTTCATTACGGTGAAGATCGGCGCGAAGCCGAGCGCGACCGCGTCGTTGGTGTCCGCGGCGGCGTCGAAGAAGTCGAAGAGCAGCGACTGCACGGACGCTTCGCTGTACCAGCCGGGGAAGGTGACCACGTTCGACTCGACGTTGAAGCCGAAGTCGCTGGCCTGTGCCGGGCCGAACGAATCGCGGTAGCGCGGGTCGTTCTTGACCATGCCCGAGAAGGCATTGCCCCAGCCTTCGCTGAACGCCACGCGCAGGTCGAGCGTGTCGTTGTTGCCATGCTCGCCGCCGAGGCTGTCGTCACGCGAGAACGCGTCCTGGAAGTAGTGGCCGAGCTCGTGCGCGATCACGTGCTGGTCGAACTCGTCAGTGTCGACGTTGGCATCGCCGAGCACGAACACGCCGCCGCCGGCGCCTGACAGGAACGAGGTGGTGCCGATGTTGCCCGTCGGCGGATCGAAATTGTTCGACGAGCGGTTCTGCGTGCTCCAGAAAATGTCCAGCGCCGGAAACGCTGCGTTGGCGTTGGCGGTCTGGACGAGCGTGAGCACTTCGTAAGCGACGTCGAGCAGCGAGAACGGGGCCGCCGCTCGCGTCCCCGTGTAGCTCGCACCACCCCAACCGGTCGCGGCGTTGAGATTCATGGTCACGGCAGCGCTGGCCGTGGTGAACGACGCGCTGTCGAGCGCATAGAGCGCATTGTTGTTCGTGTTGTTGAGGACGCGGAAATTCCAGGACGGCGTGCCGGCGCTGGCGCGTACCAACTGCGCCTTGACGCGCACGATCACGGTGCGCCCGCTGCCCACCTGCATGGTGTAGTTACCGGACGCGTCGGTGGTGGTGCTGGCTCGAACGGTGGTCCCGCCACTGTCGAC
>Ga0187894_10004436_pt1 | contig 15056 bp, 14 predicted proteins | sample GBC1701081metaG_FD_136650 | JGI IMG/M metagenome (GOLD analysis project Ga0187894, IMG submission 136650) | White microbial mat communities from a lava cave in the Kipuka Kanohina Cave System on the Island of Hawaii, USA - GBC170108-1 metaG ...
AGACGCACGCCCGAGGCGAGCAGCCGCGTGATGAAGAAGAAGATCGCCGCCGTGTACTGTGTGGCGGGACCGAAACGGTGGCGGAGAAACTCGTAGATGGTGGTGCAGTCGTGGCGGAAGAAGACCGGCAGGAAGAGCCACGCGATGACGAGCTTCGCGGCGGCCGACCCGAGATACATCTGGAGGTAGCGCCAGTCGCGGCGATACGCCTCCGCCGGAACGGCCACGATCGTAATGGCGGAGACTTCGCCCGCCACGAGCGCCAGCGCCGCCGCCCATCCCGGAACGCCGCGCCCGCCCAGAAAGAAATCCCGCGTGTTGCGCTCGGTGCGGCCGGCCCAGGCGGCCAGCCCCAGCATCAGCGCTACGCCGGCGAAGACGATGACGAGATCAATGGCGTTCAGCACGAGGACGACGCAGCCAGGTCGCTATCCCGATGACACCGACCCGAACGACTCTTTCGCCGGGACGATGAAGATCTCGACGCGCCGGTTCCGCTCGTTGCCGCCGCTGGCGGGATTCGCCTCGCGCGGGCGATGCTCGCCGAAGCCCAGGCAGCCCATGCGGTTGAAGGGCACGCCGGCGGAATTGAGCGCGTACATGACCGCGTGCGCGCGGTGCGAGGAGAGGTCCCAGTTATCCTTGTGGATGCGGTTGCTGGCGCGGACCGGCACGTTGTCCGTGTGGCCGCAGATGACCAGCTCGAACGCCTGCCCTTGCGAACTCATGATCTGGGCGAATTCCTGCAGCGCCGGCTTGACGTCATCCCGCACCATGTCGCTGCCGAGTCCGAAGGTCAGGTCGCTCTTCCAGCGCACCATCTTGCGCTCCGGCAGATATTCGACCGCGTTCGGGTAGCGGGCCGCGAACTCCTTCAGCGCCCGGTCCAGCTCCGGCGGAAGCTGCGTCACCTGGATCACCGAAGGCGACGTCAGGCCGCGCTTGAGCACTTCGTCCGCGTATTTCTTGGTGTAGTTGAGGTTGTCCGCCAGCCGCGAGTTTTCGGCGGTGAGGTTCTCGCTCATCGCCGTCTTGGTATCCAGCTCGCGCCGCGTGGAGTTGCGCTCGGTCTCGACCGACTGGCGCTGCGTCCGCTCGTCCGCGATTTCGCGCTCCAGTTCGCCGACGCGCTCCTCGGCCACGCGGCGGGCGAACTCCACCCGGTCATATTCCGCCCGCGCGACGCATCCGGAAGCTGCTCCCGCGACGCTCAGCATTCCCAGGGCCAGCCACGCTGACTTGCGCCGATCCATCGTCCACCTCACCTTCTATTGCCGTTCGATTATCGCGACGCCGTGCCGGGGCCGCAAATCGGGGTGCGCCATCCGGCGGGCGCGGACTCTCCGCATTTGTGCCGATGCACCTATATCGGCACCCTCGCGCCGTTCGCTGGCGTCGTCGCCGACAAGAGGCGGGTTCGGTCCGCCCTGCGACCCGGCGCCTGCCGAGGCGTACAATCCTGCGGCGCACGCCCGCCCAACGAATCGGGGAAAGGATTTCTGCGTTGACCGGCCTGCGACGAACACAGTCACCCGCCGCAGCCCTCTGCTCCGCCCTGGCCTGCCTAGCCGGTTGCGACGGCCTGGGCGGATCGCTGAATCCGACTCCCATCCGCACCTACCCGCGGACGATGGCCTGGAGCCCCATCACCATCAGCAGCGGCGCGAATGTGGAACCCTCCGCCATCGCCGTCGCCGACATCAACGTGGACGGTCTTCCCGACGTCGTGGTGGGCTATGGGGGAACGACCGGCTCAACGCCGGAAATTGTCATCTTCTTCCAGACCACGCCGACGCGCTTCCAGCGCATTTCGCTCCTTCAGGGGCCGGGGGCGCTGGGGGTCCGGACCTTCGCCATCGCTGACATCAGCGGCGACGGACGTCTCGACCTGATCGCCGCCTGCAACGGTCAGCTCATCTATCTGCGCCAGGGAGAGAGCGCCCTCAATCCCTTCACCTGGGTGAGTGACGTCATCAGCGGCTCCTCCGGTGCGGGACTGGGACAATGGACCGACGTCGCGCTGGTGCAGCTCGATGGACTTTTCGCGCCGGACCTCGTCGCCTGCAACGGCGATCCGGGGCGGCTGATCTGGTTCCGCTCCCCACAGTTTCCGCTGAATGGAAATGGCTGGACCCCGATCGGGATCGACACCGCGACGCGAGCCGGCGCGTCGGCGCTCGTCATCGAGGATATCGACCGGGACAACCTACCCGACGTGATGTCCGCTGCCGCCGGCGAGTCGCAGGCCACCCTCGCCTGGTATCGAAACCCCGGCCTGACGGTCGATCCGACGCAGCCCTGGTTGCGTTTCGCCGTGACCGGATTCGCTCAGCCGACGCGCATCGCCGTCGCCGACGTCGACCGCGACGGGCGCTCCGACGTGATCGCGTGCAGTCCGACGCAGCGGCGCATCGGCTGGTTTCAGCAGCCGGTCGATCTGACCGAGCCGGCGTGGCAGGGATATGTGCTGGCGGATTTCTCGACGAATACGCCGGTCGATCTGATCGCCGCCGACGTCGAAGTGAATGGCCAGCCGGACGTGGTGGTGGCCACCGCGGACGTCGGCGGGCTGCGCTGGTTCACGCCGATCAACAGCGTTCAGTCGCGCTGGGTGGAGAACAACCTGGCGGACTTCTCCCTGAACGTCAACCGAATCGCCATGGGGGACATCGACCGCGACGGACGGATCGACGTGGCCGCCGCCCTGCTCGGCGCGACTGCCTCCGAGGATACGGTCGCCTGGTTCCTGAACCCCGAGTTCTGATCCCCCCGTCCGGACCGCGCCGGAAAAACCCTCACAACCCGCCTGAACCGGCCGCCAATCGCCGGGGTTTATAGGGCCGGGCGGAATTCTGGCTGTCGATTTTTTGATTTTGCTAAAGTTGAATTCTATAAGTCTGTTGGAAGCTGTCGTGTCCCCTTTCAACAACCCCGCAGGTCTCCCCCGAGACGTGCGGGGTTTTTTTCTGTCCGCGCCCGCCGGATCGTCATAACTCATTTGAACATATCGACTTGGAAATTGCAGTCAGGGCCGCTCACCGATAGCGACGATCGCGCAACCATACACAGCCGGCAGGTCGAGCCGTTCCGCCTCCGCCTCCAGCTCCGGGCTTTCGGCCCCCGGATTCACAAACAGCTCCGAGACCCCCTTTTGCTTGATCTCCGGAAGGACCTTGATCCCCAGCGCCGGCGGCAGGTATAGCGAGGCGCGATCCACCGGGCCGGGCGTCGCGAGGATCGAGGGGTAGGTCTTTAACCCTTCGATCGGCTCGGGCCTGGGAGTGATGGGATAGACGGTCCAACCCTGCCGCAGATAGGCCCGTACCGCCTTGTTGCCATACTTGGCGGGGTCGGTCGATGCGCCGATGATCGCCACGCTCAGGGGCGGGTTGCTCATTTGAAGACCTGCTTCTTTCGGGTCTCCTCCTGCTTGTGAATCCAGTCCACCAATCCTTCCATTTCCGTCTCGGAATAGGGCGTCAGCTTGTCGGTGATTTCGGGCTTATAGCCGGCGCGCTTGAGCGTGTATTCCTCATCCGGCGTGCGGCCGCTGCGCGGCAACTGCTTCTCGATCCAATCGTTCCAGCGCTGTTCCATTTCGGCCCGCTGCTCCTGGTCGAACGCCTCGTCCCAGGCGCGCAGCTTGATGCCGTAGGCGGCCCGCTCACTCTGCGCTCCGACGCGCTTGGAAAGCGAGAAGATGCGATTGAAATCCTGCCGCGCGTCGACGCCGCCGGTCATCATGTAGGCGGCCAGCGACCAGGCCAGCGCGTAGTTGACGAAGCCGTCGCTCGACGTCATCGCGCCATGCCACGACTCGGCGTCGATGTTCCAGACATAATGAAATTCCTTCCACCCCTTGCTCTTGAAGAGGCGGCGAACGATCGGCGCATAGCGCCCGCGCGACGCGACGGCGTTGAGGTTGTCATCCAGCGAGAGATCGAAGTTCCATTCCTCGAAGACGCAGGCGTGCCCCTCGTTCCACCAGCGCGGCGAATCGACGAACAGCCCGAGGCGCATCTGCAGCTCCATGTGGGCCGCTTCGTGCTTCAGCGTTCCCTTGTTCCAGGCCGAGAATTCCGTGATGCCGTCGGTGAACTGCATCAGGCGATAGTGCTGCGCCGGCCAGTGCAGCTCGCGGTCCGGCCACTGAATGCTCTGCATGAACTGGCCGCCGCTGCCCGCCGTGCCGCCATTCTTCAGATAGGTTCCGCGATCCTTGAAGACGACCACCTCGATCTTTTCGCGGATGCGGGCGGGGACGCCCTGGAGCAGGCGGGCATAGACCGCGCCATACTCCCGGTGCAGCATTTCCATGTACATCGCGATGTCGGCGGTGAACTCGGCGGAGATGTCCGAGCGGATCAGAAAGGGCGAGCCGCGATAGGTGTAGAGCGGCACGGGACCGCCCACCTTGTCATCGCGATCATCGAGCCGGGTGCGCTTCACGATCGCGCGGTAACGCTTGTCATAGGCCTCGTCCGACTCGCCCGCCCTTTGACCCCAGCGGATGACGCTCTTCGGCGCGCTGGCCGGCGCGGAAGCCGGCGCCGCCGATTTGGACTTGCCCTTCTTCGGCTTGTTCGTGTCGCCCGCCCTGGCCGCGGTCCACGCCACTGACAGGCACAGCAGACTGAGAAGGGTAGTGCGCGGTTTCATCGATGCGTCTCTTGGATGCCCCGGACGTTCCTCGGCGACGCTCAGCGCGATTCGGCCTTTCGGCCGGCAACCCAAATGATAATTCAGAAGAACTTCGGTGATCAAGGCGGCGACCGGCGGCTACCGCGACCGAACCAGCATCGCACGATCGATGCCGAGCCGCGCGATGCAGGGCTCGGCGTCGCGCAGAAAGCGGTGGCCGTCGGTGTGATAGCCCGCGGTGGGGATCAGCGACGGCTCCTGCCCGCGCCAATACTCATTGAAGCAATGCATGAAGAGTTCGCGCAGGTACTTGCTCACGATGCTGGCCCACGCCACCAGCAGATGTCGCGATTCACCCTGCGTGAAGAATCCGATCCGCCACTCGCCGCTCGGCGTTCGCATCCGGTAGCGGCTGATCTCGTCTCCCTCCTCCACCACCTGCATCGCGCAGCCCTCGAACGCCCGCATCAGCGCCGCGCGGTAATGGGCGCGCCCACCCTGTCGGTCGACGAAGACGTGCAGCGGCAGCCCCGGATGCGCGTCGGAGGCGCGCTGAATCAACCGCAGCACCAGGCCGAGCGAAACAACCGCCTTGTTGCGGGTCTGATCCACCAGCCGGTTGAAGTGACCTTCCGGCAGCGGCTCCACCCAGACTCCGGCGGGGAACCGATCGTTCGCCGCCGCGTCGCGCCGCAGCGTCGCCGCGGCCACGCGGATTGCGCCGGCATCCGCCGCCAGTGGCAGCGCGGGATTGGCGTCCCGATACCAGGGATACGCCGCGAATTGCGCGGCCATCTCGGTTCCCGCGGCGGCCCGAAGCAGCCCGGCGAGGTCGGTCGGTGAGTGGTCCGCCAGATGAAGCGCGGCCAGCGCCGCGCGCTCCAGCGCGGCGAGCCCCTCCGCGCGCTGATAGAGCTTTTTGCTGTCGGTGATGCCGAGACGACCCCTGCGAGACTGCGGCGACGCCGAAACACTTTTGCGCAGGGCCTTCCAGAGACACTCCTCGGCCCGATCCGCCGGGGCGCGCAGCGCCACGGCCGAGACGACGAGCGGACCGAGGACCGGGCCGTAACCCGCCTCGTCGATCCCCACCAGCAGAACGTCGCCGCCTTCCGCCATCGGCGTGAAATGTACGCCGAGGGGTTGCGTCTGTCATGGACGGGAGGTGATGCGCGTGCGGATACCTGTGAATTCCACTGCTTGAAGCAGTGGCACACATTTTCGTTGAATAGGATTCAGCGTACTTCGGCCCTCACCCCGCATCGGGCTCCCGAATTGGTCGCCCTCAGTCCTACCGGGAGAGGGAGAAACTGGTTGTGGCGCCGGGTGGCAATGCTTCAAGCAGTGGCACACCAATGCACGACCGGCCGGTCTGCGCGGAGCAACCGCACAGCCGGCCGGTCAAAGGAACCTTTCGGTTCGGGGTGTTCACTAGGCGGTGGCGACCGCAGCGCCGCCGAATGCCGTGGCGCTGCCGACCGGCCCGCCGATGCCGAACGTCCCGCACGCGATGCCCGCGGCAGCCCCGGAGGCGATGATGGGGGCCGCGCCGCGCCGTGCGATCGACCGCAGGGTTTCGATCGCCGGAGCGTTTTCGCGATCCTCGCGCTCGCGGATGGTCGAATTCTCGCGGGTCAGGTACTGCGTCAGGCACCAGAAGCGGACCGCGAGCTGCGCGGCGCGTTCCTGCTGCGGAGCCGCGTCGAACGCCATCCGCAGGCCGGCCAGCGCCAGGTGCGCGGGCACGTCGCGGACGCTCTTGGCCCACTCGAACTCGCTGTCCTCCGTGCAGTTTTCGTCGGCGCCGGAAAGCACCTCGCGCACGCGCACCGCGGCCTGCATCTCCGATGTGAGCATCGGGGGGACCAGGTCGATGATCCGCGCGCCGCCGAGCTTCTGGAGCGGCGAGAAGGCCACCAGCCCCGCGACCGCGCGGGCCTCGCCGATGAGCTGCATCCAGCCGGCGCCGAGGCGCTGCGCCACCTGCTGCGGATCGCCGCAGAGGGCGTGCATCTGGGTGATGCGCTCGCGGGCTTCGTCGGCGTAGCTGAGCAGCGTGAGCATCTGGAGCATGACGTGCCACCGCACGTAGGGCGGCAGCGGGGAGGAGGGCGTCGCGACGAACGGCCCCTCGGCCGACTGCGAGAGCCGCTCGATCATTCCACTGACGTAGGCCGGGCCGAGCTGCAGCACGCCGAAGACGTCCGCGAAGAGCGTTTCGTGCGCCCGCGCCCAGACGGTCGCGGTCTCGGGCGTGACGCCGGTGAGCGTCGCTTCGCTGGAGAGCTTCTGCACGATCTCCCAGGCCAGGTCGAGATCGCTGTAGATCTGCACGCCCACGTCATGGGCGATGCTGACGAGGTTCCACGGCTCGGCCAGAAGCTCCTGGCGCACCGCGACGAGCGAGATCGGGATAAACCGGCCGATGGCGGCCGAACCGACGGCATGATGCCGCCACTGGGCCGACTCCTCGGCGGCCGAACCGGCCAGGATCGAGAGCGGCGTCCGCGACAGGCACTCCTTGGCGAGGAGACCGCGCTGCACGGCGTTCTTGATCGTCGGCAGGTAGAGCGAGCGGATCAGCGCATCCAGCGCCGTCATGCGGTGGCAGGTGGTGGGTGCGACGCGCTGCGCGAAGGTGCGCGTGGCGAAGGCCAGCGTCTCGCGCGTGGGGCCGACGAGCCGGTTCTCGACGTCGGCGAGCGTCGCCAGGCATTCCGGGACGCGCCCCTGCTCGAGCTGCGACTGCGCCTGATTGAGCTGCTCGTCGATCGCCTCGACGATGCAGTTGAACCAGGTTCCCAGCATCTCCACGTGCACCTGCACGGGGCGCAGGCGCGGCCGCGTCTGCTCGACGTCGCGGGGGTAGTCGCTCCGCTCGTTCGGCGTCCAGCGGGTGAGGAAGGCCTCTTTACTCTCGTGCGAGAAGGCGTCGGCATAGAGCGCCCAGCGGCGCAGCGAGCCCTGGATATCCCGGGCGCGGCTCCGCAGGCTGATGATTCGCTGTCGGATCAGGTTCATGGCAGGTTCCTTTGTTCGTGCGGGCCGCGGCGCGGCCCAGGGAAACGGAAAAATCGGCGACGCCGGCCGCCCCCGTGCATGGCGTGCATGCCCGGAAGCGGTCCGGCGTCGCGCGACATCATTCGGATGTGCCGTCGTTCAAGACGTCTCCCTCAAAGCGAGGGTTTCGCCCGACCACGGGCGCGTGGGTCGCCGATCAGGCGATGCAGCAGACGTTGCCGTTCAGGATCGACGGCGACGTGCCCCACGCGGCAGCGAGCGGGTTCGTGTAGTAGCTGGTCGGACCGCAGAAGTTCATCGGGCCGCAGACCGAGGGATTCACGCAGCCGGTCGGCGAACCGCAGAGGGCGGCGTTTAGGATCGTGTTGAGATACGAGGGGATCCCTCCGGAGACCAGCCCGTTGATTGCAGCGGCTGACCCAATCGGATTGACTCCGAAGTGGCTGCCGATTCCGAAGCGCGGATACCCGACGTGGGCGTTGACGCCGGGGATGATGTTGCCGCTCCAGGGGGTGGCATACCCGTTGACGCCGCAAAAGGAATTCTGCCACGGCGAAATCATGTCAAGGCCGGGCGTGATTCCGCAGCAGGCCGCGAGATAGGGATTGCTCAGCGGATTCAGGTTCGACGCGATCGACGCTTGGAGGATCGGGTTCGAGTGGATCGCGTTCGCGAGGACTTGCTGCTGGATCGCGTTCGGGATGATCCCGGCTCCGCCGATGCCGTGAAAGGTGCTGGCCAGCACGGCATCATGAATGGGGTTGCCGGGAAAGGCGCGAAAAAACGGGTTGCCGATCGCGGAGGCGATCGGGCCGTACGGGGTCAGCGTCGGAATCGTGCTCGTCGGGATGCCGTTCGTCGGGTACGTGGTGTTGAACGGGGTGCTGAACGGCATGTTGTAAGGCGTCGCATAAGGCGTCGAGCAGGTCGCGCCGATCCACGGAGTGTTGACCGTGTTGGTGATCGTCGCGAGATAGGGGTTCGTCGTCGGGATGCCGCAGTTCAACGGGTTCAGGAACGTGCCGAAGGGAGTCACGACCGGCGTGTTCACGATCGGCGAGATGCCGTTGAACGGGATCGTGCCGGGAATGCCGGCGAAGTTCGTGTGAATCGGATTGATCCACGGATTGACGACGTTCATCGGCGACGGGAAGGGCGTGTTGAACGGCAACATGTTGTTGTAGGGCGTCGCGTAGGGCGTCGGGTAGTTGATGCCGGGGATCATGTTGTAGCCGTAGTTCGGCGTCATCATCGGGTTGACGAAGTTGTAAGGATTCGGCGTGCCGATCGTGTTCATCGGATAGCCGGTCGTCGGGTTGATCCAGGCCGGGGTCGGAATCGCGCCGACGGGATAGCTGGCCGGGTAGCCGGGGGTGTGGACGCCGGGCTGATTGAACATTTCGCCCTGACGGCTGACGCCGTTCGTGCGAACGGCCGCCTCGGGGTTCCAACCCAGGGTTGGATTCTGAACCGTTTGAAGCATGGTGGAGTTCTCCTTCCAAACAGACACTAGAGAAAGGACCTCGAACACGTTGGCGACGTCAGCCCCGGTCACCGCGCCGGAACCAGAGCGACACGCGGGTTGCCGCGGCACGTTCCGGCCGGCCGCGCTCCCGCGGCGAGGTTCGGAATTGCCGTCGAGCCGCAATATCGGCGTGACTGTGTACAGACCCTGAAGCGCCGCTGCACTGAAAAAAATCCTCGCGGTTCACTGCCGCACGGCCGCGCCGCGCCGGCATGGAATGACCCCGGAGAAAGGGGCCTCGCAGCATAGGCAGCAGCCGGTGATGGGACGGTTTCCGCGCACGGATTCGCTCCGCAGGGCTGGAAACGGGGATATCGCCGGCAGGCGTCGACCGGCGGAGGAGCGGCGAATCGAATCAGAGCCTTCCATCCTCGGCAGGTGCCCCAACACCGCTTTTCAATGCTGTCCGGCGGATCCGGCGGAGTGGTGCCGCCCGAAGAAACCGGGTGGATTCACAGGGTGAGATATCAGCCTGATTTGGTCTTTGCACGGATTCCGGCGCGATTCAGCCCGGTAAGTGCCGCTCGGGCATGCTTCTGCACCCGCCGATCCGGCCCCATCCTCCCGAACCGGGCGCATACATCCGACGCAACCCCCTTTTTCGGACCGGGGCCGAATCATCCGCCCCACCGCTACAATAGAATTCGCCCTGGAATTCTCGCGGGGTGGGACACGGTGGATATCGATCTGTCACAACCGATACCGATCTTTCCTTTGCCGCAAACGGTCCTGCTGCCCCGCGCGGTGCTGCCTCTGCATCTCTTCGAACCGCGTTATCGCGACATGGCCAACGACGCCCTCGCGACGCAGCGCTGCATCGCCATGGCCCTCCTGCAACCGGGATATGAAGAGAAGTACTACACCCACGTTGCCGCGATACATCCGGTCCTCTGTCTCGGTCAGATCGTGCGGAGCGAGATGCTCGGAGACGGGCGATTCAACCTTCTGCTGCAAGGCGTCTCGCGCGTCCGTTGCAGCCGTGAAGATCGTGAGAAGAGTTATCGCCGCGGCTGGATGACGCCCCTTGCCCCGCAGACGCCGCTGCCCCCGACCCGGGTGGAGGCCGCCCGCGCGGTGCTCTCCGAAGCGCTTCGCGGCGACGAAGGCTGGCAGGCTGCCGAGTACATGCGCGGCGTCATCGAATGCCCCACGCTCGATCTGAGCGACCAGGTCGACCTGCTCGCCTTCAATCTCCTCTGCGACGCCGACACCCGGCAGCGTTTCCTGAATGAACCCTGCCCTCTCCGCCGAGCCGGCTGCCTGAGCGAAATCATTCACCGTCTCCGTGACGAATCGGGCGAGACGGCCGGCGCCGCGGCCCGACGGCGCTGCACCCCTTCAGATAATTAAACTCCGTCTGACGAATCCCCCACCGGTCATGTGGCGCCTCTGCTTCTGGTGCCCGTGCGGCACTGCCTGTGGGAGCGGCGTGCCACTGCTTCAAGCAGTGGCGCCCGAGCGCCTGCGCCGCGCTTTCTGGGGCGGACTACAATCGTCCCGCAATGCCGCGGCTCGGTCGGCGGGTGCGGACCGGCGGACCGGATTCCGCCCGGCAGGCCGCGATGCACGGCGTCGCGGCACCGAACACAAGGAGACTTCGATCGTGACCCTGATCAACCTCGCGCTGGCGTCGATCCTGCTGAATCCCGCGCTGATACAGTCACAAAGCCCCGGCGGCCCCGAAACCTACACCATCGACGGAAGCCACTCCTTCGTCACCTTCCGCGTGAAGCACATGAACGTCAGCTACGCCTACGGCCGTTTCAACGACATCTCCGGCGAATTCACCTTCGACTCCGCCAAGCCCGAAGCCGGCTCGGTCAACGTGACGATCAAGGCGGACAGCGTCGACACCAATCAACCGAAGCGCGATCAGCATCTCAAGAGCCCCGACTTCTTCGACGCCAAGCAGTTTCCGAAAATCACCTTCAAGAGCACCTCCATCCGCAAGAGCAGCGAGAACGAATATGAGCTGACCGGCGACCTGACGCTGCACGGCGTCACGAAGTCGATCACCACCCGGCTCGAGCGCGTCGGCACCGGCAAGGACCCGCGCGGCGGAACGATGACCGGGTTTGAGGCGGTCTTCTCGGTCAACCGCTCCGACTACGGCATCAACTTCATGCCCGGCGGACTGGGCGAAGAGGTGCGCATCATGGTCGCCATCGAGGGCGGCCGGAAGTAATTCGTCCCACCGCTGCCGCGAGCCTCGCAGCCCGCGGGGAGGCCGAACGTGTTCACGCTGCGCGAAATTCTGTTCATGACGCTTGCGCCGACCGCCCTTTGCTTTGTGGGGCTGGCGCTGGGCGCGCGTCTCCGAACCGCGCGTCACGAGACGGATGAAGGGCCGCTGCGCTCGTTCGCGGCGGCTGCATTCGGCGCGGCCTATCTGCTCTCGCATTACGGGCACAGTGGCTGGCCCTGGGCGGCGACGCTCTCCGGCTGGCAATGGCTCTGGTATGGCGGGCTGGCGGCGACGCTCTGGGAACTGGCCCCCCTTCCCGACGAGCCGCCCATGCTGGCCTCCGCCATCCGCTGGCCCGGACGGCTGATCATCCTCGGCTTCCTTGCGGCACTGGTCATCCGGCCGGTCGTCGCCGGCGAAGAAGGCTCGACGGCCGCCCTGCTGGTCTGGGTGGCGGGAATCCTCCTGTTCGGCGCGACCGTGCAGTCGGGACTGGCGATCCTCGCGCGGCACGCGGCCGCACGGGACGCGACGCTCATGCCGCTCGCGATCGCGCTGGCCGGCAGCGTGTCGCTCGGACTGACCTTCAGCGGCCGGCTCGCGGTGCTCTGCGGAATCGTCGCCGCCGCGACCGGCGGCGCGGTGCTGTTCGCTCTTTGGCAGCCGTCGCAGATGCGCAGCGCACTGCCCGCAATCACGCCGATCTTCGGGCTGCTGCTGATCGGGCTCTGGCTGAATGGCCAGTTCCTCTCCGAGCTGCCGCGATCCGCAACGCTGCTGCTCGGACTGGCGGCGTGGCCGATGGCGCTGGCGTGGCGAAAGGCGCGTCGCGACGTCGCCCCGGAGCCGTGGGAACTCGCCAAAGGAGTGGAACCCCCACCCGTGCGGCGCGGCGGACTTATCTGGTGCGGATGCGCGGCCAGCCTGGCGATGCTGCTGGCGGCGGTCTGGCAGGCCTATCAGATCAGCGCGTCCCGGGAGGGCGGGTATTACTGATTCCTGCTCCACCTTTTCAAGGTGCCCGGGAGGACCGAGGGAGTCCGGTCTTTCCGTCTTCCACCCTCCGGGGCGAAGATGGCACGAGACTCCTTACGCCGATCCATCCAGCTGCGCCGCAAGGCTGTCGACGAAGACCTGCATCGCCGCGACACGCCGCCTCGCAATCACGCGGCTCCATTCGAATCGCAGCGCGTCGCGGATGCGCGTCTCCCAGTAGCCATACTGCCGCCGCGTGGTCCATTGTTTCAAATAGGCTGCCAGGGTCTGCGCCGAGCCCGCCGGATCGCGGGCGGCCAGCCAGAGCCAGAGCGGACCGATGTCGTCGAGGTTGACCGCTTCGGCCACGACCAGCGCCTCGGCGCCGCCATTCTGCGGGCGGTCATACTGGCGAATGGCGGCGATGGCGGCGTCGATGGAAGCGGGCGGCAGGCGACCCTCGGCGGCATGCATCAGCGCGTCGATGGAAATCTCGCGCCATGCCGCATCGGGCGGCTGAAGCAGCGCCACGTCGCGCGGGCGGTCGACGCCGGCAATCACGCGAGCGCGCCCCACTTCAAAGAAGAGTGCCGCGGCCTCCGCGGCACGGCGATCGCAGGCGCGACCCGCCAGTTCCGGCTGCTGCGTGAGCGCCGCGACCTGCCGCGACAGACGCCGCGCCCGCTCCCACAGCCAGGTATCGGCTTCGGCGCCGCCGCGCGGCAACAGCAGCGCCGCGCGGGCCTGCCCCTCGAGAGAATCGGCGGATGGATCGGACATAGCGGGATCAGTCCTTCGAGTTGCCGAGCAGCCGCATCCGCAGACGCTTCACCACCGGCGAAGGCACCAGCTTGAGCAAGCGCTCGATATCCTGCCCCCCCATCTCCACGATCTGTTTGATGAGCGTGCTGCTCGTCAGAATGAACTCGTCGTTGGCCAGCAGAAAGACCGTCTCGACGGCCCCCACCATCAGGTTGGCGTTGGCCTGCTGCAACTCAAAGTAGAGATCGGACCCGTCGCGAATCCCGCGCAGGATCGCCCGCGCGCGGCACTCGCGCGCGAAGTCCATCGTCAACCCCTGATAGGCCGCGACGCGGACATTGCGCATGCGCGAGGTCAACTCGCGCAGCATCGCCACGCGCTCCTGAACCGGGAAGAGCGGCCCCTTTTCGGGATTCTGGCCGACCGCGACGATCAGCTCGTCGAAAAGCAGGCGTCCGCGGCGGATGATGTCGAGATGGCCGTTGGTCGGCGGATCGAAGGTGCCGGGGAACACGGCCGTGTTCGATCGGTGCTTCATACGCGGACTATTCTGCGACGGCGGCGGGCAATTGTCGATGGCGCGACGGACGCGGCAGCCGTCAGACCGGCCGCAGCAGCCAGAGATACTCATGGTTGCCGCCGTGACCGGGGACCGGGCTGGCAACTTCGCCGTCGAGCCGCAGGCCGAGCGGCGGAATCGCCGCCCGCAACGATTCGAGCAGCGGCGGATGATGCTCCGGCGGCAGTACGCCGCTCTGAAGCCGCGCCGGCTCGGCTTCGTAGTGCGGCTTGATGAGCGAAATGATCCACGCGCCGGGAACCGAGGCCTTCAGGAGTCGCCGCGCCGCCGGCAGGATGTACTGCTGCCGCGTCCAGCCCACGTCGATCGTCACGCCATCCACCGCCTCGGGCAGAAAGACGCGCATCGCATCGGTGCGTTCGCGGACCGAGACGCGCGGATCGCGCCGCAGCCGCAGATCGAGCACGCCATATCCGCGGTCGACGGCATAGACGCGCGCGGCGCCGCGCTGCAGCAGGCAGTCGGTGAATCCGCCGGCGTGACAGCCGAAATCGGCGCAGACGGCGTCGCGGGGATCAACGGAAAAAGCGTCGAGCGCCGCGGCCAGCTTGCCGAAGGCGCGCGACGCTTCATAGTCGGGTGGGCGCGGCATGTGCGGCCGGGACGTTCGCCGCGAACGCGCGCTACTTGGCGGCCTTGAGCTTGTTCAGCCGCAGGGCCATGCGCGACTTGCGGCGCGCGGCGGTCTTCTTGTGGATGGTCCCTTTCGCGGCGGTGCGATCGAGGACGCCGGAAAGCTCCCGCAGTTCCTTTTCGGCGGCCGCCTTGTCGCCCTTGTGAAGGGCCTCGGTCATGCGGCGCGTCTGCCCCTTGAGAATCGACTTGCGGGCCTTGTTGCGGAGCTGGCGCTTGGCGTTCTGGCGCATGCGCTTTCGGGAAGATAGAGATCGAGCTGCCAATTCATTCTCCTTGTCACCGGATCGAGCCGGTCACGAATCCAACGCGTTCAACCAACGTTTTCGAGCCGCGACCGGATCTGCTCCAGCCGGGCGCGGGCATCGCGGTAATTGTAATCCCACTGGATGATCTGGCCGAAGACCTCGGCCGCTCGATTCAATTCGCCCTTTTCCTCGAGCGCCCGGGCCCAGTGGTAGTGCAGTTCCTTGCCCAGGTCGTCGCCGCCGCCCATCTCGTGACCGTCCACGGCCTGCTTGAGCACGTTGACCGCCTCGGAGTAAAGCTTCTTCTCGAAAAAGCAGCGGCCGATGTACATGCGGCTGCTGTCGCGGACCTTGCCGTCGTTCTGGGCCTGCTGGAAGAAGGGGATCGCCTGGTCATATTGCTTGGCCTTGAACAACCGCTCGGCCAGGCCGAATCGCATGCGCAGGTCCGTCGGGTAGGCCTTGATGCGCTCCTGGAAGGAGCGG
>Ga0187894_10004437_pt1 | contig 15056 bp, 9 predicted proteins | sample GBC1701081metaG_FD_136650 | JGI IMG/M metagenome (GOLD analysis project Ga0187894, IMG submission 136650) | White microbial mat communities from a lava cave in the Kipuka Kanohina Cave System on the Island of Hawaii, USA - GBC170108-1 metaG ...
GGCCCCTAAAACTACCTCTACAGAAAACAGGCCGTTATCCAACAGAAAGGCGACCTTCTCGCCTTTGCAAAGACCGCAGCCCAACAATCGACGTGAGAAATTGTTCGCGCGCTGGCGCAATTCTGCAAAGGTCAGTTGACGTCGAGTTTCCGGGCTAATGAGAAAAGAAGTATCGGGTCGTACCTCCGCCATCCGCTCAATCGAGGCACGAACAGTTGTGATCCCATGAGCAGTGCTTTCCTCGTAGTCCATGTTTTCCTCTCTTCCTGTTCAGGTTGTGAGAAAAAGACTGCCGCCACTACTGTCTTTCCATTATTGTTGCTATAGCTTAACGCTTCCTCCCTCAGTTACCTAGTGGTTAGAGAAATGGTACAAATCGTATACATTTCTGCGATACTTAGCGAATTCCTACCGCACCCGTTGGAGATGGGGTAGGAGAGACCTTGTTCGGATTGTTCGGACGTTCGAGTCCTCGCAACGGCCGCTCGATTGAGGAACGCGGGCCGAAGAGAAAATCATCAACGATCGCGACATTAATCAGGCGATTCACAGAAGCGCGATAATCGACCTCTCCCCTTCCGGTCTGCTCGATGAGATACTGCACGGTCGGCCAACGAAATACTTGACAGGAGGCAAGCTGGAATCGTTCCGCTATCCTGTGCAGATCCGACGTGTTTTGCTCGAGTCTCCAAGCGTTTTTGAGTGCTTGCCACTGCCTTTGCATCGGGAGCGCCAACTTTTGCTGAATAAAACGACCATAGTGAATAACATGACGATAGCCGTATTCCTTACGAATCGGCAAGCCAGTCCAACTGCGCGCTGCTGAAGGGAAGTTTTCCAAGCCGGTCTTATAGTTCCGCAAGAGATCCAGGTATATGCGGTCCCCCCGCAAGAGCGGTAAAGGAAGGCTGCGATAGACGGTATAGAGCCGCTCATCTAAGTATGGGTAAATAGGTAGAGTAAACCATCGCAGTGAATCGATCCGCGGACGGATACGGCGCTGATGGCTGTAGTCCATCATGTGATCCAGACACACATCGATCACCGATTGCTGCTCTATCTGAGCGAACGAGTCAAACCACTCGTCGAGCACATCTTGCCAAGATGCGCGGTAAGGGGGGGCAAGGAGCCGCGAAATCTGATCGACGGTCAGAAGAGTCATGTAACCCTGGAGCATACAAGCTGCGAGTCTATCAGTGCTTTTCAAAGTCCAAGGGTTAAACGCACCAGGGGGGTCTACGCGAGATGATTCATAGCCGATCATCAGCCCAGTGACGTGTCGCGAAGCAGACGCTGCGAACTGTTGCAGACCGAACCCAAAGGATTCTCCTTCGTTCAAGAGAACTGTTTCTCGGTAAAGGACATCAGCTGCTGCTCGATCGAGAATGATTGTTCGATGGGGCTCGCCGAGGAGTTTGGCAGCGGCCTGGGCAATGCGATGGTCTGCTTCTTGTGGCTCAACGCAAAAAGTGAAGTTCTCGTGGGGAAGACCCTGCGTGTAAAGGGATGCTAAAAGGGTGCGCGAATCCAAGCCGCCGCTAAGTCCAAGTCCTACTGGATGACTCACCCGGCGGTAAATCCGTTCTACCGTTTCATCCAAGGTCCCGCGCAAACCGCGGACCGATTGCCGAGGCGACCAGGACTGGCGGGGCACGGGCTTTTGCAGCATGTGCACCTCAGTCCGGCCATCGGCAAAAGAACGCACCTGTCGGCCTCGTTGTAAATGATGGATATCCGCCAGCCAGGTACGCCCGGCAAGAGGGAAACCGATAGTGAGCATTTGTGTGAGAGCCATGGTATCCCAACGTCGCTCGAATCCTTCACACCCCCGAAACGCCCAGAGGTTCCCGGTTACTACAAATTGCTGGCTGTTTGAGAGCCAGAATACCGGACGGGTGCCGGTAAGATCGCTGAAGAGATAGGCACAAGCGCGCTGGCGGTCGATATAAATTCCACTATACAGACCGTTGAGGTTGGCCACCCGTTGAGTGGGACGCTCGCGCATCTGCGCAACAATATAGTGAGCGAGTTCTGGGTTCTCTCCCGGCTGCAACTTCGTCTGGGGGAGATCTTCGTAGAGTTCTCCTTCGAAGAGACACAGTTCCCTCTCGCCCTGGTAGACAGACCAACATGTACAAGGAGCAAAGAGGTCTGGTACCAAGAGACCCCAGGCTAAATTGACATCACCACCAAAGACCGCATTTGGGCTATAAGGACCGTAAGTGTGCCGCAGCATGCGGTTGACGACCTGGCGCGCATCCTGGGGATGCTGTTCGCTTTTGAACCATACTAATGTCAACAGCGGAGTCTGATAGCTCGGTGGGGGCAACAATGCGGTCAGGGCAGATAGGTCGCTGGACGAGGCGCCCGCATTGTCCCTCATTAGTGGATGATCCTTTCTTAGAATGTCACTGCTGGGAGTGACTGGTCAACAAATATCAAAGCGCGCTATTCTCTCACTGCTACTGGTCGTGAAGCAAGAGGGGGAAGCCGACTTTCCGTTCGCCCTCCGCATGGTGATGGAGAGGAGAAGAAGGTTCAAGAGGACTTAAAGAGAGCAACTAGAAGATGGTCCATAACATAGAATCGTAACATGGACTTGGCAAGAGGCAAAAGCAGAAAGCCCTTTCGATTGGGTAGGTGCGTTTTTTTCAGGGGAACATTGCTAGAGGAAAATGCTCTCAGAGCAGGTGAATCAGCGCCTGAAAATATCGGGTGTAAACTCCCGCCCTACAGCGAATCCAAGAATCTGGTCTCTTGCGTGGTTTCCTTATGCTCTAGTCTCACAACCCTTTTTCCACCAACGCCCAAGCCGTTTCTGCCAGGACTTGACAGCGATCACGACGAGTGAGCGCTTCCGGCGAGGCGGCGTTGCCTTCCAGTCCGCGTTTATACACACCTTGTGAGATTGCTGCCAGACGAAAGAGAGAGAGCACGAGGTGAAAATGCCAATTGGCGATGTCCTGGCGACCAGTTTGCTGGCAGTAGCGGGCGACATATTCCTCTTCAGGAGGGATCCCATAGCGAGCGTAATCAAGATGGGTGATATCCCCACGAGTCGGGTCGGCCACATGATACGGCAAGCAATTATAGGCGAGGTCTGACAGTGGGGCGCCCAGGGTGCCGAGTTCCCAGTCGATGACCGCCAGAACACGAGGCTCTGACGGATGAAAAATGAGATTTTCCAGACGATAGTCACCATGAGCAATAGTGGTCTCACTATCGTCCGGGATATGAGTTGGGAGCCACGCTATAAGGTTGTCCATCGCTGGGAGATCCTCTGTTTTGCTGGCTTCATATTGCTGCGACCAGCGGCTGACCTGGCGGGTGAGATACCCGCCAACCCGCCCGTAGTCGGCAAGCCCAACCGCGCGATAATCGACCTGGTGCAGCTTGGCGAGAGTATCCACCATCGCTTCATAGAGCTGGTGCCGCTCCGCAGGAGCGACCCTCGGAAGCGCCAGCACCCGGAACACCCGTCCCTCGACAAAATCCATGATGTAGAAATCGGTACCAATAACCGCTGGGTCTTGGCAAAGCACTCGAGCCTTTGCGACCGGCACGTTGGTCTGTCTTAATGCCGAAATCACGCGAAATTCTCGATCGACTGCATGCGCTGACGGGAGTAATTTCCCAGGAGGTTTCTTGCGCATCACATAGCGTTTACCGGCTCCGTCAGTCAGGATAAAGGTAGGATTGGACATCCCACCCTGAGTTTGGGCGACGGCAAGCGGCGGAGTAAATTCTTCCAGATGTTCCCGCAGGTAGCACTCAAGCCGGGCTTCATCGAAGCGATGTTGAGTGAGGACAGGGATAGCCTCTATCGTTAACGTTACAGGGGCGATGGCGGTCATTGGCAGCCTCCTTCAGGAACACTCGACCTGTTGTTGAAGCACTCCCTGCCCCTGGATGCAAGGGTAGAGACGGCGGGAGAAATATTATCGCGTGTCCTAGGGCTGACTACGGAGGCGCGAGGTGTAAAATGTAAACGACAAACGTGAGGGGGGAGGCTGAGAGGTTACTGGTTACGTTCTAGAAAAGCGACAATGCCCTCCCTGAGAAAATCTTGCCGCGGCATTTTCGCCGTGTCCAACCGGGCATGGGGGATCTTCTCTCTCGTCGCAATTTCCTTTGCTGCGTGTACCGAGGCGCCGCTCACCAAACGCCGTCAGATAATTTTTACCAATGAGGAACAAGAGCTGGGAGTGGGAGAGCAGCAGTACCAACAGCTGCTTGATGCAATCATGCTTAACTATGATGCTGAGGCGAACCGTATCGTCAGTACGATCGGTCAGCGGCTCGCGCACGCCGTCGGCAAGGCCAACTACGTCTGGGAGTTTGTCGTGATTGATGATCCCCAAACAATCGATGCGTGGGTGCTACCTGGGGGAAAAATTGGCGTGTGCACCGGACTCTTTCCGGTCGCACGAGACGAGAATGGACTCGCGATTCTCCTGGCGCATGAAGTGGCTCACGCTATCGCGCGGCACCAAGGAGAAAAGAACACGCGAGACGCGCTCATGGAAATCGGCGGGCTAGCCGTCACATTTGGCCCGGATATCGTGCGGCAAGGCTACAATTTAGGCACAAACTTAGGACTGATCTTGCCTTTTGGTTTAGAGCAAGAAGCAGAGGCAGATTACATTGGCCTCATTCTCGCGGCGAAAGCTGGCTACGATCCCAGCGCTGCAGCCGAGGTCTGGGATCGGGTCGTGCTCGCCGGGGAGCAGCAAGCTAAGCCGGTCGCATTGCTCACCACACATCCGAACTATGAGGCTCGCCGTCAGAACCTGGCGCGATGGCTTCCCGAAGCCCTCTTACTCTACAAACAGGCAGAGGAAGTCCAGCCCGTACCATTGCCAGCGCTAGAGAGTCTTGAGCGCCCACTCGTGATTGAGGAACAAGAGAAAAGTGGACCGATAGAACCAACTTCCCCAACGGCCGAGCATTCCACGGAGGCTGACTCGAACGCACCATAAAAGTGAAAATGAAGTAGAGAAAACTTGAGACGTGTGCTAATTGCGGGTTAGCCTGAGCACTGTTTGCGGAATCTTGCCAAGATGTCCTCAAAGACCTCGATGCATTCGTCATCTACGAGATACTACGGAAAGACCGTGCTCTCTCGCAGTGTGAGCCTTGCCTCCTTTTTACTGATGCTTATGCCAGTCGTCGGCTGCGGTAAGCGGCCAATCAAACCGCTGGTCCTGACCGAGCAGATTGGCGAATTGCCAGTGCAATTCTCCTCGCCCAACTGCCAGATCCCGGTGCTGTCTGTCCCTCCCTCCCAGCCCTATGACGTCATTGCGCGGGTCAAAACCTATGGCAACCCGGGCACTGGAGATGCAGAGATGCAAAATGCCCTTCACCGTGAGGCCTGTGCGATCGGCGCGCAAGCCGTCATTATCCAACAGATGAAAGAGGGAGAATTTGAGGACGCGATTTCAGTCACCCATCTGGGGTATAGCAACACCAGAGACTACACCAGTACTGCGGAGTATGCATACCAGATTGTTGGCTTGGCTATTCGGTACAAGTCCTCACCTCCGCCGGACAATAGGGGGCGAACAGATTGATTTGGGAAATGCTTCAGTTGCTTTACAGGAGCTTTTCCGTCATGTTAAGGTGCCTTGACTCGCTGGGGAGAACAGCGTAAGAGGGCAACCCATTAAGGCTTTGCAAAACAAGGAGGAAACCTTGGCACGATCGGCACTTCTGCCGTGGCACTACGCTGCTACAACTATGGTAGTGTTGGCCCTGTTCTGCCTGTCCGGTTGTGAGCGAGGGGGTGCAGATGCAGGGATCGTCCGCAAGCTGAACGCGGAAGGCAAATCAAGAGGGAACATCTTCCCTGATAGAGAAGATTACTACGGCGTCTTTGTTCTCGATGACAATAATGCCTGGGTAGTAGGCAACCGGGGAACCATTTTGCATCTGACTGACAAAGGGCAAAAGGTCGCCGTACTCCCGACCTGGATCGAAAAAGCCCTGTACAATGTTAACTTCGTCGATGCGCAGAACGGCATCGCCGTCGGGCAAGACGGGCTGATCGCGAAGACCAGCGATGGGGGAAAGATCTGGAAGCAGGTGAAGCTGGAACTGCCCGTAGAAGAATGGCGACCTGGCCTTCCGCACCTCTTCTCTACTAGTCGCGGTACTGATCCCCAGAAAATCTGGGCGGCTGGCCCTGGGGGAACCATTATTCGCTCTCAAGATGGTGGCGAGACCTGGGAGGACCTTTCGCTCCACCGCGACGTCACCATAAATGGAATTGCCTTTGCCAACGATACTGAGGGGTGGGCGGTTGGCGAGTTCGGCTCGATCCTGCACACCAGCGATGGTGGCAAAACGTGGCAGGAACAGAAGAACGTGCAAAATCTCCCCAAATATACCCGACCAGATCTCAGTGAAGAAGACGCAATCAAACAGCGGGTTCCACAACTCTACCTCGAAGACCTCTATCTCGTCTCTGTCGCCTTCCGGAATGAGCGTGAAGGATATGTCACTGGTGAAAGCGGCATTCTGCTGACCACCTCGGATGGTGGAGCGACCTGGACCAACGTGCCGAGCGGAAGCTTCAACACCTTGCTCTCAATCTTTCCCCCTGGCGTACAAAATGTTGCTGTTGCCACCGGCGTGCTGGGGACACTGGCAACTCAGGAGGGTGACAAATGGACTGTTTCACCCATCGTGCGTGAGCACATCCTGACCTGGCTGCGAGACGCTAGCTTTGCGAAGGACAGCGGCTTCGGGCTCGTTTGTGGGGGAAAAGGAACCGTTCTCATCACCCAGGACGGTGGGAAAACCTGGCAGCAGCTGCCAAAAGAGAAACTTGAACAGGCAGCCGCCAGCATGGGCAAAGCAGCCTAAGCGGTAATCGCCACGGAGACGAGGAGAGCAACATGGCAACAGAGACCCAACATAAAGGTTTCACTGATCGCACAGTCGAGGCCTATGTCGCCTTCATTTGGCGGCATCGGCCTCTGGTCCTGGCGGTTATTCTAGCTGTCACTGCCTTCTGGGCGTTCCAGGCGCGGAAGGTTGAGATGTACAGCCAGTTTGCCGACCTGTTGCCGCAGGGGCACCCCTACATCAAAGCCTATAACCAGCATCGGGAGACTTTTGGCGGAGCCAACATCGTTACCCTGGTTCTCCAGGTCGACAAGGGAGACATCTTTAACCCTGAAACCCTGAATAAAGTCCGCTACGTCACCGACCAGGTCGATCAGATCAATGGCGTGGACCACAACCAGGTGGCGTCCCTCTCGCACGTCAAGATCCGTAACATTAAGACGCTTCCCGGCGGGATGGTGCGATCCTATCCCGTGCTGCCGGTCGATGTTCCGACCGATCCCAAGGAACTTGAAGCGCTCAAGTATGAGATGTTCAACAACGATATCGTGTTGAACAAATATCTCTCCGCCGATGGCAAAGCGGCCTTAATCCTCGCGGGTTTCAACGAAGAGCGTCTCGATTATCGAGAAATCCAACGGGAACTCACGCGCATCCGGGAAGAAGTAGAGAAAGATGGCAACACCAAACTCTATATCGCTGGTGAACCGGCGCTAAAGGGGTGGGTGTGGTATTACACCAATGAGTTGTTCAAGATCTTCACCTTTACCGGCATTTTCGTCGTACTGGCGCTGATCGTCTACTTCCGCCGTGTCTACGGCGTGATTGTTCCGTTGATCGGCGCCTCGATCCAAGCCATCTGGGGGATGGGGTGGATCGGCTGGTGGGGATCGAATCTCGATCCCTTAATCCTGGTGATCCCCCTGCTGATTACTGCTCGTGCCGTCAGCCACGCCGTGCAAATGATCGAGCGCTATTTTGAAGAGCTGGAAATCACTAAAGATCAAGAACGCTCGGCCTTCATGTGCATGAACGAACTTTTTCTGCCCGGCTTCACTGGCGTGCTCAGTGACGCAGGCGGTATCTTCGTGTTAGCCGTCGCCACCATCCCGCTGATTCAGAAGCTTGCCTTCTACACCGGGAGTTTCTGGGCGCTGTCGAACCTGTTTTGTATCACGCACACTATGCCCATCCTGCTTTCATATTTTCCTAAGCCGAGTCGCACCGAACACTATGTGCCGCACTGGATGGAGGTCACCCTGACGTTTCTCGGCCGGCTCACCACCGGCAAGACCTCGCGCTGGATCATCTTAGGGGTTGCTGCGCTCATCATCGGGTTCGGCGTTCACACCGCCTTGACCATCCCCATCGGCGAGCAAGAAGCAGGATCGCCGCTGCTGTGGCAAGATTCGCACTACAACATTTCGGTGAAGGAGATCAACAAAAATTTCGCCGGCGCCAATCAGCTCGTGATCTATTTTGAGGGCGAACACGAACATATTCTCAAAGAGCCGTATGTGCTCGGGACGATCGAAGAGATGCGCCGTTACATGCTAGAACAGCCTGAGGCTGGCGATACTCGCGAGCTGTATTCGCTCGCCCGCGGTCTCAACCGTCTTTACCACTACAATGACCCGAGTTGGCAGGTGATCCCTCCTGATCTGGCGACCACGGGAAATCTTATCTTCGTCTACGAAGCTTCGGCGCCAATTTCTGGCGTCATTCTGGAATATACCGACCTGGCGTACAAAAACGGCCAGTTCGTGGTTTTTTACAAGGATGCAACGGGCGACACCGTACGCGAAGCGATAGCGCGAGCGAAAAAATTCATTAACGAGCATCCGCTCAAGGGTGTAAAAATGCGTCTGGCGGGTGGGTTCATTGGCACGACTGCGGCGCTCAATGAAGAAATCGCCAGTTCCGAAGAACTGGCCACGATGTTGGTTATTCTCACCGTCTATCTCCTAGTGTGGGGAAGTTACGGCTCGTTTGTCGCTGCTAATATGGTGATGGTCGCCTTGATTGCGGCTGGCGTAGCGAGCTATATGTATATCTCATTCATGGGTATAGGGATGAACATTAACTCTCTTCCTGTGACGGCCGTGGGCATGGGCATCGGTGTGGATTATATTCTGTACGTGGTGGACCGGGTGCGGCGCGAGGTACCGCTCGCCGGAGGCGATATGGTTCGAGGGATTCGCCGTACCATCTCGACGACTGGCATGGCGGTGACCTTTACGGCGTCGACCATGGTCGCCGGCATTATTCCCTGGTATTTCTTGTCGAGTCTACGTTTTTCGGCAGAGATGGCAGTGCTGCTGGCAATATTACTGATAACCCACTGGCTGTCGGCGTTAACACTGACGCCGGCGCTGTTTGCGGTTTTCAAGCCGAAGTTCGCTCAAGGAGAAGGGGTGCCGGTCGAAGCGCCAGAGCCGATCAGGGCGACGGCTCAAGCGCAACCGTCACATTAGGAAAAAGGAGCTACGGAACCGAGCAGGACACTGAGGTCCGCTTCGGTCTGTGGGAAAGGTTGGCAAGGTGCAGGTAACGGCATGTCTCTTCGTTGAAAAGACGTGATAATGGAAGGAGGACTTTTGCTATGCAGGGAGCAAAAAGGGAGATAGGGAAGAAAACACGTTTTGGAGTGGCGGTATTCACACTATGTGCGGCGCTGCTCACAATGCCAGCCTGGGGGGAGGAAGCGAGTACTGTGGCCCTCCACGGCTATCTGGATAACTTCACCATTCTGCGCAACAGTCACTTTGTCGAAGATTACCATATTGCGTCGTCTCGCTACCGGGCCAGTATTCAGGTGTCAGGGTCGTTGAACTGGTTCAGGGACGTGTTCGACCGTCTTGAATACTTCATGGAACTGCGCCCCGAGTACGAATCCATCTACGACCTCAGTGACAAATTCGGTGACGGGCGCAACATCAAAGAGATCGCGGTGTCTGGCCGGACACGATACCCATGTTCGAACTGCGCCGGGGGTAACAACGCTCTCTTGAGAGCCTTCGGCTATAATCCCCACAACTTCGCCGAATTCTGGCCGGTCGATAACGCGATTTTCCCTTATAACCTGATTCCAGGGAGTCGCTACAACGTCCCTGGCCGCGCCCCAGGGCATGATTCCCGTGATGCTTACTTCGATCAGACCTTAAGCCAAGACTTTCTGCGCTTCGGCCTGTTGGAGTCAACCAACATGGATATCTATTATCCATTTCGGGAGTTATACACCGACCTGTTTTTTGATGCCTTTGGCGGCCGTAACTGGCTGCGCATCGGTAAACAACAACACGTGTGGGGGAAAGCGGACTTCTTCCGCTTGCAGGACGTCGTCAACCCAGTCAACTTTGCTGACCATTTCTTTATTGACCTGTTCGATGACACCCGCGTTCCCCTGTGGTCAGTGTTAGGAGAGCATCGCTTCGGCCAGGTCGGCCCCTTCAAAGATCTGGCTGGCAGTTTTGTGTGGGTGTTCGACCGTTACACTCCGCTCGGCTTTGGTAACTCGGCTCAACCGTGGGCGATCGGGTTCGGCCGGACTCTGGACGCGTTCACCTTTGGCAACGACCTCTTCGGGCAGGCGCTATTCCCGGGCCGGGACGATGTCAACATGGCATTGTACAAGAACAAAGCACCGAGATGGAACTTAGGGAACGATGGGTGGGGTACGCGTTGGGAAGCGACGGTAGGGAATTTCCGCATTCAGGTCACCGACTGGTTTGCCTTTCAAGACGTACTGGCCACTGGTTGGGATCGAATCAATGTGCTTACCGCTGTCCCCGGTTGTGCTGAAGTGCTCCCGGCTCCTGGTGGCGAGGGTGGTGAGGATGTACAGTCGGCGTTCGGTCCGGTGCGGATTAACGTCAATCCTCGGCGGATTAACATGCGGGCATCAACCAACCCGAGGGTGCAACAGCAACTGGCCAGGCATCCGGACTTTCGCGCGGCTCCGTATCTGAACCAATGTGGCATTGGTGGTTCACTCTCAGCCAGGTATCACACACAAAACACCTTGGGGGTCTCGCTCGACTGGTTCGAGCCCAACACCGGCTTCGTTATTCGTTCGGAAACGTCCTGGACGGCGCATTCATTGCAAATCGATACGACCAAGCCCGACATCCTTGGCAATACTGACATCTTCCGCTGGGTCATCGGAATTGACCGGCCGACCTTGATCCGCCGGCTGAATCCCACTCGTAGCTTCTTCTTGAGCGCCCAGGCCTATGGTACGCACCTTCCTGGTGTTCATGCCGGCCGCTACGGCAACCCCAATGGGTCGAATGATAACTTCATTTTCACCTTCTTCGTGCAGAATCAGTTCATGCGCGATCAACTCGTCCTCTTAATCTTCGGCGCCTATGGCACGACTGGTAACGATGGCACGACCGGCGGCAACGCCGAGTATCTGATTACCAATAACTGGTCGGTGCAGCTCGGCATCACCGGGTTCCTCGGCGTACGCAGGGAACATGACCTGAGCACCTTTGCGGTGTTCACCCGTGACGGTCGGCCATTCAGCGAAAGTGGGTTTGGTATTGGTCACATGCAAGCCGGCGGCTCGGAACGGAACCAGATGGACGAGTTCTGGGGTCGGGTCCGTTATCGGTTCTAAGGATCTGAATGCGGCACGGCGGGCCGTGCCCTACCAGTTGGGGAACAAAAATACCTCCCACAGGATTATTGACCTGTGAGCAGAAACAGTCGAAGAATAGACAATCATTTTTCCGCCGAGGAGGGCGTATGAAAAGATTCGCGGTAACTATGCTAGCAGCCTGCGGCCTGTTGTGGGGGCAGGCTAACGTGTGGGCGCAAGCCCAAGCCCAACCCCAAAGTGGTGATGTCACCACTTACACACAACAAACCTTTTACGACTGGTTTACCAAGTACAAGGACGCCAAGGCCCCTTTCAAGGCTGGCGATACCATTACTAGCGCCGATATGGAAAAAGCCCGGCCGTTCATCATGCCCGGCTATTTCGAGCAGTACCTCAAGTGGAAAGATGTCAAACTGGAAGTTGTCGATACCCATCATGTCGTACCGCACAAGATGGTGCTGGACTGCAACGAAAAGTTCCAGAAGCAAGTCAAGCTGGCGGCCGACGGTGCACTGGAGAACTACATTTGCGGGTACCCCTTCGCCAATGATGATATCAAAGAGGGCGACCCCAACGCCGGCATCAAGGCGGCGTGGAACTACGACAAGCGCTGGTACTGGCGTGGCTACCACGTGCGCAACGCGCTAACCACGTGGCTGCGTTTTGGTGGTGAGCACACTCCGCCGCCGGCTCCTGAGATGCCACCCGAAGGCTGGCGCGGAAACGAGTATCCGATCAAACCTGCGGACTGGAACTATGACATTCCGGCGATTTACGGCGGTGGTGGTAAGTTTGAGCGCAGCCTGGGCTGCTTCTACCACAAAGCGTACTACTCACATCTGCCGATGTTCGAGAAGAGCAACTACCAGTTACCAGGTGCGACCGACGCGTCGGAAGTGTATTGGAAAGAATTCACCGGATTCTTCACCCCGTTCGATGTTCGCGGCACGGCTTTCATCATTGCACGCTATGACGACCCCCGACGCACCGATGATGGGTGGGCGTATGTTCCGAGCTTGCGCCGTGTCCGTCGTATTTCTGCCGAAACTAAGTCTGACTCTCTGATGGGGACCGAGCACACTCTGGAAGACTTTTACAGCTTCTCTGGTCGTCCGCTGGAGTGGAACTGGAAGTTCTGGGGCTACAAAGACATGCTGGCCGTGCATGCCAAGACCAAGTGGGATGATGACGGCGTGCGCTACGGTGGCCCAGATGGCTGGTTGAATAACGATGTGTGGCAGGTTCGCCGGATGATGATCCTCGAACGGATTCCGAAAGATCCTCGTCATCCCTACGCCAGTGTCTTCATGAGCATTGACCCTGAGACCTGGGAAGGCTGGACGATGGTAGCCTTCGACCGCAAAGGCAAGCTGTGGAAGATTTGGCAGTGGGGATATATGTGGAGTGAGGATGCGAAACGCTATGTGGATATGAACCACGGCCGTCAGGCGATCCACTGGCGCAACGTGGACACCGTGGACATTCAGAACGGTCGCGGCAACCTGTGGCGTGAGTATAGTGGTGGGCTACCGGACTTCTCGCTCGACTTTATTACCAAACTCTACGACCTCAACCGTCTCACTGAACTACACCGTTAAATGAGAGTGAGGAAGGGGCGCTGCATGCAGGTGCCCCTTCTGCGGGACTACGCAAAGGGCAGGCTAGGAAAGCCTGCCCTTTGTCTTTCTAGCGCCATACCTTCTCACCGTTCTTCTTCTCCCGTGGTTGTTGTATGAGACTTTTCTTTCTCTGTTTTCGCCGTAGCATTCCTTTATGGAGCTTTATTGTTGTCCTCAGTAGTTTTCTCACTCCTGCCGTATTTAGTGAAGAAACCCCAGCTGCGCATCTTCAAGCTCTTGCCAAGAAAGCTCAGAAACTCTTTGCCGCTGGGCGCTACCAAGAAGCCCTTCCACCGGCGCGAGAATTATTAGCTCTGACTGAAAAAATTGCTGGGCCGGACCATCCTGTGGTCGCGCAGAGTTTGACCAACCTGGCGCTTATCTTACAAAAGGACAAACAGTACACCGAGGCGCGTCCGCTGTTTGAGCGAGCATTGAAGATCGAAGAAAGCACCCTTGGTCCTGACAACCCCGAGGTCGTGCGCGGTCTAACGAATTTAGCGCTTTTGCTACAAGAAACCGAAGACTACACTGCTGCCCGTCCATTACTGGAGCGGGCGCTGAAAATTAACCAGGCTGCGCTTGGACCAGAGGACCCTGCCGTTGCGCTGAGTCTCCTGCACTTAGCCGAGCTGCATCGAGAAACCGGAGAGTTTGCGGCGGCCCGTCCGCTCCTCGAACGCGCGCTTACCATTCAAGAAAAGGTCTACGGACCCGAACACCTTACCGTCGCCGCAACTCTGACCGCTTTGGGGCTGCTGGAGAAAGATACCGCTGATTATCGCAAAGCCCAATCGCTGCAGACGCGGGCACTGCAAATTCGTCAGACTGCGCTGGGTCCAACCCATCCTGATGTGGCGGAGAGCTTTAACAACCTGGGGTCAGCCTTATACCAGACCGGCAATTTTGTTGCCGCACGTCCGATGTTCGAACAAGCCGCCGCGATTTATGAGAAGGCGTATGGGCCTTCGCACCCCATGGTGGCGACCAGTCTCAACAATCTTGCCTCGCTACAATATCAGGTGCAAGACTATGCCGGGGCGAAAAAGATTTATCAACGCGCGCTCGCGATCAACGAGAAAAACTATGGGCCGATGCATCCCACCGTGGCGATGAGCTTAAACAATCTGGCTCTGGTCGTACGCGAGAGTGGGGATGTGGCTGGATCGCGCCCGCTGTACGAACGCGCCCTCAAAATTAACGAAACCGTCTACGGGCCGAATCACCCTAATGTCGCTGTCAGTCTGAATAACCTTGCATCGCTGCTCCATCAGCAAGGCAATTACGCTGCTGCTCGTCCCTTGTTCGAGCGCGCCCTCGCCATTATGGAAAATGCCCTTGGCCGTGAGCACCGCAATGTGGCGACGAGTCTGAATCAGTTTGCCCTCTTTCTCAAGGATGCGAAAGACGCGGACGAATCTCGGCGGCTCTATGCGCGAGCACTGGCGATTGAAACGCGAGCCCTTGCGCCTGGGCAGAAGGATATTGCAGTGAGTCTCAATAATCTGGCAACGACGATGAGCGGTTTAGCCGCGCTCTTAGAAGAAACGAAACAGTACAACGCGATCGTTCCGCTGTACGAACAAGGGGTCGGATTGATCGAGTCCTCGCTCGGAGCGCAGCATCCTAATCTGGCGTTGAACCTCAAAACCTTAGCCTCGTTTTATAGTGCCCAAGGGAAAATCGCTGAAGCGGTGACAGTCAACGAAAAGGCGCTGCATATCCAAGAGATCGCCCTCCCTCCCAAAGATCCGGCAACGATAGATACTCTCCAACAATTGGCGGTGCTCTATGAGAAACAAGGACAACACGAAGAAGCGGAAAAAGCCTTGGCTCGGGCGCGAGAGGACACATCAAAGAAATAAGGACTATGGGACAAAACCTCCACCGCATGACCTAAAGGCTGAGGGTCATTGCGAGCGCAGCGAAGCCATCTTTGCCCGCAAACAGAGATTGCTTGGTCCCTTGCCGCTCCTCGCAATGAC
>Ga0187894_10004439_pt1 | contig 15053 bp, 8 predicted proteins | sample GBC1701081metaG_FD_136650 | JGI IMG/M metagenome (GOLD analysis project Ga0187894, IMG submission 136650) | White microbial mat communities from a lava cave in the Kipuka Kanohina Cave System on the Island of Hawaii, USA - GBC170108-1 metaG ...
CCGCCAGCGTTGGACTGAACGGGATAGTGCTCCGGCGCCGTGCGTGGCGCTTTGAGATCCGCCGCCAGACACGAGCACGCCAGGGCCATGAACAACCGCACGTCTCTAGCGTAAAGGAAAAGCCCGCCCCAACGAAGCCTGCTGTCTATCGAACCGGCTAGAAATCGTAGCGCAGCGAAAACTGCATCACGCGGGGAAGTGTCAGTGTGTCGGAGTATTTTCCAAACGACCCAAGCGTGCCAAGGCTGCCGGAAATCGACAGCGGATCGAATCGCGCGGTGTTGGTTACGTTGAACACCTCCCAGCGGAACTGCAACGTATGGCCCTCGCTCCAGGGCATAAAGAAGCTTCTGCCCAGGCCGAGGTCGATGTTGAAGTTGCCGTCGCCGCGTACATTGTTACGGCCACCCACGCCACCCGGGAACGTATAATCAAACGCCTTGACCGCTTCGGATGGGTTCTGGAAGATGTTGGCGCCGCCGGTACCTCCGGGAGGCGCCGAGGCATTCTTGTTCGTGCCGTCCGCGAACTCTCCAATCTGGGTGGATTGACCGGTGAGGTTCCAATTCGTCGGCCAGAAACGGCCGTTGCCAATGCTCACCGGGAGGCCCGTGGAGGCGCGGTAGAGGCCGCTGAGCTGCCAGCCCCCGATGACTTGATTCAGCACACCGCCTCGATCCACAAACTTCCTGCCGCGGCCAAAGGGAAGTCCGTAAACGAAGTTGGCGTTCCATTGATGGCGGGCGTCGTAGTCAGAGACCGCTCGGAAAAGAGCCCTGTCATAGACGTTGGTGATGATGCCCTGGCCGCCGCTCGCACCGCCGGTGAAGTTTTCGGGCGTGGATGCGAGGTCGATCGATTTCGACCAGGTGTAGTTGAAGCTCGCCTCGTCGCCGCTGCTGAAACGTTTGCGAACGGTCCACAGCATGCCGTGATAGTTGCCGTTGCCATTGGACCGCAAGGTGCGCAAGTAGCTGTATTGCCGGTTGTAGTAGGCGTAGGGGCCGAACTTGCTGCACGACGGCCGGCACAAGACGTCCATTTCATAAAGAGCGTAACTGTAATCCGGCGCGTTGGCACGGACGCTGTTGTACACGTTTTGCGTCGCACTAAGGGTCGCCGTCGCCGCTCCCGGAAACAGGTTCTCCCAGTAAGGGATGCGGCCAACGCTGGCCACAGGAGTGTTGGCCTTTGCCAACTGCGCCAGTTGTGTGGCTGCCTGGAAGTACGTCACGCCAGAAGCCGGATCTCGAAGATTCGTCGGCGTAGCGATGTCTTCGTTCTGAAGCGAGCGGCGCGACAGGCGTCCCACATACGAGCCTTGAACGAACCATCCGCCGTTGAATTCGCGTCCGATGGAGAAGTTCAGGTTCATCGTGTAGGGAGGCAGAAGCTGGTCATCGAGGCTGTTCGTGATCGCGAACACGTTCGGAGCTACCTGCGGGAACCCGGCTGCGGGAGCGGGTTGAAGGAGTCCGGAGGGTATGGAATTCAGCCCTTGATAGCGCGGTGCGGTGCGCAGCGAAAGAATCGCGGACGGATTGGTAAGGCTGGTGGCGAGGCCCAGCGCATTCGCGTCGTAGCTGGTGATCAGCCCGCTGCCCATTACGTCGTAGAACATGCCCCATCCTGCACGTATGGCCGTGCGGCCCGGCCCGCCGAAGAAGAACTTCGAAAGGCCGCTGTCGCTCTGCGGAGAATAAGCGATGGCGAGGCGGGGCGCGAAGTTTTTCTTGTGGAACGGATAAAGATCGCGCCCGCCGGGTTGTTCTTTCAGGATGTAGGTGACCGGGGTAACTATCGATTGCGGAGCGCCCATTTCGGCGGCTCCGGCGCGATCAGCGAACCAACTCGATAGCGGCTGGCGGGAGATGGTCTGAATGCCATTGGCCTCGTAGATCGGCGGCATCAAGGACCAGCGGAGTCCGTAGGTCAGGGTGAAAGCCTTGGTCATACGGAACGTGTCCTGTGCGTACAGCTCATATTCCTCCGCGTTGAACTGGCGAAGAACGCCCTGGCCGGCGGGCAGCGCCGAGCCGTCCTTGTTGTAGTTGTAGGAGGCGTTGCCTTGGCTTACGACGCCCAGGACGGCCATGGCGGCGTCGCGGTAGGCGTTGATCGCGTTGGCGCGTATGTCGGTCAGCGGCGTGTTCAGTTCAGCGCCGGAACTGACAAGCCACGACGAGTTTGTGGAAGCGGAATTGAACGAGTTCGCATAGTTGAGGCGGCGATTGCGGATGAACCGTCCGACGAAGCCGAACTTCATTTCGTGCTTGCCGCGCATCCATGCGAAGTCGTCTGCTATCGTGTGCGCGGGCGTGGTGCGGATGAAGGGCCGATTATTCCCATTCAGAAGGTCGATCGTGCGGAACGTGACGAACGTTTGAAGCGATATTCCCGAATTTTCGATTCCCTGGCGCGTGAGTCCATAGCGGAAGTTGTTCACCATGTGCGTGGAAAGCACCGAAGTGAGGCCGGCCGCCATGCTCTTTGTATTCGCAAGGCCTGTATTGTTCGGCGCCTGCCCGGGAAACTGCGGCGCCGCCGTATTCTTATCGTCTTGCAAGTTTCCGCGGACGAACATCACATGCTTGCTGGCCCGGTCGAGATGAAAATCGAGCTTCGCGATGTAGGTCTTGTTGTCCACGGACACGGGCGCGTTAAAAATGAATCCGGAAGTGTTGATACTGTCGCCGACAACGGTCGTATTGGGGAGCGGATATTGCTGCATGACTTGCAGCGCCGAAGCACTGGGGCCGACGCCAAGCGGGTCGATGCGAGACCGCAGATCCGCCGGCGTCAGTTCGGCGATGGAGGCGTCGGTTCGGATGTACTTGACCGTCCCGGCCCTCAGCGACGCGGTGGGCACAACGCGAATCGCCTGGGCCTCGCTGCGATCCTGACGCCGCTCGAAGTTGCCAAAAAGGAAAAGCCTGTTCTTAACGATCGGCCCGCCGAGCGATGCGCCGTAAACGTTCCGGTTCAGCTTCGCCAAGGGCAATCCGCTCTGGTTGTTAAAGAAGCTATTGGCGTTGGTGGCTTTGTTGCGCAAGTATTCGTAGGCCGAGCCGTGCAGCTTATTGGTGCCGCTTTTGGTCACCAGCGCAATTTGGGCGCCGGACGAGCGGCCCTGGTCGGCGTTGGCATTGGTGATCGTTACACGAAACTCCTGCACGCTGTCGAGCGTCGTTCGTAACGCGCTGGCGAACGGATCGCGGTTTTGCTGATCGTTCACGTCGACGCCATCGAGTGTGACATTCGATTGGTCGCTCTTACCGCCGAGGACGTTGCCGCCGCGATACGAATAGTAGCGGGTGGTGAGGCTGTTGGTTTCGGCAAGGCTCTCTCCGGCGAAAGTTACGCCAGGCTGGAGCGAAAGCAGGCCGACCACATTGCGCCCTTCAAATGGCAACTGCATGATGGGCTTCGTGCCGAAACTATTACCGAGCGAAGCGTCGGTTGTATTGACCTGAATAGCCTCCGCGGAGATAGAGACTACCTCCGATACGGAACCCACTTCCAGCTTCACCGGCACGCTGACCGGTGTGTTCACCAGCAGCCTTATGTTGCCCACATTGGCGGAGGAGAAACCTTGCGCCTTCACCGTCAGGTTATAGTTGCCCGGGGCGATTTGCGCGAACAGATAGTTGCCCGCCGAATCGGTGACCGTGTCCCGGCGCAGGCCGGTCTCGGTGTTCACGAGTTCCACCGTGGCCGCTGGAACCAGCCCGCCCGCCGGATCGGAAACCGTTCCATTCAACTGTGTGGTGCCTTGCGCCCAGATCGGAAGCGACAAGAAAAGATAGACTACGCCCAAAACGGGCCGTGCGAGATTTTTCATATTTCCCTTTCCCCATTGCGTGAGACAACCCGGCCCACGCTCCAATGTCCACGGATTGTAGCAGAATTCTTACAGCGCCACTAGGCGCGGAGCATGAATCACCCACTCTCCGGTTGTGGCCCCTCGCAGGGTACAGTTCCTTCCCATGTTCCTAACGGTTGCCCGGCCGATTGAGCCGTAAAATGGAGAGATGCAGGATACCTCGTTCGTCATTGCGGGCCGCACGTTCCGGTCCCGCCTAATCGTCGGTACCGGAAAGTACCGCAGCCTTCCCGAAATGAAGCGTTGCCATGAGGCTTCCGGCGCGGACATGGTAACGGTGGCGGTTCGACGGCTCAACGAGACGCCAACGAAGGAGTCGCTGGTTGACTATATTGACCGCGACCGGATCTTCCTCCTTCCCAATACCGCCGCCTGCTACACCGCGGAAGAAGCGATTCGTACTGCCAGGCTCGGCCGCGAGCTTGGATTGTCGGATTGGGTGAAGCTGGAAGTGATCGGTGACCGCCAGACCCTGTTTCCCGACAACGCCGGCCTTTTGGAAGCGACGCGCGTCCTGGCGAAAGAAGGCTTTGTCGTTCTGCCTTACACGACCGACGACCTGGTAAACGCCCGAAAGTTGATCGACGCCGGCGCCGCCGCTGTCATGCCGTTAGCTGCGCCGATCGGATCCGGTCTCGGTATTCAGAACTTGACGAACCTGCGCATTCTCCGTGAGCAGATCGACGGCGTGCCGCTCATTGTAGACGCGGGAGTGGGCACGGCCTCCGACGCCGCGATTGCGATGGAGTTGGGCTACGACGGCATCCTGATGAACACGGCGATTGCCGAAGCGGTGGACGCCGAACGCATGGCCCTGGCAATGAAATTGGCGACGGAGGCCGGACGGCTCGCATTCCTCGCCGGCCGCATGCCAAAGCGGCTCTATGCCTCAGCCAGCAGTCCGATGGCGGGAGTCGTGCGGTGAAAAAGCTGGCGGTGCTGCTGGACCCGGTGTTCAAGCGGCATCAAACGGGCGATGGACACCCCGAGCGGCCCGAGCGCTACGATGCCGTGACAAAAGCGCTGGACGGCGTGCTCAGCGCCAGTCTCCGATTGAAGACGCGAGAGGCGGCGAACGACGAATTGGCGCTGGTTCACACAGCCGGTTACATCAAGACGGTCGAACAGGAAGTGAAGGCGCTGGCGGGCAAGCCGCAAGTCATCCGTGACCTGTCCACAGGCGACGTGGCCTTTTGCGAGCATTCGCTAGCCGCGGCCAAGTGCGCGGTGGGGGGCGTCCTGAACGCGGTCGATTCGCTCTTTAGCGATCAGGCCGAGCGCGCCTTTGCAGCCGTCCGGCCCCCGGGTCATCATGCGACTCCGGATCGCGGCATGGGGTTCTGCCTTTTTAACAATGTCGCCCTTGCCACCCGCTATGCCCAGAAGCGCCATGGCGTAGATCGCGTGCTGATCGCGGATTGGGACGTGCATCATGGGAACGGCACACAGGATACGTTTTACTCCGACGGCAGCGTGCTTTTCTTTTCCACGCATCAGCACCCCTGGTATCCGGGCACGGGCGCGCCCGGGGAAACGGGTGAAGGGAAGGGAAAGGGCAAGATCCTAAACGCTCCACTTCCGGCCGGATCGGGCCGCGAAGCCATTTTGGGTTCGTTTCGTAATCGGCTCTTGCCGGCCACCAATGACTTCAAACCGGGGCTGGTGATTCTCTCGGCGGGTTTCGATTCGCGCTTGGGAGACCCGCTAGGCCGCTTCACGCTGACCGACGCCGATTTCGCCGAACTGACAGACCTGATGCTCGAAATTGCGAAACGAAATGCCAAAGGGCGGCTGCTTTCGGTGCTCGAAGGCGGGTATTCGCTGGAAGGGCTCACGGCAGCCGTTCAAGCGCATGTCAGACGTTTGGCGGATTAATCTTCGTCAATCCCGTCGAAACACATTGTGCTGCGCCACTGGGTCAGCTACTCTTCCAAGCTATGATCCGACCATCCTTTCTGATCCTGCTCCCGGCCACTCTTCTCTGCGGCCTCTCCGCACACGCTCAGCAACCCCGCGTCTACCTGCGAACGATCTGTACCAAAGTTACCCCAGGCGCCGGGCGCGAATACGAAAAGGCGATGGAAGCCATCACCAAGATGAATCAGCACCGCATCAAGCAAAGCAAACTGCTCCGCTACGTATTTGCCTCCAACGCGATGCTGGGGGAACAGTCCACCTGCGACTACCTCGCCGCCTACGTCTATAACGGCCCGCCTCCGGAAGCGACCATAGAGACGACAACAGCCGACATGGCGGCGGCCGGTGCAGGCAGCTACGACGCGTTTCTTGCCAAGACCCGCGCCCTCGGCAGCAAGCGCGTCAACACGGAGATCTACATCGCGCTTGCTACCATCGGCGAGACAAAGGCAGGTAACTACTTTTCACTTAACCAAATGAAGGTTCGCGACTTCGCCGAATGGAACAAGCTCGAAACCGAAGTTTGGAAACCTATCATGGAAGAACGCATCAAGGGAGGCAACCTCGCCGCGTGGCGCAGCTACAACCGCGTCATGCCCAGCGGCGCGAATCATCCCTATAACGCCGTAACCGTCGATGTCCACCCCGCGTGGGCCGACATCTTTAAGCCCGCCGGTGTTGCCGCCGCGTTCAAAAAGGTGCATCCAAACATGTCCACCGACGAATTCAACAATCGCACCGAAAAGGCCCGGGAAATAGTGAATCGCGAAGTCTACCGGGTGCTTGTCAGCATCCAGTAACCGTCAGAACGTAAACCGGAGTTGCAAGTCGATCTTCCGGTTGTACGTGGTTGCCGCGCCCATCGGGCCGAAGCCCGCCAAGCTTCGGTATTCACCGAAGTAGGGAGAAGACAGGTCGCCGGAGGGCGGCGCGTAGTTGGCGTGGTTTAGAACGTTGCGGGCGGAGACACTGAGCGTTAGGTTGTATTTCTTGCCGCTTGCGCCGCCGAACATTCCACCACCGCCGCGCATTCCTCCGCCGCCACCAGGACCTCCCGGACCACCGCCCATCATGATAGGGCCACCTCCACCTCCTCCGGGAGGCCCGCCACCTGGACGATCGCCGCCGGGCCCTCGCAGCCCGCCCATTCCGGGGGGCGGGCCTCCCTCCGAGGGTCCGGACTCGCCACGATTGCCGAACGACCACGTGCGCGCCAGCCGCAAGCTCGCATTTACGGTTGAGGGGCCGACAGCGGAATTCCGGCTAATCGCCGTTCCTTGGGCCGGGTTTAGATTGAAGCACCCATAGGCGGGCTCGTAGACCAGGCTGCCGCCGCTGCACGCCGCCGGCGATAAATCCACCAGCGCGGGCCGCTCATTCGTGAAGCCGTCGCCATTCGTATCGCGCCCGGACGTGATGTTATAGGGCGTGCCGCTCGAAATCATGACAAAGGGGCTAAGCGAAAAGCCGAGCGGTAGCGGAATACTGGTTCCCACAACCACGCGATGACGGATCCCTGCCATCCGCGACGGACCCCACTCGGCGCGCAGATTATACGGATCGGCGGGCTGGCCCTCGGCGTCGGACTTGCCGAACGAGAGACCGTAAAAACCGAATAGGAATAGCTTCTTGTAGTTCACGTTCGGGCTAACGATGAGTTGATGGGAACGGCTGAACCCGGTCGATTCCGTAAGCAGGCGAAATTGGCGATCGCCAAACGGGTAGGCCCCACCGATAGGCGCGTTGATGTTGCGCGAGCGGTCGAGATGCACGCCACGGCTGGCGACATATTGGGTGCTAAGGCGGAAAGCGGAGTTGAATTGCCGGTCGATGCCGATGCTCGCCTGGTAATTTCGCGCGGCGACTATCGTGCTGTCGAGAAGCTGAAGCTGCTGCGGCTGCTGAGCGCCCGCCAATAGCTCAGGCGACGGAATAGCGGGGAAGAAGTTCGGATTCTGGATCAAGTATGACTGCTGGGTGCTGCCGTTATAGCGTAACGTTTGGAGGGTAGCGTTTTCGCCTACCCGGTCATAAAAAATCCCAAAACCGCCGCGCAAGACGGTTCGTGCCGCCCGGCCGGATCCGCCGCCAATGCCCCAGGCAACGCCGACGCGTGGAGAAAAGTTGAAGTTATCGCTGATGTTGGTTTGGTTTTCGTAGCGCAGCCCGTAGCTGAAGGTCAGGTTGGGCCGTGCCCGCCAATCGTCGTTGAGGAAAAAACCGAAATCCCACTGATTCACGCCCGTGGTGGGAGTGCCGGAGTTCAGGCTGAACTGCGAAGCGCCGCCGCCGAGCGCTCGAATCTGGACGGCGTCCAAACCGGCCTGCTGAAACAGGAGCGTGCGGCGGTAACGCTCCAGTGCCACGAGCTGAATGGATGTGCCGGAAACCGGCTGATTGTTCGCGTCCAGAATCGGGCCGACGCCGCCAAAGAAGGCATAGCTTCCGCCGAAGTTGTTGACCGAGGTGTCGCGCACATCGACTCGCCGCGCGCGGCCGCCCCATTTCAGCGTGTGCGTATTACGCGTATGCGTCGTGATGTTGTTGAACTCCAGACGGTCGTAGCTGTTGCCGGAGTTGCCCACCTGCGCGCCGCCGCCTTCGAAAGCCCCCTGCACGTTGAGCGTAGGCACGGAGTTGTCGCCGAAACGGTTCAACGAGGAGCGCATGAACTGAAAGCGAAGCTCGTTGATGGTGCGAGCGTTGAGAATCGCGGTTTCCGTGAGCTGGACCGTATGATCGCGATCCCGCATGTCGTAGGCGCGGGTATCGAGACTGAAGTTGCCGATCCCTTCGTTCTCCTGATCCGAGCGCGCGTGCATGTAGCGGCCGATGAGCGTGTTCGTGGCGTTGATCGAATAGTCGATGCGCCCGCCGATCGTCGTTCGGCTTTGCGGCGTGACGACGGCTTGATTCACGGTTTGAGGATTGAGCGAACTGTCGAGCGTTGTGGCCAGAATGAACGCGTTCTCGTCGATCGTCCGGCGCTCCACGTCAAACCCGAACGACGCCTTCTGCTTTTTGATCGGTCCGGTGAGGTTCAGTCCAAGAAAACGGTTGAGGTAGGGAGGACGCGTCGCTTGTGTCAGCAGCGGGCTGCGGGAATTCAGCCACTCCTGGTTGAACAGAACAAATGCCTGACCGCGAATCGCGTCCGTGCCCGGCCGGGTGAAAATCTCGATGCGGCCAAACCCCGGCCGGTCGTACTCGGGCGAGTACGGATTCGAATTGATGCGCACCTCGCGAATAGAAGCCTTGGGCGGGATATTCCCGCCGGAGAAGCCGTCGATATAGATTTGCCCGCCGTTCGGCCCGGCGGCCGGGCCTGCCATCGCCTGAAGCTGCTGGGCGAGTTCGTCCGGATCGTCGGAAAGCGTCGCAAGTTCCTTTTCGCCCAGCACCAGCGCGCCGACATTCGAGGCAGGATCGGTGCTCAGACGATTGGCTTCGTCCTCGACGTTGATGACTTGCGCATCCATCTGAATCGAGAGCTGCGCGTCGATCGTCATGTTGCTTTGCAGCTCGACATCGCGGCGCTCCGCAACGGTAAAGCCTTTGGCGATGAAGCGAACGGTGTACTTGCCGGGGCGCAAGCCTGTGATCGAATACTGACCGCGGCCATCGGTACGCACGCGCTTTTCCCCGCCCGGGCCGCGCAATTGGATGAGCGCATCGGGAACCAGCGCTCCGGACGGATCGGTTACGGTGCCCCGCAACCCGGCTGTGGAGGGAGCTTGAGCGAACGCCCCGGCTGCAAGTAAAAGAACAGTTAACAAATATGGCATTGTCGGGTCTCTCCTACGGCATCATCGTGGGCAGTTCCAAACCGCCGCCCATACCCATTCCCATCCCCATGCCGGGGCCGCCCATCCCGCCGCCAGGCCGCTGTCCGCCAGCGCCCGCCGCCATGCGCGCGGCCATCTGCACGAGCATGTCGGCGTTTGAGAGCAGGATGATCGCGGTGAGTTCGTCCTTCTTCGCGCCTTGCGTGCTGGAGACGACGATGGTCTCGCCTTGTTTGAGCTGGTCGATCGTCACCGCTGGCATGCGTTCGATCATCTGCGCGAAATCGGGCGGGCCGCCGGGACCACCGGGTCCCCGCCGCATCATTCCAGGCCCCGGTCCAGGCCCCGCTCCGGCTCCGGGCCCCGCTCCAGGCCCAGCTCCGGGTCCAGGCCCACCGCCCGGCGGACCCATGCGGCCTCCGCCGGGAGGCGGTCCCCCGCCCATCATCCCCGGGAAGGCAGGCATTGCCTTCAACTGCGAATCCGGGGTTAACGTAACCACGAAAGTCTTCTGGGTCGCGGTGTCCTTTACTGAGACGGTCTTCGCCTCGATATTTATGGATTCCACAGTTCCCGCGCGCGTTTGGAAAGTACCGAAGACTACTTCTTCGGCTTCCACTCTCAGCCCGTCGGCCGACTTCGTTCCGCGCGCCCGCAATTGGTCGCCCGCTTTGACTTCGGAAAGCTTGCTGTTTTTCGCATCGGCGAATTTCACCGAGCCCGTTGAGTAGCGCTTGAAAGTCGTCTTTTCGTTAATGACGACCGTCGAAATCGTTTCGCCTTGCAGGTTACGTGCGCGAAGCGTGATTTCGTTATCCTTCCTCGAAGCCACTACTCCCGCCAGGCCTCGGCGTTGCCAGTCCTGCCGGTCGGCGTCATTTCGTTTCGAAATATCGGTCGCTGACATGACAACAATCCGGCGGGCTTCGGTCGAGTCCGGAACGAAGCTGACCAGGACGCGGTCGCCCATGGCGATTGCGGTGACCTCAATCTTTTCCGCCTTGCTTAGGTCGCGCTCACCGGGGGCGATCCGTTGAAACGACGTGGCGGGGCCGAACTTGACCGGAACTGCGGCCCCCTGATCCGGCTTCACTTCCATCTCGAGCGCTTCGGGCCGGAAGCCTTCCACAACACCCACCACGGACTTGGGCGCGGACTGGGCGAACAGCGCGGTCGCGAGGCACAAGAACACGAAAACCTTGGCTTGCATCACCCATCAAGACGATGAACCCGGCGATTCGCAGCGTAAAGATTTGTAAAGGGATGTAAGCATTGGAGTTGGGAGCCACATTGCGGCTGCCGCTCACCACGCGCTACCTTTGTTTCTGTAGCATGTCCTGGTTCACGCGCAAATCCCCCGCTGTCAACGTCCCGGACGGGGAGCGCACCGTCATCACCGAGGGTCTTTGGCTGAAGTGCGATGGTTGCAGCCAAATTATCTGGCGCAAGACGCTCGAGGAGAATTTGAACGTTTGCGACAAATGCGGCCACCACTTCCGCATCGACGCGGCGGAACGGCTGAAACTGCTTTTCGATGATGGCGTCTACGAGGAAGTCGACGCGGGCATGGTTTCGACAGACCCGCTTGGGTTTGTGGATTCGAAGTCGTATAAGGCACGGCTTGCGGGGATGCAGGAATCGACCGGCTTGCGCGACGCGATTATCTCGGCAATCGGCACAGTGAACGGCCGGCGCGTGCATGTCTGCGCCATGGAGCTAAGGTTCATAGGTGGAAGCATGGGGGCGGTGGTTGGGGAAAAGATCACCCGCGCGATCGAGCGTGCGATTGCCGAAAAGGCGCCCGTGATTATCATTTCGGCCTCCGGTGGCGCGCGTATGCAGGAAGGCGCCGTTAGCCTAATGCAACTCGCAAAAATTTCGGCCGCGCTCATGAGGTTGGATGAGGAAAAGGTTCCTTATATCAGTCTTCTCACCGACCCGACGACGGGTGGCGTTACGGCCAGCTTCGCCATGCTGGGAGATTTGAATATCGCCGAGCCGGGGGCGCTAATCGGCTTCGCCGGTCCGCGTGTGATCGAGCAGACCATCCGTCAAAAGCTTCCGGAAGGTTTCCAACGAAGCGAGTTTTTGGTTCAGCACGGTTTTCTGGATGCGGTGGTGAAGCGTTCCGAGTTGAAGAGCTACATCGGGCAGGCCCTCGATTTCTTCTGCGGGAGATAGTTTCATGCGACGTGTGGTTTTTCTTGCGGTGGCGGCGTGTGTTCTGCCGGCGGCCGACTTCGATCTGCTGATTCGCGGCGCGCGCGTCGTGGACGGAACCGGCAATCCCTGGTTTCGCGCCGATGTGGGGATTCGCGACGGGAAAATCGCGTCCATCGGAAAACTTCCCGCGGCCACAGCCGACCGGGTGATCGACGCCCGCAATCGCGTGCTCGCCCCAGGCTTCATAGACGTTCACACGCATATCGAAGGCGCGGTGGAGCAGGTCCCGCGCGGCGATAACTATGTTCTGGACGGCGTGACAACTGTGGTCACTGGCAATTGCGGCGGCAGCAACGTGCGCGTCAAGGAATGGTTCGACAAACTCAGCCAGCTTGGGCTGGGCCTGAATGTCTCAACGTTAATAGGCCACAATTCCGTGCGTGCCGAAGTGATGGGCAGGGCAAACCGGCAAGCCACCCCTGAGGAGCTTCGGCAGATGGAAGCGCTGGTGGAGCAGGCTATGCGCGAGGGCGCCGTCGGATTCTCCACCGGATTGATTTACATTCCGGGCACCTACTCGAATACCGAAGAGGTGGTCGCGCTCGGCAAAGCGGCGGGCCGCATAGGCGGCGTGTACGCGAGCCACATGCGCGATGAAGGCGAGAAGGTCCTCGAAGCCATTACGGAAGCCGCCGAAGTCGCGCGGGCGGCCGGCGTTCCGGCCCAGCTTTCGCACTTCAAGATCGATACGCCCCGCCTTTGGGGCATGAGCACGAAGTCGCTCGCCCTGGTGGAAAAGTATCGCCGTGAAGGCGTGGATGTCGTAGTGGACCAATACCCCTACGATCATTCTTCAACCGGACTTGCGACCACGCTCCCCAGTTGGGCCCTGGCCGATGGAAACCAGGCGGTGCAGGAGCGCCTGGCCGCGCCCGAAACGCGCGCGCGCATCAAGCGCGAAATGCTAGAGCGGTTGGCGAATCTCGGACACAAAGACTACAGCTACGCCATCGTCGCTCGTTTCGAGCCCGACAAGACCTACGAGGGCAAGAACATCTCCGAGATCAATACTCTGAAAGGACGAGAAAAGACCGTCGAGAACGAAGCCGAAACCGTTCTCGACCTCATGCAGCAGGGCGGAGCGCAGATGGTCTTTCACTCCATGGGCATGGAAGATGTCGAGCGGATCATGCGCTATCCCCATACCGCGATTGCAAGCGATGGCGGCGTGCGCGTGTTCGGCCAGGGCATGCCGCATCCGCGCAGCTACGGGACAAACGCTCGCGTGCTCGCGGAGTTCGTGCGGAATCGCAAAATTCTGACGCTCGAAGACGCCATCCGGCGGATGACTTCGCTGCCCGCCCGCACGTTCGATTTCCGGGACCGCGGCCAGATTCGCGAAGGCTTTGCCGCGGATCTCGTCCTGTTCGATCCCGAACGCGTTCAGGATAAGGCGACATTTCAGAATCCGCATCAGTATACGGAAGGCTTCGATGCCGTGTTGGTGAACGGGGTAGCGATGGTTGACGACGGCAAGCTGACCGACGCCAAGGGCGGTCGCGTGCTTCGCCGATGGGGCACGGCTACCGTAACAGGACAGACGCAATGATTCAGCTCACCGGGGCCGGCAAGCATTTCGGTCCCAAGATTCTGTTTGAGGAGCTGAACTGGCTGATCACACCGCAAGATCGAGTCGGGATCGTGGGTGGCAACGGGACCGGAAAATCGACCCTCCTGAAGATTCTCGCCGGCATCGAGGGACTGGATAGCGGCGCCATCACGCGGCAGAAGGACGCAACCCTTGGCTACTTGCCGCAAGAGGGATTGGACCTCAAAGGCCGTACGGTATTTTCCGAGTGCATGAGCGTTTTCGCGTGGCTTAAAGAGATCGAGCGCGAGATGGAAACGCTTACCCACCGCATGAGCGAGCTCGATCCGTCCAGCCGCGAATACGGCGATCTGGCCGAACGATTCCACCGCATCGAGAACGAGTTTCTCGCGCATGAGGGTTACTCCCTGGAAGCGAAGGCCGGCACCGTCCTCGCCGGGTTGGGTTTTCCGCGCGAGGATTGGGACCGCCTGACCGACGAATTCTCCGGCGGATGGCAGATGCGCATCGCCCTGGCAAAACTGCTGCTGGAACAGCCAAACCTGCTGCTGCTCGATGAGCCCACCAACCATCTCGACCTCGAAGCGCGCAACTGGCTTGAAGATTATATGCGCGGTTATCCGAACGCGGTGGTCCTCATTTCGCACGACCGCTTTTTTCTCGATGTAACAGTGAAAAAAATCGTCGAAGTGTGGCACAAACGGGTATGGTTCTACCCTGGCAACTATGCGAAGTACTTGACGCAGAAGGAGGAGCGCCGCGCGCAACAGCAGGCCGCCTACGACAATCAACAGGACAAAATTCGCCAGTTGGAAGTGTTCATCGACCGTTTCCGCTACCAGGCTACGAAGGCCAAGCAGGTACAAAGCCGGATCAAGGAAATTGAGCGGATGGACAAAGTCGAAGCGCCGCCGCCAGAAGAGGGAACCATTCACTTCCACTTTCCGCAGCCGAAGCAGAGCGGCCGGATCGTGGCCGAATTCAAGGATGTCAGCAAGGCGTATGGCTCGAAGCTCGTGTTTTCCGGTGTTTCGTTCACCATCGAGCGCGGCGACAAAATCGCGCTGATCGGTAAGAACGGCGCCGGTAAATCGACGATGATCAAGCTGCTCTCGGGCGTCGAGCCGCTGACATCGGGCAAGTTTTCACTCGGGCACAACGTTGAGTTCGCCTATTTCGCGCAGGATCAATACAAAGAGCTCGATACCAACGCGCGCATTCTGGACGACTTGAGTTCAGTCGCGCGGAATTCGACAACGACGCAATTGCGCAGCCTGCTCGGCTGCTTCCTGTTCAGCGAAGACGATGTTTTCAAGAAGATCGGCGTGCTGTCGGGCGGCGAGCGGAATCGCTATGCTCTCGCGCGCGTGCTGCTGGAGCCAGTCAACTTTCTGCTGCTCGATGAGCCGACAAACCACCTGGATATGCGCGCAAAGGAGGTTTTGCTGAATGCTCTTCAGGAGTATGCCGGCACGGTAATTTTCGTTTCGCACGACCGCTACTTTCTCGACAAGCTCGCCACGCGGGTGTTTGAAGTCGCCGAGGGCGAGGTACGCGTCTATCCGGGCAACTATGAAGACTACCTTTGGCGCCTGAACGGCGGCGGGCAGACACCGCCTTCGCTCGATGGCGTCGTCGCGCCTCCCACGCTCGCCGACGTACCCGGCCTCGCCAAGGAAACGAACGGAGTAAAGCG
>Ga0187894_10004440_pt1 | contig 15049 bp, 15 predicted proteins | sample GBC1701081metaG_FD_136650 | JGI IMG/M metagenome (GOLD analysis project Ga0187894, IMG submission 136650) | White microbial mat communities from a lava cave in the Kipuka Kanohina Cave System on the Island of Hawaii, USA - GBC170108-1 metaG ...
ACAAAACTGCTTCCTGTCGGATTCGCATTGAGCTTGAGATAGGCCAGAGAGGATTCAAATTTGCCCTCTGATGGAGGGAAAGAGAGCCTCTGGTTCCCCTTTTTCCGACAGGCTGCTAGCAACCCAGAGAGGAGAAGTGACTGTGTTCAATTTACGATCCGACGAGAATTCGCATGCCCCTGGCGCGTTGAAATCCGCGCCTTCCGATCTGTTTATCCGGCTGACGTCGGCCGCGCGATTGCATCAGGCGTTTCGCAAGGTGCGGGCCAATCGGGGCGCCGCCGGCATAGACGCGGTCAGCATCAACCGGTTCGAGCAGAATCTGGAGGAGAACCTGGTCGAGTTGTCGCGCAATCTGCTCGACCGGACATACGAACCGTTGCCGGCGCGCTACGTGCAGGTTCCGAAATCGGATGGAAAAATGCGCGAGTTAGCCATTCCCGCCGTGCGGGACAGGGTGGCGCAGCGAGCCGTGCTCGACACTATCGAACCGGTTTTCGAGCGGCAATTCGACGATTGCAGTTTCGCCTTCCGTCCGGGCCGTTCGACCGAGATGGCGGTCCAGCGCATAGTCGTCGCGCGAGCGCAGGGAGCGATGTGGACGGTCGAGGGAGACGTCGCCGATTTCTTTCCTTCGATCGACCATTCGCTGCTGATGGCCGAGATCAAACGCGCGGTGAGCGACGCGGACATCCTGAGGTTGCTGAAGGTCTGGCTCGACGCCGGCGTGCTGGACGGTTCGCGACCGAGCCTGAGCTGGCTCGATCGCTGGAGCGAGGGGCTGGCCAGCGTTCAATTGACCGCCCGGGACACCGTCAATGGAATGCTCGACGATTTTTTGAGCGAACGCTTGAGCGCTGAGACGGAGGCCGGCTACGGCTCATCCGATGATGATTACGATGAAGCTTTGCCGGCTCAGAGCGCCAAGAAAGGTTCCGGTTTCGGGCGCGCCGCGATGAAGCGTTTGTTGCAGGACGGCGTATTGCTCGCCATCGCCGAGCGAACTGTGCTTCGCAAGCTGGTCAGTCCGAAGCTGCTCGGGATAGGCGGCGTGGCTATTGGCGCGGCGCTGGCGGCGCCTCCGCTGATTCGCAAACTGCGCGAAATGGCCGCGCGCGACACCGGCGCCTTGCAGGGAGCGCCGATCTCGCCACTGCTGTCGAACATCCATCTGCATCCGCTGGATGTGGCGATGACGCGACAAGGGATCCGGCTGGTGCGCTACTGCGACGATTTCGTCGTGATGTGCCGGAGCGAAGCCGAAGCCCGCGCGGCGCTGGTGGCGATTGAATCCTCTCTGGGCGCGCGACGGTTGCGGCTGAATCCGGAAAAGACCCATATCCTGCCGCCGTCCGAAGGCTTCGACTTCCTCGGCTACCAGTTTGCGGCTGATGGCCGCGTCACGGCGCCGCCGACAATTCCCGAGGTCGTCCGCCGGCGCGTCGCCCAGTTCGCCGCGCGCGAATGGTCGCGAGCGAAGAGGCATGCGTCGGTTGCGGGACGTAAGACCGAATCGCTGTTGGATAACATCCGGAGCCAGTTACAGCAAAAGCTAAGTAAGTGACGCGACTTGGAAAGCCTGGAGCGGTTTTCAAATGTATGTACGGGCTGGCCTCCGGTACCGTTGCCACGAGCTTGTCTCGTGGAGTTTCACGCTGGCAGCTACTGTAGCGACAAACGTGAAACTCCACGACGCAAGGTCGTGGCATCTCAAAAGCAATCGCCGTTCGTTGTAGCAGCTATCGTGAAACTCCACGACGCAAGGTCGTGGCATCTGTACCAATCTTGCTTGGTTCGATTTAGGAAGAAAATGGACCGCCGCCAAGCCAAATTCATCTGTGTCACTTACGACGTGAGCGACGACAAGCGCCGCAAGAAGCTGCGCAAAACGCTCCGTCGCTTCGGGCAGGCCGTGCAGTACAGCGTCTTTGAATGCTGGTTGACGCGGCGGCAGATCGCTGAAATGCAGGAGGCCGTCGCGCTCATCGTCGCCGGCGAGGACAGTGTGCGCTACTACGATCTCTGCTCCGAATGCCACCGCCAGACGATCGCCATCGGAACCGGCGAAAAGACCGAACTGAAGCAGATCTACCTCTTCTGACATTGCCATATGCCATATTTCATATGAAATATGGCATATGAAATATGGCCTTTGGAGATCACCAGATCCACACTTCCACATCCGGTAAAAGATGGCCACAGGCGTACCGGGCAAAGCGGTCCTGGCAGGTTTCGCAGATGCGATAGATGTGGACGCGGTCTTCGCGGTGTTTGATGACCGCGTTGATTTTGGCCAGCAGTTCATTGAAATGTTTGGGAGCGATGCGGCATTCGAAGACGCTGCGTTGAACGCGGACGCCATAGCTTTGCATCAGCCGGGCCACGCGCCGCAGCCGCCTCTGGTTCGAGATGTCGTAGGCGATCAAAACCAGCATTGTTCAGCGCCATCCCTGGAAGGGTTGATAGGGTGTTTCGCGCAGCAGGGAGCTGCGAACGATGAGGGCCTGTTCGTGGAGCGCCTTTCGCAGCGTCGTCCGGGTTCGATCCTGCTGGGGCGGAACGAGATTGAATTCGGCGTTGATCAATCGTTCGTATTCGCGCAGGAAGTTTCTTCGCGCCTGGTCGCTGAGCCGCATTCCGCCGTCTTCCGCGCGCGTGAATTCTTCCGGCGAAATGACGCCGAGGTTGAGCAGATTGACCGCCAGCCGGTCACCGACCAGCGGGCGGAACTCTTCCATCAGATCGAGCGCCAGCGAACAACGGCCGAAACTCGGCTGGTGAAAAAATCCGAGATAGGGATCGCATCCGACCGCGGCCAGGGCGCTGATCGCTTCGTTGTAGAGCAGCGTGTAGCCGAAACTCAGGAGCGAATTGACAGGATCGGTTGGCGGACGCCGGGTGCGTTTATCGAATGTGACGCCGCGGCGAAACATCCGGGCCAGCCCCTCGAAATGGACCGCCGCGGCCTGTCCTTCGACGCCTCGCAGACTGTCGCGCGAACCGATCGCTTGCGCCCGTTGTTTCAGTATCCCGAGTTGCGCGGCTTCCTTTTCGAGATTGCATTCCGGATGGTTGCGTTGATGGCGCGCGAGCACCGTCTGGCAATTGGCGATCTTGCCGGTGATGAAGCCGCGAGCCATGGCGGTCGCAAAAACCGCTTCGTTCACCCTCTGGTATTGCCTGAGCCGCAGCGAGACGTTTTTGGTTTCGAGCGGCGCCAATCGGCCCTTCAACTTTCCGTACATGCTCAGGAAGGCCGTGTCAATTCCGCGTTCGAGCAGAAAGCCGATGGCCGAGGCTGTCAATTGAATATTGCCGAAGACGACGACGCGTTCGATCTTGAATTCATGAACCTCGCCCAACTTGCGACCATCCCGTTCGATCACCAGACGATTCTGTTCCTTGCGGACGCTCGAACCTTGTTCTGTCAGATAGAGTGTTGCCATAAGCCGATGGTACGACAAAGCGCGCGGAAAACGCCGGACAGCAATCTTGCCGCAATCTTGCTGAACCGCAATCGGGGACTGCTTCTTCATAAAATGGCGCCGGAATGAAATTCAACCGAGGATCGAGGATCGAGGATCGAGAATTACTTCGTTGCGTCTAAGGCGATCCTCGATCTTCGATCCTCGATCCTCGATCTTCGCGGTTGAGTTTGGGGAGGAAATCAATGAACACTAAACAGGATTGGCGTTCGGCGCGTTGGAACGAAACGAATATTCCGAACCTGGAAAGCAGATCGAAACCCACGGTCGCGGCCCGCGCTCTAGGCTGGCTGCGAACGCTCAGAAATCGGGCGATCCTCGGCGTTCTGCTCCTGGTAGGGATGTTTCTATTCTATCGCGCGGTCTGGCTGACGAGCTGGTACTGGCCGTACCGATTGCTGCGCGGGTACTTCTCCGAACAATTACCGATGGCCGCGCCGTGGGCGGTGGATACGCTGGCGCTTCTCGTCGCCCTGCTGATCTTCGCCCAGGGAGCGGCGCTGCTGAGTTTTGTGTTGTGGGGGAGAGGCCGGCGCGAGACCTTGATACTGACTCTGGCAGGCATCCTCGTTCACGGCGGATTGAGTTGGTATAGTCACGGGCGCGTCGCCGTGGACGAACGCGGGAAGGTGGTCATCCGCGTCGTCGAAAGTCCGGATGGGAAATTGAAGGTGATCGCCCGCGAATTCGACCCCGTAACGGGTCGCCGTTCGCGCATCGCGACCGAAGCGGATCTGGTCATGCTTGATCTGCAGCGCCGCGGCGTGAAGGTCCGTCGCCTGGGAAAAGGCGGCCCGTTCCGCACCGCGCAGGGAACCATCAACGTCTATTACACCAGACAGGACGGGAAGTTGGCGCTTTACACCGGCCCGCGCCACCCAGAAGTGAGCGGCGAAATGCCCCTTGCGACGGATGAAGTGATCCGCAATTTTTTACGCCAACCCTGATCACTCAAGGCGGACTGTTCATCAAAGTCGTTATGTCAAATATCTGGTTTTGACGATCAGCGATTGGGCTTGTGAAACAAGCGTTGCTGGAAAGTTCGCTGGAGCAAAAGAAGACAGATCGTCTAGATATTGCAGATCGTCGGCGCTGAGTTGAACCGGCCTGTTTTCCGGTGTGTAGAAACCATATGTGTAAATCAGCAGAGAGATGGGCGGTTGTCTGAATTTGACGGCGGCGGCGGCATTGCGCAGCAAGTTTTTGGCTTCGGGACTGCCGTCAAAAGTGACAATGGCTAGATCGGCCTCGCTCAATGATTCTTTGATCTGTTCGGCATCATCGGTTTTAGGCGCAGTTGTTTCAACTCGTTGCAATCCGACCGCGCCCAATGCGGCGATCTCGCCTTCAGGTCTCTTCATGCTCTCGGTCAACAACCAAACAACGCGCTGTTTGCCGAAAGAATTGATCTCTTCAAGCCTTTCTTTAAGCATTCGGTACTGCGATTCGATGGCATCAAGCTTCTCTCTCTTGACTCGCTCAAGTTCCTCGCTCGCCGAAGAGAGTACGGACGCTTGTAGATTGGCTTTGATTTCGCTGACTACTTCTTTGCGCGTTTGCCCGAACAGCCAGGTGAAAAACGTAATCATGGCTGCCATGGCGACAACCAGCGCGGTCAGAGCGATGTAAGCAAATTTTTCGACTCGCGCGTAATACTCTTTCGATTGCTCCTGAAGATATTTGCCTTCCTTCTCGATCACCTCGCGGTACTCTTTGAGTTGGTCGTTTTGTACTGGCGTAGGTGTTGATGCCGGAGTTGGAGTGGGTGAAGGCGAGGCATTCACAAAATAGCGATGAGTAGTCCCTCCCGCTGCGATTAAAAGACCAAGAAAGAGAAGTGAGATGGAAACGACTGGGATTTGGCTGTTCAGCTTGCGAAACATTCTGTTCCTTTCGTTCAATTGTCGAAAGAGTTTCGGCCATCAGGTTCGCTCAACTCCAGGCCTTGAAGACGCATTTGATGGCTTTGCCGTTCTCTCGGGTAATCTCCGCGCGAAACGTCTCACCAGCCTCCGCCTTGGGATATGCGGGCAATGCAGCGCAATTGACCTCCTCACCCTGCTCAGTGCGGACCTGCGCTTTACTGTTTTTGACGGCAGTGAGGAGAGTGACGCTCTCTCGTTTGGTTTCGAGGCGCGGTGGCGCTGGTGCCTGCTTTGGTGGCTTTACATTCTGAGCGCTCAATTCTTCAATGTTGCCGCCGGCCCTCGCATATTTCAGTAACCGCGCGACCCAACCCAGAATATACGCTTGTTTTTCAACATCACGATCGCTGCCAAATAGTCTATTGAGTGGTGTGGAAAGGCGCTGATAGTTCTCCGCCATTCTCGGGGTGCGGATGAAGCTGACGCCCAACGCGGTGCGCTGGTTAGGATTCATATCCAGATACTTGTCAGCATTCGTTTCAAACGCGGCTAGCATCTTTTTGCATTCCTCAATATCCTTCATGGAACGCAAATAGACTTGCAACTTCTCAATGGCGCTTATATCCCGTCCTTCAAGGTCTCGTGCAAGTTCATAGGTTAGCTTCCAATCTCGCTCATTCATTTCACTCATATTTGTCTTCCCCTTTCCGCCAACGGGCGACATCTTCGGCAGAATATTGAGCCTGGGGGTTGAAAATTGCCTTGAGATCATTCAATTGCCCGACAATGATAAGATCACTTGCCCGAGCGGCTTCAATCACGTCCTTGGAGAGCCTCTCCCAATCTTGCGGCTCAACAGTTTTCTCATCCCAAGACAGGCACTGTTCTTTTCTGGATGCTTCATTCCAGACTATTCCTGAACAATTGCTTACTTCGACCGTGCCATATCCGAAAGGCTTACTGCCACCGATCTTAAAGACTTTGACACCATCACCTTGCCCCAAAGCCACCATCAACAAACCAAGCTCATCGTTTTTCAAGCTCTCAAACTCGATCTTAAAGGTGAAGATCGACTCGTGCGCGCAAACCTCGGTCGGCTCGTACTTCACTCGTTGGTCTTCAGGCTGATCGTAATGCAGGTAAAACTTGCGACCTTTGATTTGTCTGTTGTTGTTGCCCTCCGTTTGATAGTACTTGTCCGTATGGATCGGATGCTCATGACTAAAGTCTCGGTTTGGTTGATTTGGAGCGGGACGAAACGCAATCAATCCGCCGCCGGCGGTTTGTGGCGCGTCTGAGAAACGAACTCTACCCTCGAAGCCCATTGCGCCGAATAAGCGGCACGCGGGACACAAGTTTAGAGGGGCCCCGATCTTTGCGCGACATTCACGTGAGTTTTTAAATGGCGAGCTGTCTCGCCGACTACCTTTCAGGTTTTCACTGACGCCTTTGCTTTTACTCACGCAACTCTGCGAAATCGCTTCAACGACACTCCGGATGCTGCCCTTGAGCGATGTCGCCGGAATAACTCTTATTCCGGCGCTGTGGTAATGTTCCAATACCAAGGGTTCCGTGAAATCGTTCGGCCAGGCAATGTCCTCGCGTTCACGCAAATCCTCAGCGGCAACGGTCATCCCGGATGCAATGTGAAGAGGTGTCAACGCTTTGATGGTGATCGTGAGCGCGCCTGTGAGATCCGTCCATTTCTCGTGCCCGTTCACTTCGCCACTTGTTTTTTTGCCGCCGGGATGTAGCGACACGAATTTGTATGACTTGGCTCGCGGATCAGTTGATGGCATCTTGTTTGACCTCCGTTAATTTCAATAAGCGCACCCAACGAACCGTCTCTTTATCCTCACCATCGCTATAGAGCTGGTACGTCAATTGTGGTGTTGAACTATTTCTCCCCTTGGAAGGCCTCGGATAATGCAGAGGGCGAGGGATGCGCGTTTCCCACCACTGGTCGGCATCCGGGCGCGTCCCCCACAGCAAAAAACCTCGGTCGCTCTGATTAAAGTGAGGAACAACCGCAAATGGCTTGCCTGCCACGGCTTGCCATTTAGCAATCAGTTCGTTGTAGCCTGCCAGTAGTAATTCTTTGCTCTGTTCACTGAGCAATAGGCAGGTCCAACCGTCATTCTTGCGCTTCCATCGTAGTTCCGCTTTGTCGCTGAAGATTTGGCCCTCCTCCCAATCAGCTATCAGCGCCCCCGCTTGATCGAGAGCAAAAGCGAGGAACTCAATGGCGTCTACGCGTCGCACAATGAGATCATCGTTCGCTTGGAACAGATGTGTAAGTAGCATTTTCAACTCATCAGCGTTGAAATCCGCGAAATGAACATAACCATTCATCTCTTCACTCGCCACTTTGCACCTCCGCTTTCCACCGCGCCGCACACACGCGCCCCAAATGTTCCCATTGCGCTTTGCCGTCAGCTTGCGGCGCGCGGACTTCCAATTCATCCCAATCGTTGGGCTGATAGCTGTGATCATTCGGCAAGACTGCTTCATCATTCTTGTCATAGCCGTAGCTGCCCGCGTCGCCATCGCCATACAACACTTCGATAAACCTGCCGACCCCAGCGAGTTTGTCGGAGCCAGTGACGTCGCGGCCATCGAGCATCTGCAATTGACCCGCGTTGATTACGCACGATGGATAGCGCAGCGTTAACTCATTAACCCGCGCCGTGACCGCGCCCAAACCCCGCGATTTGCCGAAGCCTAGTCGAACACGCTCCGCCGCCAGATCGCGCAGCGTCAAACTCAGCAATCCAAGCTGCGCGAGCGTGAAATTCTTGATGTAAAGCGTCGTTTGAAATTGGCCGGACGTGACGGTCTCATAGTTGAACGGCCCGACCGCCACGGAGCCGAAGACGCGATCTATGGCTACGCCGTTGCGCTCTTCGGTGCGGCACTCAGTCGTCGGATAGGCGTCGCTTATGCGGAAATGGCTGGCAAGATTGGTGTTGCCGAACAGCCGGCAAAGGAAACATGAGTCAGCGTGGACCTTTGCGGCTGCGAGCTTTTTGTCTTTTAGGTTTTCGCCACAGGCTTCGCCGCTCAATGGATTGCAGGCCAGCATCCTATTCCCTTGTACAGTGCGTGCCAGCCGTTCGCAATGCGCGCGAAGGACACCTTTCAAACTGCTGCCTGGCAGATAGACTGTCTCGCTTCCATTGCGCATCGTCCGAACAAAACTCATATCCGGTTTGGTCGGATCGGAGGCGCCTTCGCCCGCTTTGATCAGAATCGGCCCGGCAGGTTCGATTGTCAGTTTGATGATCGCTTCGTTGAACAAGCTCTTATGCATCGGCTTGACCCCCGTCTGATATGGTGATTTTGTTTAATTCCTTGCGAAACTCTTTGACCCAGCCCTTTACCATTTCATCGCTGATCGGTTCACCGGCCGTGTCCCCAACCAAATAATCCAGCAGCGCCTCGCCGCCCTTGATCTGTTTGCGCGAATCCCATTTCAATTCGACAAGTCCGAGGCCACGGCTGCGCGCTCCGCCCAACGCCGCTTCGCCGCGTTCAAATGGACGCAGGCCGAGCATCAATAAACCAAGCTCCCAATCTTCAGCGTTCTCAACCACGATTTCACAGTTGAACTGTGTGCCAGCGGGGACGACCTCGAAGTTATATAGCTTCTGATCCGCAGCGGTCTCTGTTTCGCGGTCAATCGCCACGCCATTGCGATTTTCGAACTGTCCGGCCCACAAACTTTCTTCCACACACAGATCGCGGATACTTACCTTCGATGCCCACCAGGGAGAGCCGAAGACATGACAAACAAGGCAAATCCCTTGCTCAATCTCCTGATCGGTTTTGCCTTCTGCTGACGGCAAACACCACGTTTTTTCATTTGTCGGATTGCAAGCCGCTTTCGGCGAATCCTTGACGCTGCGAGCCAATGATTCGATAAGCGAACGCAGCGCGCCCTTGAAGCTCGATCCGGGTATGTAAGGCCGGCCGAAAGTGTCGCGCACGACCGGCAAGTCCGTACCCGTGATTTCCGCCGTGCGGCCTGCGCCAATGCGTATCGCTGTTTGCGCCGTCAGTGTGCCGTTCAATGTGACACGGTTGCTGAAGCGATCGAACATCATGCTGCGCCTCCTTTTTCGTTGGAACCGGGATTGAGGTTACCCCAGTCTTGTGTCTTCTTGGCGTAAATAAAACGGCGATTGAGATAAGCAAGATAACGAGAGATCAAATCCGCTCTAACTTGCATTGTGTCCGCTGATGGCGCGACCTTCATCACTTCATTCAGCGCTTTTTTCACGGCGCCAGTTTCAATATCCTTGATGACAGCTTTGCCAAAATCTCCCCAATTTCTCGGATTACGCCCAATCTGATAACGGATGAAATTAGTCACCTCTTCCGAACTCAATGTGGCGGCGGCCAGGTTCACAACATTGCGAATTTGATTTTCCTCCATTCCGGTCTCTCGGAGATAAGCGACATTGCGGGTCGCCGCGCGAATCAATTCATCGGTTTGCCTTTGTATGGCCTGACGCACGGCCAAGGTAGTGACAATCGTCTCATTCATAGTGTTTCACCTCCTGCATTCGATCTTTGAATCTGTATATGAAATTCGTCGCATACGCGCACCTGTCCAAAGCCTTCTTTGCTCCGGTCACCCACGCCCCGGACTTCCAAATCGCGGAGCGCATTCGCCAGGCTTTCGTCATCGGCGCGGCGAGGCGCGTGATAAACATAAACGCTGCTCATTCGCGCAGCGAGATCGGTGTCTTTCGGCAATCCCCAGGCAGTGTTCCAACCGCCTCGATATTCCGCCGTCGCGTAACAACGCAGCAACGTGGTGTCCTCCAGGCCTGCGCCCAGCATCCGTGGTTCCAGCCTCACCGTTGGCGTCCATCCGTCGAGGCGCAGCACGGCGTCAGCCAGAAGCAACACGGCGAAGAACGCGCCATTGTCAGGAGTGTGTTGCGGTGTTCGGTCGCATTCAGCCTGCGCCCATAATCGCCATCGTCTGCTAACCCACTGGTTGAATGCCGCCAAGCGGTTGGAAAGATCATCGGTGGCAATTGGCTCCGTCGTTACATCAACGCGTCCGAAGCCACGGGCCGAACCGCTGCCGACGTGTGTAAGCTGGTTCAACCGCGACTCGACGATTCCGCGGTCTTTCTCTTCAAATACAAGGCTGGCGCTAAATGCAGTCGGCGCACGGTCAGGGGAAGATTCGCTAATAACCAACGGGCTATAGAGCAGATTGGGTTCGGCAACCTTACGGCGGCGATTGATGGCAACACGCGTGGTCAGATGCAATGGGGTGGCGAGACTTTTTTCGCCCAAATGAAAGCCGCCGTATGCTTCGACCCGCTCACCTTGCGTTTCGTGACTCGGATCGTCACAGCACGGCAGGTATGGAGCCTTTATGCCCAACTCTTCGCAGCAGAGCCGATCAATTAAACCGTCATAGACTCCATGTTTGCCTTGCGCTTTGAACCCGCTCTCGGCTTTGCAACTGAAGGCCGTTGCGGGAAGCGGGAGCGCGACTTCGAATTGTTCGCCGTTTTCGGTTCTCTTCACACTCGCGGGAAACGCATTGCGAAACTGCGGCGCGCTATCTTTGGTAAATAACACGGCAAAGTCACTGTCACCGTTGGTCGGCTCACCCTCGTTCAACATTTGCTGGGCCAACGCGCCGCGCCATACAGCGCCAGGGATGTAAGAAGAACTGGGACGAAATTGTCCATCGGGGCGGCGCTCGCTGATCAGCAACGGCGCTCGCGCTTTGATGTTCACTTTGATTACCGGCACGCTTTGACCTCCTTTATATCGAGTGGCGTTTCCACGCCGTCCAGCCAAGCATGTGTTTCTTCAGACGCCCATCCCAATCCGCGCGATGAACTACCGCCCCAGGCAAACAGCATTTTCAATCCGGCCAGCAAAAGGTGCAGGTATTTCGCTTCGTCCGGTTGCAGATGCCCGGTGATCGCCGCGGAATTGCGAAATTGCAGCCCGGCAAAATTCGGCGCGGTCTCAATAGTGAATAGGCGTTTATCTTCAGCAGTGCGGCGGCGGCGATTGAGACTGACCATCTGCCGCAGCGTTTCGTCAGGCAGATTGGCCTGCACGGCAATTAGATCGTGAAAACGCAATCGGCTGGGGTATGCGGGCGAACCGAAGATTTGGCAGAGCAGGCAGCGCGGTTGACTTTTGTATTTACCTTTGGCGCATCGTGGGATCGGTTTGCTTGCGTCCTCGTCCTCGCTAACCTGCGGACACATCTGTTCGCCGCGCGGCGGACGGCAGAGCGGGACGCCCTGCGCGCGTAGCAATTGTTCGCAGGCGTGTCGCAATTTCCCTTTGAGTTGCGAAGCGGGAATGATGAATTCGTCGCTAGCGTTGCGTGTAACCACCTTGTCAGCCAGCGTGCCGCTTACGCCGCCAGCGCCAACGCTCGGCGGTGTCGTGAACGTCAGCGTCAGATCAATCTTGATTGCCGGCATCGGTCTCCTCCTTCTCAATAAAATCGTAAAGCTCCATCACGTCGTACCAGATGGTTTCATACTCATCAGCTTCGATTTGCTTACGCCACGGGGGAAGTGACAAACCGCCTTGCCCCGGCCATAGCAACTCGATCTCTTTCCGCGCTTCGAGCGCGTCTTTTTCCCGTGAGAGAAAATAGAGGTAATCCAGCGTGCTTTGTTCCCGACCCGATTCCAGCGATGCCTGCAACGATTGGCGCAACCGATGAAGCTGGGTGCGCGGGAAACTGGCGCGCTTGAGCAAGCTGATCGTTTCGAGCAACCTCCTCGTTTCGACAATTGTGTAAGGGCGGGCGTAAACGCGTTCGTCATTACCGGTGAGGACCGCTTTACGGAATTCATCCACCGTTCCGCTGATTGTCGTCACAGATTTGAGCGCAAGGAAATCTATTGCGCCACCATAATAGTCATGTTTTCGCTTCAACCATTTGGCGCGGCTTTTGGCGCTTTTGAGCAATTGGCTGGCAAGCGATTCGAGGTAGAAAAAAGGCGTGTGCGTATCGGCCAACACCACACCGGCGGAAAAACTGACTTTGCTTTGCGGCGCAGTCTTATCTTTGCTTACCCTGCTCTGGCAACGGTGTACCGCTTCCGGCGAATATTTTTGTTCAAGCTCGAACTGCTTTTTTCCACGTAAGTTTTGCTCGACCGAATCGGCAATGTCACAGGCTATTTTCAATGCTTTATCGGCAGGCACGATCAACAGTAGATCGTCGCCACCAATGCTGAGAATTTCAAACGGGTGCATCTGGAATTTGTCGCCGGGTTTGCGCTCAACTTTTCTCGTGGTCAGGTTTTCGGCCAGCGCGCCAAATACTGCATTTTTAGTGGCTTCGAAGACATCTTCGGCAAATGCTGCGTATTCATTCGGTGTCCGCAACCGTTCCAGCAACTGCCCCATGTTATTGCCGTCCGCGTAAATAACGCCGATGAAACCTTGCGGCCGAGAAACTTCGCCGAGTTCATTCAGATCGCGAGCAACACGTATTTTGTGTAGCTCCGGCAGTGAGTGGGCGTATTTGTCACGGAGCGATTTTCTGTCTTTATCGCGCGGATCAAGCAGCCAATCCTCAAAGATCGTTGCCCAGGACCTCACCAAGGTTTCCGGCTTATCCGGTTGCCATACGAATTGAGCCTCAAACCACCATTTGGGATTGACGTCCTCCCTTTTCGACCACATTCCGAAGATTCGCTTGCGCGCGCACGGTTCACATAATGGCAAATCCTCGTTCTGATCGTCAGAGACCTTCGCATTGACGACAGCGGCGCGCCGCTCACAGGACGAACAGCGGCGAGCGAACGGGAAGGTCTCGAAATGGGCAATCCCTAGTAACTTGCGAGAACCGCCACAATCCGGATTGACATCGCGGCGGCGATATTTGGCGAGGTTGAGTTTCGTCACAAGCTGACCAAAGGTTGGTTTAGCAGCCGGATCGTAGCCGAGCAAGTCCTTGAGAATATTGTTTTTCGATTTTGGAGATTCAAACAAACCAAGCTTGAGTTCCTGCAACGTGAAGGTTTCATAGACTGCGACACTCTGCGCGACAAGCGTTTCGCGCATGTAGATGCGCTCGATCTCATCGGTCAGCCATGCGGCTTTGTTGATCGGAGCAAATCCAAGCGCTTCGCCGCCGTTGGCATAGATCAAGCATTTCTCACAGCCGATGTCGTCTTTCCACAATCGCGGCAAGTCTTCCAGATTGATGCGATCGAGCAATCCGCTCGCGCCACGAATTTCGGGCAGGCGCGCCGATTCGAACACGTAGCTCTTGATTTTGGTTGCACCCCCTGCAACTAGCGCGATCTTCTCTTCGGATCCCTCTGGTGTTTGAGCGTTTTCTGTCTCCTCATCTGGCGGCGTCAAGGCCCATTCGGCAAGTGAACGAAACTCATCGATACGCCGCTCACCGGCTTTGCCATACTTGTCATAGGCCAGACAGTACGCCACAGCATCTATAAATTCCTGTTTCAGAGCTTCCATAGTTTGCCTTACGTCCACATTGTCATTGTCCGGGCGCAGTTTGTTGAAATGATCCCCGATTTTTCAGTTGATGATTTGATAACGCCCCAACCCAAATCCCGTTCCTCCGCCCACGTGCAACAATTCACCTGCCAATATCAGCGGCAGATATTCCGCCAATTTCTCGCCTTCGTATTCAACCTCGCCGATGAATCCGCCCAGTTTCACCTTGCGTTGTTGGCGATTGGAGTGGCGCTCCCAATCCCAGAAGCGCAGCTCATTCCTTGCACACTGGACGCCGGTCTCGAACCGCCACCAGAGTTTGTCCAATCTGGCTGGCTCGATTGGCTGCGCGCCGTGTAGCGTCTGCAACAACAAGAGCCGCCGCCAGAGGTTACCCAGCAAAAGATCGAAGCTCATTGCCGTCTGCACATCGCCTTGAATGCGGATGCGGGTCGGCGTGAGAAATCGAAGGCGGAGGCGTGGTATCGAATGAAAACCCGTCAGGCGTTTTTGCAGGTAATCGTTTAAATCCATCGTCCCATTCGGCGGCGCGACGAGACGGTGATCAGCGGCCGAATAAGCGGGCAGTGTGGCGTCTTGCGCAGTAAACCAATGAATCTCAGTCAGGGTAAAACGACCGCGCCCGGCGCCTAATCCGCCATACGCCATCTCGTCAATCGCATAAATGACGTAAGGCGCGGCCTCAATCGCTTTGCCGATCAGGATCAGTCCGAATCCAAGCTCTTCGCCGCGTTTGATCGCCTGTCTGTGGCGGTCAGGCAATGTGTGTGGAGGCTCGAAAATGAAGGGGTGCGGCATCTGTTGTTGACTGCGCAATTGCGGCAGATCGGGCGGCGGCGGCGTCTCGAACAAATAGGGGTACAAACACCGATCCACCACAGGGCAAGTCTCGCAGTCGCGCCGCTCCATCACACAAACGGCGCGTTTCAGCGCGTAGCCGAATGCGCCGCGCAACGTTGAGCCGAGGAAGTTCGGCAATTCAGCCCTCTCTTCCGCGCGCAGGACGAACTCCAATCGCGCGACGGGCAATCCGGCAAAGGTTTCGGGTGTTGGAGCGAACGCGGTTTGGCCTGCCTCGATGGCGGGATTTTGTTCGTCCGGTTCAGGGATGTTTTCCCGGCTCACAAACATGGTTTCACTTCAGCTCTCTTTCCGGGGGAACTCGACGAGACCTGTGTGAAGGCTTTGAATTGTCGTACTGCT
>Ga0187894_10004441_pt1 | contig 15049 bp, 11 predicted proteins | sample GBC1701081metaG_FD_136650 | JGI IMG/M metagenome (GOLD analysis project Ga0187894, IMG submission 136650) | White microbial mat communities from a lava cave in the Kipuka Kanohina Cave System on the Island of Hawaii, USA - GBC170108-1 metaG ...
CCCTGCAACACCTGCTATTACTGCTTGAGGGGCAACCACTCGGCGTGCAGGACCCTGAGGATGACCCATTTCGATCCGGGCGGTTTCTCGGAGTACATACGCATACCCGCTATAAACGTAGACAGGGGCGTGCTCAGGCTCCCCGACGAGGTCTCGTACGACGAGGCTTCGTTCGTCGAGCCCCTGGGGTGCGTCGTCCGCGGCCAGAGGCTTGCCGGGCTTCAGATGACTGACTGCGTCCTCGTGATGGGGAGCGGCATATCGGGGATACTCCACATTCAGCTCGCGCGCGCCCGGGGGGCGGGACGCATAATCGCATCCGACATAAGCGGTTTCAGGCTCAAGGCAGCTTCCGATTTCGGCGCCGATCACGCCGTCGACGCAGGCGGGGACGTAGCTTCATATGTCCGCGGCGTCAACGAAGGCCGTCTCGCCGACATGGTTATCGTATGCACGGGCGCGAAGTCCGCGATAGAGGACTCTTTCAATCTCGTCGAGCCCGGCGGGACTATACTCTTTTTCGCACCTTCGGGTCCCGATGCGGAGCTTAAGATCCCGTACAATGAATTCTGGTGGTCGGGCATCAAGACCGTGAGCTCTTACGCGGCTTCCCCCTCTGACCTCGCTGTAGCCCTCGAATTAATCAGGGCCGGGAGGGTGAATGTCGGCGGCATGGTTACTCACAGGCTCGACCTTTCGGAGACTCAGGAAGGTTTCCGCATGGTCGAAGAGGCGCGGGATTCGATCAAGGTCATTATACGGCCGCACGGCTGACCGGACCGATCACTTTTCTCCTAACAAACGGCGCAGTATCATGCTGACTATCGCCATCACGACGGCCCCGAAGAATGCCGTCCAGAACCCGCTCACGTGGAAGCCCGGAGATAATATCGACGAGGCCAGCATCAGCATCAGTGCGTTGATTACGAGGAGGAAGATGCCGAACGTGAGTATCGAGAGCGGGATAGTGATAATCTTGAGGAATAACCCTATCGTGGCGTTTATAAGGCCTATTATCACGGCAGCCAGTAGTGCTGTCCCTATGCCCTCCACCACGAAGCCCGGAATGATGTAAGACACTATCAAGAGACTGGCCGCGCTTATTATCCACTGGATCAAGAGATATTTCATTTGGTCCCCCCTTCCTGCCGTTCTTTCTCTAAGGACGACGTTGCAGAGATATCAGATATTATTCACGATTTACTTCAAAACATAAAGTTTCTGCCGGACGGCAGTGCCCACAGAGCTTCCCTTTTTGACACCCTTACCTTTAAAACCTAAACTGTACGGTTATGGAAAAACCTGTTTTATATCTCATCGACGGCAGCTCCTACATATTCAGGGCCTATTACGCGATAAGGCGTTTAAGCACGTCGAAGGGGTTTCCGACGAACGCCGTCTACGGTTTCGCTTCCATGATTTTCAAGTTCCTGAAGGACTATAAGCCCGCATACCTGGGGATAGTATTCGACGCCAAGGGGGATACGTTCAGGAACGCGATGTACCCGCTCTATAAGGCCAACAGAGGGGCGCCCCCTGATGACCTCGTCCCGCAGTTCGACAAGATCTTCCAAGTCGTGGACGCGTTCAAAATACCCCAGTTCCGCATGGAGGGTTTCGAGGCCGACGACATAATGGGCACGATCGCGAGGGACTACGAGAGGAGAGGCATAGACGTCGTTCTCGTCACAGGGGATAAGGACTTTACACAGCTCGTGTCGGACAAGGTCACTCTCCTCGATACGATGAAGAATAAAGAGACCCGCACAGGGGACGTCGTCGAGAAATACGGCGTGCCCCCCGACAGGGTGACCGACGTGTTCGCCCTCATGGGAGACCAGGTCGACAACATCCCCGGCGTCAAGGGCATAGGCGAGAAGACTGCTATAGGGCTTATCAAATCGTTCGGCTCCCTCGACAACCTTCTTCAGAACCTGGACGACCTCGCGGAAAGGCAGCGCAACCTGATCACCGAAAAAAAGGGGGACGCGCTCCTCAGTAAAGAGCTCGTTACGATCAAGACCGACATCGACCTCGACATGGAGCTCGAAAAATTCAGGTACGAGGGATTCGATAAGGCCGGGCTCAGGTCGTTATTTGACGAGCTCGAATTCAAGAACCTGCTCCGCGAATTGGGCGACGGAGGCGGCGCGGCAGAGAAACCGGATGAGAACCGTACCGTCCCCTACGACGACTATTCGCTCATATTGACCGAAGACGGCCTCGACCGCGTGATAAGAAGGATAAAGGAGACGGGCGAGGTCTCTATCGATCTGGAGACGACCTCCACGGACCCCATGCTCGCTGAGATCGTGGGCATAGCGCTCTGTCCGGCCCCTCACGAGGCGTATTACGTCCCCGTCGCGCACAGGTCGCTCGCAGACTCTTCGACGAGACAGCTCGGCCTCCCAGCCGTGCTCGGGAAATTGAAGCCCCTCATCGAGGATGAAAATCTCCGGAAAATCGGCCAGAACATCAAATACGAGTTCGTGCTCTTAGAGATGTACGGGCTCGGGCTTAACGGCATCTCATTCGATACGATGATTGCGGCCCACATGCTCGATTCCTCGAGGATAAGCTACAGCCTGGACGAGCTCTGCCGTCTCTATCTCGGGCACAGCATGATCTCCTACAAGGACGTCACCGGGACGGGAAAATCTAAAATCAACTTCGAGGAAGTGGAGCTAGAGGCAGCGAAGGTTTATTCCTGCGAAGACGCAGACGTGGCAATGCTTCTCGCCCGTAAGCTCTCCCGGGAGCTCGAGGAGCTCGGTCTGCTCCGTGTTTACAGGGACGTAGAGCTCAGGTTCATAGAGGTCCTGGCGCGTATCGAGATCAACGGGGTTAAGGTCGATGCAGGCAAGCTCAGGGAATTATCGAAGGAGTTCGAGGCGGGGCTCAAAGATATAGAAAAAGCGATCTTCGAGGAGGTCGGGTACGAGTTCAACCTGAATTCCCCCATACAGCTGAGGCAGGTCCTGTTCGAGACGCTCCGCCTCCCACAGAAAAAGCTCACGAAAACCGGGGAGTCCTCGACGGACGTCGAGGTGCTGACCGACCTCAGCAAATTCCATCCCGTACCCGAGAAGGTGCTCGAGCACAGAACGCTTTCCAAGCTCAAGTCCACTTACGTGGACGCGCTTCCAAGGCTCATCAATCCCAGGACCGGCAGACTGCACACTTCTTTTAATCCCGTGGGCTCCTCTACCGGGAGGCTCAGCTCGAGCGACCCGAACCTCCAGAATATACCCATAAAGACCGCTCAGGGGAGGCGCATAAGGGAGGCGTTTATACCCGAAGAGGGCTACATGATGCTCTCGGCCGATTACTCCCAGATAGAGCTCAGGCTCTTGGCCCATTTCTCCGGGGACGAGAGCCTGATCGAAGCGTTCATGACAGGAAGCGACATTCATAACAGGACGGCGTCCGAGATTTTTGGCGTAACCCCCGACCTCGTAACCCCGGATATGAGGAGGCTCGCGAAAAATATCAATTTCGGAATTATCTACGGAATAAGCGCTTTCGGCCTCGCAAAACAGCTGGGCACGTCCGTCTCTATAGCCAAGAGCTACATCGACGAGTACTTCAAGCGCTACGGGAAGGTCAGGGACTACATCGAGAAATCTATAAGCGACGCGAAGAGCAAGGGTTATGCGGAGACTATCCTCGGCAGGAGACGCCCGATACCCGAGCTCGCTTCGGACGACAGGAACAGGAAGGGCTTCGGCGAGCGCACGGCCATGAATACCCCGATCCAGGGCTCTGCGGCGGACATCATCAATATTGCGATGATCAGGATACACGAAAGGCTCGCGTCCGGTTTCAAGAGCCGCATGATACTCCAGGTCCATGACGAGCTCCTCTTCGAAGTCCCCGAAGACGAGCTCGATGTTATCTCACGCATGGTGAGGGAAGAAATGGAGGGCGCCTGGAAGCTCAGCGTCCCGATCGTGGTCGAGATCGGCACGGGAAAGAACTGGGCGGAAGCTCACTGACCCCGCACTGTGTCTGGAATTCTGTGGGAGAATGTCTAATGCAACGGGATTTATCTTTCCCGACATTACAGAATTTGCAGCGGGTGAGCACCCGCTTCTATATTTCCCTCTCCCCAGCGTGGAACTGTTCTGAGCGTGCGCAAGAACAGGTCGGACCTGCAACGAATCTGATGTAGCCAATCAACTTCGGGCACAATGTCGTCTCAACCAAATTAGGGACAGGGTGAGGGGGTACATTAAAATTATTCTGTCATGCTGAACTAGTTTCAGCATCTCTCTTTTAAATCTGTAGGAGCGGCTTCTAGCCGCGACCATACAAAAACTAATCCTACCCTGTCATTTCGAGCAATAGTCCTGAGCAACAATTCCGAGCAAGTGAGGAATCGGTCGCTAATGGTTAAGAGCACGAACGCAGAAATCACTTCGTATCGTCGTTACAAAAGCCAAATTGAGAAGAACCGGTCGCTGTCGGCCGATTGTTATAGGCTTCTGCTTAGACCATCGATGAATGAGCCGGCTCCCGCCTTACCCGTCTACGAGCGTGCATCCGTCGGTGTCGACCGACGACGACCCGGTCTGGTTTACCGCGGACTTCCCTCCGCTTATCGAGCAGTCGTTTTGAGGATTGATTTCGACCTCTGAGTTACCCGCCGACCTTATTCCGTGCTCCCTGAGCGATGTGATGAATATGTTGTTATCGACCGGCGTGACCGTCTCGGTGACCCTGACGAACGAATCGTTGCTGGTCTTTATCCCGTCCTTGTTTGCGCTGATGGTTATGTCTTCGTCGGCTTCGAGGAGTACGAAACCCGAGCCCTGTGTGTCTATTCCTATATTGCAGTCGACCAGAGTTATGCTCCTCGCCGTTATATCGACGAGGCTATCGCCGTGCGCCCTGATGCAGGTGTTCCCGTTTCCGTCTATTTCGAAGTCGGCTTCGAGCGAGTCGAACGTGAATTCGTCGTTACCGTCGGAGCGTATCCGGTCCTGAAATACTGTCCAGTCGTTTATAATGATCTCGCTGGGAGCTTCCACCAGAAGCGTTACATTGAAAATTACATCGCTGTCGCGCGTAACTGCTATAAACCTCGAAAGCGTGAAGCTCGACCCTTCGAACTCTATCCTGACCGTATCCGTGTTTGGCTTGAATCTGAGGGTGAATTGACCGAGCTGGTTCGTCCTCGTCGAATCGATCCTCTTGTTATTGCTGTTAAAGACGGAGACCCTTATATCAGATACCGAGCCGCTGATTACCTCCAGTATCGTTCCGTTGATCCTCGTGTTGTCGCCGCCTCCCCCTCCGCCCCCGCTGCCGCATCCCCAGAAACCGTATGACATAAATGAAACCATAATAAGGAATATCAATAGAAACGAATGTCTGTTCAGTGATTTAACCATGATCCTATCCTCCATAGTAGTTGGTTAATGGGTAAAAATAATCGGCAAACCAAACTTTGTTCTATAATAACTGAAAATACTTGATTTTTACATAGGTATTGTAATGCCGGTAGGAAATGAGCTTGTCATTCCTACCGACTTTTAATGGTTAGCGATCAATGGTGCCCTGAATGGTCGTGGTGCTTTCCGTCAAATGACCAGCCGTACTGCCATCCGAACCAGAGGACCCAGTCTGTTTCGAGCTGGGGCCCGTCGAGGTCCTGATAGACCGGAAGCCCGAATTCGGCGAAGAGCCTCTGCCCTTTTATCAGCGTCGGGCCCTCGGGCACGTAGAAGTTGAGCCCGAGCAGAAGGTCGAGCCTGTCTCCTCCCTGAAGCTTCGGGTCGGCGCAGGGCATCTTTGCCGGGTCGAGGGCAGGGTTGGCGCCGTCTATGTTTCCCCACGACTGCCAGTCCATCCTCGCGGACGTGCTTATCCAGTTAAACCAGTCCCACGCTCCCCATGCAGTCGCGTCCAGCCTGTCCCCCAGCGCATAATCCTTTGTGTTCTCGGCTATCCTGATTATCCCGCTAGCCTGTGCTCCCCAGGAGAAGCTCCTGTATTGACCGAGATACGTGATCCCGGGGATCAGATCGAGCGTCCCCGAGCCGAGCTGCATATCGTAGGAACCTCTTTCGTCGATGGACCCGGTCGGAAAGCTGATGCCCGCGTTCAGCTGAATTCTCTGTCTGTGGGCGTCGAATACCTTGAAAATAGTGGTTACCGATATGTCGCCCAGGCCGTCATTGGTTACGGTGAAGCGCTCTCCCATCCTGGTCACGTGGGTCATCGATTTCCTGACGTACGGTATCATGGCCATTACGTTTATCGAATCTGTGGGTGCATACATGATCCCGAACATGTGCATCTGTTCGTCCATCTTCGTCGGAACCATCATGTAGTCCTCGAGCGCCTTCTGGGTGCTCACTTTATGCGTTCCGTTCCTCAGCCCGTCCATGTTCATATACATGAACCTGTAGCTCAACATCCAGTGCCCCGCTCTGTGGACGTGGTCGTCCATGACCCCCGCCGGGGCGTTTGCATCCGGACGGTTGGAGTCCCAAAGCTGGGCGCCCGTTTCGTTCGAAAATGATAAAACCGATAACAGACACAGCGTTGCTATTATTGTGATTGCTGCATTGGCTTTCATAGTATTATTTCCCCCTGTGTATAAGTAAGGTCAGACTGCCCGGGCGGCGCAATCACGATCAGCCGGAAGAGTACGCACTGCGCACCTTCACCGGCTCCGACAACCGTTTTAGCGATCGGATTAGATCACGGTGATAATCCGCCCGGAAATGACAGACGCTCACGGAGGGGCACTTTAGTTATTACATGCCTGCGCCTGGACACACTCTATTAGTTTTGGTTAAATCACAGCAGCCGGGGGTGAGCGTATTGGGGTGTTGCTATCTAGGTATTCTGATTCGGCTAATTGGTTCTCGGTCGGGAAACGGCTTCCGTCACCGCATGCCGCGGAAGGGGCTGCGGCGGGTTTGGGAATTTCGGATTTGTATCCGGAGCTGCAGCAGCTGTGGCAAAAGCAGTGCTTTTCGGTCCCGGTTTCACCCTCGGCCCCCGTTACGAGTTGGATTATCTCGGACAGACCATCTTCGATCTGATGCGATGTACAATAGAGGATGGAGAACGAAGGGGAATCGGCTTCGGGTGGAGAATACCGCTGTAAAGAGTATAGTAATAAATTGAAGGATATTACTAAGGAAAGAAGAGATGTCGCAAGTACTTCGAATCTCGTACGCATCTGCGTTCGGGATAACAATATCTGTGTTTGCGGGCGTTGGCAAGCCGGGTCTCTTTTATGGAAGCAGGAATCGAGCTGTTATAAAATTAGGACTGAGATGACAAAGAAAAGTCGTGCAAGGGTCGGAAAAACATGAGCATAAAAGCGGGCATTCTCGGGGCTACGGGCTACACCGGCGCGGAGCTGCTGAGGCTTCTCTCGGGCCATTCCGGCGTAAGCATTGAATGGCTTACATCAGAGAAGTTCGCGGATAAAAAGATAGACGAGGTCTTTCCTCATCTCCGGGGTTTTTCTGGTCTCGAATGCAGGAGCATATCGGGACTGAAAGACCTGGGCAAGGTCGATGTGGCCTTTTCCTGCCTCCCTCACGGCTCTTCCATGCACTTCACGGCGAGGCTCCTCGATGCGGGCGTCCGCGTCATAGATTTCAGCGCCGATTTCAGGTTCGGGGATCCCGCAATATATGAAAGGCTCTTCGGAGGCACACATAAATATAAGACCCTGATCGATGAAGCAGTCTACGGGATACCCGAAATCTTCAGGGAGGAGATAAAAAATTCGCGGCTCGTGGCGAACCCGGGATGCTTCGCCACGGGAGTCGTACTCGGGCTCTACCCCCTTATATCGGAGGGTCTCATAGACACGGGCTCCATAGCGGCCGACGCCAAGGCGGGGGCGTCCGGCGGGGGACGCGCCCCGTCCCTTCAGCACCATTTCCCGGAATCGAATGAGAACGTAAGGGTCAACGTATCCGCCTCGGACAGCCAGGGGCCCGAGATGGAGGAGGTCCTCTCCCGTTTTTCCCACGGAGAGGTCGGCATCGGATTCATGTCCCATACGCTTTCCGTAAACAGGGGCATATTGACGACGATATATTCACGGCTTAAGGAAACTGCCGCGCCCGAATTTATTTCCGGCACATACGAGAAGCATTACGGAGGCGAGCCGTTCGTCAGGCTGTACGCGCCGGATAAATACCCAGAGATCAAGGACGTAAGGTATACGAACGTCTGCGGTATAGGTTTCCGTCTGAAGAAAGACAGTCTTATCGCCGTCTCGGCCCTCGACAACCTCGTGAAAGGGGCTTCGGGGCAGGCTGTGCAGAATATGAACATAATGTTCGGTTTTGAGGAAACCCAATCGCTCGGCGGTTCGGGAATCTATCCATAGCGGGGTTTGCCTTTTATGAATACGCTGTCGGGCCTCTTTTTAGAAGCGGCCGGGAAATTTTCCTCACGCACCGCGGTTATCGAAGACGGCGTGAGCGTCACGTACGGAGATCTTGCCCGGAGTGCCCTCTCTTTCGCGTCATATCTGTCCTCCAGGGGTGTCGGGAAGGGGGACAGGGTCGCAATATTCCTCCCCAACTCCATAGAGTTCGTAACAGCGGTGTTCGGAGTATCGCTGTCGGGCGCGGTGTCCGTACCTGTCAACAGCTCGTTTAAGACGGACGAGGTCGGTTTTTATCTGGGGCATTCGGGCGCTGGGCTCCTCGTGACCGCGGACGGATTGATAAAAACTGCCGCGGAAGCATCGGCCGGGAGCGGTATAGAACTCGTCTCTGTAAAAGGGGAAAAGGCAGCTTGGAAATTCCTAGGAAATCACCAGGAAGAGGCCGTAGCGGCCGACGTCGGGCCCGGAGACGAGGCGATTTATCTTTACTCGACCGGCTCCACCGGTAAACCGAAAAGGGTGGCCCGGACACACTATAACCTCTCCGCTCTTGCGGACAACCATACCGCGACCGTCGGCTGGACCTGGGAGGACAGGGTCCTCTTCGTCGTCCCTATTTCGCACACCTACGGCTTCGGAAACTTTATAAGCGCCGTAAAGTCGGGGGCCGCGGTAATCGTTTCCGGCGAGTTTAACCGGAACAGGGTCCTCGATTTACTGGAGAAGGAGCGCATAACGGCCTTCCCCGCTGTCCCCGTCATGCTGGACGCGCTCTCGAAGACGCACACGGACAGGCCCAGGGATTTATCGTCGCTGAAACTGGTTATCTCGGCGGGCGCGCCCCTTCAGGAGCACACCTTTTTCAGGTTTCACGAGAGGTTCTCAGTCTATCCGAGACAGCTCTACGGGTCGACCGAGACGGGCGTCATATCGATAAACCTCTCAGGCGACGATGAAATAGCGGAGCGGTTTAATTCAGTAGGCAGGCCCGTGAAGAACGTATCGGTGAAGGTCTTCGGGGAAGACGGCCGGGAAGCCGGCACGGGGGAGCCGGGGGAGCTTGCGGTCAGGAGCCCCTCAATGACGGCCGGGTATTACGGTCTTCCCGAGGAAACGGCGAGGGTGTTCAGGGACGGGTACTACTTCACGGGCGATTTGGGAATGATAGACGAGGCGGGTTATATATATATAAAAGGCCGTAAGAAGCTTCTCATCAACGTGGGAGGGTTCAAGGTCGACCCCGGAGAGGTGGAAAACCTCCTCTCGCAGCACCCGGACATTAAAGAGGCTGCGGTATTGGGGGTAACGGACAGCCTCGGGAACGAGCGTGTGAAGGCGGTAATAGTCGCACGGCGGCCGATGGACGTAAAAGACGTCATCGGATTCTGCAGGGAGAGGATAGCCGAATACAAGGTCCCCTCTCTCGTCGAATTCCGCCGCGGGCTTCCGAGGAGCCCGACTGGTAAAATACTGAGAGAGCAGCTAAAGTGAATTTGTAGAGCGAAGCCCCGAATGAGCGATGCGATAAAATCGAGAGTGAAAAAAGTTCTGTCCGGGAGTTTTCTGAAAGATGCCGGCTTTCCGGAATTGGGCGACGGCGCTCCCCTCATCGACTACGGAGTCGGCGTCGATTCCGTATCCAGGCTCGAGTTCCTGGTCGCGCTCGAAGAAGAGTTCGGTGTAAGGCTCGACGAAGCCGAGATACCTCCCGATTTTTTCGAATCAGTCGATAGTATTTCCGGTTACATCTCACGGAGGGTCCCGTGAGCTTATGACGCCTAGTTAGTCAGGCCCTTTTCCTTCAGATATCTCTCGAACGAGTTTATGAATTCTTTCCTCACCCGCTCGCTCGCCCTCCCGATGGGCTCGATCACCGTTTTTTCGTAAAGCTCGAAAGCGGTCTCCTCGAGCTTCGTATCGGCCGTCGTCCTCGCGAGCCTCAGCACCGCGATCGAGTTATAGAATATCGCCTTGAACAGCGACCTCCTCGCATCGTTGAACTTGAATTCTTCGAGCGACTTCTGGGCTTCGAGCAGCGCGTAATACCCCACTCCGAAGAACAGGGTAAGCAGCTTTTTGGCCTCTTCGGGAGACATCCCCTCTATCAGGTAGACGAGGGGGGCCTCTACGATAGATTCGAGCTCCTTCTCGCTGCTGATTATGTTGGCGAGCTCCTTGACCTTCTCGTCGTCGGCGTTGTTTAAAAGGTCCTTTAACGCCCCCTGGACGTATTCGAGCGCGAAGCTGTCCCTGATCTCCCCGAGCGTGAGTCCCTCGGATTTCATAGCTTTAATGTGTGCGAGCTTGTCGAGGGTGGCTTCGGGGAAGATCAGTCGCGTCTTCGTCACCCCCGCCTCCGTGTACTTCTTTCTCTTGGGTTTCGGTATTAGTCCCAGTCTCGAGCATGACTTTATCGTCTTCTCAGGGTCGGCTCCCAAGTCGATTTTTCTTTTTTTCGCTTCCCTTATGATTTCTTCGAGTGAAATTTCAGCCATACCATGATATTAAGCAGTATCTAAAGCCTTTGTCAATCGGTTTTTTATTGGCTTTCGGTCAGTTATGCCGGGATTTTCCGGTAACCCGCGGCTCATATTTATCAATTATTTCCCGGCACCCCGCCTGCTCGTAAAATACCGGCTCGTCACCCCGCCATAGCCCGGTTTGATTGATTTTGCCCGGGATTTGGTTTATTACTTTCCTATGGCCAAGAGCACACTCGTTTTATATGAGCCCTTAAACGCCCTCATGGATAAAAGTTATTACTGGAACGAATACGTACGGTTCTACGAGCAGTATTGGGGGGGTCCGACGTCCCCGTTCGGCGTGTGGTTCGGGAACGAGTACGAGTCCTTCGTCAACGCGTTATCAGAGAACCTCGGCATGGCCAAAGAAGAGATCGAGCACTGCTTCTTTACGAAGGACGAAGATGGGAAATACTACGTCGCTCCCTTCGGGTCGAAGGCGAATTTATTTTTCTGCGAGAATTTCATCCCCGTCGAATGGTTCGTGCCTTTCACGGAGGAGGACAGGCAGACCCTCTACACGCACTGGGGCTTCAACGCACTTCATTACGACACGCGTGTCCATACCGCGATAGACAGACTGGACAATGCCGCGGAGATCGTCTCCGGTCTAGTGAACCTCCGTCCCGCGGCCCTCGACCCTTCAAGCTACATGTATCTCACCGATGATTTATCCAAAGGCCTCGCAGAGCTCAAAACGTGGCTCTCGGGTTTCGACGCGAGCGGTTTCCTCGTTTTAAACTACGGCGAGATATGCTCCGTCATCAATCCCTACAGCCTCGAGCGCGAGCGCTCCGTCGAAGAGACCCGGAAGTTCCTCTGTTCGCTGAAAGAGGGGAATTACGGCGAAGCGGACAGCTCGCTAAGGGCCCTGATCCAAAAATGGGAGGATATCAGAAGCTATGCGTCGGGGGATCTGGATAAATCCACTCTTCAATGAACGTCTCACGAACGAACCTGGTATAAAGTCCTGCACTGTGTCAGTCCGGTATAATCTCTGCCGCCTCTTTGGTCTTTCCCTTCCGAATGTTTCCCGGCCTTAGATCGTATTAATAAATTGGGGTGGAATCGGGCAAAACCGGGAAATCCCGGGCAGCACGGCCTCAGTGTATCCGATAATCATGGTTTTCTTCAATGATCCGTTCAGGTTATATCTCGAGAATTTGAATCTGAAACCAAATGCCGTTCGTAATGGTTTATAGATACAAGATCGAGCGAATGGAGATGCATCCGGCAGCCGCCCATTGGCATCTTAAATAGAAGGAGGCTCAAAATGTTCAAAAAGCCTGAATTTGCAGACGTATTCGACGATTTCGCGGTCAATCACGCGGAATCTTCCATAGCGGAGAGCTTCGACCAGGACGAACTGGAAGACGTCGGGATGTTTTTCGATGATGATGAGCCGCTCGCAGAGATATCCGAGCAGGCTGTCACCGATACGGAGAAAACAGTCGGGGAAGAGGAAATAAGTCAGGACTTAAGGCTCGTAAACGCGTATTTCAAAGAGGTGAGCACCGAGGCTCTCCTGGCGCCGCACGAAGAGGCGCATGTCGCCGCGAAAATAAAGTGCTGCGAGGACAGAGCGAAGGCTGCGCGCAAAAAGATCGAAAAGGTAGTGGGGAAAAGACTCGGTGAAGATATCGCCGCTGTACATTCCGGGGTTAAAAACTTCATCGAGACGAAGAACGGAAAAGTCACTGCTGAAAATAAGGCTATACATGCGGCGTCGGAGAGCGGGCTCCTTCTCCTCGTCAAGCTCTACGAGGCATATGTCACGAAGGGTTTTCAGCTGAGGAACAGGTTTATTAAAGCCAACCTGAGACTGGTCGCGAGCATGGCGAAGAGGTACGTCGGCAGAGGGGTACCGTTTCTGGATTTGATTCAGGAGGGGAACCTCGGATTGATAAAAGCCGTCGAGCGTTTCGATCACACGAAGGGTTACAGGTTTTCGACTTACGCCTGCTGGTGGATCAATCAGGCGATGACGAGGGGGATTTTCAACCAGACCAGGACCGTGAAGATGCCCGCTTATCTCTTGGAGAAGGCCGGCAAGGTAAGGCACGTGAAGCGGCTCCTCACGAAGGATTACGAGAGAGAGCCTTATGCCGAGGAAATAGCCGAGAAAGCAGAGATGAGCGTCGAGAATGTGAAGAGGATCCTCGATTCGGGCGCGAACAAGGTGGTGAGGCTCGATACGCCCGTGTGGAACGGCGAGAAAGTGACGTACATGGACTTTATGGAAGATTCGAACTCGCTCGGAGTCGACAGCGTTATAGCGGAGATATCCATACCCAACAATATAAACGACGCCCTCCTGATGCTCTCCCTGAGGGAGAGGGAGGTCGTGAAGATGAGGTTCGGTATCGGGTATGACGGCCCATATACCCTAGACGAGATAGGCCGGAAGTTCAGGTTGACGAGAGAGAGGATAAGACAGATAGAAAAAAAGGCCCTCGACAGGATAAGGAGATCGAAGTCCGCCCCGGTTCTGAGGAGCCTGATGGAAGTATATAACTGATTAAAAAGGCGTGCAGGGAGGCCTGATAGCCTGCCTGCGCAAATCGATGAAAGGTCGATTGAACGGGGTGCGACCGGGCTAATCCGGGCCGCACCCCTTTTTCTTTCCTTCCGGTCTGGATTCCCCGTCCCGACGTGTGTATTATCGATTTATCCGCAAATACATGAACGCAGATAATATTTCTAAGGTAATACGCATATTGAAAAAGGAGTCCCCCCGGTGGAGCGTCCCGGCGGTAACGCTCGAAGCCGAGACTTCGCGCGATCCCTTCAGGGTCCTCATATCCACGGTGCTGAGCCTGAGGACGAAGGACGAGACCACGGCGGAGGCGTCCGGGAGGTTATTCGCCCTGGCCGATAATCCCGGGGACATGCTCGGTTTGAGCGAGAAAGATATTGCAGGAGCGATATATCCGGTCGGGTTTTACAGGACGAAGGCGAAGAACATCCGCGGTATCTGCCGTGAGCTGATAGAGAAATACCGCTCGCGGGTGCCCGACGATCTGGAAGAGCTCCTTCGTCTGAAAGGCGTGGGCAGAAAGACCGCGAACCTCGTGCTCACGCTCGGCTACGGGAAGCACGGCATATGCGTCGACACCCACGTTCACAGAATTTCAAACAGGTTGGGATACGTCCGAACCCGGAACCCATTTGAGACCGAAATGGCGCTCAGAAAAAAGCTCCCGAAGAGACACTGGATAGACTACAACAGCCTGCTCGTGGCGTTCGGACAGTACCTCTGCCGCCCGGTATCGCCCAGGTGCAGCGTCTGCCCGGTCGTAACGTACTGCGACAGGGCCGGGGTCGAAAAGAGCCGCTGAAATCTACAGCCGGTGTCACCTTTAATTATCTTTTAATTCCCGAATGCCTTTATTGGGAATCCAAAAATCTTGTTATGCTGAACCATGTCCCGGCCTGTCCTGAACTTGATTCAGGAACTCCGATCCGGGATTGTTTCAGCATCTCATCATTGTAGGAGCGGCTTCCAGACGCGATCTATTTTTTATCTGTCATTGCGAGGCTCAGAATGAGCCGCGGCAATCTCATCCTTCGGAATTATTTCCCTCCCCCCTTTTTAAAGTGGGGAACGATTCCGAACGAGTAAGGAATCGGTTGCTCTACCAACAAATACTGCGAAGTTTCTACACTTCTGCCTCAATGTTGCCTCAGTCAAAACAGTGCGGGTGGGGGGTTTACATTAATTTTTTTCTGTCATTTCTGTAGATTTTAAATAATTCGAGGCTGAAATTCCCCTGGATAACATGTAATGGGGGGTTGTATTTCCCGACATTCACAAACGATTTCGAGCTAGCGAGGAATCGGTCGCTCTCTCCTAAAAGCAAGCATGTAGCTTTCTTGACTCCGATATTTCCTACTGCCAAATAGGCGGCACACAATGTGTGCTCAAACACGGTTTTCCTCTGGCTCATCTGCCAAGTCAACAACCGCACCAAACCCGTTCGCCCTGAGCCTGTCGAAGGGTGATTCTTTCCGACATTACAGAATTTGCGTTAAGAAAATCGCGTGTTTAAGCGTAAAAAAATCTTTCAGCTTTCTAATTGAAAGATTTTAGCTTAAACGGAAGATTTTTAGCAAATTATGTTCAGTCGGATGATTTTTGCTTCTTTTCATCAAGGAAAAG
>Ga0187894_10004442_pt1 | contig 15047 bp, 21 predicted proteins | sample GBC1701081metaG_FD_136650 | JGI IMG/M metagenome (GOLD analysis project Ga0187894, IMG submission 136650) | White microbial mat communities from a lava cave in the Kipuka Kanohina Cave System on the Island of Hawaii, USA - GBC170108-1 metaG ...
AGCGCCAGCGGCGGGTCGACTTTCGCCGCGACCTGCACCTCAGGCATGCTGGTCATGGACGATTCCCTTGTCGGCGAGGTCCTGGAGCAACGCCAGCACATCGCCACGGATTTCCTCGATCGGCGCCTCGAACTCGGCGCTCAACTGGGCGGCAAGCTCTTCGACGCTGAGCCCGTTGCCGCAGCGGCTCAGCACAGCATAGGCGATCTCGTCGAGCACGAACAGGCGCTCCGGCGCCTGCACCACCCATCGATCACGGACCGCGTCGTGCTGTAGCCGCACATGCGCCACCAGCGCCGGCCGGCTGCCCGCGGTCAGCGCCGCCGTCATGCCGCCTCGGGCCGGAAGGCACCGGGCGGGATGTAGCCAGGCGCGACATAGGCGTAGTAGAGCGCATCGAGCTGGGACCACAGCACGCCGCATTTGAAGCGCAGCGCTTCGAGCACCAGCTCCTGCTCCTCGCGGTTGCGCGCCTTCTCGATCACATAGGCCAGCGCGAAATCGGAATCGCGCGGCGCCTGGGTCAGGCGCTTGTCGAAATAGGCCAGCGTCTCGCGGCTGACGAACGGATAGCCCGCCAGCATGCCGGTCACGCGTTCCTGGATGATGGTGGGCGAGAACAGCTCCGTCAGGCACGACGCCACCGCCTCCAGGAGCGAGCGCTCGGCGACAAAGTGGACATACGCCTCGACCGCAAAGCGCGTGCCGGGCAGGATGCCCTTGGTCGACGCCACGTACTCACGATCGAGGCCCAGCCCCTCGGCAAGCTTGAGCCAGCGCGCGATGCCGCCATCGCCCTCGGCCTCGCCGTCATGATCGACCAGGCGGGCGCGCCATTCGCGGCGCAATGCCGGGTCGTCGGCACGGGCAATGAGGGCGGCGTCCTTCAGCGGAATGCAGGCCTGATAATAGTAGCGGTTCAGCGCCCAGGCCTGGACCTGCGCCTTGGTGAGCTCGCCGTTGTGCAGCTTGCGATGGAAGGGATGCAGATTGTGATAGCGCTCGGCGCCGATCGCGCGCAGCGCGGCTTCGAACGCGGCGGGTGAGAGCAGGGGCGCAGTCACAGCGTGAACTCCTGGCCGTCCTCGGTGATCCCCCAGCCGGCGTCCAGCACCGCGTTGCGTTCGGGCGAGCCGTCGATCAGGACCGGGTTGGTGTTGTTGATGTGGATGAAGAGCTTGCGCCTGACGTCGGCATCTTTCCAGCCCGCCAGCGCCCCGTTGGCGCCGCTGATGCTCACATGACCCATGCGCGCGCCGGTCTTGCTGCCGACGCCCGCCGTGATCATCTCGTCGTCCTGCCACAGGGTGCCGTCGAACAGCAGCAGCGCCGCGCCCGCTACGCGCTGGCGCACCGCCTCGGTGATGGCGGCGCAGGCCGGAATATAGGCCAGGGACACGCCGTCGCCGTCGCGCAGCAGCAGGCCGATCGTATCCTCGCGGCTGCCGGGCTTGTCCTCCAGCCACAGCGCCTGCTTGCCGGGCACGGCAAAGGCCTCCAGCGTCAGTCCCGAGGGGACGCCGCCGGGCAGGTGCAGCATCATCGGTTGATCCAGCGCCATGACACGCCGCTCGACCACGCTCGCATCCAGCACGGTGAAGATCGGGTTGGCGGTCAAGGTCGCCAGTACGCGCTCGGTGCCGTACAGCACCAGCGACTGCCGCTCGCGCAGCGTCAACAGACCGCCGACATGGTCGACGTCGGCATTGGTCATCACGACGCCGGCAATCGGGCTGTGGCGGCCGTGGCCGCGCGGCCGCATCGGCGCGTTCGCCAGGATCTGCTGCTTCAGGTCAGGTGATGCGTTGAGCAGGAACCAATGATCGCCATCAGCGGAAACCGCCACCGACGATTGGGTACGGGGGGTGACGCGTGCGTCGCCGTTCCATGCCAACGCGCAGACCGGACAGCGGCAATTCCATTGCGGGAAGCCGCCGCCGGCTGCGGAGCCAAGCACCCGGACTTTCAACGGGTGCCATCCGGCGCTGTCTTAGAGTTCAGGACAGGCGTAGCTGTTGATTTCCAGACCGACGGCCAACTCGATGACCTGTGGCTTTTTCCACGATTTGCGCATGGCCTAGCTCCTCCCTCGGCTCATTGCATGAACAGCTGACTATGGCGCAACGCTGGCGGTAGTTCAACACGGGCCTAATGCATTGCATTCGCACGCAAATTTCCTGTGGACTATCGCCCCTCGCAAGCCGTGGAAGGGAGATTCCGGCCAGGGTTGACACGCCGAAGGGGGGTCACTATGTTCCGCGCCGCTTCGGATTTCCCCGGCCCGCGCCGGGGTTTTGTTTGGAAACTCGGCCCATGAAGATCCGCTCGTCGCTGAAGACCATCAAGACTCGGCACAAGGCTTGCCGTGTCGTGCGCCGCAAGGGCCGGGTCTACGTCATCAACAAGACCAACCCGCGCTACAAGGCGCGCGCTGGCTGAAGCCGGCGGCTGGCCAAATCTGTGCGCGTGGCGGCGGGGGCCGTAGCCTCCGCCGCTCGCGTTTCTGCGCCCGGCCTACAGCCGCGCGTGCACGCCGTAAGTTGCTACAAAGTGCACCAGCTCGCTCTGACGGGTTGTTTCGGTTTTCTGGAACAGACGATGCAGGTGGGTTCGCACGGTCGATGCGGCGATTCCCAATGCCCGGGCGATCTCCACGGCGTTCAAGCCTCGGGAGACGAGGGCCAGCACACGGCTTTCAGCAGGCGTCAGCGCATGATCTTCCGCAATCGATGCTATCGGCGGTGATGCGTTCGTCTCCGACCGGATCGTCAGGACGCACGGCTGTGGCTGCATGCCGCCATCGAGCGGCGCGGGCGATGTCATGGCGACGAGCGACACCGCGTATCGCTGTCCCCCGGCCGCGTGCAGGGTTTGGCAAGCCTCGCGGACGTGCCCCCGCGCAATGTGGCTGAGGTGGTGCGCGAGCGCGGCGTCCTGAGCGCCATCCCGGAAGCTCATCCTGTTGCCACACGCGTACACGATGGCCGTCGACCGCAGCATCTCCAGCGCCCGGTCATTGCCGAAGAGAATGCGGCGCTGTCCGTCGATGACGAACATCGCGCCGGTCTTCGCCTCATCTCGGCCTCCCGCATGCTGCATTTGGCCCATGAGCGTCACCCTTCATTTTGTCCATAAAATGAATGAACACTCATTACTGTAATTGAGGTGCCGGGAAGCCACTAGTGCCGAAAGTCACATCGGCCCACAGCGACGTCGCGCTCGATCGCCGGCGCCAGATCTGAAGAAGCCCGCTGTAGGCAGCTACCGGAAGAGGCTCAGCAGATGCGCCCGCGAGCGCGCCTCGAAGCAGAGCAGCACCGCGGACACGTAGTTCTTGACCGTGCCCAACGCGAGCCCCGTTTCGCCGACGATTTCCTGGTTGCTGCGACCCTCCAGCAGCAGCTCCAGGATTTGCATGTGCCGATCGCCCAGTCGTTGCAAATGCGCGTAGCCGACCGGCTGCTGGCGTGCGGCCCGCACGTGCAACAGCTCGGCATCACCGCTCGCCCGCCGCACACCTGACGTCAGCGCGGTGCGGAACAGGCTGCGGAATGTTTCCGATGTTGCGGTTTTGCCGGCGAAACCCCAGGCGCCCAGGGCGACGACCTGGGCGTGAATGACATCATCGGTGCTGGCTGAAATCACCAGGATCCGCTGATTCGGAAACTCCTGGCGCAGACTGGTGAGCGCGCCGAACCCGGTTGTATCCGGCAGCTTGAGATCGAGTACGACAAGGGAAACGCCGTCACGGTCGCGCAGGATCGACATCGCGTCCTGCAGCGACGCCGCTTCCAGCCATTCGATGCGCTGGTCGCCGGCCGTGTCCAGTGCCGCGATCAGGCCGCGGCGAAACAATTCATGATCGTCGACAATCAGGACGGACAAAGCGTGCAAGGCAACCACCCCAACTTTTCCTCAGGGTAGGAAAACATTCGTATTCAATCAATTGCCGAAGGCCTCACGTCGTGCGGTTGGTGACGGTCGTAGCCTCCTAGCGGTCTGTCGGATCGGTCGCGATCACAAGCAGCACCTCGGCATCCTTGTCGCCCACGGCTGTGATCTTGTGCGGCACCGTCGAATTGAAGTGTGCACAGTCGCCGGGCCCCAGCGTTTCCTTGCGCTCGGCGAGCTGCAGGTTGATCCGCCCTTTCACGACAAAGAGAATCTCTTCGCCGTCGTGGTGGCTCATGGGGGACTGGCCGGCCTCGACATCGCCCGGCCGCAACAGGACGGCCAGCATGCGATGGCCCGGTGATGTGCCCGCCACCACGCGCGGCGAGCCGCGCAAATCGACATTCGCCTTGGCGTCCGCCGCCCGCGTGATCTTCACCGGATCCTGATCGCTCGGCTCGCCGAACAGCTCCTCGACCGGCACATGCAGTGCCTTGGCCAGCTTGAGCGCGCCGCCGATCGACGGCCGCGACAGGCCGCGCTCGATCTTCGAGAGATAACCGCGTGTCATATCGGCCGCCTGCGCCAGCTCCTCCAACGTGAGTTTCGCCTGCACCCGCAGCAGTTTGAGTTTGATTGACATTGTATCTTATAGGAAACTTGTTGACTAAGAGATGCTTTGTATCCTTCAATAGCACAGCCGGTGGGAACGCCGTGATCGTCTTTTGTCGGGGCCGGGTTATGTCGCTTGCTGTCAAGATCCGCGCCGTGCGCGCGATAGCCGTCGTCCTCGCCGCCGTCCTGGCCTGCGCGGCAGGGCCGCTCGCCGCGCAGGCCGTCTATCCGTCGAAGGTGATCCGCCTCGTCGTGCCGTTCGGGGCGGGCGGCATCACGGATGTCGTCGGTCGCCTGGTCGCGCAGCGCCTGGGCGAGGAGCTGAAACAGTCGGTCATCGTCGACAACAAGGCCGGTGCGGGCGGCAGCATCGGCGCGCTGGCCGTGGCGCAGGCGGCACCTGACGGCTACACGCTGCTGCTCGGCACCGTGGGCACGCAGGTGGTCAACCAGATGATCAGCCTCAAGCTGCCCTACGATCCGGCGGCGCTGGTTCCCGTATCGCTGGTCAGCAATTCGCCGTACGTGATGGCGGTCGCCGGCCTGCCCGAGGTCCGTGACCTTGCGGGTCTGGCAGACTACGCACGACGCCATCCCGGCAAGCTGAACTTCGGCTCGGCCGGATACGGCACGTCGCCCCATCTCAGCATCGAGCTCTTCAAGCGCATCACCCAGACGCAGATCGAGCACGTTCCCTTCAAGAGCGGTGCCGAGGCGGTCAATGCCGCGGTGAGCCGTGACGTGCAGATCATCTGCGACGCCATCCCGGTCCTCATGCCGCAGGTCAAGGCCGGTCGGCTCGATGCGCTGGCGATCACCGCCGCCACGCGCACGCGCGCCGCACCGGACCTCAAGACCAGCGCGGAGCAGGGCATGCCCGATCTTCAGATCGGCTCGTGGAATGCCATCGTGGTGCCCGCCGGAACGCCGAAGGAGCGGATCGATCACGTCGCCGCGGCGCTGGGACGCGTGCTGGCGCGCCCTGATGTCATCGACCGTTTCGCCGAGCTCGGCATCGAGCCGCTGCCGGCGGGCGTGCCGGCATACCAGGAGCATGTGCGGCGCGAGACCGGGAAGTGGCAACCGGTCGTCAAAGCCGAGAACATACGACTCGATTGACCGCCAAACGGAGATCGACGCCATGCGCCTCTATGACACGCAGCGATCGGGCAACGCGTGGAAGGTGCGTCTTCTCGCCGGCCTGGTGGGCGTTGATCTGCCGCGGGTCACGCTCTCGATCGATCGTGGTGATCTGCGCGATCCGGCGTTCCTGAAACGCAACCCGCTGGGCATGGTGCCTGTGCTGGAGCTGGACGACGGTCGCGCCATCGGCGAGTCGATCGCGATCCTTCACTATCTTGCCGGCGGGACGCCGTTCTGGCCGACGCGGCCTTATGATCAGGCCCAGGTGCTGACGTGGCTGTCGTTCGAACAGGCGCAGCATATGCATCCTCTGGCGCAGCTGCGGCTGCACCTCAGCCTGCATCGCGACCGCGGCGCCGAGGACGACGACATGGTCCGCTGTCGGGCCGCGGCGCTGCACGCGCTTGGCCTGCTGGACCAGCAGCTGGCACGACAGGGCGCTAACGGTTGGGTTGCCACGCGAGATCGGCCCAGCATTGCCGACGTGGCGCTCTATCCCTACACGCGCCTGTCGCCGATGGCCGGCATCGACATCGAGCGCTTCGCCCATCTCGCGCCGTGGCTGGCGCGGATCGAGAGCCTGGCGGGCTACCAGCCGCTGTTTCCGGGCCGTCCCGATCTCAATTTTTCCACCGTCGAGCTCAACGGAGCATGAGATGGCTACAACGGACACCTTCGCCCTGCCCAAGGAAGACCTGTTGCGCCAGTCGCTCGATCAGATCCAGAACCGTTTCGAGGACAGCGCCTACACGCTCGAGCAGAAGGTGGCGCTGACCTGCCGCATCCTGTTCGACAACGGGCACGATTCAGGACTGGCTGGACAGATCACCGCACGCACGCCGCAAACGGGGACCTATCTGACCCAGCGGCTCGGGTTTGGTTTCGACGAGATCACGGCGAGCAATCTGCTGCTGGTCGATGAGCATCTCGTCGTCGTCAAGGGCGCCGGCATGCCCAATCCGGCCAACCGGTTTCACTCCTGGGTCTACCGGGCGCGTCCGGATGTGAACTGCATCATCCACACGCACGCACCCCACACCGCGGCGCTGGGCATGCTCGAAGTGCCGCTGGCGATTTCGCACATGGACAACTGCCTGCTCTACGACGACGTGGCCTTCGTGGCGAAGTGGCCCGGGGTGCCGGTCGGCAACGAGGAAGGCGAGCTCATCTCCGGTGCGCTCGGCAGCAAGCGGGCCGTGCTGCTGTCGCACCATGGGCTGCTGGTGGCGGGCGCCAGCGTCGAGGAGACGTGCCTGCTGGCCCTGGCCTTCGAGCGTGCCGCGCGCCTGCAACTGCTGGCCGCGTCGGCGGGCCCGATCCAGTCCATCGAGCCGGCGCTGGGGCGTGAAGCGCATGACTGGCTGCTGGCGCCCAAGCGCAGCGTGATCGGGTTTGCCTATTACGCCCGCCGTACCCTCAAGAAGCCTGGCAACGCCGACTGCCTGGCATAAGGCCATGGCCACCCACCTCGAGAGCCTGCTGATCGGCGCGGTTCGTCCGCTGGGCGTCAAGGCGACGCCCAGCGGCATCGACAAGCGGCCCGTGGCGGCGCCCCTGCGTTTGAACCGCGACGGGTTCGACGGCGACGCGCACGGCGATCGCAAGAACCATGGCGGGCCGCAGAAGGCGGTTCACCATTACCCCTACGAGCACTATGCGACCTGGCGGCAGGAGCTCGAGGGGACGTCTGTGCTGGCAGCCCGGCGCCTTCGGCGAGAATCTGTCGACCATCGGCATGGATGAAACGCATGTGGCGGTGGGCGATGTCTTTCGTCTCGGCGATGCGGTGATCGAGGTCTCGCAGGGACGGCAACCCTGCTGGCGGCTCAACCTGCGCTTCGCCGTCGGCGACATGGCGCTGCGCGTGCAGCGCAGCGGCCGGACGGGCTGGTATTACCGCGTGATCGAGGAGGGCGTCGTCAGTCCGCACGACAGCCTGGTTCTGGTCGATCGCCGGTCGCCCGACTGGACGCTGCATCGGCTGTGGCGGCTGCTGGCCGAACGGCGGCTCGCCACCCGCGCCGTCGAGGACTGGAGCGCGCGGTTGTCGCAGAAAGTCGTGGACGATTGAAAGGCAGGCTGGCGGGGCGCTCATCGTCCTGAGCGCAGCGAAAGACCTTGCGGTCGATCGACCAAAGCGCCATCCGCATCTAGCTGTCCTCTCGCGCGTGCAGTTTGAGAAACGCCGCCGTGGCCGCGTCGGCGCGGCGCGCGATTTCCCGCGGTGGCGGCAGTTCGATCACGCCCATGATCAGGCGCAGGAACACATCGCTGAACAACAGGGCCAGGAACTGTGCGGCCATCATGTCGGGTTCGGCACCGCCCACCAGCCTGGCGTCGCGCGCGCGCGTCAGAAACCCGACCAGGGCCTGGCGGTTGGCGTTGCGGCCGTTAGCCTCCAGCACACGGGCCACTTCCGGTGAACGCTCGGCCTCGAGGATGGCCAGTCGATGCATGGCCACGACCGATGGCTGGCAGATTTCCTTCAACATCGTGGCGCCGAAGCGGGTCAGCGTCGCCGCCAGCGTCGCGCGGTCGGCCACGTCGGGCAGCGTCAGCGGTTGCCACATGCGTACCGAACGCCCGGCGATCATTGCGGCGAGAATGCCCTGCTTGCTGCCGAACAAGGCATAGAGCTCGCGCTTCGACACTTTCGCCCGGGTTGCGATTTCGATGGTGCTGGCGGCGGCGTAGCCGCGCTCCATCAGCACGGCGGCCGTCGCTTCCATGATGCGCCCGCGCCGGTCGTCGCCGCTGTCATCCGCTGCGGCGCCGCGCCGCCGCGGCTTGCCGGCACCTTTTGTATGACCCTTCACCTGAACTCCCCGATCCGGACCGGTGCAGCCTACACAAACAGCCTTCGTTCACAAATTCGCTTGCGTGGTACCGTGTGGTACCACAACGTCATTGCGTTGGTACCGTACGGTACCAAATCCGCGGCCGAGGGCGGGCGAGGCCTGTGTTCTTGCCGACAAAAGGGAGGCGTGACATGGACGGCATCATTGCGTCGCCGCATCGCGGGGATGGCCTTCTGCACGGGCCGGGCTATCCCCAGACGTGGTTTCCCGTTTGCCTGGCGCGCGACATCGCGGACGACGCGCTGGCTGGCGTCGACATTCTGGGGACCCGCGTCATCGTCTATCGCGACGGCGCCGGCAGGGCCGTCGTGCAGAGCGCCTGGTGCCCGCATCTCGGGGCCGACCTGTCGCAGGGCGAACGGATCGAGGGCCATGTCCGTTGTCCCTTCCATCACTGGCGCTTCGATACCGCCGGCGTCTGCACGCACATCCCGACAGGTGACAAGATTCCGCCCGGCGCCCGGATCTTCACCTTCCCCGCGGCAGAGGCCTGGGGCCTGATCTGGGCGTTCAATGGCGCGGCGCCGCTGTTCGACCCGCCGCGCATTCCCGGCGCGACGCAGGCCGGCCTCGCGATCGAGACGATCCTGCGCGGCGTGCGCGGCGCGACATTCGCGCTGGCGACCAGCAACGGCGTCGACTTCCAGCACCTGCGCACGGTGCACGGCGTGCAGGCCGTCGCGCCGGACGCGATCAGTGTGCGCACTTACGACATCGAATATGAGATCGAAACGGCGAGCCATCGCCATCACGGCCTCATCACCGGCACCAACACCTTCGCCCAGCATCTGCGGGTGGGTGGTCGCGACATGTTCATGCTGTTCACCGGCGCCCCGATCGACGGGGACCGGCTTCGGTCGTTCTTCACGATCGGCGTGCCGAAAGCAGGTCATACCGAGGCCGACCAGCACGCGGCCCTGCAGGCCCTGCGCGGCTTCACCGAGCGGCTGATCAGCGAGGACGAGCCGATCTTCGAGACGATGCGCTTCCGCCGCGGCGTTCTGGTTGCCAGCGACCGCTACCTGGCCCGCTTCTTCAAGTATGTCGCCGAGTTCCCGCGCGCCGAGCCGCCGGACGTCTGAGGTGTCGCACCGTCGTCCTGAGCGAAGCGAAGGACCCTGCGGTAGGTCGTTCAATGAGTAACAGCGCTGGTGATCACCAGCGCCAGCCATGTTTTGCCGCAACACCGCAGGTCCTTCGCCTCGCTCAGGACGACAAGGAGAGCTTGATCGGGACGTGCTCTCTACCGGAACTGGGCCCGCAGCCATTGCGCGAGGTCGCGTACGGGCAGGATGCCGCGCTGCGCCCGCGGCACCACCAGATAGTAGCCGGCGCCGACATCGGCCATCGTAGCCGGAAAGGGCACCAGGCGGTTTCCTGCCGGTTCGGCGATGCTGGTACCGGCGATCGTGATGCCGGTACCTGCCGCCGCGGCGCGGATCGCGACATCGGTGTTGTCGAACGAAAGCGTTTCCAGGCCGGCAAGCGTGCCCAGCCGGTTGGCGCTGAGCCAGCGTGCCCAGACCCGTTCGGTGCCGCTCACGACCAGGATGCGCGTGGCCAGCAGGTCGGCGCGGATGAGCCGGTCATGGTCGCGATACGCAGGCCCGGCCACGGCCTGCATGGGCACGCCGACCAGCTTGGTGGCGATGCCATCGCGCCAGTCGCCAAAGCCGAAGCGGATGGCGATTTCGCCCGCCGCCAGGCGTTCGATGCGCGGCGAGGTCGCGATGGTGAACCCGACGGCCGGGTAGCGCTCGCGCAGCTGCGGCATGTGCTTGGCCAGCCACCGCGAGGCGAACGAGTGCGGTGCCTTGATGGTGATGCGCCGCGTGGCCTGCTGGCTGCCGATGTGCTGTGCGATGGCGTGGAACGCTTTCGTGACGACGCGATGCAATGCCCGGCCGTCTCGGGTGAGCGTGATGCCCTGCGTCGTGCGCACGACCAGGCCGGCGTCCATATCATGTTCGAGCGCCGCGATCCGCCGGCTGACTGCTGATGGCGTGAGGTTGAGCAGGCTCGCTGCGGCGCGGATGCTGCCGCATTCACCGACCGTGACGAAGGCCTCCAGGCCGCGCAGGTTGGGTAGTCTTGTCACGGAAGTATCAAGCCTTCTCGCAGCGAAGCGCGCGACTTTATCCTCCTCCGTGTCGGCGAACCACTAAGACGGCGCGGTCACGCTGTCCTGCCGGCTCAGTCGTCCCAATGGTACCGCCGCCAGTACGGGTGCGGCCGGTCGTACAGCTTTTCGCAATTGACCGGCCGGCCCCACTGAACGCGACCGTCGCGGCAGGGGTGATAGTCGTCCGGCAGTGCCGGCGCGTGGCCCCGCCGATAGCCCCGGCGCTGCATTTCCTCCTCGCAGTTGACCGGATGGCCCCATTGGATACGGCCATCGCGACACGGATCGGAGCGGATCATCGTTGTGTCGCCCGATAGCGTCGGCCGTGGGCAGGCAATCCGGGGATGGGAACCGGGCGCGCCTGCGCGACGGCTGGCATCTGGGTCAGGGCGATGAGGACGATGACGCCCGGGACGGGCCACGCGGCTCGTCTGCAGGGGAGAGGAATGAACAACGCCGTTCTCCTGTGCGGAAAGATGAGGTCCGGCCTGCCGGCCGTCCGCGCTCACTATCCGTGCGCTGGATTGAGGGAGAATTGCGCTGCTCCTTTCTCCCCTGCGCGGGGAGAAGGGATCTCCTTTCAGCCCGCCTCAGCGCTCCTCGGGCTTGCGGGGAACTACGCCTTCCCAGCCGCAGGCGGCGCCGTGGTAGTAGAGGCAGTCCTTCTCGCTGAGCGCGACGCTGCGCGGACCGGGGTTGTTGGCCGGGCCCTTCGGACCGAGCGTGACGGTGATGACGCAGGCACCGGCGTCAGGCGCGCGCTTGTACGGCCTGAGCTCGAGCGTGCCGCCGACGATCTTGCCCAGGCCGGAGGCGCCGCCGGCACAGCCCGGGCCGCCCGGACTGCGCACGGAGGAATCCCAGGCCACGTCGCCGGTCTCGGAGTCGAGCACGATGATCCGCAGCGACACCGCTTCCGACTCATAGAGGCCGCCGATGTACGTGTATTGCTGCGCCGACGCGCCGGCGGCGAGGGTGCACAGGCCCGACAGGAAGCCCAGGCACGAGACGGCAATTTTACGCATCGTCAGTTCCAATTCATTAGATATCAAATGAGATGGCGGCCACACTGTCGCCGCCGTTATGGTGGAACACAAGTAGAATGCCCGCCATCGAGGAGACAGCTTCCGTCATGTCCGCTTTGAAAGCCGTGCGAGTTCCCCAACGCACTGCCATCACCATCGGGGCGATCGGCGCGGTTCTTGTCATCGCCGGCTCAGCGCAAGCGGCGCTGCCGCCCTACTGGCAGCGCGTCAAGGAAATTGAGGCCATCGCCAATAGTGCTGACGTGGCCAACAAGCTGGACAAAGCACCGATCGACCAGATCGAACGGCCATCCAACGACCTCTATCGAGTCCGCGCCGGCAACTGTACGCTCGACGTGCGCATCGTCGACGACGGCAGCACCAAGGAGCCCGGTTGGGCCGGCCCGCGCCGCTTCAAGCTCGACGTCGGCAAGCCGAGTTGCCGGTAAGGGTTAACCCCTCTCCGCTCACGCAGTGGGAGGAGAGGGAGGGGCTCATCGCGCAGCGATGGGAGGGTAAGGCGGGTCGTTCGACCGGATGCGATCGAGTTCATGAGATAGAGAGGGGCAGCCGTGCGGCCGCCCGCGTGTCTTATCGCGGCGGCAGGCGGCCCACGAAACGGGCGGCGAAATCGATCCAGTGATCCAGCCCCGCGTCCCGGCAGGCGTCGGCGTCGACCCAGACCAGTCCGCCCATCCGCCGGCCGGCAAAGCGGATGACCTCGGCGCCCGGCCTGGCCAGCGCCTCGGCCTCCAGGGCCTTGCCGACGCGGAACATGAAGCGGCCGACCTCCACGCCGCACAGCATGTTGCCGTTGAGCATCCAGCAATAGCCGCCGAACATCGCCTTCTCGGTGATGCCGCGCCGCTTCTTCAGCGCGGCGCGCATCAGGTCGGCGAGATGAGGATCGTGAGGCATGGATCAGGCCCGTGCGCGGCCGTCGTCAAGCCGGTTGCGGTGGCGCCAATGGCCGGCACGCGCGCCGGACTCCCTCGAGCGCGCTGACGCGACTGAACCACGCCTTGAGGCCGGGCCGGTCGGGGACGGCACCGGCCAGACCCAGCTGGGTGACGTTCGAGGCCACGGCAAGATCGGCGATCGTCGGGCTCTCGCCGGCCAGGAAGGTGCGGCCCTCGAGGCCGGCCTCCAGGATCGGCGCCAGTTCGGCGAGGCGCTGCTCGCCGCGGGCGATGGCCTGCGCGTCGCCCTTCGCGCCGAGGAAGACCTTGTTGAGCACGATGTCGATCACCGCCGGCGCGAGGCGGCACTGGTTCCAGTCAAGCCACTGCTCCACCACCGCGCGGCGGGCCGGTTCGTCCGGATACCAGTCTGTCAATGCATGCTTGTGGCACAGGTAACGCAGCATGGCATTCGACTCGTACAGCGTCAGCTCGCCGTCGATCATTGCCGGAACCTGGTGGTTGGGATTGATCGCCAGGAAGGCCGGCGTCATGTGCTCCCCCTTCTCCAGCGCCACATGGCGGACTTCGTACGGCAGACCGGCGGCTTCCAGCAGCGCCACCACCCGGCGGCCGTGCTGCGAATAGGGATTGTGATAGAGAGTGTACATGGATGCTCCCTGAGCTGAGGCCCGCAAGATCGCCTGCGGTGCCGACCGTATATCAGTGGGCTCCTGACAGCATGGCGTCAGCATACCGCGGACCTCCGTTTTTCGTGCGTGGAAGGCGAGGTCGGCGGACGCTAGTACCTGGAATCGCTGGTCGCTGATACACCTGTCATCCCGAGCGGAGCGAGGGATCTCCTGCGAGCGACGCACGGAGTCTCCACTCGCGGGAGATCCCTCGCTCCGCTCGGGATGGCAATCGCGACTCACCTTCCACCGATAGCCGGTACTAGCCTGCGTCGGGTTTGAGGACTGCCAGCCGTGCGACGTGCCGATCGTCTGTTCCAGATCATCCAGATCCTGCGTGGCGCGACCCGGCCGGTGACCGCGGGCCGCCTGGCGGCGGAGTTGGAGACCACGGCCCGCACGATCTACCGCGACATCGCCGACCTGATCGCGCAGCGCGTGCCGATCCGGGGCGAGGCCGGCGTCGGCTACATTCTGGAACCCGGCTACGACATGCCGCCCCTGATGCTGACGCCCAACGAGATCGAGGCCGCCGTGCTCGGTGCCCAGTGGGTCGCGGATCGCGGCGATCCCACACTGGCGCGCGGCGCGCGTGACCTGATGGCGAAAATCCGCGACATGGTGCCCGAACACCTGCGCCCGATGATCATCCAGGCGGCCGTGGTGGCGCTATCCCTGGTGCCGGCCGAACCCGATCCGCTCGACCTGGCGCGGGTACGCAGCGCCATTCGCGACGGCGCCAAGATGTGGATTCGCTATCGCAATCTTGAGGAACGCGTCTCGGAGCGCGTGATCTGGCCGGTCTCGATCGCCTATTTCCCGACCGTGCGCCTGCTGGTCGCCTGGTGCGAGCTGCGCGCCGCTTTCCGCCACTTCCGAACCGATCGCATCGAGTCCGTCGACTTCCTCGCGGAACGGTTTCCGATGTCGCGCGAGGCTCTCAGGGACGCATGGCGGCGCCAGGAGCGCGGCCACCCCCTGTAGACCCTCTCTCCCCGCAAGCGGGCGGAGAGGGATAGGCGCCGCCGTCGTGCGTTTTTCGCAACGCCCGCTTCGTTCTTTGCGGTACGCCGTCGGCGTCCGGCATCCTTAGAACCGTTGCCATCGTGTCGCCGCCGGCCGTGCGGCAAACCCTGGGGATGGCGATGATCATCGATGCCTGGATGCAGCAGACGACCGAGCGCTTTGCACGCCATGAGATGCTGGCGACGTTGCGGCGCTGGACGCGCGACAAGATGCGCCCGGAGATCACGCCCGAGATGACCATTGCGGCAATGGACGCTGCCCACGTGCAGGTCGGGCTTGCCTCGGCGTGGTGCGGGCCTGAGGGGTGGCTGATATCGCACGACGAGCTGGCCGCGTTCGTGCGCGCCTATCCCGGGCGCATTGTCGGTGTCGCCAGCGCCAACCTCGACAAGCCGATGGAAGCCGTGCGCGAGCTGCGCCGCGCCGTGAAGCAGCTCGGTTTTCGCGCCCTGCGCGTCGTGCCCTGGCTGTGGAAGCTGCCGCCCAACGACCGGCGCTACTATCCGCTGTATGCCGAATGCATCGAGCTCGGCATTCCGTTCTGCACCCAGGTCGGCCATACCGGGCCGCTGCGGCCCTCCGAGGTCGGCCGGCCGATTCCCTATCTCGACGAGGTCGCGCTCGATTTCCCCGAACTGGTGATTATCGGTGGACACATCGGCTATCCCTGGACGCAGGAGATGATCGCGGTGATGACCAAGTACGAGAATGTCTACATCGACACCTCGGCCTACAGCGTGCGCCGCTATCCGCCGGAACTGGTGCAGTACATGCGC
>Ga0187894_10004443_pt1 | contig 15045 bp, 9 predicted proteins | sample GBC1701081metaG_FD_136650 | JGI IMG/M metagenome (GOLD analysis project Ga0187894, IMG submission 136650) | White microbial mat communities from a lava cave in the Kipuka Kanohina Cave System on the Island of Hawaii, USA - GBC170108-1 metaG ...
CGCAGCGTCTCGTGCTCGCCGCGAAGATGGCTCGTGCCCGGCAGGTTCAGCGGTCGGCGCAGGCGGATCGATTCGGGCACGGTCGCATCGGCCAGTTGCTCGAGCGTTGAGTAGCCGAGCGTCCCCAGCATCTCGCGGATCTCTTCGTCGTTGGGCCCGATGTGGCGCTGCGGGAACGTGTCCGTGGGATTGAAGGGCGAAGGGGCGCTGGCGGAGTGAGGCTCGGGCGCGGGCGGCTGCTCCTTGGTCGCCTTGGGCTGCGGGATCGAGGGTGTGGAGGTGGGGGACATCGAGTTCTCGCTGCAATCGCGGTGCGAATGGGGAGGGGAGTTTAGCCGTGTTTCGGCGCCGGCGCGGCTCTGAAGTATCGCTCGCGTGCATGCCTATTCGTCAGGTGCATCCCCGCGGCGGCCCACCCGCTACGATTCACTCCCAATTCTCCGGAAGCACAGCATGACCATCATTCACACCCGTCGTTTTGGTTGGCTCTCGCGGATTTCGCTGCTCGCCTCGGCGGTGTTGCTCGCCGCGCCGGCGGTGCCTTCGCTGGCCGCCGAGCGTGAGAAGAAGTCCGGCGCCGCCACAACCGCGACGCACACCACCGTTCGCGATGCCCTCTCGGGGCTCTCCGCCGATGCGCTGGAGTTTCACGAGCACGTTACGACGCTGGCCAATCCTTTCTTCGAAGGCCGCTCGCCGGGCACCGCGGGCAACGACCGCGCGGCCGACTACATCGCGTTCCACTTCGAGCGATTAGGCCTCCAGCCCGCGTTCAAGGACAAGGATGGTGCGCCGACCTATTTCCAGCCCTTCAGCGTTCCCGGCGAGGTCGAGGTCAGCACGGCCGAGGTCGGCTATTCGGGGGCCAACGGCGAAGTCGCTTTGGCGGTTGAGTCCGATTTCAATCCACTGGGCTTCTCGGGCAACGGCGCTGCGACCGGCCCCATCGTGTTCGCCGGCTACTCGATCGATGACGGGCCGAATGGTTTCTCTTCATTCGGCCAGCACGATTCTCTGAACGGAGCGATCGTCATCATCCTGCGCTTTGAGCCCCTGGACGACGATGGGCGCAGCAAGTGGGCCAAGATCGGCAACTGGAGCCGCCACTCCTCGATCATGGACAAGGTGAAGGCGGCCGTCTCGCGCGGCGCCGCGGGCATCATCCTCGTCAACCCGCCCGGCGCGGACGACAAGCGCGCCAAGACGCTCGAGACCCCCAAGACGACGCGCTTCGGCAAGCCCTGCGGCGTGCCCGCGGTCATGCTCAGCAACGGCGCGGCGTCGAAGTTCATCCGTGCCATCGACCCGGAGGGCCGCAGCCTCTACGACCTGCGCCGGCTCGCCGATGCCGGCGGCTCGGTGATCAGTTTCCCGGCCGAGCGCACGGCCTCGCTCAAGATCGAGATGAGCCGCGCGGCGCTCGATACGCGCAACGTCGCGGCGATCCTTCCGGCCCCTCAAGTGGATGACCTTCCCATCGTGGACGAGTTTGTGATCATCGGAGCCCATTACGACCACCTCGGTTACGGCTACGTCGGCGGCTCCTATCCCGGCAACATCGGGCAGATCCATCCGGGCGCGGACGACAATGCCTCGGGCACGGCGGGACTGCTCATCCTGGCGCGCCGACTGAAGGAGCGGGATCAAGAGAAAGACCGCGGGTTGAAGATCCGCCGCTCAATCCTTTTCATCGCCTTCTCCGCCGAAGAGATGGGCCTGCTCGGCTCCGAGTTCTTCATCCACAATTCGCCGATCGATTCCAAGCGCATCTCGGCCATGATCAACCTCGACATGGTCGGGCGCATGGAAGAAGGTCGCATCGAAGTCTCCGGCGTCGGCACGGCCGAGGGCTTTGAAGAATTCCTCAAGCCGCTTTTCGATGACTCGGGGTTGACCGTCAAGACCTCCATCGGAGGGATGGGGCCCTCCGACCACGCGACGTTCTACGGGGCGGGCGTGCCCGTGCTGCACTTCTTCACCGGTGTCCACACCGACTACCACCAGCCCGGCGACCTGCCCAGCAAGACCAACGCCGAGGGCGCAGCGCAGGCGATCTTTCTGATCGAAGATGTCGCGTGGGCCCTCGCCGAACGGAAGGAAACGCTCGCCTTCAAGCAGACGCCCGGCCGGCGCATGGGTTCCGTGGGCTCCGGCGGCCAGCGCGCCAAGGTGCGCCTGGGCATCATGCCCGGCGACTATTCCGGCCGCGAGCCGGGTGTCCTTGTCGGCGAGGTTTTCCCCGACACCAGCGCCGCCAAGAGCGGCGTCAAGAAGGGCGATCGCATCGTCCGCTGGGGCGGCGAGGAACTGGCCGATGCCGGCGTGATGATGCAGCACCTCGTCAACGCGAACCCAGGCGACGAAGTCGAGATCGTCGTCGTCCGCGACGGCCAGGAAGTCACACTGAAACTCGTGCTGCTCTCCAACAATCGAGGAAATTGACGGCGCGTAGCGACGGCTTCCCAGCGAGGACCGGCATGGACCGCGGGCGTCCCGGCGCGCCGGGACCGCCGGTCCGAGCGCAGAGAAGCCCAGCGGCATCCCGGGAAGGCGAAGGCAGGATGCCGAGCGCTCAAGATCGTTCACGGTAATCTTCCCCCATGCTCCGCCTCGCATTCAGCACCGTCGCCTGCCCGCAGTGGGCGCTCGAAGATGTGGTGCGGCGGGCCGCCGAGTGGGGCTACGAGGGTGTCGAACTCCGCTCGCTCGGCGAGGGTTTGGCGGAGTTCGCCTCCGAGCCGGCCCTGTCCGATCCGGAAAAGGTGCGTCGGATCTTTGATGCCGAAGGTGTCGAAATCGCCGGCGTCGCGACGGGCGTGCGATTCGACGCGCCCGTGCGCCCGCCGGTCATCGGGCATCTCTGGCGCTCCAGCACGGCCTCTATCCGCGAGGGCGCGAGGTTTGTTTCTCTCGCCGGCGGGATCGGCGCGCCATACGTGCGCGTTTTCGCGTTCCAGTTGCCGCGGTTCGAGCGGCGCAAACCCGGTCTGCGGCGCATCGCCGCGCGACTCGCTCGCGTCTGCGAGAGCGCCCGCAACCGCGGCGTGACCGTCCTGATCGAGAACGGCGGATCGTTCGCCGGCGCGGCGGACCTGCTCCAGATCATCGACGCGGTGCGCAGCCCGTTGCTCGCCGCCTGCTACGACATCCAGGCCGCCCACCACGCGGGAGAAGATGTCGTCGCCGGCGCCGCCTCGCTCGGACCGCTTCTGCGCATGGCGCGCCTGCGGGATCAGCGCGGCGGCCGCCCGTGCCCGATCGGAGACGGCGAGCTGCCTTGCCGCGCGTTCGTCGAAGCGCTGCGCCGCACCGCCGCTTCGTTCGGAACTCGCCCGTGGATCGCGGTCACGTGGGACCGCGCCTGGGTCGCGGGACTCGATGAAGCCGATTCGGTGCTGCCCGCGGCGCTCGAGCGCATCCGCGGCTGGAGCGCGCGAGAGAGCGGGTCCGGGCGAGCCGGCGTTCGTGGAGCGCGCCCGCTCGCATCGGCCGCCCGATGAACGCGCCGGTTCAAGCAGGCACGGATCCGCGAAGCGCGCTGGCGTCGTGGCTCTCGGGGCGGCGCTGGTGGCTCGCCGTCTGGGCGGTTGTCGCCGTCAGCCTGCTCGTCGGCGTGTCGCAGGGCCTGCTGCCCCGCCCGCTCGAGACGCACGAAGTGTTTGTCGCCCAGACGTCGCGGGAGATGCTGGCCCGCCAGGACTGGATCGAGCCGACGTTTAACTTCCAGCCGCGCCTGAAGAAACCGCCGCTGATGTACTGGGCGGTGATGGTCGGCGCGATCGCGACGGGCAACGAGGTCGCGATGCCGCCGTGGCTGGCGCGATTGCCATCAGCACTCGCCGGCGCCGCGCTCGTCGGGCTCACGATCGCAATCGGCGTCGCGGTTCACGGCCGCGCGGCCGGGCTCCTCGCGGGTCTTCTGACAGTCGGGATGCTGGGCTTTGCGCGGTACACCAACAACGCGCGCCCCGAGATGCTCTACGCCGCGTGCTGCGCGCTCATGCTGCTGGGGCTGGTCCGCGCGTGGCGGAGCGCCGACCGATCGCGCGCCCAAACCGGCTGGGCGCTGCTCGCCTGGGCCGGCTTCGGCCTGGCGATTCTGGCCAAGGGCCCGCACATGCCGGCGCTGATGATGGGCGGCTTCGCTCTGTTCATGTTTCTCGAGGGCGAGCGCGCCCGAGCCCTGAATGTCCTGCGGCCCATGATGGGCCTGGGCGTGATGCTGCTCACCGCCGGGCCGTGGGTCGCATTGATCGCCTTGCGCAGCGCGGGCGAAGCGGGCCTCTGGGTCGATGAGATGCTCGACACCGGCGGCGGCGAGCGGCACTCGATCCTCAAATGGCTTCAGCCCTATTACCTCTGGGCGGTGCCCGAGCTCGTGCTCCCCTGGGCGATCCTACTGCCGCTGGCGCTCATGGTTCTCGTTCGACGCCACCGCGAGAGCCTGCGCCCCGCGCGTTCGCTCTTCTGGGTCGCCGCGATCACGGTGCTCGTGATGCAACTGATGCCCCAGCGCCGCGGCTACTACCTGCTGCCCATCAATCCGGCCCTGTCCGTGCTCATGTCAGTGGGGTTCCTCGCCTTCGCGCACGGGGCCGCGCGAGTCCGCCGCATCGGCTGGATTTCGTTTGCCATCGTCCTCGGCGCGCTGGCGTTCGTCATCGCCATCGGCGTGCTGAGCAGAGAATCGAAGCCTGTGCTCGTGGCATGCGCCGCGGGTGCGGCAATCCTTCTCTTGATGATGGCGCTGATCTGGCGCGAATCGCGCCGGTCGGAGCGATCGCTGCTTGCGCTGCTCGCAGTTCCAGGTGCGGCCGTCGTCGTCGCATCCAGCGCCGTCGGCAGCAGCCCCGCGCTGCACCCTGATTCGCCTGTCGCATTCGACCGTTTCGCCGATGAGATCGCCGCGCTGGCCGGCCCCGAGGACACGATCGCCGTGCACACCGGCGAGACGGGGCGGCTCGTGTACCGCCTCAATCGCAAGATCGAGAGCCTCGATTCGGTCGAGGACATCGCCGCCGCGGCCGTCAAGGGCCCGGTTTGGCTGGTCACACCGGAGTCGCGGTTCGAGGGGATCCGCGCGCAAGTCGATGCAGTAATTCGTGCGAGCCTCGATGTCAGCGCGAGCGATGAGAACCCGCTCGTGCTGGTGCGCTGCACGCCCCTCGCCGGCGGCGCGGAGGGTTCCCCCCAACCCTCTACGATTCCGCCGTGACCGCGACCGCCGCAGAAACCACGCGGAAAATGGGCGAGCAGTGCCGCTCCCTGGGCTTTGCACTCTGGGGCGTGTGCGATGCCGCGCCGCCCGGGCGCGCCGGCGACCTGATCAAGTGGCTCGAAGCGGGCAAGCACGGCTCGATGTCCTGGCTCGCGCGGAATGTCGAGGAGCGCACGGATCCCGCGCGTCTTCTTCCCGGCGCGCGCTCCGTGATCCTGGTGGCGGACCTGTACGCGCGCCGCGGCGAAAGCGATCCGCCGGCCGCCCAAGGCGCACCGCCGCGCGGACGCATCGCGCGCTACGCCCGCGGCCGCGATTACCACAAGGTCATGAAGCGCCGCCTGCTGCGGCTGTGCGATTCCTTGCGGGCAGACCATCCCGAAGCGAAGTTCCGCGCGTTTGTGGACACGGCGCCGGTCCTCGAGCGAGATCTGGCCGCGCGGGCTGGCCTCGGCTGGATCGGAAAGCACACGCTCCTGATCAACGCGCGCCTCGGCAGTTACTTCCTGCTCGGCGGCGTGCTGACAACGCTCGATCTCTCGCCGCCGCCCGCGCAGCGCCCCGTCGCCGACCACTGCGGCACGTGCACGCGCTGCATCGACGCCTGCCCGACCGACGCGATCACTCCTTATTCAGTCGATGCCCGCCGTTGCATCTCCTATCTCACGATCGAGCACCGCGAGCCGATCGAGCCCGCGTTCTTCCCCGCCATCGGCGACTGGATCTTCGGCTGCGACATCTGCCAGGAGGTGTGTCCGCACAACGCAGGAAGGCAACAGGCACCGGGCAACCGGCAACAGGAAGAGTCAGAACTCGCGCCGACCGCCGAATACGCCCCGCGCCACGATTCCTTCGATCTGCTCGAAGTCCTCGGCTGGACCGAAGCCGACCGCCGCCGCGCCTTTGAATCCTCCGCCCTCAAGCGTGCTCGACTCGACATGATGAAGCGCAACGCGCTGATCGCCGCGGCCAACGGACTGGCCGAGCGCGAGAACCCCTCGCTCCGAGCGCGAATCGATCAGATCGCGCAGGACCCCGCCGAGCCCGAACTTGTGCGTTCAACGGCGCAGCAGGTCATTGATCGCGTGAATCTCCCGCGCGGTTGATGCGGCTCTCTCTGAGCCGCGAAGGGGGTTTCGACCCAGAAATCAGGTATTACGTCATGACCCGCGCGACCGGTTGGCGTATACCTCGTTCATATATGGGTGGCCGTTCGTCTTGCGCCGGGGGGGCGTCGAAGCGATGGCGACCGGGGGGAGGCCCGATGATGCAACCGACGATCGTGGTCGTCGCGCTCGCTGTGCTGGCGATCGGTTCAACCGCCCAGGCGGGCGGGCCCTGCCCGTTCACCTTCCCGGTGCCGCAGTTCTACGTCGGCGCGCCCCCGCGCTCGGTGGCGGCGGGGGACTTGAATGGCGACGGGATCGCGGACATGGTCGCGTCCAAGGACGGGACGGCTGGCGAGATTGCAGTCGTGTTGAGCAACGGGGACGGCACCTTCGCACCGGCCGTCGCGCTGCCCGTGGGCGCCGGGCCCTGCACGGTTGCGATCGCGAAGCTCAATGCGGACCTGTTCCCCGACATCATCGTCGGCGTTCGCGACGACGGCAGCGTTGTGCCCTTTCTCAACGACGGCGCAGGCGGGTTCACTCCCGGCACTCCGCTTGTCCTGGGCACCGACGTCTTTCACATCTGCGCCGGCGATGTGGACGGCGATGACCTGGACGATGTGATCGTGACCCAGCTGGGCGACAAGCGCGTCACCGTGTGCCACAGCGACGGCCTCGGCGGGCTGGTCGAGGGCATCGGCGCGACGTTCACGTACGGACCCTACGGAGCGGCGCTCGGCGACGTCGACAACGACGGCAGGCTCGACCTCGCCATCGTGGAGCCCAACGCGCCGAACCCGCTCGAGGGCGTCGGTGTCCTCTACTTCTACTTCAACAACGGCACGGACATGGGCGACTGGCAGGGGTTCGGCCCCTTGCCGCTGACGACGCCGACCAGTCCGTTCCCGGAGCGTGTGCTGCTCGTGAACGTCGACGGGATCCCGGGCGCCGAAGCCGTCGTCTCCTGCAATCAGTTCAGCGCGGAGACCGGGCGCCTCGATGTCATGAGCGATGCCCCGGGCGGCCTGTTCATGAACATCGACACGTACGTCACCGGTGAGTCGGCGCCCGACTCCGCCGTCGGCGACCTCAACGACGATGGCTTCCCGGACATCGTCACGGTGTCGAGCGTCAGCGACGACATCATCTCCGTGCTCCTGAACGAGGGCGATGGGACTTTCGCCGCGCCCGTCCCGTACGATGCCCCGGGGAATCACCTCTTCCTCTCCATCGCGCTCGGCGATATCGATGGCGACGGCGATCCCGACCCTGTGGTCGGTGGGATCAGCGGCGGCGCCATCACCGCGTTCGTCAATCGTGGCGATGGAACTTTCTCCCTGCCTCTCGGGTTCCCGGTGGGCAACTTCCCCACGGCGGTCAGCGTGGTGGACCTGAACAAGGACGGGAGCCTCGACACCGTGGCCGGCAACAACAGCGCCACGCTGTCGATCGCGCTCGGTGCGGGAGACGGCTCGTTCGGCCCCACCACGGATCATGCCGTCGGTTCGCCACAGGGCCGCGTCGTCGTCGGCGACTTCGACGGCGACACGTGGCTCGATATCGTGGCATTCGACGGCGTGACCCCGTCCATCCTGCTCAACGATCAGGCGGACGGGTTCGTCCCCGGCCCCGGTCAATCGCCCGTCCCGCTCGCCGAGATCATCCAAGGCGTCGACGCGGGCTTCCTCGATGGCGACGCGAACCTTGACCTGGCGGTCGTTTTCTACGTGGACTCGTTCCCCTTCAACAGGCTGCGCATCCTGCTTGGCGACGGCGCTGGCGGCTTTACGCTCGGCGAGACTCGCAATCTGGGTACGAACGCCGGAATGATCCGCGCGGTCAACGTGGACGCCGACGCCGACACCGACCTCATCGTCCTCCGCCCTTACATCAGCGACGGCATCACCGTCCTTTACAACGATGGCAGCGCGGGCTTCGCCGCCGCAACCAACTTCCCGGCGGCGGACCCCGTCATGAACAGCCTCGGTTCGATCTCGATGACCTGCACGGACCTGAATGATGATGGGTACGTGGACGTCGCCACCGTGAACAGCTTCGAGGCAAGCATCTCGGTGCTCCTCAACGACGGCGCCGGTTCCTTCGTGACGCTCCCTCGATGTTTCCCCGGCGTGCGAGCCTTCTGCATCGATGCGGCCGATGTGACCGGCGACGATATTGTCGATCTTGTCGTGGGCGTGAATCAGGGTTCGACGATCTTCTATCCATCGTTCTACGCGGCCGGCGTCTTCGACGGCATCGGCGACGGCACCTACCTTGATCCCAGGTTCTACGCCCTGTCGGTCGGCGGGCCGTGGTCGATCGCCACCGGCGATGTGAACGATGATGGGCGATGCGACATCGTGCCGGCGATGGCGAGCCTCGGCCGAGTCGATGTGCTCTTGAATGGCGAGTGCCTGATTCCGGCTGAGCCCTGCCCCGGCGAAGCCGACGGCAGCGGCGTGGTGAACTTCGCCGACATCCTCTCCGTCCTCGCCAACTTCAACGCCGTATGTCCATGAATGCAACCGCAGAGTCGCAGATCCTCCGCGGCGGAGCGCTGAGTACACAGAGGGATTCAACCTGATGGAACTTGGATTCGAGAAGCCAAGGGGGGCTCTGAAGATTCCAGGAATGTCTTCCTCTGCGTCCTCTGCGACTCTGCGGTTGCCTTCCCCTAAGCGCTCGCCCGCTCGAACATCGTTTGCACCCGGCCCCAGTTGACCACGCTCATGAACTGCCTGAGGTACTCCTTCCGGTTGTTGCGGTAGCGGATGTAGTACGCGTGCTCCCACACGTCGACACCCAGCAGCGGCACCACGCCGGTCACCAGCATGTTCTGCTGCTTCTCCATCTGCTGCACCATGAGCCGGTTCGAGAAGCGGTCGTAGACCAGCCACGCCCAACCCGACCCCTCGACCTGGAGCGCCGCTTCGAGGAAGTGCGTCTGGAACATGTCGTAGTTGCCGAAGTCGCCATCGATCTTTTCGCGCAGTCGCCCGCTCGGCTGCCCGCCGCCGCCTTTGCCCGGCGGGGCCATGCACAGCCAGAACAGGCAGTGGTTGATGTGGCCGCCGCCGTGAAAGGCCAGTTCGCGCGACCAATGCTTGATGAGCGTCGCATCGCCGCGGCTCTGACGGATGCTCTCGAGTTCCGTCAGCGCCCGGTTCAGGCTGACCACGTACGACGCGTGGTGGCGCGTGTGGTGGATCTGCATCGTGTCCGAGTCGATGTGCGGTTGCAGCGCGTTGTACGCGTACGGGAGAGCCGGCAATTCGTACTGACCCTTCACCGCGTTCCAGCCCATCATCTCGGGAGTGATCGGCGCATCCGGCGGGGCCAACGCGGCCGGCCCGGTCGGGGCTTGCGCGGGTTGCTCCGGCGCGCCCGGCGCTTGTCCCCGAGCAGTTCCCGCCAGCGCCCCCAGCCCGACCGCTCCCAACAGCCCCAGCGCTTCGCGCCGATCGATCCCGAAAGGCGTTGCTTCGCTCATGGATCGCTCCTTATCAGGTGTGGACTTGCAAGTGATCCCGATTGTATTTGCCGGCCGGGCCGCGGTTCGGCCCGCTGCCCGGTTCTCCAGTGCATCCATAGAATGATTCGGGCTGGACGCGCCCACACGCGTCTATCAAGGGGTTTGTCCATGCCGAGCGACTCGTCCTCCGGCCGCTTCATGAAGGGGAATCTCATCGCGCTGTTCGCGCTGGCCACGGCGGTCGCCGTTTGGCTCTACGCGCGGCGCGACCATCCCGGCGACAGACTGTCGTCGATGTCCGACCCCATCGATCATTCGATGGCGCAGTCCGGCACGCCGCTGCCCCGGGAAGAGTTCACGCTGATCGGTGCGGCTGACCGCGCGAGCGGCGCGCCGCGCGGTTTCGTCTTCGACCGCCGCTGGACGTACGCCGCAGGGGCGGACAGCGAAGCGGAGTGGAACGCCCTCAAAGCGCTCGAAGGCAAGGCCGCTCCTAATTTCAAAGTCGCCGAGTGGAGCCTCGGCTCCACTCGGATCAAGGAGCCGGGATCGCTCCTTGGCAAGATCGTTCTCATCGACTTCTGGGCCACTTGGTGCGGCCCGTGCAAGGCGGCGATCCCGCAGACCAACGCCATCGCGGAAGAATTCGCCGACAAGGGCGTCGTTGTCGTGGGCGTCTGCTGCACCAGGGGCTCCGACAAGATGACCCAGACCGCGCAGCGCCACAAGATGAAGTACCCCAGCGCGCGCGATATCGACAACACGACCTCCAACGCGTACGGCGTGCAGTGGTGGCCCTTCTACGTGCTCGTCGATCGCGAGGGCAAGATCCGCGCGGCCGGACTCGCGCCGAACTCGCTCTCCACGGCCGTGCAGAGCCTGCTCGATTCGGAAGCCAAGCCGGGTTGAGAGTCAGTACGTGCCGGGGGGTCGTGATCACCGCGGCTGCGGCACGTCCCTCCGATGGCGCATCAGCCACTCGACGACGTCGCTCAAAACGTGCCCCACAATGAACGTGTGCCCGTAGTCGGGCACCGAGCGATACTCGACATCGAGCCCGGCGTCCTGCGAGCGGCGCGCCGCGGCCTGCACCATCGAAGCGGGCACGATCGGGTCATTCTCCGCTGCGATGACCAGCGTCGGTGGTGATTCCGGCCCCGGCGTGATGCTCCTGAAGCCCGCGATGCCGCACGCCGCCGTGATGTGCCGACCGGTGCTCGCGACCAGTCCGGCCGTCGCGATGCCTCCCAGCGAGTGCCCGAGCACGTACACGCGCTGGCGATCCACCGGGTAATCGCGCGACAGGTCATCAATCAGGCGTTCGACGTTGGTCGGATCGGTCCCAAACAGCAGAGTCGAAGGGCAAGCCAGCAGGAAGCCATGCTGTTCCGCGAGCAGGCCCAGCTCGCCGTTGCCGTACGCGAATACGAAAATGCCCTCGTTCGCGCCGGCCCCGTGCAGCGCGATGACGAGCGGCAGCGGTCCCTCGCGGTCCGGCGCCAGCACCCACATCGGCACGGGCGATCCCCTGCCGCGCAGCGTTCTCCAGTACGCTCCGCGACGTCCCGCGTATGGGTTCTCGCCGCGCTCGAGCGTCGCCACTTCGCTGAGCACGTCGTCACGCAGCCGCAGCGGCTCCATCATCAGCAACGCGATCGAGTTGTCCCCGGGCTGATCGACGAGCAGCGCGTTCCGCGCGCGGCAGATCTCGATCTCTCGTTCGATGCCCGCGTGCTCGGCCAGCGCGGCAACGAGCCTCGCCTCGTTCGCCAAGCGCCACTCATCCATCGGCTTTTCGACCACGAAGAACCGGCCCGTCTCGGTGCGCACACCGCCCGGCCATTGCACGGTCACGAAGTACGCACCGGGGATCAGGTCTCGCTCCGGCGCCTCCAGGGTTCGCGACTCAAACTGGCCGGGCTCCATGCCGGCGGGAAGAGTGACGTTGATCGATCGTCCGAGCCCGGGCCCGTCGAGAACCACAACGATCGGCGTTTCGGCCGCGATGGACTCCGGCGGAGGCTCGAACGCCAGACCGATCTCGATCTCGGGCGGATGCTTCGACCCGATGGTCCAGATCGGCGGCTCGATCCGAACACGCAAGGCTCCCGCGAGTGACTCGGCCGCCGTCGGCTCGCGGTTCTTCTCGAGTCGGAGCGCCAGTTCGTGCAGGCCGCGCAGAGCATCCGGCATTCGCTGCATGAGCACCCGCGAGGTCAGCAGGTCAAACCGCCGCGCCGCGTCGAACAGCGCCTGTCCCGTGGGCTGGCGCAGATCAAACGCGCGGTCCACTCGCAGGTACACACGCGCCAGGTCCGTGCGCGAGACTCGAGCCGATCGTCCGGCCGGGGCCCGCGGCGCCAAGGCTTCGCCGTTCGGCTCTGCTCCGAGCGCGCCGCCCGGCTGCGCGCAGCAGAGTGACGATGCGAAAAGAAGGCACAACGCGGGCCGCCGCCGTTGAAACCTGGTTCCTGTGATTCGCACCGAGTTCTCCGCAGGCATCTCACGCCGAGGATAGGGTGTCCGTGAACGGCCGGCTGAGTTCTACCGGTGATTCGGGATCCTCGATTCAATCCTGCGCCTCGAGTACGGGCCGCTCCATCGCCCCGATCAGTTCCGGCCTGTTCGTGTAAACGACGATGAACGGGTTGCCCGTCTCGGGCCAGCGCGCGATCTCGATCGGCGAAATCCCTCGCCCGCGCGCGGCTTGCAGAAACTCCTCGTGCCTTCGCACCGCGACCACCACGGGGCCCTCCCGCGCCAGTGAGGCGCACCCTTCTTCGGGGCTCAGGCGCCGATCCATCGTCCCCATGTAGAACTGGAACGTGTTGGTCTCGCCCACCGTGCGCACGGGCAGTGGAATCCCGGGCATGGCCCGCAGCCGCTGCGCCAGGTCTCGAACGCCCATGGTGTGCACGACATCGCGCTCGTTCATTCGAGCCGAGTGGTAGTACCACGCGAAACCGCTCAGCGCGGTCGCGGCAACAACCGCGCACCCGATCAACGCGGAACCTGCCGGCCTGCCGCCGCGCCACCGCGCCATCTCACATCCGGCGAGAATGGCCGCCGCCGGGATGATCGGCAGCAGCAGATCGGGCCTCTGGTGCGGCCCGATTGCGAAGATGAGAAGACCCCCGAGGAACCAGCAGGCGGCGAAGCGCGCAGCCCGGCGGCTCGCCTTGTCTTCCGGCGGCCGGCGCCATGTTCGCCAGAGTCCGATCAGGGCCGGCACGCTCCACGGCGCGAAGTACGCGAGGAAGTAGAGCGGCTGCATGTAGAGCCGCGCGCCGGGCATTCCCCGCTTGCCGGGGCCCGCGTGCCCGATCAGTTCATCAACGATCATCTTGTCGATCAGCGGTTGCCCGAATCGTGCGTACGCCGCTCCGAACCAGCCCAGCGTGATAGCCGCGAACAGCAGCGCGCCCGCCCAAACGCGCCCGCTCCAAAGTGAAGTCGGGCCTCGGTCACGCTCCCATGCGGCCGCCAGCAGGCCGATCGACGCGAGCACGAGCCCGAGCGGGCCCTTCGCCAGCGTCGCCGCGGACGCGGCCAGCCAGAACCACGTCCACCCGCGCCCGGTGCACCACGCGCGCATCGCCGCTACCGCGCCGAGAGCGACGCAGGCGCTGAACACGGCGTCGCTGCGCGCCAGACCGATGTGCCGCGCGCCGAACCAGGAGAGCAGCAGGCACATCCCCGCGAATAAGCCTGCAACTTGCCCACCGATACGGCTCGCCACCCCGCGCGCCACCAGCGCCATCACCAGCACCGAGATCGCGCCGGGCAGGTACAGCGTGAACATGCTCACGCGGCCCTGCGGCAGCGAGCAAAGCGCGGCGAGCCACGTAGAGAGCGGCGGCTTGGATGCGATCACATCGCCCGGGTCGCGTTGGCACAGCCAGTTGCCGTTGACCACCACATCCAGCGCGTACATCGCGGGCCGCGTCTGGTCGTGGTCCATCAGGTCCGGCGGACCGGTGACGCGGATTGCGGTGAGCGCCGCCCAAACCGCGATCAAAAGCGCCAGGCCGGCGCTGCCGCGCATCGGCCCGGAGGGCTTCACACCATCCGACGAGTCCCGCCTCATCGCCCCTGGCACGCACGCACAATAACGTCCTCTCACCGGGGCCCCGTGCCGGACGTTGCGGCCTGACCGGCCCCGAGGGGAGTCCCCTGAACATCCCGGGGCGTCTTGCTCGCACCCGCATCAGCGCCCGCCGGTATAGAGTTCGTCACGCCGCCGGGGCGATCCCGACGCAGGCGAGGGTGGTCGATGATCTCGATGGTGAGAGCCCTTGCTCCATTCCTCTGCTGGGTCATCGCGCTACAGCCGCTGACGGCTTCCGTCTGCTGCGCCATGGCTGAGCGGATGGTGCTCTGCTGTACGCCGGCTGGCGCCGGCTGCGATGCCTCGAGCGACCGTTGCTGCGACGCCGATCCGGTCTGCTGCTTCCCCGGTTGCTCCGGAGAAGATGGCGCCACCCCGTCTAAACCCGATTGCCCGGTAGGGTCCGATTGCTGCTGGTGCACCTGTGACGGGCGTTGCGCCCCTCCGTTGATTCCTCAGGCTCGCCCCTCGACCGCGCCCCGCTTCACCTTCGATCTTCCAGAGCCGGCGCTCCCCCCGGTCATCGAGCTATCCAACGCAACGGCGCCGTGGATCCGGGTGCAGGCGCTTGCGAGATACGGCGGCGAAGGCCGCGCGTGGCTCTCGCGCCATTGCATCTGGATTATCTGAGAAGCAAGGGGGCTCCACGGGTTCCGGCGCGATCCGATCCTGCTTCGATCGTCGCGCCCGTGCCACAAACTCCGAGCATTCGTCCCCGTTTCCGCCGCTCGACCGGGCGCCCGGTCGCTCGCGTCGACGCGACGCGGCAGATGCCCAACAACCCAAGTCACGAAAGGAAAAGCCATGAAGAAGGCGTTGACTTCCCTGATCCTCGTCCTGGGTCTGGCCTCGCTCGGCCTTGCCGGCGGTTCCGCCGTCGCAAGCGCTCACGATGCCTGCCGCAGCGCCGAGTGCTCGTCTTGCCCGAGCTGTCCGGCCGGGTGCGACGTGTGCTGCGACGACTGCCCCTGCTGCCCGGGTCCCTGCTGCGCTGACTGAGCGCGGCTGAGTGAGCGTGCAGGAGCGCCGAGCAGAATGAACCGTCGGCGAAGGCCGAGCGAGGACAAGCCGGGCAAGGAGACCGAAGCAGGCGGCCTGAAGAGGCCGTCGATGGAGGTCGACGCAGCCCGGCGCAGCC
>Ga0187894_10004444_pt1 | contig 15042 bp, 14 predicted proteins | sample GBC1701081metaG_FD_136650 | JGI IMG/M metagenome (GOLD analysis project Ga0187894, IMG submission 136650) | White microbial mat communities from a lava cave in the Kipuka Kanohina Cave System on the Island of Hawaii, USA - GBC170108-1 metaG ...
CAAAATCTCTGTTTAATTTCCCCATAGCTGCACTATGGGCTACGAATATATCGCTGTCTTCGACAGCTAAAACCGATTCCTGATTATAGTTTTTGAATTATTATCACTTGACCTAATCAGTTATATTTCTGTTTATTCCTGAATTAACCAAGTGCTTTGATTAGTACGAATCTCGCCTGTTCTGACAACAGTTCCGTAAATTCCTGCGTTGTTCTGATTTAATCGAACGACGGTCTTCATCACGTCAGGATTTTGTACTGCGGTATCAGGGTCGAGGTTAATCATAGAGCATCGTTTGTCCTTCATTGTTATGTTGATTGCCGCACTGTCATCGTCTGCACCAAACACCATAGTTCCGCCAACCCATGTATCTTCGGCAAATGAGTCTTCGTTATTTGTTTCAATCAAGATGTTAGGGCGAAATCGTCGAACGTCAAGAGCGAAACCTAATTCGTTTTCGACCCGTTTTATTGTGGCAGGAGAGATAACAGAAATACTTGCTTCATCAAATATTCCGTGATTAAGTTGCATTAGTTCCACATCACTTCCAAATCGTTCAGAGATATCTTCTCGCAAAGATTCGGAGCGAAGTTCTAGGCTCAATCCCTTAGGCGTGCGGACGTGTGTGGGCAGAGGCTCTGCGGCTCTTTCATCCATACCAAAAGGTTGATAGAGAAGCAAATCAGAAAAACGCCCTGCCGTCAGCCACGGAAACCCGCTACTGTCAGCAAGGCGTCGAAAAGCAAATCTTCTATCACCCTCAAGCCCGTGCCACCCTAGTCTTGCAACATCTGCCAACGTGCCAGCCATTGATTTGACGGGATAGCGAAAGATAGAACTTACTCGTCCAATCTCAATCTTCATTTATTTTCTAATTCTCTATTGTTCTTTGTAATGCTATATCAGACCACCATCAACAAAATATGTTGAGCCTGTCACATAATCGGCTTCGTCCTAAGCAAGAAATACAGCTAAGTTTGCAACATCGTTTGGTTGTCCCGAAAGTGCCAAAGGAATCTGAGCCAATAACGTGCCGGGTTTTTGCGGGTCGTTTAATAGCTTTGTGTTAATTGGCGTTTCAATTGCGCCTGGTGCGATATTGTTAATGTTGATGCCGTGTGCGCCAAGTTCTGCGCTCAGATTTCGCGTCAACATTTTCAAACCGCCTTTGCTGGCACAATAAGCCGCAAAGTTTGGAAAAGGCAAATCCTCATGCACAGAACTTATATTCACGATGTTGCCTCTGTGTTTTGTTTTCATCAGATGTTGAACCACAGCCTGAGTCGCAAAGAAAACACCTTTCAGATTTACGTTCAAAACTTCGTCGTAATAATAACCTTGAACTCCAAACTTTGATTAAGGTCTTACTCCTTCAACATTCAAACGAATCCGATAAATGCTGCTGCGGGCGCACAAATAAAGGGTTTTGCCGTCTGCGTCGCCCCAAGCCATGTTGTGCGGATGTTCTGCGCCGATGATTGTTCCCAGATGTTTTCCGTCCGCAGAAAAAATCCAAAGACCGCCGGGACCGGAAACATAAACATTTCCTTGAACATCAACCTTGATGCCGTCAATGGCGTCTTCGCCTTCGGCTTTTGTCATATCGTAAAAAACTTTTGCGTTCGTCAATGTTCCGTTTTTCTGAACTTCGTAACGCATAACAATTTTCTTTTTATCGTCCCAATTTCCGACGTAGAGATATTTTTCATCGGGCGAAAAGGCTATGCCGTTTGGTCCTGTTAAGTCTTTGACTACAAGTTTGACCTGACCATTGATAAGAGAATAAACGCCCGTGTAGGGAAGCTCTTTACGCGGGTCGTCGCCAAATTTCGGAAGCCCGAAAAACGGGTCTGTAAAATAGAGTGTTCCGTCCGAGCGATAAACCAAATCATTCGGACTGTTCAATCTTTTGCCTTCAAATTTGTCTGCCAAAACTGTTATTTGCCCGTTTTTTTCCTGACGCACAACACGCCGATTTCCATGCTGGTTTATTGTCAACCGACCTTCTTTATCGAGCGTCAAACCGTTTGAACCGGGCTGACGATATTCGCGAATGTCAAAACCCGTGTAACCGCTTTTGGTCATGTAAACAGAGACTTGACCGTCTTGCGAAAGACGATAAATCTTGTTGTCATTCGGGTCGCTGAACAGAAGATAATTGCCTTCACGTATCCAGACAGGACCTTCTGTAAAAGTGAAACCGCTTGCAACTTTTTCAATCTTTGCGTTTACCGAAACGATATTATTCAAACCTGAATCAACGCGCTTTATCTCACCACCTGCATGATTCATTTCCGCTTTTGCTGTCGGTTTGTAAAAATCCAACGTAGCAGAACGAATCCATATAAAGTTTCCGGGCGGATTTGAAAGAGGTCCGTTTGCACCAAAAACAGCGAGTTGAATTTCCTGACCGGGTTTTACGTCACGCGCAACTACTACACGGTTAGGGGAATTGAATCCCTTAATTAAATGACCTCCTGTTTGTCCAAGCGTAAGCGGCAATTTCCCGTCAACCCAGATTTCCGCGTAATCATCAACAACGATTTCAAAGACTGCGGTTGAACCTGTGGGGTCAAAGTTTGCAATCTTTTCGGGGATGGTGACTTTGATTCGATACCAGTTAAAGGAAAGTTTTCCGTTGCCGCGTCTTGTATCAAGAGAACCCGCATCAATAACTTGCCATTTTGAATCGTCAAAATCTGCAATACCCGCTTTGGGCGTTATGTCCAAGGTCTTGTTTGGAGTACCGGACGGTTTCAAATCCGCACCGACACTTTTGTGGTCAACTTCTACAACCTTTGCATCGCTGTAACGCCATTGACCTTTTACCAATCTAACACCTTCTTCGTTTGCCAGATTTATGATTGCGTCGGGGCGTGCGCCGATAGGTGCGTCTTGCGTCACCTGCGCGTTGATATTTGTTAAGCCAAAAATAAATAAGAATAAAAATGCCGTTATAAAAGAGATTCGCTTTTCCATAGATAAGATTCCTTTGAAAAGTTTTGAGTGGGGGCTTTAGCCTTTACAAAACAAGGCAGGCTAAAGCCCGTACTTAAAACTACTTTCATCTTGCCTTCACAACGTAATAAAGAAATGTTCCATCCACTTCTTTGAACCAATGCGGCACGCCATTCGGAACGACAATCACATCGCCTTTTACAAGCTTGCGCGTTTCGCCGCCTTCGATTTTTGTTCCTCTGATTTCATTGGCGGCAATCTCTTTTGTTTCGATTGCTGTCCCGCCTGTCACAAACGTAGCCGTTCCCGCAAGTACATAAATTATGTCTGTGTCCAGAGTATGAATTTCAGCAATGCCGGGTTTGTCGCGGCGGCTTGCATGAACCATGTAGTCGCGCCCGTTGCCGTCAAGCAAAACCGCGCCTTTTGCAAAAGCCGCTTCAACAGCATTACTGTCAAAGAAATTAACGGGTGTATTGTTTGTTATAGAAGTTTTCAAACTGATGTCGAAAACATTTGCGCCTGCGTTTGCAATCTCTTCGTCCTGTTGTGCACTTGCCGCACCGCTAACGCCTACGCCGCCTATCAACTGACCGTCCAGCATAATTGGCACACCGCCTTGTAACGGCGTGAAATCAGGCAACGCAACCATAGCCGTACGCCCGTTTTTGATAACGTCTTCAAAAAATTTCGTCGGGCGTTTGAACATCACAGCCGTCTTGGCTTTACCTATTGAAATGTTTGCGCCGGCAGTAAAAGTGCCGTCAATCCTTTCAAGCGCAATCAGATTTCCGCCATCATCAACAACGGCAATAACACCGCCGGGCGCATTGTTTTTCTTTGCGTAATCCATCGCGGCTGAGATTACGCGCTTTGCTCCTTCAAGATTCAAAGCCTTTTTGTTTGTTGTCTGCGCGTTGGCGAATAAGGTGAATGTTGTAAATATGAATGCTAACGTAAAAGCTTTAATAAATAATTTCATGACTTTGCTCCCGGTGTTTTGAGTACCGTCTTTAGTCGGCTTTTAATCCGAACATTAGCCGCCCGAAGACGATACTCAAAGCCTTTTAATTACATACCCATTACGGTTTCAGGTGTGATTGTTACGCGAAAGAGTTGACCGTTCATGTTATAGAACCTGTTCGCTTTCGCTTTCTTCACAACACTGTTTTCATCTGCGCCGGTATTGGCAGATTTTTGACGCGGAGCCTGGTCTGAGCCGACGCCTTCTTCCTGGTTAACTTCTGTTCCCGCATCCCACAAAATCAACTTGTTTGTGATGTCTTGTTGAAGCGGCTTTCCGTCTTTGAACAATTCGACGCCTTTTGGTTCAGGGGCATAGAACAAATCGTTTGATTGACCAAACATAATCGCCATTGAAAATTTCATGCCCGGCATACCTGAAATCGTAAATTCATATGCAGAACCCGGAACAATCGGACCCGGTCCCATTGCGCCGACGGGCGTGTTATAAATGCCCTGCTGTTTCGTAGCGTGGTTTGTACCTGCTAACAATTCGATAATACCCGTCGGGTTGCCGTCTTCTGCCTGCATTTCCAAACCGACAGATGCTTTTCTACCTTCTTTGAAAAGAGTGGAATTATTTTTATGGACAACGAACATCCCGGGCGAAAGAGCAAAGGGCCACTTCGAGCCGTCTTTTGCAGTCTGTCCCATAGAATTGGAAATGTTTTCAATGCGAACCGTGAACTTCACGGGTTTGTCATTTTTCTTGGTTGATGTATTGGCAAAAGCAATTAACTGTGTCCCAAGAACTGAAATGATAGCGAATAAACTCAAAAATAATTTGCGATTAAGCATTAAAGAAATATCCTCCAAAATTGGTGTTGGTTTTTTTGATTGAGCGACAGCATAAACACTATCGCCTGTTAATATTTGCAAAGCATTGTGTGTAAAAACTAAAGAAAAACTGTTTACCAATAGGTTTTACTTTTTACTTTTTACTTTTTACTTAGCAATTGTTTCCCCTTGAAAATTGCATCGAAAGATGCACCTTGCGCGGTGGTTGCTGTGGTTGAGCTTTGCACACAACACACTGTGCAATCCGCGTGTTCGTGTAAAAGTTTCAGCCGCAAATAACATCCCCAAAGGCGGCGCGATAAAATAAATCCAAAGACCTGTCCAAACATTTGCTACTGCGGCAGAACCAAATGTACGCGCCGGATTCATGCTCATCCCCGAAATCGGAGATTCAAAAGTGATATAAATTGCAACCACAGTACCCACAAAAAGACCTGTGTAATTCGTCAATCGTTTACTGTTTGAGACAGTTAAAACCATGCTCATCATCAGAAACGAGATAGCGGCTTCGGCTATGAATGAAACGATTGCCCCGCTATTGTTCGGCACAGTCACGGCGTAATTCACTGACGGATGTGACAGGAGTTTTCCGAACATTGCAGATGACAACAAAACACCTGAAACCCCGCCGATAAACTGAGCCGACACGTACCAGGCAGCGTCGAAACCGTTTATCTTTCCAATTTTGTAAAACATAAGAGTTGATGAAGGGTTTATGTGCGTGCCTGAACGCTGACCGATGGGCGAATAGACAATTCCAATAAAGGTTAAACCCATTGCCGCACCCATAAAAATTCGTGCTGTCAAAGAATTTGAAACAAAAGCGGGCGACGCCGGATGAAAAAGCAGAATCGTGAAGGCACAAGCCGAAACCATAAAAATTCCTAAGCCAAGGGCTTCCAGTAAATACTCTTGCCAATGACGTTTTAGTGCATCGTAAAGATTTGTGCTCTGCCGCGGGTTCATTGGCGTTTCCCGCTCGGTTTCAGGCACACTTCGCCCGTTCGGATTTGAAACTTCTGTTATCATTCGCTTAAAAAAATTGTCCTTTTGGAATCGTGCTTTTTCTTATGAAAGTAGCTTTAATTCATCCTTTAACTAAGTGCTACTTGCTCTTAACTTCTTCCGTTTATTAGTCGTGGTTGCAGGCGAATCCTTACATAAAACATTCACATTATATGTAGCAGAGAATTAAAGCCGCCCAGACCGTCCGAAACTTTAAGTCCGTTGTTCGGGTCTTCAATCCAGCGTTTGTCATCAACTAAAAATTTGTAGCGATAACTGCCTCTGGACAGACAGGGAAGGATACCGCGCCAGATGCCGTTCTCTGTTTTCATAAAGGGATTTATTTTGCTGTCCCACCTATTGAAATCGCCAACAAGAGCAACCTTACAAGCATGGTCATTGTGATAGGTGAATACGAGCTGGTTATTCATTATTCGCGGCGCAACAAAATCTGTGTGCGACAATTCGTGATGTTCGCGTTTGGCTTCTTGAATCGCACGTACTGCATTGACCGCACCATAGCCTTGTCTGATAGCGGGTGCATGACTCAAACGGTCAGCTGTAGCAATTAGGATTTGTTTGACATTGGTAGGTGTTAACTGCGGATTTACCTCTAACATCTGCGCGATTAAAGACGCCACAATCGGCGTAGCAAACGAAGTCCCGTCGCCATGTTGATAGTGTGTGGCAACGATTTTATTTTCGCGCAGCCGAGCTTCGATTTCCGCCCGTATAACATTCGGCTCTTCGGCAAACAAATAAGACGGCAGTTCGATTTCTGCACCGCGTTTGGCTAATAAATGCGGAAGAAGATAATCGGGGGCAAAATTTAAATCAGAAAGAATTTCCGCGAATTTATAAGAAGGTGTGTTCGGTAATATCGGGGTTGCAACCCACACGGCAGGGGCTATGATTTCAGGTTTTACAATTCCGTCGGCAGTAAACCCGTAGTTAGAGTGATACAAATCAAATTCGTGATTATCAAGGCGATTGAAATCGTCATAACCACCAACCGTAATAACAGACGGAGAGTTAGCTGGCGGAATAGGAGGTGCGGAATTGTCAAAACCCGAATTTCCGGCGGCAACAACAACAATAATACCGGCTTGAACAGCGCGTTCAGCCGATAGGTCAACGATGCTTTGTGAACACTTTACATCCTGGTCGCCGCCCAAAGAGATGCTCAAAATTCTTATGCCGTAACGCTCACGGTTTTCAATAACCCAATCAATACCGCGGGCTATGTTTTCCTCCGTGATTCTTCCGTTTGCATCACTCGCTTTTACCAGAACCAATTTGGATTCCGACGCAAGCCCGCGATACAGACCGTCGGATAAATGCCCGTTTCCTGCGGCAACGACAGATGTTTGTGTGCCATGCCAGTGATGACCCTTTACTGTCTGGTTTTCATAGATCACCTGCTCCACACCGGACACGTCATAAAAAGCCAGAATGCGATTCACAGGTTTTGTTAAATCCGCGTGCGGGTAAAAACCTGAATCAAGAATTGCTATTGTCACGCCTCGTCCTTTCAAATGTTCGTCAGCCGACAAACGTAAAGCCGTCGGAATAACAGCGAAACGATTTTGCGTGTGATTATGATTATGTATTGAAAAATCGGTTGTAGTTGTATTCATTATTACTCTCTGGAAACCTATAGAAATTTACAAAGAGTAGTCGTATGAGAGTTGAATTCCTTACGGATTTATTTTTGTTTATTTTCAAGAGAATGTCTGATTCTCTCGCGTGCATCTGATGACATCTTAATTGCCTGAACGGGTGATTCGTTATGATTGGTTTCAGTGCCGCATTCGTGCATTAAATCGCTCATGAATTTTAATTGCTGAAGATAACGGACGCAGAATCTGCAGGTAAGCAAATGAAGACGAACCGTGATGCGGTCACGTAATGAAAGAGGTTCATCCATTGATTTTGACATCATCGGGACAATCTCTTTACAGCCAGGCAATCGCCTTGCGAGCCAAAGCCTAGCCGATAATTTTATTTTGTCGAATTGTCTCTTAAACATTCCTGTTTTTTACTTTGAAAGTCGAAACCAATCTGTTTCGATACATCTGCGAAGTTGCATTCTTGCACGATGCAGCATCACCCAGAGATTGTTTGCCGACACATTTAAAATCTCACATATCTCTTCGCTCTTAAATCCTTCTACTTCACGCAAGACAAAGGCATTGGCGATACGTTCGGGAAGGAACGCAACACATTTTTCAAGCACCACTCTAAACTCGCTCTGCTCTAGCAAAGCTTCAGGGCTGTCATTCCATTCCATCGGACCTGTGTCCGCTTTCCAATGGTCAGCCCACTTATCGCTTCGGGGACGATAAAGGTCTTCGTTTTCAAGTCTTTCTTCGGCTTCCGGGTCAATCTGTTCGGTGCGGCTTGCTTTGCGAAAGTGGTCTATGATTTTGTGTTTGAGAATCCCGCACAACCAGGTTCTTTCCAAACCTCGCCCTTCAAATTTTTCAAACGCCTGTAATCCGGCGAGCAAGGTTTCCTGTACTAAATCTTCTGCGACAGACTCTTGCCTTACGCGAAACATGGCAAAGCGGTACAAATAATCTCCATGTTCGTCTAACCAATTTGCAGGGTTAGGTCGAATGGTCTCTTCCATTTTTTTTCTTACTTCGACGGCGTACATTTTGAAGAACTCGCAGATGTTACTTGTACAGAAAGTTTTTCGTCAACAGATATGCTTTTGGACTCAGATATAAGCTCCGACAACGGGCAGTTCGCGTCTGTGTATCAGAAGAATAATGCCACTGCAAACAAACACAATCATAGCCAGCACGAACAATAAACCACCGTCGTTTTGTACTACGATTCCGAGTTTTGTTAAGTGGCTGAATATCGCTCCGCTGATGATGCCCAAAGATAACAACGCTCCTATGCTTATTGTGCGAGGCAAAAGCAATAGAACTGTGGCTATAAGTTCGACCACGCCTGAGCCTATACGCCCCCAAGGTTCTGCGCCGACAGTCTTAAAGATATAAACTGATTCCGGCGCACCCGTGAATTTGAAATAGAGTGTTTGTAAAAAAATCAACGCGACAACGATGCGTAAAACCCAGCTGACAATTGTTAAAGATTTGCTCAATTCCATGATGAAAATCTCCTTCTTATCAATTTTTAAGCCAATTCATGTTTGCGGACTGTCACAAACAAAAACACGCCGACAGTTTTATACCGCTACAACCTTTATCACAAACGCGGTTCGATTTATTCCAAAAGAAAAGGGCAGGGAATTAACCCCGCCCTTTAATAAGTAGCTGTAAGCTATTAGCTAACACCTGACAGCCAAATAGCTAATGGTGTTTATTTCTTACCTTTAATTGTGAGTTCGTTAAAAATCCAGCCTGCGCCGCCGAATTTTTCCGTAATGAAAAGCACATAACGTATATCAACGGAAATCGTGCGTCCGCGTTCGGGGCTGACAAAGAAGTCGTTTCCTAATCCTTCAAAGTTACCGTCAAAGACGATGCCGACTTGTTCGCCGTTTCCGTTCATTATGGGGCTTCCGCTGTTGCCGCCGATGATGTCGGTTGTTGATAAAAAGTTTGCGGGAATATCTTTTTTCACGGGGTCTGCGTAAGAACCGAAATCCTTGTCACGATAAAGCTGTTTCAGTTTTTCAGGAACTTTGAACGGGTCTTGTCCCGTATCTTTTTCGATAGTTCCAAAAAGATAGGTAAAAGGCGTGTAAACCATCGCTTCACGCGGAACGTAACCTTTTACCTCTCCGAAAGTGAAACGCATTGTTGCATTGGCATCGGGATATTTAATCCCGCGCATCTCGCGCATTCCTTCGTAGAAAAGAGGACGCCAACGCCCGACCGTCTGGTTGAACTTAACTTGTATTGCTGTGGCTTTGTCATTCTCTTCGTCAAGTTCTATTGCGAAATTGATGACAGGTTCATTCAAAGTTTTAAGTTGTGCTGAAGTCATCTCGAAAAGTTTCGTAAACTCTTCTTTACTGCTGAAAAGTTTGCTTTCAGCAACGGCGCGTGCAAAATCTTCTTCGGCTCGAAGTCTTGCATCGGCGGACAGATTACCAAAAAGTTTTTCTATCGCTTGAACCTTTTGACCTGCTGGCAATTCTGCAGCTTTGCGAAGATGATATTTCAGCATCTCACGTTCGTAAGAGACAGTTCGATTGGAAAGTATATTTCCAGCCTGTTGTTTCACAAGCATTACTTGAGCAAGTATCCGGGCATCACGGTCCTTTTCAGGCTTGTCGCGTTCAAGGGCAGCGAAATATGCCAACGGAACAAATTGAATTAAATCCGTGCTGTAGATGCCTCCCACAGAATTATTGTGATCCGCCGTTTTATTAAGTTCTTCGTAAGCAGTTTTCAGACTTGGAAGAACATCTGCGTATTTTGCTTTGCGTGCAGGGTCTGCTTCAAGCCATTTTGTAAAGGCAACTTCTTCTGCTTGTTTGCGACCTATTAAATTTGAGCGGCGCAGTGCAAGAACATCGCCTTCCCAACTCTTTAATGAATTGCTCAGACTGAAAATATCCGCTTGAAGTTTAACACGTCTCGCCGGGTCGTATTTCGCAATGTTTTGAAGCGCGGCAATTTGTGTTGAGTATAAATCAATCTGATTCGGAAGGCTATGGTTTTGATTATAATCAATCGAATAGCTTTCACGATAACGGCGCGTGCCGCCCGGATAGCCCATCACAAAAACGAACTCATTTTCTTTCACGCCTTCAGTGGAAAGAGTCAAAAACTTTTTTGGCTTGTACGGGATATTGTCCGTAGAGTATTCGGCAGGCTTTCCGTTTTTGTCTGTGTAAACGCGCAGGAAAGTAAAATCGCCGCAATGTCGGGGCCATTCAAAATTGTCCGGGTCACCGCCAAAGTATCCGATTGATTTCGGCGGAGCGTAAACAACGCGAACATCCGGGAAGATTTGATATTTGAATTTGTAATAGAACAAGCCCTCAGTCATGCGTTCAACACTGATTTCATAACCTTCTTTTGTTTTTGCAGAATCAGGGTCGCTGTTTTCTATCTCTTGGGCTTTGCCGGCGATTGCGGCATTGCGTTGTTGCGGTGTCATCTCTGCTTTGACCACAGATATTATGTCGCTTGTCACGTCTTTGATTTCAACAGTCATACGAACTTTGTAATCCTGTGCAGGGAGTTCGTTTGCTTGTGAATCGGCTTTATATCCAAGTTCGCCGTAGTTTTTTTCGGGCGTTGAGGCGGCAACGAGAGCGTCAAAGCCTACGTGATGGTTTGTCAAAACCATTCCATTCGGTGATACGAATTCGCCTGTGCCGAACCCGCCTGTGCCGATTTCCACACGGACAATAGCGTCTTTATGGCTGACACCGTTTGGATTATAAAGGTCTGTGGGTTTGAGTTTCATTCCGCGCTTGCTCAACGCTGACCAATCAAGTTTTGCAAGCGAATCGGGCATGAACATCCCTTCGTCAGCACGTACACTTTGCAATGGCAAAAGACTAAACACCATTGCCAATAAAAGTGCCAACGCTGTTATCTGCGAAAATTTTGAACGCATTCTGTTTAATGTTCCTTTTTAGTTATTCAAATTGTCCGGCGATATTAGCAAGCTAAAGTTCTAAGCTCCAAGTTCTAAATTCCAAGTTGTTCGTTCGGTGTTCCAAGTTGTTTTAGTTTAGTGATGAAAAACAAACAATGAGTGACGAGTAACAAGAAAAAAGGCAGTAACCAAAACGGTCACTGTCTTTTCTAAAACTTTAGTTGCAATTCTTACTCTATGCTCTTACGCAGTGCTTTGTCATAGTCCGGTAAGTACAAGGCAGGGTTAACAGGTTCGTTGTTTATGCGAACTTCGTAATGCAGGTGCGGACCGGTTGAACGTCCGGAATTTCCGCTTTCTGCAATCAATTCACCACGCTTAACGGTTTGACCAACCTGAACAATGATTTTTGATAAGTGACCGTAGCGCGTCATAAGACCGTTGCCGTGGTCAATTTCAACCATATATCCGTAACCGCTTTGATAGCTTGCCGTAGTAACAGTTCCTGCGGCGGCTGTCATTATGGGCGTTCCGATGTCAACCTTAATATCTTGTCCCGCGTGAAATTCATAGCCACCGCCTGTCGGGCTACGTCTTCCGCCGAAGTTATCATTTAGCAAACCACCCTTTACGGGCCAAACACTTGGAATTTTAACTTGCTCTTTTAGATTTACTTCAAGAGCTTTTAATTTTAACTCCATTTCGGTTGTGCGTGCGACGAGAGCATCTGCGGCTTCCATTGAACTAATCGGAAATGACGGTCCGCCCGCACCGTTTCCTTTGTTTGAAACCAAAGCCGAACCTGGCGTAGTGTCAGGAATATTCAAACCTGACATTTCCTCAAGAGTTTCGGATTGCTTTTCTATAGCCTCTAAGCGTTTGTTAAGCTCTTGTTGTTGTTGTTGAAGTTTTAGATTCTCTTCTCGTAATTTTGAATTGTCGCGTTCAATACGAAGGTGGTTTGCTTGTTGAAACAAACCATAAAAACCGAGTCCAAGAATCAAACAAAAAAATAGACTGAAAATCGTAATGTATTTAATCCATCTTTTTTGCAATGTGAATCTGCGTATGCTCGAACGAGGTCCGCTGGCATTTGCAACCGTCACTGCAAAAAAACGGTCGTCTCTAACCACTTTTACTGTTCTCCTTTGGCGGTTCGCGCATGACTAACAAGGGGGAGCCACGCAAAACCGTAAAAGGCACAGTCTGCCGGACGAGGGCGACTTGTGCTCTAATTTAATTATTTTAGAAATTATTTCTTAATTGATTTAATAAAGACACCAATTGACATTGTTCTGTATTACCAAGAACAAATGCTATGTCATCTTAATTGGGACTTTGATAACTGACCGTACCATATCAACCTTTGATGTGGCAAACCGAAAAAAAGACCTTGCGTAATCGGTCAGTCATTGGGGTAGGACGGGCTGCCAGCCTGTCGCTGTTCTTTTTTCTTCCGCATTTTTTCGACAGGCTGGCAGCCCGTCCTACTTTTACACCCGTTTACTGTCCGATTACGACCTTGCTTGACGCACAAACTAAAACCGACAGGCAAAGTCGTCTTAAAACTATTTAATAAGAAGTGATGAAACTTAACTATTGTTTCGTTTGCGTCTCTGATAGTCGCGGAAAATCAGATAACCGACGCCTACAAAAAGTAGCACGAAGAAGACCACAATCGCCACTTGTATAATCGTTGTCAAAAAGCCTATGAAAGCAATGACTTGACGTAGAAGCATGATAATAAGCGCGATGATTGTTAAAAGACCACCCAACCAACTTGCGGATTTAAGAAATGCTACCATCTTTGTTTTAACCTCTTGAAAATAATACTAGATGACCTTAGTTTCTCTGGTTGAAAGTTTCTCGTGCCGAAACCTGTGTTGCAAAATCGCCCGTGCTGAATCGTGTTGAATCAAGCGAACCCGATACAATCGAAGGTGGCGGACTATTTGCGTCGAAATTTTTTGATGCGCCGTCGCGTCTTGAGGATTTTACTTTGAAATAATCAAAAAGCATGTAGCCGCCAAGCACAACAAGCAGAACCGGAAGCAATTGTTTCAGCGGCAAACTTATACGAAAGATTGTGTGAAACAGAAAGAGCATTCCCAACACTAAAAGCGTAACACTCCACGCCAGAGGGTTTCCGTAAAGCCTTCTGGCAATTACATCCTCAGCCGCATCGGGCGCAAAACCGCTTCTTATCAACTGTGCTGTTCGGTATGAATCAACTGCCGCAAAGAGCCACGTTCCAAAAATGCCCAAGACAAAAAACGGTATGCCTTCCATCATTATCGCCATTTGAAAGAAACTTGCGAAGATTGCGAAATGAACTATTGCTTTTGATGTTTGACCGTTGTATGCCGCTCCGAGTCCGGGAGTAATCATAGAGAGCAACGCAGCGGCGACAGGCGAACTCGTTCTGCGTACAATCGGAACAGCCGAAGATGAGCGTGATTGGCTTTTCAGCATCTCAACGCCCGTCACAATACACTCCGTGCAATAGGGAAACCCTTTGATGCGATGGTCGCAAGCCGAACATAGGGGACGACTGCAACCACTACATTGAACAACCGCCGCATTTCTTGTGTGATAAGCGCAATACATTAAAGTTCTAAGTTCTAAGTTTCAGGGTCTTATCTCAACAATTTGAAACTTATTTTTTCTGTTCGTTCTGTTTTTGCTGTTTGTCGGCTTGTTTTTCTTTTTCGGATTTTTTCAATTCATCCGAAAGCTTTTCGTCTTCAATAAGCGTTCTTATCGGAACGTCATCAAGCGTAGTCGGCATGGGAGAGATAACTCTTGGCTTAATGTTTCGTTGATATGTTTGTTCTGCTAATTGGACCGTAGAGCGATACATTCCTCCGATTGAACCGTCTGCTGAAACCGTATTCGTCAAAACTAAAACAGCCAAAAGCAACATTGATGCGACAGTAGCAAATTGCGGCGATACAATCGGGTCTAATATTGTGCGAAGCCATTCGGCAATGCGTGCGCTCAAAGGAGCTTTTACTTCTTCTGCGCGGATTGTACCGATAGTCGCCTGTAAAATGTTCGCGTGTAAATTTTCGGGGAGGGGTTGTCCGATGTTTATGTATGTGTAGCAAGAACCAATTGAACGAACGACTTGACCGGGTAAATCCGTGCAATTCTGACAAAGCGCAGCGTGGCGTTCCCAACGGTGAAATAACGGTGCGGGTAAAAATCCGTCAAGGTAATCTGTGAGATGTTCTTCAAATTCTTCGCAAGTCATCTCAAACTGCGGAACTGTCGAGCGCATTATTCGAGCTTCAAGTTCGGCATATGGTGGCATTGGAACATCTGCCATCGAGCATGATTGCAAAGTGTTTTTTACTTCATTAAGAAGATCGTGACAGACAGGGCAACGTAGGGCGTGTGCCGCAAATTCACGATTATCGTCGGCAGATAACGCGCCGTCGAGATAGTCAGTCAGGCAATCTTCAAATTCACCACAAAACATTACATTAAATATCCATCTTCGTTTTAATTTTTCTTTCAGCCCTTAGTGCGGCTGTTGCATTAGACACATCGGGCGAATAATTTTCCAAACAAACTTAGCACCAAAAATTCAGCACTATTTAATTGAAGCGTGCGCGTAATTCATTTTGACTGATTCCCCAGCTTTTAGGGTTTTTTCATAGCTTCTAAAGTTTGGTATTTCATGAAAATTTTCAAGCGCATTGCAAAATCAGCTAAAACACTGAG
>Ga0187894_10004445_pt1 | contig 15041 bp, 11 predicted proteins | sample GBC1701081metaG_FD_136650 | JGI IMG/M metagenome (GOLD analysis project Ga0187894, IMG submission 136650) | White microbial mat communities from a lava cave in the Kipuka Kanohina Cave System on the Island of Hawaii, USA - GBC170108-1 metaG ...
GACAACATCACGATTGGCGTGGAGCTTCATACGCCGATCGCGATGGACCCGGGTCAGCGCTTCGCGATCCGCGAAGGCGGCCGCACCGTCGGCGCCGGCGTCGTCGCCCAGGTCACTGAGTAAGGGTTCCGCAGGTCAGTAGCTCAATTGGTAGAGCAGCGGTCTCCAAAACCGCAGGTTGGGGGTTCGAGTCCCTCCTGACCTGCCACTCCAATCAGGCGATCCGAGCAGACGAGGTCAGGTCGTGGAGAGCAAGAACCCGGTGGATTGGGCGCTTCAGGGTCGTGAGTTCATCACGGAAGTCCAGCAAGAGTGGAAGAAGGTCACGTGGCCCAATCAGAAGGAGACGATCGGCGGCACGATTGGCGTGATCGTCCTCGTGACCTTGGTCGCAGTCGCCCTCTTCGCCATCGACGGAGTCCTGAGCTGGACCATGAGGATGATCTGGCCATGAACGGCAACCAGTCGCTCGCAGCAGATAGGAGAGCGTAGTGGCGGCGGCGTGGTTCGTGATCCACACGTTCTCCGGACAGGAAGCGCGCGCGAAGCAAACGCTTCAGGAGCGCGTGAAGCAGTTCGGCCGCGAGGGCGCGATCGAAGAGATCGTGATCCCGGAAGAGGACGTGGTCGAGGTGGTGAAGGGGCAGCGGCGCACGAGCAAGCGCAAGTTTCTGCCCGGCTACCTGCTCGTGAAGATGGAGCTCGACGACGAGCTCTGGCACATCGTCAAGAACACTGCCAAGATAAGCGGCTTCGTGGGCTCAGGCGCCACGCCCACCCCGATCTCCGAGGACGAAGTCCGTCGCATGCTCGGCCAGAGTCAGTCGAGCAAGCCGAAGCCCGTCGTCACGTTCGAGGAAGGGGAGGACGTGCGCGTGATTCACGGGCCGTTCTCGAGCTTCTCCGGCGTCGTCGGCGAAGTGCGGCCGGAGAAGGAACAGGTCCAGGTGTTGGTGGCGGTGTTCGGGCGCTCGACTCCCGTCTGGTTGTCGTACGAGCACGTAGAGAAAGTCTGAGTCCCCATGGCGAAGAAGCTCATCGCGATCGTGAAGCTCCAATGCCCCGCGGGTGCCGCGAATCCGGCGCCGCCCGTCGGTCCCGCGCTGGGTCAGCACGGCGTCAACATCATGGAGTTCTGCAAGGCGTTCAACGCGCGAACGGCCGACCAACAGGGGCTCATCATCCCCGCGGTCATCTCGATCTTCTCGGATCGAACGTTCACGTTCGTGTTGAAGACGCCGCCGGCGGCCGTGCTGCTGAAGCGCGCGGCCAAGCTCGCAAAGGGCTCCGGCGAACCCAACAAGACCAAGGTCGGGAAGGTGTCGCGCGCTCAGGTGAAGGAGATCGCGCAGATCAAGCTCCCGGACTTGAATGCGAACGACATCGAAGCGGCCATGCGCATCGTCGAGGGCACGGCCCGCTCGATGGGCATCGAGGTCGAGAGGTAGTCATGGCGAGGGGCAAGAAATACCGCGCGATTTCGGAGCGCATCGATCGCGAGCACTCGTACCCCTTCAACGAAGCGATGGAGCTCCTGGTCGCGAGCAAGCGCGCGAAGTTCGACGAGACCGCCGAGGTCGCTTTCAACCTGGGTGTCGATCCGCGGCACGCCGAACAAAACGTGCGCGGCGCCGTCTCACTGCCCCACGGCACGGGCAAGTCACTGCGCATCGTGGTGTTCGCAAAGGGCGAGAAGGAGCGCGAGGCGCGCGAGGCCGGCGCGGACGAAGTCGGCGCGGACGAGCTCGCGAAGAAGATCAACGACGGCTGGCTCGAGTTCGACCGCCTGCTCGCGACGCCCGACATGATGGGCATCGTCGGACGGCTGGGTAAGGTGCTCGGCCCGCGCGGCCTCATGCCGAACCCGAAGGTCGGCACAGTGACTCAGGACATCGGGCGCGCGGTGCAGGAGCAGAAAGCGGGCAAGATCGAGTACCGCGTCGACAAGAACGGCATCGTCCACGCGCCGTTCGGGAAACTCAGCTTCACCAAAGAGCAGCTGGCGAAGAACCTGCTCAGCATCGCCGAGGCCATCGTCCGCGCGAAGCCGGCATCGGCCAAGGGCATTTACATGAAGAAGGTCTCTATCTCCGCGACGATGGGCCCGGGCATCCGGCTCGATCCCGCGGACCTCCAGGCGCAGCTCGGCAGCGCCGTCTAGCGAAGGGCCACCCATGCTCACGCGACAGCAGAAGCAAGAACAGGTGGAGATGCTGCGCGCGAAGCTCGCGAACGCGAGCTCGCTCGTTGCGGTCGACTTCCGCGGCATGACCGTGGACGACGCCAACTCACTCCGCGGCAAGCTGCGACAGGCCGGCGGCAAGAACATCGAGTACCGCGTCGCGAAGAACACGCTGCTCCGCATCGCGACTCAGGGCACCGCGCTTGCGCCGATCGAGAAGCACCTGTCGGGGCCGACGGCGGTCGCGATCGCATACGACGAGCCAGCCGCGATGGCCAAGGTGCTCGTGGCGTTCGCGAAGGAGAACGAGAAGTTCAAGATCAAGGGAGGCGTCGTCGACGGTGAGTCCGCGGATCTCGCGGCAATCACCGCGCTCTCGACGCTGCCCGGGAAGCGCGAGCTGCGCGGAATGCTCGCGGGCACGCTCCAGTCACCGCTCCGCAATCTCGCGGGAACGCTCCAGTCACTGCTGGGCAACCTCCGCAACGCTCTCGAGCAACGACAACAGAAGCTCGAAGCGAGTTAGTTCCACCAACCGAAAACCCGGCTCTGGCGCAGGTCGCGCCTTAATTCGAATCGGGCAGGAAGGACGAAGCCATGGCATCAGTCGACGAAATTTTCTCGCAGATCAACGAGCTCAAGCCGATGGAGATCGCGGCGCTCATCAAGCGCATGGAGACGGAGTGGGGAGTCACTGCCGCTCCGGCCGCGGTCGCCGTCGCGGGTCCCGCTGCTGCGGGCGGTGCTGCCGCTCCCGCCGAGGAGAAGACGGAGTTCGACGTCATCCTCGTGACTTCGGGCGACAAGAAGATTCAGGTCATCAAGGAAGTCCGCGCCGTCACGGGTCTCGGTCTCAAAGAGGCCAAGGACCTGGTAGAGGGCGCGCCGAAGCCGATCAAGGAAGGCGTCTCGAAGGATGAGGCCGCCAAGATCAAGACTCAGGTCGAGGCTGCGGGCGGACAAGTCCAGATCAAGTGAGTCATTGAGCAAGAGCTCTACTGAGTCACGCGTATCTCGAGCGACAGCTGGTTGAACCGGCGAGGGCGCATTGCGCCCCGCTGCGTTTGGAAGGGGAGGATTGAATGGAAGCTTCCTTCAACTCGGGCCGACTGCGGAAGGACTTCTCGAAGATCGAACGCATCATCGACATCCCCAATCTGATCGACATTCAGAACCGCAGCTTCGAGCGGTTCCTTCAGGCGGACGTCGCGCCCGAGAAGCGCGAGAACGTCGGCCTCCAGGCGGTGTTCCACTCCGTCTTCCCGATCAGAGACTTCAACGAGACCGCGTCGCTCGAGTTCGTGTCGTACACGCTCGAGAAACCGAAGTACGACGTTCAAGAGTGTCTGCAGCGCGGCATGACGTACGCCGCGCCGATCAAAGTGACCATCCGCCTGATCGTCTGGGACAACCCCGCCGAGGGTCGCCAGAACATCCGCGACGTGAAGGAGCAGGAGGTCTACTTCGGCGAGATTCCGGTGATGACCGAGAACGGCACGTTCATCATCAACGGGACCGAGCGAGTCATCGTCTCTCAGCTCCACCGCTCGCCGGGCATCTTCTTCGACACCGGCCAATCGACCGCAGTCACTTCGGCCGGCAAGAAGCTCTACTCGACCCGAGTCATTCCGTACCGCGGCTCGTGGCTCGACATCGAGTTCGACCACAAGGACCTGATCCAGGTCCGCATCGACCGCCGCCGCAAGCTACACGGAACGGTGTTGCTGAAGGCGCTGGGTTACTCGCCCGAGGAGCTGCTCTCGTTCTTCTACGCGCCCGAGACGATCAAGATCGACGGCCGCAAGCTGATGAAGAAGGTCGCCGCGCCCGAGCGCCTGCTCGGCCAGCGCGTGACCAAGTCGGTGAAGTCGGACGACGGCGAGACGATCGTGCGCGAGGGCCGCAAGTTCACGCAGGCCGCGGTGCGCAAGATCAAGGAAGCCGGCATCGAGTGGATCCAGATCGGCCTCGACGATCTCGTGCGCGACGACGGGGTGAAGCGCGTCGCGCCCGAGGACATCGTCGACGAGTCGACGGGCGAGGTCATCCTCGACGGCAATGAGTCGATCACCGAGGAGATCCTCGAGGAGCTGCGCCGCCGGAACATCCTCGAGTTCCCTCTCTTGTACCTCGACCCGGTCACGACGGGCACGGCGATCCACGACACGCTGAACGCCGACAAGACGATGACTCGCGAGGAAGCGATCATCGACATCTACCGGCGCCTGCGGCCGGGTGACCCGCCGACGATCGAGACGGCGACCACCGTCTTCAACAACCTGTTCTTCAACGCCGAGCGCTACGACCTGTCGCGTGTAGGCCGCCTGAAGCTGAATCACAAGCTGAACGTCGACGTTCCGCTCGACGAGACCACGCTGCGCAAGGAAGACATCTTGCTGGCGGTCAAGTATCTCGTCGATCTCAAGAACGGCGACCCCGACAAGCGCGTCGACGACATCGACCACCTCGGCAACCGCCGCGTGCGTGTCGTGGGCGAGTTACTCGAGAACCAGTACCGCATCGGTCTGGTCCGCATGGAGCGCGCGATCAAGGAGCGCATGAGCCTGCAAGAGATCGAGCAGCTCATGCCGCACGACCTGATCAACTCCAAGCCCGTCTCGGCGGTGATCAAGGAGTTCTTCGGGTCCTCGCAGCTGTCACAGTTCATGGACCAGACGAACCCGCTGTCCGCGGTGACTCACAAGCGCAGACTCTCGGCCCTCGGGCCCGGCGGTCTGACTCGCGAGCGCGCGGGCTTCGAGGTGCGCGACGTCCACTCGACTCACTACGGGCGCATCTGCCCGGTCGAGACGCCGGAAGGTCCGAACATCGGGCTGATCGCGTCGCTCTCGACGTACGCTCGCGTGAACGACTACGGCTTCATCGAGACTCCGTATCGCGAAGTGAAGAGCGGCAAGGTCACCGACCAGGTCCGCTATCTCTCCGCGCTCGACGAAGAGCGCGCGGCGATCGCGCAGGCGAACGCGCCACTCACCGAGGAGAAGAAGTTCAAGAATGAGACTGTCTCGGCGCGCGAGAACGGCGAGTTCGTGATGCTCGGCCGCGACGAGATCGACATGATGGACGTGTCCCCGAACCAGCTGGTCTCGGTCGCCGCGTCACTCATTCCGTTCCTCGAGAACGACGACGCGAACCGCGCGCTCATGGGCTCGAACATGCAGCGCCAGGCGCTGCCGCTGCTCCGCACCGACGCACCGCTGGTCGGCACGGGCATGGAAGGCGTAGTGGCTCGTGACTCGGGCGCGACGGTGGTCGCGAAACGCGGCGGCATCGTAGAGAGCGTGGACGCCGCGCGCATCGTGATCAAACCCGAAGCGGACGGCGAGGGCGCTGACTCGGCGCCGGACATCATCAACCTGGTGAAGTACCGCCGCTCGAATCAGAACACGTGCATCAACCAGAAGCCGATCGTGAAGATCGGCCAGAGGATCCAGAAGGGTCAGGTGATCGCCGACGGCGCGGCCACCGACCGCGGCGAGCTCGCGCTCGGCCGCAACATCTTGGTCGCGTTCATGCCGTGGGGCGGATACAACTTCGAAGACTCGATCCTGATGTCCGAGAAGATCGTGAAGGACGACCTCTTCACCTCGATTCACATCGAGGAGTTCGAGGTCGTGGCGCGAGACACGAAGCTCGGCCGCGAGGAGATCACGCGCGACATCCCGAACGTCGGCGAGGAAGCGCTCGCGGACCTCGACGAGTCAGGGATCGTGCGGATCGGCGCGGAAGTGAATCCCGACGACATCCTGGTCGGGAAGATCACGCCGAAGGGCGAGACACAGCTGTCACCCGAGGAGAGACTCCTCCGCGCGATCTTCGGCGAGAAGGCGGGCGACGTGCGAGACACTTCGCTGCGCGTCCCGCCGGGTCAGTCGGGCATCGTGATCGGCGCGCGGGTGTTCTCGCGCCGCGGCACGGACAAGGACGACCGAGGCCGCTCGATCACCGACGCCGAGATCGCGAAGCTGCGGCTCGATCAGGAAGACGAGATCCGCATCGTGCGTGAGTCGGCGCTGAACCGCGTGCGCGAGCTGATGCTCGGCGAGCGCTCGAGCGTCCGCATGGCGGACGAGCGGCGCAAGGATGCGTGGCTCGAGCCGGGCGGTGACATCACGGAAGCGATCCTCGGCGAGATACCGCGCCGCAAGTGGCGCGACATCCGCGTCGAGAACGCAACGAAGCAGACGCGCATCGAGGCCATTCTCGCGGCGGCGGAAGAGCAGGCGAGTCTCATCAAGACCGTCTTCGAAGAGAAGATCGGGAGACTCAAAAAGGGCGACGAGCTGCCGCCCGGCGTGTTCAAGATGGTGAAGGTGTATGTCGCAACCAAGCGCAAGCTGTCGGTCGGCGACAAGATGGCGGGCCGCCACGGCAACAAGGGAGTCATCTCGCGGATCCTCCCCGAGGAAGACATGCCCTACATGCCGAACGGCGAGCCGGTCGAGCTGGTGCTGAACCCGCTCGGCGTGCCGTCGCGCATGAACATCGGCCAGATACTCGAGACACATCTCGGGTGGGCGGGCCGCGGCCTCGGCGAGCAGATCCAGAAGCACATCGAGGAGAACTACTCCGCCGCGAAGCTGCGCGATCGGCTGAAGCAGATCGTCGCGAAGCCCGCGGCCAAGAAGGCGCTCGACTCGATGGCCGACGACGACATCGTGGATCTCGCGCGCAGACACATGCGCGGGATCCACGTGGCGACGCCGGTCTTCGACGGCCCGTCCGAGGAAGAGATCAAGAGCTCACTGACTGACGCGGGTCTACCAACGTCGGGCCAGACCGTGCTCTTCGACGGACGCAGCGGTGAGCCGTTCCACGGCGATGTGACCGTGGGAATCATGTACATGATGAAGCTGCACCACCTGGTCGACGACAAGATCCACGCTCGCTCGATCGGCCCGTACTCACTCGTGACTCAGCAGCCCCTGGGCGGCAAGGCTCAGTTCGGCGGCCAGAGACTCGGCGAGATGGAAGTGTGGGCGATGGAAGCCTACGGCGCGGCCTACGCGCTGCAGGAGTTCCTGACTGTGAAGTCGGACGACGTGGTCGGCCGCACTCGCATGTACGAGTCGATCGTGAAGGGTGACTGCGAGCTCATGCCGGGTCTGCCGGAGAGCTTCAACGTCCTCATCAAAGAGATGCAGAGCCTCGGGCTCAACATCGACCTGCTCGAAGACATCCAGTAACTCAAAGGAGTCGACGTGCGCGATCTCTACAATCTCTTCGAGAAGCCCAAGGATCCCCTCAGCTTCTCGGGCATGAAGATCACCATCGCCTCGCCGGAGAAGATCCGCGAGTGGTCGTACGGCGAAGTGAAGAAGCCGGAGACGATCAACTACCGGACGTTCAAGCCGGAACGCGACGGTCTCTTCTGCGCGAAGATCTTCGGCCCGGTCAAGGACTACGAGTGCAACTGCGGCAAGTACAAGCGCATGAAGCACCGGGGCGTCGTGTGCGAGAAGTGCGGCGTCGAAGTGATTCAGTCCAAGGTGCGCCGCGAGCGCATGGGTCACATCACGCTGGCCGCGCCCGTCGCGCACATCTGGTTCCTGAAGTCACTCCCGAGCCGCATCGGCAACCTGCTCGAGCTGACGCTCAAGGACCTCGAGCGCGTGCTCTACTTCGAGTCACACATCGTGATCGACGCGATGGAGACTCCGCTCCGCCGCGGCGAGCTACTCTCGGACGAGCGACTCATGCAGTGCAAGGAGGAGTTCGGGCCGAACTCCTTCAAGTACGGCATCGGCGCCGAGGCGATTCGCGACATCCTCGCGAAGATCGACGTCGACACCGAGTCGATCCAGCTGCGCACCGAGATGAAGGAAGCCACCAGCGAGGCGAAGCGGAAGAAGCTCGCCAAGCGCCTGAAGGTGCTCGACGCCTTCTGTGAGTCAGGGAACCGGCCGGAGTGGATGGTGCTGGAAGTGATTCCGGTCATCCCGCCCGACCTGCGCCCGCTCGTGCCGCTCGACGGTGGCCGCTTCGCGACCAGTGACTTGAACGATCTCTATCGCCGAGTCATCAACCGCAACAACCGCCTGAAGAGACTCCTCGAGCTGAACGCGCCCGAGGTCATCATCCGCAACGAGAAGCGCATGCTTCAGGAGGCCGTCGACGCGCTGTTCGACAACGGCCGCCGCGGCAAGGTGATCACCGGGCCGAACAAGCGCCCGCTGAAGTCACTCAGTGACATGCTGAAGGGCAAGCAGGGCCGCTTCCGCCAGAACCTGCTCGGCAAGCGCGTGGATTACTCGGGCCGCTCGGTCATCGTGGCCGGCCCCGAGCTGCGCCTGCACCAGTGCGGTCTCCCGAACAAGATGGCGCTCGAGATCTTCAAGCCGTTCATCTACTCGAAGCTCGAGCAGCGCGGCTATGTCACCACCATCAAGGCCGCGAAGAAGATGGTGGAGAAGGAGCGCCCCGAGGTCTGGGACATCCTGGCCGAAGTGATTCAAGAGCACCCGGTCATGCTGAACCGCGCACCGACGCTACACAGACTCGGCATCCAGGCGTTCGAGCCGGTGCTGATCGACGGCAAGGCCATCCAGTTACACCCGCTCGTGTGTTTCGCGTTCAACGCGGACTTCGACGGCGACCAGATGGCGGTGCATCTGCCGCTGTCCGTCGAGGCGCAAATCGAAGCGCGCGTGCTCATGATGAGCACGAACAACATCCTCTCACCCGCGAACGGCAAGCCGATCATCACGCCGACTCAGGACATCGTGCTCGGCGCCTACTATCTGACTCGTGAGCGGCTCTACGGCCGCGGCGCGGGCATGAAGTTCCCGTCGATCGACATGCTGCGCGCCGCGTACGACGCCGGCGCAGTCGACTTACAGGCGCCGGTCGAGTGCCGAATCGGCGGCAAGCTCGAGAAGACCACCGTCGGGCGCGTGCTGTTCTTCGACATCATCCCCGAGGGTGTTCCGTTCGAGCTCGTGAATCGAGTCATGGACCGCAAGACACTCGGCGAGCTCGTGAACGAGGTGTACCGGCGCGTGGGCAACAAGGCGACGGTCATCCTTTCCGATCGCCTGCGCACGCTCGGTTACGAGTTCGCGACCAAGGCCGGTATCTCGATCTGCATCGACGACATGCGCGTGCCGAAGTCGAAGGCGAGCCTGATCGAGGAAGCGCAGTCCGACGTGAGTGAGTTCCAGCGCCAGTATCAGGAAGGCCTGATCACCGACGGCGAGCGCTACAACAAGGTCGTCGACCGCTGGGCCGCAGTGACTGACGAGCTGTCACAGGAGCTGATGGCCGCGATCGCGCAGGAAGACGTCGTCGACCGCGCGGGTGCAGCCGCCAAGGTGCCGAGCATGAACTCGATCTTCATGATGGTCGAGTCAGGGGCCCGCGGCTCCGCGCAGCAGGTGCGCCAGCTGGCCGGCATGCGCGGACTCATGGCCAAGCCGTCGGGCGAGATCATCGAGCGGCCGATCCTCTCGAACTTTCGCGAGGGGCTCTCGGTGCTCGAGTACTTCATCTCGACTCACGGCGCGCGCAAGGGTCTCGCGGACACTGCGCTCAAGACGGCGAACTCGGGCTACCTGACTCGCCGCTTGGTCGACGTCGCGCAGGACGTGATCGTGAACATCCGCGACTGCGGAACGCTCGACGGCCTCGAGATCCATCAGCTCGTCGAAGGCGGCGAGGTCATCGAGAGACTCGGCGACCGTATCCTCGGCCGCGTGGCCCTCTCGGACATCACCGATCCAGTCACTGCCGAGGTGCTGGTCGGCGTCGGCGAGGAGATCGACGAGGACAAGGTGCGCCGCATCGAGGACGCGGGTATCGAGCACGTCACGATCCGCTCGGTGCTCACTTGCAACGCGCTGCGCGGCGTGTGCGCGCTGTGCTACGGCCGCGACCTGGGTCAGGGCAAGCTCGTGAATCTGGGCGAGGCGATCGGCGTGATCGCGGCTCAGTCGATCGGCGAGCCGGGCACGCAGCTCACGATGCGCACGTTCCACATCGGCGGCACGGCGACTCAGAGAGTCGAGCAGTCACACGTCGAGGCGCGCAACGAGGGCGCGATCAAGTATCTCAACCTGTCGACGATTCGCGACAAACACAACGCGATCATCGTCATGAACCGCAACGGCGAGATCGCCGTCGTCGACAACACGGGCCGCGAGCGCGAGCGCTATCCGGTGGTGTATGGCGCGAAGCTCCAGCTCGAGGACGGCGCGCCGGTGAAGGCCGGCCAGCTCGTTCACGAGTGGGATCCGTTCCAGACGCCGATCCTCGCGGACGTCGCCGGTCGCATCAAGTTCGGCGACATCCTCTCGGGTCAGACGATGGAAGAGCAGGTGGACGAGTTCACCGGTCTGTCTCGCAAGGTCATCGTCGAGGCGAAGGACCCAGATCTGCGGCCGCGTATCTCGATCAAGGACCCCGAGGGCAACACCATTCGGCGTTACATGATGCCGGTGGGCGTGAACATCTCGGTGGCCGAGGACGAGAACGTCGAGCCGGGCGACACACTCGCCCGCATCCCGCGCGAGACGACGAAGACCAAGGACATCACCGGCGGTCTGCCGCGCGTCGCCGAGCTCTTCGAGGCCCGCAAGCCGAAGGAGTTCGCGATCGTGTCCGAGATCGACGGCACGGTGAGCTTCGGCCCCGACGTCCGCGGCAAGCGGCGAGTCATCGTGACTCCCGAGACGGGCGACCCGCGCAACTACGACATCCCGAAGGGCAAGCACATCGCGGTACACGAGGGTGACTTCGTGCGCGCCGGCGAAGCGCTCATGGGTGGCTCGTCGAACCCGCACGACATACTCAAGATCAAGGGCGAGAAGGAGCTCGCGAAGTATCTCCTCGACGAAGTGCAGGAGGTCTACCGGCTCCAGGGCGTGTCGATCAACGACAAGCACATCGAAGTCATCGTGCGGCAGATGCTGCGCTGGGTGCGAGTCACCGAGGTTGGAGACACCGACTTCCTGATCGGCGAGCAGGTCGAGAAGCACATCTTCGAGGACACCAACGAGAAGGCCGAGACCGAAGGGAAGAAGCCGGCGCGCTGCGAGCCGATCCTGCTCGGCATCACGAAGGCGTCGCTCTCGACGGAGAGCTTCATCTCCGCCGCGTCGTTCCAGGAGACGACCAAGGTTCTGACCGAGGCATCCATTTCCGGGAAGACCGACCGTCTGATGGGCCTGAAAGAGAACGTGATCATGGGCCGGCTCATCCCCGCGGGCACCGGCATGCCGAAGTACCGCTACATGGGGATCCGAATCGAGGGCGCGGACACGGATGCGGACGACGATCGAGGCGACGAAGCCGGTCCGACGGTCACTCGCTCGGGCGAGACACCGCACGCCGGCTTGGTTGCGGGTCGGTCAGACGACTCGAGCGGACCGCTCGAAGCGTAGCCGCTCCTTCGCCCGCTCTTCGCTCCAAGAATGACGGCCACACGCGCGAAAGCGAGTACGGCCGTCATTTGACACTGATCGCTTTCCTATTATAATCCGGCGCCTTCCGAGCGGAGGACGCCGATTTTTGATCGGCCCGCTCGGTGCTGCTGTTCCTGTCCAGGAGTCCGCGCAGAGCTTCCGTGTCCACCGGGCTGCCTCGCAGGGGGGTGTTACTCCCTGGCCTGCGATCAGCCGCCGGACACGGATGCGTTTGCTTGGTGACTCAGAGCGGAGATACGCCGAGATGCCGACCATTCAACAGCTCGTCCGCCGCGGTCGAGCGATCAAGCAGAAGAAGATCAAGGCGCGCGACCTGATGAAGTGTCCGCAGCGCCGCGGTGTGTGCATCCGAGTCTCGACTCACACACCGAAGAAGCCGAACTCGGCGCTGCGCAAGGTCGCGCGCGTGCGCTTGTCGAACGGGCGCGAAGTGTGGGCGTACATCCCGGGTGAAGGTCACAACCTTCAGGAACACTCGGTGGTGTTGGTCCGCGGTGGACGCGTGAAGGATCTTCCCGGCGTCCGCTACCACATCGTGCGCGGAACTCTCGACACACTCGGCGTCGACGGCCGCAATCAGGGCCGCAGCCGCTACGGCACCAAGCGCCGAAAATAGGAACGAGAGATGCCGCGACGACGCGAAGTCCCGCGACGGGACGTAGACCCAGATCCGAAGTTCGGCGACCGCCAAGTCGCGAAGTTCATCAACGTGCTCATGCAGCGCGGGAAGAAGAGCATCGCGGAGTCGATCGCCTACGGCGCGCTGCAGCTCGTCGAAGAGCGTGCGCAGGAAGAGCCCGTGCGGCTGTTCCGCCGCGCGCTCGACAACGTGCGTCCGCGCGTGGAAGTGAAGAGCCGTCGCGTGGGCGGCGCGACTTACCAGGTGCCCGTCGAAGTGACTCCCAACCGCGGCGCCGCGCTGGCGATGCGGTGGATGGTGCAGTTCGCGCGCGCGCGCGCCGGCAAGTCGATGCGCGAGAAACTCGCGGCCGAGTTACTCGATGCCGCCGCGGAGCGCGGCGAAGCGGTGCGAAAGCGCGAAGAGACGCATCGCATGGCGGACGCGAATCGCGCGTTCGCCCATTACCGCTGGTAGTCCGGGGTTTCTGATGTCCCGCGACCGCTCACTCGAACGCACCCGCAACATCGGCATCATGGCCCACATCGATGCGGGGAAGACGACGACGACGGAGCGGATCCTCTTCTACACCGGTCGCAACTACAAGCTCGGCGAGGTGCACGAAGGCACCGCGACGATGGACTGGATGGAGCAGGAGCAGGAGCGCGGAATCACGATCACGTCGGCCGCGACCACCGCCTCCTGGCGCAATCACCGCATCAACCTGATCGACACGCCGGGTCACGTCCATTTCACGATCGAAGTCGAGCGGTCACTCCGCGTGCTCGACGGCGCGGTCGCGGTGTTCTGTGCGGTCGGTGGCGTCGAGCCGCAGAGTGAGACCGTCTGGCGCCAGGCGGACAAGTACGGTGTGCCGCGCATCGCGTTCGTGAACAAGATGGACCGCATCGGCGCGGACCTGTTCGAGTGCGTGAGTCAGATCCGCACGAAGCTCGGAGCGACGCCCGTGCTGCTCCAGCTGCCGATCGGTGCGGAGGAGCGCTTCACGGGCGTGATCGACCTGATCACGCAGAAGGCGATCGTCTGGAAGGACGAGACACTCGGCGCGGAGTTCAGCCTCGAGGCGATCCCCGCGGCCATGGAAGCGCAGGTCGCCGAGTACCGCGACAAGCTGCTCGAGGCGGTCGCGGAGCACGACGAGTCACTGCTCGAGAAGTATCTCCAGGGCGAGCCGGTGGGCGAGGATGCGATTCGCAAGGCGCTCCGCGAAGCCACGATCCGGCTGAAGCTCGTGCCCGTGCTCTGCGGCGCAGCGTTCAAGAACAAGGGCGTGCAGCCGCTGCTCGACGCCGTGGTCGACTATCTCCCGTCGCCGCTCGACGTGCCGCCGATCCAGGGCGTCGACCCGAAGGGCAACAAGGTCGAGCGCCACGCGCAGCCCGACGAGCCGTTCGCCGCGCTCGCGTTCAAGATCATGACTGACTCGTACGTGGGTCAGCTCGCGTTCGTGCGCGTGTACTCGGGCACGTTGAAGGCGGGTCAGAACGTCCGCAACTCGACTCAGGAACGCCGCGAGCGAGTGTCTCGCATCATGCAGATGCACGCGAACCGCCGCGAAGAGATCGAGTCGATCTCCGCGGGCGACATCGCGGCGCTGGTCGGGCTGAAGAAGATCTTCACGGGCGACACGCTCTGCGCCGAGCACGCGCCGGTCATCCTCGAGTCGATCGACTTCCCGGATCCAGTCATCGAGATCGTGATCGAGCCGAAGACCAAGGCCGATCAGGACAAGCTCTCCGAGGCGCTGGGCAAGCTCGCGATCGAAGACCCCTCGTTCCGCGTGCACACGAACGAGGAGACGGGCCAGACACTCATCGCCGGCCAGGGCGAGTTACACCTCGAGATCATCGTCGACCGCCTGCTGCGCGAGTTCCAGGTGCAGGCGAGCGTGGGCCGACCGCAGGTCGCGTACAAGGAGACGATCACTCACTCCTCGCGCGCGGTCGGCAAGTTCGTGAGACAGTCGGGTGGCAAGGGTCAGTACGGTCACGTCGAGCTCGAGCTCGAGCCGCGCGAGCGCGGCAAGGGGATCGAGTTCGAGACCAAAGTGACTGGCGGCTCGGTGCCGCGCGAGTACTTCAAGGCGATCGAGCAGGGCGCGCGCGAGGCGCTGTCGACCGGCGTGCTCGCCGGTTTCCCCGTGGTCGACGTGCTCGTGCGGCTGGTCGATGGCTCCTATCACGAAGTCGACTCGTCCGAGCTGGCATTCAAGATCGCGGCGTCGATGGGCGTGAAGGACGGACTCACTGCCGGTAAGCCGCAGCTGCTCGAGCCCATCATGTTCACCGAGGTGGTCGCGCCCGAGTCATTCATGGGCGCGGTCATCGACGACCTGAACTCGCGCCGCGGCCGCATCACCGGCGTCGAGCCGCGCGGCAATACGCAAGTGATTCGCGCCGAGGTCCCTCTCGGCAACATGTTCGGCTACGTGAGCTCGCTCCGTTCCGCGACTCAGGGTCGCGCGATCTACACCATGCAGTTTCACCACTACGCACCCGCACCGGAGTCGGTCGCGGCGGCGGTGGTGCCGAGTTAGAGAGGCTCGTCGATGTCCAAGGAGAAGTTCCAGCGAACCAAGCCGCACGTGAACGTGGGGACGATCGGTCACGTGGATCATGGGAAGACGACGTTGACGGCGGCGATCACGGCGCGTCAGGCGACGAAGAAGCTGGCGCAGGAGATGCGTTTCGATCAGATCGACAAGGCGCCGGAGGAGCGGGAGCGGGGGATCACGATTGCGACGGCGCACGTGGAGTACGAGTCACCCAAGCGCCACTAC
>Ga0187894_10004447_pt1 | contig 15037 bp, 15 predicted proteins | sample GBC1701081metaG_FD_136650 | JGI IMG/M metagenome (GOLD analysis project Ga0187894, IMG submission 136650) | White microbial mat communities from a lava cave in the Kipuka Kanohina Cave System on the Island of Hawaii, USA - GBC170108-1 metaG ...
CCTCAGGGCAGAACGTCTTGCCATACGATCACTTCTCCTCAACGATCCCGAGCGTGGGTCTCAGCTCGTCGGCCAACCGGTTCATCCGGCGGATCCAATGCCTGGTGACACCCCGACCGTCATACGCACGATGCGTTTCCGATCCAGCCATCGGTACCCGGTTCGTCCACGCCGCCGACGGCTTCAGGCCCGGCGTGAACGCGTCTTGGATTCGATGAAGACGACGACACGGTCGAACACCGCATCGGCATCGAGCGCACTCGTATCAAGTACGAAGGCACCTTGGGCTGGCAGCAACGGTGCCGCGGCCCGTTCACTGTCGCGCCGGTCGCGCGACGCCATCTCATCCAGAACGGCGCGTCTTATAGGATTGGCGCCCGCCGCTTGCAACTCCTGGAAACGCCGCTCGGCCCGCGCCTCCAGGCCCGCAGTGACGAACAATTTCACATCGGCGTCGGGGCAGATCACGGTGCCGATGTCGCGCCCGTCGAGGATCACGCCCCGCTTGCCCGGCGGCGGGTTTTTCGCAAATTCGCGCTGCCAGGCCAGCAGGTTGGCCCGCACCTTGGGGATGGCGGCCACGATCGAGGATGCCTGGCTGGTGGCTTCGGACCGCAGCTCGGGGTCCGTCAGATCAACCGGCTGTAGGTTGGTCGCGATCTCGGCGGCGTATTTGGTGTCTTTCGGATCCCGCCCGTCCCGCAGGATACGCCGGCCCACGGCCCGGTAGAGTGAGCCGGTATCGAGGTGGGCAAGGTCGTAGTGCTCGGCCAACCGGCGCGCCAACGTGCCCTTGCCGGCGGCGGACGGACCGTCCAGGGCGATGACCCAGGGGCGAACAATTTGCACGCGCTTGAACCTCATATTTTTCCCTGGGACCGCGGGCCTCTGGCCCGCCCATGAGCGGGCCAGAGGCCCGCGCTCCCAGGTTTACACCAGCCGATAGCCCACGCCGGCCTCGGTGATCAAATGTCGCGGGCTGGCCGGGTCGGCTTCGATCTTTTGGCGCAGCTGGCGCATATAGACGCGCAGATACTGCGGATCCACGGTCTCGTCGCGCCAGGCCTCGCGCAGCAGATGGCGATGGGTCAGCACCTTGCCGGCGTGGATCACCAGCTGCTCGAGGATGTCGTACTCCTTGGGCGACAGCTTGACCTCGCGGCCCGCCACCTGGACATGGTGGTGCACCAGATCGACGCGCAGGTCGCTGCTCTCGAACACCGGGCGCGTGCCCTGCTGCTGCAGCCGGTGCCGCAGGGCGGTGCGCAGGCGCGCCATGAGCTCCTCGGCTCCGAACGGCTTGGTGACGTAGTCGTCGGCGCCGGCGTCAAGCGCCGCCACCTTGGCCGCCTCCTCGCCACGGCTGGAGAGCACGACGATCGGCACCGGGCTGTCACGGCGAATACGCCCGATCACCTCCAACCCGTCGATGTCGGGCAGGCCCAGATCGAGCAGCACCAGGTCGATCTGGTGATGGCGCAGCATGGCCAGCGCATCCTTGGCCGTGGCAGCCTCGACGACGCGATAGTCCTGCACCGACAGCGTGGTGCGCAGCAGACGGCGGATCGGCGGCTCGTCATCGACGATCAGGATGGCGGCGCTGTCGCTGGTCATGGCTCGCACCATACCTTCCCCCGGAGGGGGAAGGTGCTCCGCAAGAGCGGATGGGGGATATCCGAGCAGCATTCGGTATCACCAGAGAAGATCGAATCGGTCGAAACATCCCCCTTCCGGCGCTGCGCGCCACCTTCCCCCTCCGGGGGAAGGGCATCATCTGGCGCCGTCGTCGTCATGTGGCCGCCGGGAAGGTGATCACGAACTCGGCGCCCGAGCGATCGCTGCGGTTGCGGGCGATGATGCGGCCGCCCTGCGCCTCGACGAAGCCCTTGGCGATGGCGAGGCCCAGGCCGGTGCCGGCGCGCCGGCGGTCGCCTTCGCTGGATCGATAGAATTTCTCGAACACGTGCGGCAGATCCTCGGTGGCTAGGCCCGGTCCTTCGTCGCGCACTGACAACACCACGTTACCGGCTTCGGCGCGTGCCGACAGGTCGATGACCGTGCCTGATGGCGTATATTTGGCAGCATTGTCGAGCAGATTGAACAGCGCCTGCTCGCCCAGCACGAAATCGATATCCACCGGCGGCAAGTCCGATGCGATCGCGGTGACCACGCGATGCTCGCGCAAGAGCGGCGCGGCGCGGCGCAAGGTCGTGGCCACGAGGTCGGCCACATCGGCCGGCTCGCTTCTCACGCTGACCGCACCGGCATCCAGGCGCGTCATGTCGAGCAGGTTGCCGACGAAGCGGTTGAGACGCTCGGACTCGTCCTGCGCGGTCGCCAGCAGCTCGTCGCGGGTGGCCGGATCGTAGCGCTCGCCGTAGCTGCGCAGGCTGGAGATGGCGCCCAGGATCGAGGCCAGCGGCGTGCGCAGATCGTGCGACACCGAGGTCAGCATGGCCGAGCGCAGCCGCTCGCGCTCGGCACCCAGCCGTGCGGCGTCGATGTCGCGCGCCAGGATCACGCGCTCGATCGCCACCGCGGCCTGGTCGCCCAGCGCATCGAGCAAGCGGCGCTGGTCGGGCGTCAGCGCCTGGTCGTTTTCGCGGTTGGTCACCCCCAGCACCGCGATCTTGCCGCGTGCGGTCCTGAGCGGCACGAACAGGCGCCGCGCGCCCGGCAGCGAGTCGCTGCCCTTGCCCGTGGGCTGGTCGTGATCCCAGCACCACGCCGCCGCCGCCAGGTCGGCATCCTCCAGCGTGTCCTCCGGCGGGTAGGCGGCCTTGATGTCGAGGCTGGTTCGCCCCGACGGGTCGTGCTCGGGCATCAGCACGACGACCTCGACCCGCACCATGCGCGCGATCTGCGCCACCACGGTCCACAACAGGTCGTCGAGGTCGGCGAGGCCCACGATCTTGCGGCTGAAGCCATAGAGCTCGGCCGTGGTCTGGGCTTCGCGGCGGGCCGCCAGCGACCGCGACCGCGAGCGCGTGGCCAGTGCGCTGGTGAAAACGGCCACCAGCAAGAAGAAGAACAGCGCAACGACGTTGCCGGGATCGGTGATGGTGAATTCGTAGAGCGGCGGCAGGAAGAAGAAGTTGTAGGCCGCCGCGCCCAATGCCGCCGCCCAGACCGACGGCCAGATGCCGTGCCGCGCCGCGGCGAGCAGCACCGGCACGACGAACACCAGTGAAATGTTGCCGATGTTAATCAGGCGGTCGATGGCGACGCCGATGCCGCCGGCGATCAACACGCCCAGCGATGCTTCGACGTACGCCCAGGTCGGTGGGCGTTCGGCGCGCCAGCCGGCCAGCATCGAATCGGAGGCAGTCTGTGTCGAGGCAACGACCTCGACGGCGATGCCACCCGCCGTGCGTACCAGATCGTCGACCACTGAACCATGCAGCAGCTCGAACCATGCCGAGCGATTGGACTTGCCGACGACGATGCGCGTCACGTTGCGATCGCGGGCGAATGCCAGCACGTCCTCGGCGATACGCCGACCGGGCAAGGTCGCGGCTTCGGCGCCCAGCCGTTCGGCCAGCCGCATGGTCTCGGCCAGCCGGTCGCGTTCGTGCTCGGTGAGCGAGGCATGCCGGTCGGTCTCGACATAGAGTGCCAGCAGAGGGGCGCGCAGGCTGTCGGCCGTGCGCTTGGCGGCGCGCACGACATTCTCGGCATCGGCCGAGGGATCGACACACACCAGCACGCGCTGGCCGGCGGCCCACGGCCCGGCGATGGCGTGCTCGCGCATGTAGCTGCGCATCTGTTCGTCGACGCGCTCGGCCGTGCGCCGCAGCGCCAGCTCGCGCAGCGCCGTCAGGTTGCCCGGCGAGAAATAGTGCTTCAGCGCCCGCTCGGCCGCCTCGCGGACATAGACCTTGCCCTCGCCCAGCCGCTTGATCAGGTCCTCGGGCGTAAGGTCGATGACCTCGACGCTGTCGGCGGCATCGACGATGGAGTCGGGCACCGTCTCGCGCACGCGGATGCGCGTGATGCGCGCCACGATGTCGTTGAGGCTCTCGACATGCTGCACGTTGAGCGTGGTGTAGACGTCGATGCCGGCGGCAAGCAGCTCCAGCACGTCGAGATAGCGCTTGGGATGGCGGCTGCCCGGTGCGTTGGTGTGGGCCAGCTCGTCGACCAGCACCAATGCCGGGCGGCGTTTCAGGATGGCGTCGATATCCATCTCGGCGAGCGTACGGCCCTTGTAGTCGATGTCTCGACGCGCGATGACCTCCAGGCCCTCGATCAGCGCGGCTGTCTCGGCGCGGCCATGCGTTTCGACCACGCCGATGACGACGTCGATACCCTCCACCCGTCGCTGGCGGGCGGCGGTGAGCATTTCGTACGTCTTGCCCACACCCGGTGCCGCACCGAGGAAGATCTTCAGCTTGCCGCGCAGCTCGCGGTTGGCCGCCGCCAGCAGCGCCTCGGGCGAGGGGCGATCAAGAGTCGTTGTCTGAACTTGCCCGGCCATCGTGATCAAATCCGGCCATTCGATTCCCAGAAAATCCTCGCCACCGCGATTCCAATACCTTGGCCGGTTTTCCTGATCTTCCAGAAAATACTAGAAAATACTAGAAAGTCGCGGTCAGACGAATCAGCGGCGGCGCGCGCATACGATCATCGAATCCAATCCTCCTGCAGCGGTGTGGCAGCATGGTGTTGCCTGTCGCGGCAACGGGCGAAACGTGGTGAGCACGGCGGCGGCCTGCCCCGTGACGCGGGGCCGCGAAACGCCCGTACCCCGGCGGCGGGTAGAAACACAAAGAGCCACGATCCTTATGGCATATTCTTATTCAGAGAACAAGAAATTTTTCCGGCTATGCGACCAGTCTGTCATGTCGAGCGCAGCGAGACATCTCCTGGAAAGAGGGTCTTCGTTCGCAGGAGATCCCTCTCCTGAGCCTGCCGAAGGGGCGCTCGGGATGACGGTCTGACGGGACCACCATCTACGCCGGCTTCGGCACGGACACAGCGCGCAAGATCCGGCTGTGCTGGTGCAAGACCCAGCCCCGTTCGCCGACGTCCCGGCGGTAGGCGGTCCATTGGTCATCGGCGTAGAGCGACGCCCGCCGGCGCTCGCGGTCGGCAAAGTCCTCGTAGCGCCAGAGATGGACGAACTGGTTGAGATCACCGGTTTCGGTCGTGAAATAGGCCAGCGGCTCGCCGAGATGCCGGCGCATGATCGGCAGGGCAACCTTCATATGGTTGTCGAGGTAGTCGGCCAGCAAGCCGGGGGCGATCGTATAGGTGCGCTCGTCGACGATCATGGCGACTACTCCACGCGAATGTTCTTCGCCTTGATGACCTCACCCCATTTGGCGCGGTCGTTGCGGACGATCTCGGCCAGTTGGGCGGGAGACGACGTGGCGGCTTCGAGCCCGAGCGCGACGTAGCGGTCGCGCACGACCGGCAACGCCACGATCCGACCGATCTCGCTGTTGAGTTGGCGGACGATGTCGGCGGGCAGCTTTGCCGGACCAAAGATGCCGTACCAGGCGGACGCTTCGAAACCGGCGAGACCGGCCTCGGCGACGGTCGGCACGTCGGGCCATGCCGGCAGCCGCTGCGCCGTGGTGACGGCGAGCACGCGCAGTTTCTTGTCGCCGACCAGGCCGCTCACGGCGGCGATGCTGTTGAACATCACGCTCACGCGACCGGCCAGCAGGTCGGAGACGACCTGTCCCGTGCCCTTGTAGGGGACATGCCCCATCTCGACACCGGCACGTGCCGCGAACAGCTCACCGGTAATATGCTGCATGGTGCCGACACCGGCCGATGCGTAGCTGACGGCGTTCGGCGTGGCCTTGGCCGAAGCGATCAGGTCGGCCACCGAGGCGATCTTGGACTGGGCAGCGACAACCAGCATCAGCGGCGTCGTCGCCACCAGGCTGATCGCGGTGAAGTCGCGTTCCGCGTCGTACGGCATCGCCGGATAGAGGGCGGGATTGATCGACTGTGTCGCCGTCGTCGTGAGAAGCAGGGTGTAGCCGTCCGGCTTGGCCTTGGCGACAGCATCGGCGCCGATGTTGCCGCCGGCACCGCCGCGATTGTCGACGACGGCGGCGCCGAATCCGCTATCCGCCATCTCGCGCGCCAACAGGCGCGCCAGTATGTCGGGCGCGCCACCCGAGGAGAAGGGCACGATCAGACGGATCGGCTGCGACGGATAGCGGTCGGCACGGGCGCTTTGATGCGCCATCGTGACTGCGAGCGCGCCAAGGACCAGCGAACGTCTTTTCATCTGTCTACCTCGCCCGACACTCACACGCGTTTGCGGATCAGGGCAAACGCATAGTCGCGAGTGAGGCCCTGCTGAAAGGCACATGTGATCCACAGCACCGCCATCGGCTCGAGTTGGCGCGCCATCTTCAGCGGACCGGCATCGATCGGCTCGAAGCCGATTGCCTTGGCCAGATCGAGCACCACGGCCTTGGCCGACATGTCGTCGCCGGCAACGAACATCGCGGCGGAGCGTCCCTCCAGGATCGGGTCTTCCATGATGTTGGCGCCTGTCGCGTTGAACGCCTTGATGACGCGCGCACCCTTGGCCCAGCGGGCAACCTGCTCGCCGCCCGAATCATCGAAGCCCATCGCGAGCGCGAGATCCGGCGTCAGCGGGTTGGTGGCATCGATCAGGATCTTGCCGGCAAGATCGCCGCATGCCGCGATCGCCGCCTGGCTCGTGTTCCACGGTGTCGCCAGCAGAACGGCGTCGGCTGACGCCGCGGCCTCGGCCACAGACCCCAACGGGGCCTTGCCGCCGGTCTGCGAGACCAGCGTCGCGTATTTGGCATCCCTGGGATCGCGGACGCCGAATATCACCGCGTGACCGGCGGCGGCCCAGCGACGGCCAAGCGTGCCGCCGACATTGCCGGCGCCAACGATTGCGATGTTCATGGTTCCTCCGTTTCGTTTGTCACCTCTCCCCACCGGGACTACTGGATTCACACATCTCTGACCCCGGCCGGGAGAGGTTCATGAGGTCTGCACGCCGACCATGCCGGGGTTCCAGTTGCGGTAGAACTTTTCGAACACATCGGGCGGCACGACGATGCCGGTATGCGGATCGCCGCCGTGATCGAAGATCGCCATTATGTGACCGGGGTGATCGTCGAGATTCTCGAAGGTGCGAAAGACGCCGGCCGGTACGGAGACGATATCGAAAGGCTCGAGGTCGATCCAATCCTCGAGCGTCTCGCCCCACAGAACCCGGAAGCGGGCGTCGAGCGGCATGAACACTTCGTTGTAGGGGTGCGAGTGCACGGTCGGCCGGATGCCTTTCGACAGCTCCGAGATCGACAGGTGAAAATTATGCGGCGCCACGATCGGCGCCGGCCCACCGAGGCTGCCGGGCGAGAGCCTGTAGGAAACGCTGCGCCGACCCTGTTGCTCCTTGAGGTCGGGGAAGGCGCCCGGATCGCTGACGCGATCGCGGAAACGCGCCACCCGCTGCTCCATGTCGGCGCGCGTACAGGGCCTGCTATGGCCCGGGGAGCGCAGGTGCTCCGGTCTGACACCGCCGGTCATGATCAATCTCCTCTCGGGTTGATGAGGGCGTCCAGCGCGAAGGCGCCATCGGGCCGCGCCAGCACGGGATTGAGGTCGATTTCAGCGATCTGGTCCCGGTGCTCGCAGGCGATCTCCGACAACCGGGCGATCAGGCGCCCGAGCGCCGGGCGATCGGCCGCCGGTTGACCACGATAGCCGCGCGTCAACGCACCGGCACGCGTCCGGTCGAGCAGCGCCAGCGCCGCGTCGTCGGTGACCGGACAGCGTGCAATGGCAATGTCGTCCTGCAGTTCCGCCAGCACGCCGCCACTGCCGACAGCAATGACCGGCCCGAACACCGCATCGCCATGGGTGCCGACCAGGATCTCGACTCCACCCGACAATTGCCGCGCGACAATGACGCCCGCGATCCGGGCCGCCGGCGCCTGCGCGCGCACGCGTCCGACAACCGCCTCGTAGGCGCGCTTGACGGCGTCTGCATCGGCCAATGCCAGCGCGACGCCACCGACCTCCGTCTTGTGCCGAATGTCGGGCGACAGGATCTTGAGCACGACGGGGTAGCCCAGGGCGTCGGCGGCAGCGGCGGCCTCTTCCCGGCTCTGCGCCCGGAGCTCCGGCGCGAACGCAATGCCGAGGTCTGTCAACACCGCCTTGGCATCGGCTTCGGTAGCGACATCGGCGGTCACCGATCGAGCGACGCGATCGAGGCGTGGTGCAACCGGCGCGCGGCCTGTCTCGGCCAGGCGCGCACAGGCGGCGACGGCGTTGATGGCGCGCGTGGGATCGGCAAAGACCGCGAATCCCTGCTGCTCAAGCTCGCGCGTCAGATCCTCGTCCGCCAGCAGCACGGCGACAAACGGCATGCCGGGGTGGCGTCGGCGCAGCGCGTACAGAGGCTCGCGCAACTGGTGCCAGTGGGCCGGGTTGCGGCCGATATGCGCGAGGAAGCAGACGACCGAATCGTAGGCCTTGGTATCGAGCATGGCGTCGCCGACGTCGGCATAGAGCGCGAGGTTGCCGATGATACCGGCCGAGGTGTCGACGGGATTGGCGCCACTCGCCAGAGGCACACGCCCGGCGATGCGCGTGGCCGCAACATCGGTGATCGGCGGCAACTCGAGGCCGCGCGCCTCGGCCGCGTCAGCCATCAGCACGCCAATGCCGCCCGATGTCGTCACCACGGCGAGCCGCCGTCCCGACGGCAGCGGCGCCACGCTCGCCAGGTATGCGACGTCGACGAGTTCTTCCAGGCTTCCGGCGCGGTAGGCGCCAAACTCGCGCAGCACGGCATCGAACACCCTGTCCTCGCCTGACAGCGATCCGGTGTGCGTGGCGGCGGCTTGCGCTCCGGTCCGCGAGACGCCGACCTTCATGGCGATCACGGGCTTGCCCGCTGCGCGCGCGGCACCCAGCGCGCGCGTGAGCCTGTCGCCGTCCTTGCAACCCTCGACCGCCATGACGATGACGCGTGTCGCAGGATCGTCGCTCATGAACGCGACGCACTCGGCCACATCGACATCGCATTCATTGCCGGTCGCTACGAAGTGCGAGAAGCCGACGCCGCGCGCCTGCGCCAGTCCAAAGAAGTAGGAGCCGAAGGCGCCCGACTGCGTGGCCACCCCGACACCGCCGGCCCGCGGCCATGCCCCGTCGAGCGCAGTCGCGAAGGTGCCGAAGAACCCGTCGGCCGTGTTGAACAGACCCAGGCTGTTGGGTCCAAGCACGCGGATGCCCGCAGCAGCGGCCTTGGCCCGCAGCGCCTCCTGCTCACGCTGTCCCTGCTCGCCACCCTCGCCGAAGCCGGCCGAAAACACCTGAACGGCGCGCACGCCATGCGCAGCGCAATCATCGAGCGCGCCCAGCACCGCCTTGGCCGGCAAGGCGATGATCGCCTGGTCGATCGCGTGGGTCACGCTGCCCAGCGAGGCATAGGCGGCAATACCCTGGACCTCGGCGGTCGACGGATTGATGGGAAAGACGGCGCCGCCATAGCCGGCGCGTTTGAGAAAGGCGACCGGGCGGCCGCCGATCTTGTTCGGATCGCCCGAAGCGCCGATCACGGCGACCGACTGCGGTCGAAACAGCTTGTCGAGGCCCATGGTGCTCATCGTCCCGCGAACACTGGCTTGCGTTTCTCGATGAAGGCCGCCACGGCCTCGGCGTGATCACGCGAGAGATGCGACTGGGTCTCGAGCGACACGCCATATTCGAAGGTAGCGAGCGCCAGGCTCTTCAGGGTGTGGTTGATCGCCTTCTTGGTGCCACGCAGGGCGAGCGGCGCGCCTTTGGTGAGCCGTTCGGCCAGGCCATAGACCCGCCCGTCGAGCTCCTGTGCTGGGACGACGGCACTGATCAATCCCAGCCGCGCAGCCTCGCCGGCATCGATGTTGTCGCCGAGCAGCAGCAGTTCCTTGGCCTTCTGAAAGCCGACCAGCATGGGCCACATCAGTGCGCCGCCGTCGCCCGCCACCAGGCCGACCTTGACGTGCGGATCGCCGATGACCGCGGTATCCACCGCGACGGCGATGTCGGCGTAGACGGCGAGCGTCGCCCCGAGTCCGCTTGCCGCACCGTTGATGCGCGCGATCAGAGGCTTCTCGAGGTCGAGGATCGAGTAGAATAGCGCACGCGCTTCGTCGACCGTGTCGTTCCACAGCGTGTGATCGTCGATCTTGTCCTTCATCGCGCGGATATCGCCGCCGGCCGAGAAGGCATCGCCGGCACCGGTCAGCACGATGACATCGGCGTCGGGATCGCGCGCGACATCGCGGAAGACACGGGACAGCTCGTTGTGCATGCGCACGTTTGCCGCGTTCTTCACCTCCGGCCGGTTCATGATCACCGTCAGGATGCGGCCACGCCGCTCGAACAGGAGATGGCGGTAGCTGTCGTACATCATCGTCCCCCCGCGACCGCAAGCGTCGCGCCCGTCACGTAGGAAGCCTCGTCCGACAGCAGCCAGAGGATGGCGTGCGCCACTTCCGCTGGCTGGCCGGCCCGCTGCATCGGCATGCGCGTGGCATAGCGCTGCACGCGGGCGGCATCGCCTGCTTCGGCATGAATGGCGGTCTCGATCAGGCCGCACGACACGGCGTTGACCCGGATGCCGTCGGCTGCCACCTCCGCCGCCAGGCCATAGTTGAAGGTCTCGACGGCGGCCTTCGCCGCGGCGTAGTGAACGAGCTCGTTGGGCGAGCCCGTCTTGGCGGCCATGGAAGAAACATTGACAATAGCACCGCCCTTGCCGCCATGTCGGGTCGATGTGCGGCGGATGAATTCGCGCGCCGACAGGAAGGCGCCGTAGACATTGACCTCGAAGGTGCGTTTGAGGACCGCGCACGACAGATCCTCGACCCGTCCGATCCTGCCGGGAGTACCGGCATTGTTGACCAGAGCAGTGATCGGCCCAAGCCGCGCCTGCACGCCATCGAACAGGCGCGCGACATCCGCTTCGTCGGCGACATCGCCCTTGATGGCGATGGCCTTTCCACCCTTGGCCAGAATCGCGTCCACGACGCTGCCGGCCGCCGCATCGTTGGTCGCATAGTTGATCGCGGTCGCGTAACCGCGCTCTGCCGCGAGGCGGGCCGTTGCCGCGCCAATGCCGCGACCGGCGCCGGTGATGAGTACCGTCCTCCCCACGCTGCGCTTCCTTCTGCGTGCTTCGAGGGTCTGGATGATAGGATGCGTATCCAGGCCGTCCAGCCGTCGGCCCCGATAGTCGGTATCGGCAGGACCGATAGAGGCATGCGCAAGAACATCGACCTCCACCTCCTCGAGGGCTTCGAAGCACTGATGCGCGAACGCAACGTCAGTCGCGCCGCCGAGCGCATGGGCCTGTCGCAATCGGCGATGAGCGACGTGCTGGCGCGGCTGCGCAAGCACTTCGACAATCCGCTGTTGGTGCGCGGTCGCGGCGGCATGCAGCCGACGCCGCTGGCACGCGAACTCCTGCCGACCGTGCACGATCTGGTCGCCCGCCTGCAGGCACTGGCGACAATGAGCGACACGTTCGACCCAGCCACCTGCGGAATGCGCTTCAAGGTGGCGACTTCCGACTACACGCAGTTCCTGCTGATGCCGACATTGGCAAAGATCATGGCGCAGCAGGCACCGTCGGCGTCAATCGATGTTCTGCCGGTGCACATCCTGCGTGTCGAAGAAGCGCTCGACTTCGGCGAGATCGACATTGCCGTCGCCTATTTCCCCGACCCGCCCCAGGGCCTCAAGCGTCGCTCGCTCTTTCATGAACGCTATGTCGGGATTGCCGCCAAAGGACACCCGGCCCTCGCGCCCGGCCTGACCACCAAGGCGCTCGCTGCCTTCCGGCATGTCTCGGTGGCGCCCAGCGGGCTGAACTTCTTCCGCCAGGCCGTCGATTCCAAGCTGGCCGAGCACGGCCTATCGCGGCGCGTCGTGGTCACCAGTCCGCACTTCGCGCTGGCGGCCTATCTGGTGGCCTTCTCCGATCTGGTGCTGGCACTGCCCTCGCGCGCCGCCGAGCGACTGGCCACAGTGCTGCCCCTGGGCGTTTTCCCACTGCCATTTAGCCTGCCTGAGTTCGAGGTTGCCATGTACTGGCATGAGCGTTCGCACGGCTCTGCCGCCCATCGGTGGTTTCGCGAGCAAGTGCGCATGGCCCTGCGGCCCGACCGACATGAACTCCCGGCGACGGCCCGTCGATGACCGACAGAAGGCGAAGACTAGGTCCGCAGAATTGGGCCGAGCGCGGCGAGCGCTGTCCAGTAGGCCGCCAGATCCAGAGACGAAATCCGGCGCGGATCGCGCAGCAAGGACGCTGCTTTGGCGCTGACGTCGTCGCCTTGCGTCGACAAGCGCCGTACATGTAACAACATGCCACCGTGGAGCGCGGCGTACAGCAGCGCCACGGCGAGGAGGAAGTCATGCGCGCGGGCAGGATCACGTACCATCCCGCCGCTGGGCGCCAGCGCGACAAGCGTCATCAGCGCCGTCAGGACGAGGCTGCGGACATTGGCAGCCCGCAGCCATTGGCTGCGGGCTTCATCGGGACGTGTATTCATCGCCATCACTGCCTCAAATGTGACAGCCGATTGTCAATGCCGGGTTCGATCTGCAGGGCAGCACGGAGATCGGCATTGCCGCCGGTCGAGTCCTGGCAGGCCAGCTTCGCGATATCGCGCCGGAACAGCACCTCGGCGTTCCTTGGCACCAGATCGAGCGCGGCGTCATAGTCGGCGATCGCGCGGCGATTGTCCCCGCGCGTGGCAAAGGCAGTCCCGCGGTGAAGGTAGGAGCGCGCCCGTACTGTCACCGGTTCGCGCGGTGCATCGACGACGGCATTGCAGCCGCGGATCTTCAGCTCAGGGTCGGCGTCAGCGAGAAAGCATTGCGCGCGAAGTGCATTGCAGGTCTCGGTACTGGCCGGCGCCGGCATCAGCATGTCGAGCGGCGGTACGACCAGCAGAAGCAGACCGCCGACGTGCGACGCCAGCAGCGCCGGGCGTGTGGCAGCTGCATTCCGTGTCGTCATGGGTGTCGCGCCTCACGCCGCGAAGCCGACGAACGGCGTCTCCTGCCACACCGGCGGCATGACGGCGGCCACGCGGCGCGCCTCCAGGTCCTCGACGACCATCACGGGCTCGAGCGCCGCGGCCAGCCGTGCGTCAGCTTCCGGACCGAGTGAAGTCAGCGGCAGGCGCAGCGCGTTGGTGGTCAACCCGAGGCGGTGCAGCGCGCGCTTCACGGGAATCGGATTGCTCTCGAGGAACAGCGCGGCATGCAGCGGCGCCAGCGTCTGCGTGGCGCTGCGCAGGGTCACGAGATCGGCCACATCCCAGGCATGGTGCAGGGCGGCGCATAGCGCCGGCGCCACGTTGGCCGTCACCGAAATGCAGCCATGGCCACCGGCGAGGCGGAAGTCGGCTTGGGTGGCGTCATCGCCCGACAGCAGCACGAAGTCGCCGCCGATCAGGCGCAGCAGGCGGCCGGGCCGCCGCAGGTCGGCGGTCGCATCCTTCAGGCCGATCACGCGCGGCAGCTCGGCGAGACGGCGCACGGTCTCGTCGTGCAGCGCCAGCGCCGTGCGCGAGGGCACGTCGTAGAGCACGATCGGCAGGCCGACGGCATCGTGGATGGCCCTGACATGACACATCACGCCTTCCTGCGTCGGACGCAGATAGTAGGGCGTGACGCAGAGCAGTGCCGATGCGCCGGCGCGCTCGGCCTGGCGGGCGAGATCGATGGACGCCGCGGTGCTGCAGGTCCCCGCGCCGGCGATGACCGGTACGCGATCGGCGGCCGTGGCGACGGCGATCTCGACCAGTCGGCGGTACTCGTCCGGCGTCAGCAGCGGCGCCTCGCCGGTGGTGCCGCAGGGCACCAGCGCCGACGTGCCGCGCTCGATCTGTCGGCTGCACAAGGCCGCGAAGGCTTCTTCGTCGATCCGGTCGTTACGAAACGGCGTCACCAGCGCGACGATCGAGCCGCCCAGCTTCAGGCGTTGCGTGTTCATGGTTGGCTCCTCGTGGAAAGAGATCCTTCCCCCGGAGGGGGAAGGTGCCCCGAAGGGGCGGATGGGGGATGTTCGAACGGATTCAGTCTGTCGACTTCGCGCGCTGAATCCCGCGCAACATCCCCCTTCCGGCGCTTCGCGCCACCTTCCCCCTCCGGGGGAAGGTAAGGATCAAGCCGCGCGCGCCAGCGCCGGCGCACGCATAGCGACCAAGATGAGATGGCTGCTGCTCTCGCCGATGGAGGCGACGCACAGGCCGAAAGCCGCGATCTGGCGCTGCACCGATGCCAGGCCGCCAGCGCGCGCAAGCGCCGTCACGTCCAGCACGACGCGTCCTTGCGGGCTGAGCCGATGACAGGCAGCGTCCATGGCTTCATCGAGTTCGCCGCCGGTATGCGGGTCGGCGATCCAGGCCAGATCGGCCGGCTCAACGTCCGGCGAACGCGTGCCCAATCGCAGGCCGGCGACGGCGGCGCAGCCGCGATGCAGCAGGGTCAGAACCAGCGGCAGGGTGTGATGGCCGATCACCACGGCGTGGGTTTCCGGCCGCGGCGGCGCGGCAGCAATCATATCTTCACCAAGAGCCTCTTCGGGCTCGGTCGTCGTACACGGTCCGGGTTCAGGGGCCGTTTCAGTCGAACGCGGCACGATGTGCCTCCTCTACGATGAACGACCGTGTAGATGGCACCACGGGATGTAGAGCTCCATGTGGCTGACGTGGCTTCGACATAGGAACGGCATAGGAGTGAGCCTGGAAGCGCGGGCGTCTCGCCCGCATCGAGGCGAAAGCTTTGCTTTCGCCTGACATGAGCGGGCCGGAGGCCCGCGCTCCCAGGAAATCAGAACGACTTGCTGATGCTGAAGATGGCGCGCGGAGCGCAGTAGTTGAAGCCGCCGCCGTTGCAACGGCTCTTGGAGATGTTGGTGTCGACATAGGTGATGCCGAAGTCGACGCCGTAAAGCGTGGCGACCAGGCCGACCTGCCATTCCCAGTAGTCGGGGTTGGCGAAGCGCGCGTTACGCTGGATC
>Ga0187894_10004448_pt1 | contig 15033 bp, 15 predicted proteins | sample GBC1701081metaG_FD_136650 | JGI IMG/M metagenome (GOLD analysis project Ga0187894, IMG submission 136650) | White microbial mat communities from a lava cave in the Kipuka Kanohina Cave System on the Island of Hawaii, USA - GBC170108-1 metaG ...
CCTAATGCTACGCGTTAGAACTTTCTGAATGACGATTTAGTCTAACTTGTTCAAAAAACAGGTGTTAAACGTACGTTTAACTTGAAAGAATTTATTTCATTATTTTCCACTGCGTAATCTGGGTTTATAATCAATCCGTTAAAAGATGAACCGCCTTGCCGAGAAAATAAAGAAAGCGTTTAAAGACAAACGAGTCGCCGTTATCGGCGACGTAGTCGCAGATCAGTTTCTCAACGGCACTATCTCTCGTGTCTCGCGCGAGGCTCCGGTTTTTATCATCAAGCACGAAGAAACGGAAACGCTGCCCGGTGGAGCGGCAAACGCGGCGGCCAATGTCGCTGCGCTTGGCGGCGCTCCGGTGCTTATCGGCGTGATCGGCAATGATGAAAACGGCAGAGCTCTGCTCAACGCATTGGTTCAAAAAAATGTTGACGATAGTCAGGTGCTCACGGCACCGGGATTTTCGACAACAACAAAAGTCCGCGTTATCGGCGGCCAACCCTATTCGACGAAAAAGCAGGTGATTCGGATCGACTATGAAAACCGCAGAGAGATCGAAAAGGAAATGTGCGGGCAGTTGTTGGCCGGTCTCAAAAATGCAGCGGCTAATGCGGGTGCGATCGTTTTGTCGGATTACAATTATGGCGTCGCCTTTCCCGAACTTATAGAAACAGCCAAACATATTTGTCAAAAACGGTCGATACCGCTGGTCGTCGATTCGCGTTTTCGACTCGAACAGTTTACCGGAGCAACGACCGCGACGCCGAACCAGGAAGAAGTCGAGCAGCTTCTCGGCAAACCTTTCGAAACCGCCGACTGTGACGCGTTACGACGAAGGCTTAAATTCGCTTCGCTTCTTATCACGCTTGGCGGCCGGGGAATGGTGCTGGCGGAAAACGGCAAGCCGCCGCTCGCCATCCCGGCGGTCGGTTCGGACCAACCGCTGGACGTGACCGGTGCGGGCGACACTGTTATCGCCGCTTACGCGCTGGGTCTTGCCGCCGGGCTTAATTACGCCGAAGCGGCGTCGGTCGCTAATCACGCCGGGAGCATCGTCGTGATGAAACGCGGAACGGCGGTCGCGGCGATCGACGAGCTCGTCGAATCGCTCACCGAACCAGTTGAAGACGCCAGTGCAGCAGCAAACGAAGGTTGAAATGTCGGAAACGGCGAAGATTTATCAGCGGAGCGAACTCACGTTTTTGGCTGAAAGAGTCCGCTGCACGGGTTCGCAGATCATTCTTGCGAATGGCTGCTTTGACGTTATTCACGTAGGCCACGTCCGTTACCTCGCCGGCGCAAAAAAGCTTGGCGGTTTTCTGATCGTCGGCATAAACTCCGATGCACAGGTTCGTATATTGAAGGGCGGCGGTCGTCCGTTTCAGCCTGAAACGGAACGCGCGGAGATCGTCGCCGCCTTCCGATTTGTCGATGCGGTCACGATCTTCGACGAGCCGAACGTCGAGCAACTCATACGCGTCATCCACCCCGACATCCACGCGAAAGGCACCGATTACACCGTCGATTCCGTGCCCGAACGTGAGACCGTTATCGCGTGCGGCGGCCGCGTGGCGATAGTGGGCGATCCGAAAGATCACTCCTCGACCGGTCTGATTGAAACGATAGGCAGCCGATCATGAACTTTCCCCGCCAAGTATGTTCGAATCTAAAAACAAGACCGACCTGATAATCGAGATATGGGAAAAGATCGATTGCGAATCAGTCGGCCGCAAGGAGATCCTCGCGATCGAAAAAGGCGTGCGGGAGAAGTTCGGCGAGCGTGCGGTCGATGCGCCGATGACAATCGCGCGGCTTCTGGCCGACGAGGGCGCCGAGCTACGACATTCGGAGCTGATGGCGCTTTACATCTCTCGTGCCGGCGACCGCCCGCACGATGCCGCATTAAACAATCTGTTCGACCTCGCGAGCCTGCAATCGGTTCACCGTTCGCTGCGAAATGCCGAAAACCTTCGGAGAAAATTTGTCGCCGAATCCGATAACGAAGGCTTGCGTCTGCTGCGAAACGAAGCTCTCGAAATAAAAAAAAACGCGTTAGAGAAGACGTCCGACAAACGCATGTCAGATGAAACGAGGACGATATACATTGAAGCTGTCGAATGGATCAAACTCTGGCTTCAGTCGCCGCAATTGTTTGAAAGTTGGGTGAAACTGCGAAAGACTTCGAAAGATTACAAAACGAAATTCGCCGAAAATTGATCTATGCGCCGTTTTTATTCCCCGCCAGATAGTTTCGCGCACGGCTGCGTCACGCTCGATGAAAATGAAACGCGCCATCTGCGTGATGTTCTACGGCTCCAGCCGGGCGATACCGTAAATGTGTTTGATGGCATCGGGCGCGAATTCGAATGCAGGATCGAAAAGATCGAGAAACGCGCATCTTTGGTTTCAGTGATCCGCAAAACCGAACCGCCGGCTGCCGAATCGCATCTCGATCTCACGCTCTGCGCCGCGATTCTTAAAAGCGACAAAACGGACATTGCCGTTCAAAAGGCCGTTGAATTAGGCGTCAATCTTTTCATTCCGATGCTCACGGCCCGCTGCGATGTAAAACCGAAAGGCGCCGCAAAACGCGTGGAACGCTGGCGCAAGATCACACTCGAAGCCTCGAAACAGTGCGGCCGCGCGCGACTGATGGAAATCGGCGATGTCTCGCCTTTCGATAATTTAATTCGCAAAACTGCCGGGAAACTCAAACCCGATAAAAAAATATTCTTTTTCAGCGAGCGTGACGGCGAGAAGTTTAATGTGGCGATCAAAGCAAAATCAATCACGACCTTTCTCGGTCCGGAAGGAGGTTGGGACGATTCGGAAATAAATCTCGCCAGAGAGCTTGGAGCACAAGTTATAACCCTAAAAGGCCGCATAATGAAGGCGGACACCGCAGCAATTGCGATCTCCGCCATTCTTCAGCACCATTTCGGCGATCTGAACTAAATCGTCGTTTTCGAACGCGGGCGGTAATACGCATCGCCGCGTTGCGTTAGCTTAGCCTTTTCACCGATCGCGGGAATCACTGAGTCGAGCGTTTCCTTATCCTCGACCCTAAAATTCACGGTGCCGCGCACGTTAACATCGGGGTCCTCGAATTGGATCACAAGATAGCGCCGCTTTTCCTTTATCAAAGATCCGAGACTTGCTCCCGGGAGCGGGATATTACGAACAACGTTCCCGGTGGTCGATGTGACCGACTGCGAGCTTGGGCTTACGATGAGCATCGCGCCGTAAGGAACTGAAAACTTTTCCTTACCATCTTTTCCGAAAAAAACGAGCCGCTCGTTCGCATCGTCAAATTTCAGATTACCCTTCTCCCGTTCGCCGTAGCCAAACATTCCGCCTTCGTATTTAGCTTCGAACGAAGCCGGAGCGGCGGCACGCGGCGTTTTCGCCTCGTCATCGCCGACGGGCCGAACCTGGGCAAAGGCCGCCACGCATAGTAAAATACCGAGAAACAAACCGACGAATACTTTTCTCATAACACAAACCCAGTCTGAAAAATCGGAACAAGTAATAGACGTAATTATAACCGATAACGTTGTCACCTGGCTGCCGAAAATTTGAGCTCGTCCAAGTAAGGTTTCAGCCGCTTTTTCGCTATTTCCACATATTCGGCTGAGATCTCGGAGCCAAACCAACGCCGGCCGAGCAGCTGCGCCATCTTTGCGGTCGTGCCGCTGCCAATAAAACAGTCGTAAACCAGCTCGCCCTCGTTCGTCCACGTGCGTATCTGGTCTTCGACCAATTTTTCGGGAAATATCGCCGGGTGCTCGAACGCGATCTTGTCGCGCGACGAAGACGTCCCGACGTTGTAAGCAAAAATGTTGCTCACCTTTCGCTCGGATTTTATCTCGCGTCCTATGTCCTCGTCCGGCACGTTCCCCCGTCCGGCTTCCGTAATGCGAAACGCCTTTATCTTTTGGCCCGCCGATTTGGTCGGCTCGGTGAGCGGATTAAATGTTTTCGGCTGCCCCTTCGAAAAGCAAAACATGTAATCGAAGCACTGCCGGTAGCGTTTGCCGCAGTCGCTCGGGATCGGGTTGTTCTTAACGTAGAGCATCGTGTCATGGACCTTAAAACCCGCGTCCTTGAACGCAAATGCGTGTCTAAAGCTGGTCAGCGTCTCGTCGCCGTTCACCGTCCTGTCGCCGACAACCCAGATCACCACGCCGCCTTTTTTCGTTTTATGAAACAGCGACGCCGCGATCTCTTCGACCGGAAAATGATAGCCGTTGTATTCGCGCAGGTCGTCGTACGGCGGACTCGTGATCGTCATGTCGATCAGCTCGTCATCCATCCGATGCAGCGTCTCGATGCAGTTCTCCTGATAGATTTTGTTAAGAGGAAACATGCAATTCCAGTCAGTACCACCTGCGGTAGCGGGTGGTTGAAAACTATTCTCTCGACGTTCTATCGTGTCGAGAAACCGAGTTGAACCACCTGCTACCGCAAGTGGTACTGACCACGCAATCTAATGAACATCCCACTTCGCCAGAAATCGGCGCAAGTGTCCGTTCGATTCGTTCTCGGCTTCCCTCGTTAAAAAGGCGTGAAAGTCTTCCTGCTCGGCAAAGTATTCTTCTTCCGTTATCTTCCCGCAAAAATTCACAAGCCGGAGCCAGATCAGATACGTGTTCAGCGTGTCGATCTGATTGTATTCCACGATGCTTGTAATATCACCGTTCAGCCATAGATCGACGACCTGTTTTCCGTCGATGTCGATCTTGCCCGGAAAATTGCACAGCCGTGCCAGGTCGTTCATCTGCGGCTTTATATTTCCTGACGAGAACCGCTTCATCAGGTCGAGATGCGCTTCGCTGTTGCGGCTGTCGAAATAGTCGCGGCCTTCCCACGGTTTCGACGGCCGTACGCAGAATTTCTCGGCCCGCACCTCGTGCACCAACGCACGCTGTATCAAAACCTGCAGATCCGAATCCGCCGAGTTGTACCCAACAAGCTGTGGATCGCGAGCGCCGACGTAATGAAAAAACTGCCCGATTATCTGCGCCTCATCGACCGTGTTTTCCGTCAGCGGCAATTTCGGCAGCGAATGCAGCCCGAAGTCGATAAATTTTTCACGGTTGCTGTTAAAAGTCACCCGCCGCGAGAGAAACGATATCGAAATCACGCGCGAAAAAAGATACTTCACAAACGGCCGCGGGCACTCGACTTCATCGTAACCCTTCGTCCCTCGCCAGAGCCGCTCCATCGCCGCAACCTCGGTCGTGTCTTCCGGAAGATCGTACAACCGCATCGCGCCGGCAGCGTCAGGAACCCACTCAAGATCAAAGAACCATGTGGGATCATGAATATCATTCTTCAACATTCGCTACGAAGTTTAGCATAGCGCTTCACGCGTCCGCACGTCTTGGACGGACTCGCAAGACAGCGGCATTTTTTTGTTAAATTTATGGTGCGCTGAATATTTGAACCAAGAGGCCAATAAGCCCGCCGGTCAGAACGACCCAGAGGACGTCGGTCTTCAGCCGGAATAATGCGACGAACGCCGCTGTCGAGAGAACGACGGCGAACCCATTGACGGTCCCGCCGAGGCCTTCGGGAAAAATTACGGCCAGTCCGAAGACGATCGCCAAATTGAGTATGACGCCTACCACGGCAGCCGTAACGCCGGAAAGCGCGCCGTTGAGCCAGCGGTTGTGGCGAAGTTTTTCGATATGCGGAGCGCCGAGGAATATGAAAAGGAACGACGGAAGGAACGTAGCGAAGGTTGCGGCCAGCGCGCCCGTAATGCCGCTCATTACCGGGCTCATGCCGTCGGGCGGGTTGTTCCATCCAGCCATGAATCCGATGAACTGCAGAACAATGATCAGCGGGCCCGGCGTTGTTTCCGCGAGCGCGAGCCCGTCAACGGCTTGTGCCGGCGTTAGCCAGTTGTACGGCTCTGCAGTCACCGCCTGAGTGACGTATGCAAGCACGGCATAAGCGCCGCCGAATGTGACAAACGCCGCCACAGTGAAAAACCGATATTCCTGCGAATGCAGCGAGCCGACGGCGCCCATCGCCCAAAGCAAAAGGAAAGGAATGAGCCAGAGACCGACGCCGACCGCAAGAGTTTTCGCAAATCTTCCGCGCCTCGGAACGGTGTGCTCCGCCATTTCGGAAAACTCTTCTTCGTCATCGTCTTTCGAGCCGCCCCCGAAAACGTTCGGCAAAAACCGCACGCCCAGGAATCCGGTCGCTGCCGCCAATAATACGATTAACGGAAAGGGCAGCTGGACGAAAAAAATCGCGACGAATGCGGCCGCTGCAATGATGTAATGTGCAGTCTTTTTTAAAGCTCGGCCGCCGATCTTTACAAGAGCTTCGACTACTATGGCGACGACAACGGGCTTGAAGCCGTTCATCGCGCCGACCACGGCCGTAACATGTCCGTACGCCGCATAGACGTACGAAAGCGCAAGTAGAATGAAGATGGACGGCAACACGAAGAACACGCCGGCCACAATTCCTCCGGCCGTCCGATGAAGCAGCCACCCGATGTAAATGGCAAGCTGATGAGCCTCCGGGCCGGGGAGCAGCATGCAGTAATTCAGAGCGTGAAGGAAACGCTTCTCGCCGATCCACCGCCGGCCAGCGACCAGCTCGCGGTGCATTATCGCGATCTGTCCGGCAGGGCCGCCGAATGAGATGAAGCCCAGCTTCACCCATAACCAAAACGCTTCGCGAAACGCCGGCTTCGTGTTTTCCTGCCGCTTCTCAGGTTCGGGTTGGTGCATTCAGCGAAGTTTAACACGCCCGTCGCCCTTAAGTGTGCGGAGCACGCATCTATTCACTATTCACGATTTCACCCTGCTTGTTCGGCGTTTCAGGAAATCCATCAAAACGAACTGCGTAAGGTTATTCGGGTTCGCGAAGTAGGCTTTGCCTCGGGTCATTGAGGTCATTTGTTTTACGAATTCGACCAGGAAATAGTCGCTCGCAAGCATAAAGGTGTTTATCATCACGCCGGCCTTGCGGCAGGCCTGCACCTCTTTGAAGGTTTCGGCCATGACGAATGGGTCGTTGCCCATCGAGTTTTTGTAGAGCAGCCGCGACGGAGCGGGGACACTCCTGTCCCCAGCATTTTTCGAAGCGGAAACGTTTCCGGACGACGAAGCGTCGCCCGTGGGGACAGCAGTGTCCCCGCTCCGGTCGATAAACGCGGCGGTCGGTTTGCCGTCGGTGATCATCACGATCTGCTTCATTTCTTTACGCTGGGCGTTCAGGATGCGCCGCGCGAGTTTTAAGCCTTCGGCGGTGTTCGTGTGATACGGGCCGACTTGCGTAGTTGCCAGACGCGCGAGCGGCAATTCTTCAGCATCGTCATGAAACAGAACTATTTTCAAACTATCGCCGGGATACTGCGTGCGGATCAGATGCGCCAGCGCGAGCGCGACCTTTTTGGCCGGCGTAAAACGGTCTTCGCCATAGAGGATCATCGAATGCGAGCAGTCGAGCATAACGACGGTCGCGCACGACGAGTGGTAATCCTGTTGGTGGACGTAGAGGTCGCGGTATTCCAGATCGATCGGCATTTTCAGGCCGCCGCGTGCAATGGCCGACATCAGCGTCGCGTTTACGTCCAGGTTGAGCGTGTCGCCGAATTCATACTGCTTCGAAGCGAGCGCCGCCTCGACGCCCGTGTCCATCTGCGGCGTTTCATGGCGGCCGAGCGACGATTTGCCGAGACTTCCGAGCAGCTTTTGCAGCGTTTTGTAGCCGAGAAAATCGAGACCTTTTTCCGTTACTTCGAATTTGATATTGCGCGGCATCGGCTCGCTCACTTCGCCCTGCCCGTTGCCGTTCTGCATCTCGCGTCGCTGTTCCTGCGGCAGCTCTTTTAGATTCAGGTAGCCTTCTTCTATCAGCCGCTCGATCAATTTGTTTATCAGCTCTTCGAGCAGCGAGCCGCGAAATCTGCCGCCGTTTTCCGCGAGCATTTTTTCGACATCAGCCTCATTCAAAATTTCCTGGTCGAGCAGAGCCTGCAATATCGCCTGCCGCAGCGCGTCGAGCGAATAATCCGGCACGCTACGATGTCGCGTCCACCAGTAATCTTCGTTAAAGCCGGAATCGAGCATTCGGCTCGAAAGCGCGTCCATCAGCCCGCCAAGATCGACGCCGAAAACGTCAAAACCAGTAAATTTTGAATACCGAATAAATTTCATTCGCTAAGCTCAAGCTTGCATCTGAGCGCGCGAACGGTTAAATTAAAACTGTCCACACGCGCTTCCCCAAAATTTATCTCTCTCCAAAAACTTATCACAGAACTCTCTCCGAGAAGAACATTTGGAGGAATCACTAATCGCATGAAAAAGTTTCTGGTCATAGGCTTTGCAATTTTTGCATTCGCAATTTTACTCTCCACAACCGCAAACGCGCAGTCGTGCCGGTGGCGAAATTCCAGGTCGTATGCAAGTAGTTACGAATATTCGCCCGCGTATTACAACCGCGGCTATCGGCGCTCCAGCTATCGCCGATACGTCCGTAACCAGCGGCGCCAGTATCGGCGTGCCTACAACCGCCGCTACTATGCACCGCGGCGCAACGGACTTTTTGTAAGTTTTAGCTATACGCCCCGCGGGTACCGCTATTAAACCAAGGGCGGTTTGTTTCAAAACGAGGATAACGAGGATGTCTGAAAAGTCCGCTCTGGCCGCTTCACGGCCCAATAAGACTTTTCAGTCATCCTCTCTTTTCTTCTAGCCGCTCTGCGGCTAGAACGGATTTTTCAGACATCATCTTTCTGTTTTCTTGCCGTCACCTGCCTCCCAGAGCATGCTGCACGATAACGCCACAACGTGAACGAAATGGTATTTCGAATAACGCGCGCATGACAATGCATCCATTGTAACTAGCTGACACAGCATGGTTTATCAATTATGGCACGGACATTGCCCAATAAAGGGCGAGCGGCTTCGGCCGATTTTGATTTGAGCAAAGGGGGAATTATGAAAAAGGTAATCTCAACATTTTTGATGGTAGCAATGATGGCGATCATGATGCCGCTTATGGCCTCGCAGGCGAGCGCGGCGACGGCAGCGGCCGGTTCAGGCATTAGGCCGTGTTACGGCGGACGTGTTTATCGCGAGAGACGTGGAAATGTTTACCAGCGAAACAAGACATTGTTCAACACGATAATCGCAGCCGGTATCGGAACGGCAATCGGAGCGGTCGTTGACGGTAAGCGTGGTGCCTTGATCGGTGCGGGTGCAGGCGGAGGCGGCTATTTGCTCTACAAATACATCCGTGACAAACGCGGCAATTGTAGAAAGGTCTATCTGCGACGCTAAAAGTTAACCAACGGGCCGGGGAGGGAAACCGTGATGAGCCGATGGGCTTGTCACGGTTTTTTATGTTCTTAAACCGCGAAATACGCGAAAATCGCGAAAAAAATACTTTCGTGTATTTCGCGGTTTATCAGTTGTATCCCTCAAGATCGGTAAGGTCTTCGTATATCATCCCGCGGCGGTCGCGTTTGGCTTTTGTGACGGCTTCGTAGCTGCCGTCTTCGCTGCGTGAGATTTTGTTTTGCGCGTAGAGACCCTCAAGAACGAATTCACATGCGGAAACCATCTTTGCTTTTTCCTTTCGATCAAAATCGAGCGGCACGAGCGTCAAATCGATCAGGTCGGGAACGCTTTCGAGCAGCATCGCACATTCTTGGGCTGAAGCGGTATCGGACAACAATAGTCTATTGCCTTCGTCAAACCACTGCACTGCCGGCGCGAAATCGATTCCGAGAAAGAAGCCTTCGAATATCACGCCACTCGCGCGTTTGATCAGATCCTTCGCCAGCCGTGTCGCGCCGATCTGCTCGCCTTCGTATTCGAGTTCCATTTTGCCGGTCATCGACGGCAAGGCTGAGTAGATGTCAGAGATGCGCGGAACAATTTCGCTTTCGCCCGTTATCAACGCACGGCGTTCGGCATTCGAAACGGCCGATTCCAGTGCCGAGATAGAAAACCGCTGCGACACGCCGCTGCGTTTATCGACGCGTTGGTCGTCACGCGCCTCGAAAGCGATCTGTTCGATTGTTTCCGAAATAAATTCGGGAATGCTCAACGAAAAACTCTCAAATCCCGGCCGCGATGTCCACGCTTCCTGTTTCGTTATCTCCGAGCTCAGCTGGACATTCGCCGGATAATGCGTGTGTATCTCGGCACCGATGCGGTCCTTGAGCGGCGTGATGATCTTGCCGCGTGCCGTGTAATCTTCCGGATTCGCGCTGAACACGAGCATTACGTCGAGCGGCAGCCGAACCGGATAACCTTTTATCTGCACGTCGCCTTCCTGCATGATGTTGAACAATCCGACCTGAATTTTCCCCGCCAGATCGGGCAGCTCGTTGATCGCAAAAATTCCGCGATTGGCACGCGGCAGCAGGCCGAAATGAATCGTCAACTCATCTGAAAGAAGGTGGCCGCCGCGCGCCGCCTTGATCGGATCGACATCTCCGATGATGTCTGCGATCGTCACGTCGGGCGTTGCAAGTTTTTCGACAAAGCGGTTGCCACGATTTACCCAATCTATCTTCGTTTCGTCACCGTGCAGCTCGATCTGCTGACGGCCGAATGCACTGAGCGGAGCGAACGGATCGTCATTCACTTCCGAACCGGCGATGATCGGAATTTCGTCATCCATCAACCCGGTCAGCTGCCGAATGAGCCGAGATTTCGCCTGCCCGCGAAGGCCGAGCAAGATCAAGTTATGCTTCGCCAGGACCGCATTCACGATCTGCGGCACGACCGATTCGTCATAACCTAAAATGCCCGGAAACAGACGCTCGCCGCCCCGCAGTTTGGCGATCAAATTCGCCCGCATCTCATCCTTAACCGAACGCGATACATAGCCGCTCGCCCGCAATTCCCCAAACGTTTGCGCTCTTTCCGTAATGCTCTGCGCTTTCACCATGCCTTCAATGGTATCGTATTGAACAGAATCTTTTGAAGCGTGAGAACAACACCTTCGAATAGCGAGCAGTGGGTCGGTTTCAAGCTTCTTGGTGAACTTGGTGGTCTGCCTTTGCGTTCTTTGCGTGAAGAGACATTTATAAACACGAAGCACACTAAGATTTACACAAAGATCAATAAGGCATTCGGGCACGGAAAAACGGCGCTGATTTCAAAATAACCCATTACTGAATAGCGGTACGAATTTGGAGAGCGACAAGAAAGCGTGCGTAAAGCCGAAGTTATTTCTTCGTTGGCTTTTTTGGTGCGGATTTTCGTTTTGGCTTCGATTTTTTCACCGGCTCGGAAATTTGTCGGATCGGCTTTATCCCGATCAGATAGACGACCGGTTCGTCGCCCAAAACTTCGGCGGTGTGGTAAGTCTCGGCGGGCATAAAATCACGGTCGCCGGCGCTGAGCTGAAATGTACCGACGTCTTTTACGTGAATTTCGAGTTTACCGGAAATTATCCAGTGACATTGATCTTCCGGGTGTTTATGTGCACCGTAAAAAGCGCGCGGGCGGTCGGCCCATTGAAAAACTTCATAGCCCTCGCGCACAAGCAGCAACCGCAGCATCGCCGGATTTGGAGGATAAACTTCCTTCCATCGTTCTACTCTGTAACCGACCGGCATAATTCTATCCTCCGCGAATGAGGCGTTTTATCATCGCCATTTGTCCTCGGTGATTCGCCTCGTGATCCGTACGCCGCTGCAGGATCTCGCGAAGACTAAACTCCTGGTTTCGCATCCCGTAACGACTGATGAAGTATCGGTCCAGCATGCCGTCGTCCATTTTCATAAGCTGCTCGCGCGCCATTTCTGAGATCGCATCGAGCTTTCCGATCAGGTAGTCAGCGTCGAATCCGCGGTCGACATCGTTCTCCATCGCGTCGAACATATGCGCAAACTTCATTTCCTCGTCTGACAGTTCGCGTTCCCGGACTACAGATTGTATCCAATAATAGTCGCACTCGCACAAGTGCAATGTTATCGCCCCGATCGAGTAGATCGAAGGGATGATCCGCCTCGCGATCTCCGTCGGGGTCAGATCGTGCAGGACGTCACGTGTCTTCGCACGGCTGTATTCGAAACCGGCTATATAATAGCCAATCGCAGGCGAAAAGTCCGGCATCGGTTCGATCCCGTGTCTTTGTAATTCCATATTTCGTGATACGAATTCCCAAGAGCGGGGTTCGATCTTGTCGCAAGCGCGCCACAGGCGCGCTGGCGCCCATGGCGCAGGGCGGCGCACTCGTAGCGCGCTTAAATCGATTGTCCCACTTTCCGCAAAAAGCAAAAAACCTGAAGCAAAGTTCCTGATATGGACATTGGCGACGCGCGATATTTAATAAACGTAAGTATTCGCTTGTATCAATTCATCGGCGATCCGCTGGCGTGCGGCGACGGTGTTGATCGGCGAATTGTTCTTGGTAAACCGCTTCAACGCGACCAGTAAGGTGCGGCCTTCGTCGCCTTCGGCAATGGCGGCAAGCGTGTTGCGGGCCTTCATCTCGATCCGCTGGATCGCGTCGTTGCAAAATACGGCGGCCATGTCGATCTGTCGGCCCGCCCAATCGTCACCATTCGCATCGGCTAGTTTTTTTGCACGCAAGACCGCCGATTCCATCTGATAGGCGTCCATAATGATGTCTGCGCAGCTAAGGAGAACTTCCTGCTGCTCAGGCAGTGCCATCATGTATTTCTGAGCGGCTGTGCCAAGCACCATCAATGCAATTTTCTTCGCGTTCGCCGCGAGCTTTGTCTCTGCAGCAAGCAATCCCGTGTCTTCGTCAAACGACATCTGCGGATTGAGAATCTCATCCTGCAAGGCTTTTGCCGCCTGCAGCAGACCGATCTTGCCCTTCATCGCACGCTTCATCAACTGTCCCGGTATCAATAGTCGGTTGATCTCGTTCGTGCCCTCGAAAATGCGGTTGATGCGAGAATCGCGAAACGCTTTTTCGGCCGGGTAATCGGCCGAGTAACCATAACCGCCGTAGATCTGCACCATCTCATCGACGACGTAATCGAGCGCCTCGCTGCACGCGACTTTGTTTATCGAAGACTCGACTGCATATTCTTCGATCGACTGCAATTTCTTTGCGTTGTCGGCACCGTCGCCAATCAGCGCGTCGATCATTCCGACCGTGCGGTAGGTGATCGATTCGGCGACCCATGTTCGGATCGCCATCTCGGCCAATTTGTGCTTGATCGCGCCGAAAGACGAAATCGGTTTACCAAACTGATGCCTCTCGTTTGCATAGCGGACGGATTCATTGATCGCGAGCTTTGCGCCGCCGGTCGTTGAAGCCCCTAGCTTGAAGCGACCGACATTGAGAATATTGAACGCGATCTTCGCGCCGTCGCCGACGTTGCCGATCAGATTGGTGACCGGAATTTTCGCGTCGGATATAATGAGCGGCGTTGTCGATGAAGATTTAATGCCCATCTTATGCTCTTCGTTTCCCGGACGGCAGTTTTCGCTCCGCTCGACGACGAACGCGGAAAATTTTTCCTTCTCGCCGTCAACCTTCGCAAAAACGACGAACACGTCAGCGAAGCTGCCGTTCGAGATGAACATCTTCTCGCCGTTCAGGACGTAGTGCTGGCCATCGTCTGTAAGTTTCGCCGTGGTCTTCGCACCTAGAGCATCCGAGCCGGAGCCGCTCTCGGTCAGGCAGTAGGCGGTGACGACCTCGCCGGAAACGATCTTCGGAATCCATGTTTTCTTCAATTCCTCGGAGCCGAAATACAGAATAGGAAGTAAGCCGATCGAAGTTTGTGCACCGAATGTCGTGCCGAAGCCGCCTGCACGGCCCATCGCTTCGGCGATGACGACGCTGGTCGTTTGGTCAAGTCCGAGCCCGCCATATTCCTCGGGAATGGTCGATCCCAAAAGCCCGAGATCGCCCGCCTTTTTTACGAGCTCACGCGCCACTTCCCAAGCGTGTTTTTCCATCGCATCCAGATTCGGCCGCACTTCGTTATCGACAAACTCGCGCGTCGTATCGCCGATCATCCGCTGCTCGTCGTTAAAATCTTCCGGCGTGAAAACTTCCGCAGCCGTCTGCTCGGCGATCAGAAACTCTCCGCCCTTCATATATTCCTTTTCCGTTTGTGCTTCCATAATTTGCTTTTGCCACGAATTACACTAATGGCACGAAGAAAAACATTTGTGTAATTCGTGTAATTCGTGGCTAAAAATTACTTTCTTAATCTAATCGCTCAAAAATTCCCGCTGCACCCATTCCGCCGCCGACGCACATTGTTACCATTCCGTAGCGCGCGTTTCTACGCCGCATTTCCTGCAGGACCGAAGCCGTAAGTTTCGCACCGGTGCAGCCTAACGGATGACCGAGAGCAACCGCGCCGCCGTTGACATTTACTTTTGACGGGTCCATTTCAAGCAGCTTCATCACCGACAAACCTTGCGCGGCGAAGGCTTCGTTGAGCTCGATCACGTCGATCTGATCGAGCGTCAGCCCGGCCATTTTCAGCGCTTTTGGAATTGCGTAAACCGGTCCGATGCCCATCTCTTCGGGCAAACAGCCGGCGGTTGCGAACGAAACAAACCTCGCCAAAGGTTGTAAATTCAACTCTTTAGCCTTATCCGCCGACATAACGACCACGGCCGCGGCGCCGTCGGACATCTGCGACGAATTCCCCGCCGTGACTGTTCCACCCGCGTGGAATGCAGGTTTCAGTTTCGCCAAACCTTCGAGCGACGTGTCGGCACGCGGGCCTTCGTCTTGTGCAAAAACGATTTCTTTGCGGCGAACGCGACCGCCTTCGTCAAACTCATCGACAAAGACGTTCACCGGCACGATCTCGTCTTTGAATTTACCTTCAGAGACGGCGGCGAGCGCTTTTTGGTGCGAGCCGAGTGAGAATTCATCAGCCTGTTCGCGCGTGATCTCGTATTTACGTGCGAGATTCTCGGCGGTCAAGCCCATGTTCAAATAATAATCAGGATACGTGTCTGCAAGCTGAGGATTTGGGCGAAAGTTCGCGCCGCCCATCGCGATCATCGACATCGTCTCGAGTCCGCCCGCAACGATCACGTC
>Ga0187894_10004449_pt1 | contig 15031 bp, 8 predicted proteins | sample GBC1701081metaG_FD_136650 | JGI IMG/M metagenome (GOLD analysis project Ga0187894, IMG submission 136650) | White microbial mat communities from a lava cave in the Kipuka Kanohina Cave System on the Island of Hawaii, USA - GBC170108-1 metaG ...
CAGGTGTCGCCGGAGCCTCTGCGGGCGGCGGCGTGTCCTCTGCGGCTGCCGCGAGGGCGAGCAACGCGGCCAGGGCGAACGGCTTTGCATCGATCTTCACGGCTGCAACTCCGCGGTCTGGGCTACGTCGCCGACGCGCCGCTTGAGCTCGGCGATCCAGCCGGAGACCTGCCGGTCCGCGGCGCCGGAGTTCGCGACGTAAAACTCGAATTGCTGCAGTGCCTCGGCGGGGCGCCACAGGTAGAGATCGAGCAGCACCGCAAGGTTGCGGTGCGTGCGGTGATGTCCCGGGTCGGCGGCAAGCGCCTGGCGGTAGCTCGCCTCCGCGTCCGCAAAGCGGCCCGCCTCGCGTTGCACGGCGGCTAGCTCGTTGAGCGCGGCCGCGTTCGCGGGTTCGCGGCGCAGGCCCTCCTGCAGCGACGCCTCGGCTTCCAGCCAGCGGGCCTCGCGCGCGTGCAACATGCCGAGGTTCACTGCCGGCGCCGCGAGCGCAGGCTCCGCCGCCACCAGCTGCTCCAGCACCGGCCGCGCCCCCGCGAAATCCCCCGCCTCGAGCTTCGCAAGCGCGTCCGCAAAGCTTTGCCGAGACGCAGGCGAAATCGCGGGCGCCGGCACCGGCGCTCCTGCAGGCGCCGGGGATCCGGCGAGCGGACGCGTAAGTTCCGGCGGCGGAAGCGAGCCGGTATCCCCGGCGCCTGCCACAGCGGGCGGTGCAAGCGAGGCGATGAACGCCTCCGCCTCCACCTGCTTCCCGAACCGCGCCGGCTGCAACTGCGCGAGCACGGCATAACTCTTGCGAACCCACTCGTCGTACAGCCCTTCGGTGGTACGCCGCGCATTCAACGCGTGCACTTCGGTCGCCTTCTCCTCGAACGGGAAGGCCTGCTCCTCCAACAGGAGGTCGTACTGCTCGACCTCCTCGGCGTCGAGATTCGCCGGTCGCTCGGACTTCATCAGGTCCGTCGCGAGCTGACGGTACAGTTCACCCATCTCGTACGTGGCTGCCGTCGTCACCTCCGCCACCGAATAGGCCGCGGCCGACTGATAACCGGCGAGTGCCCGCTCCATCGCCGACTTCTTCGACGCCAGAGACTGCTTGAGCGGCGCAACCAGCGCGATCGAGCGGAACGCGTCGCGGTCCGCACTCGTGAGCTCGAGCGTCGCGAGCGCTGCAAGGTAGCGGCTGCGGTCGGTACGCGTGACCCCGGCATCGCGGTCGGCGGTGACGATGCCGGCAAGCCATTGGCGCCGGCCCATGCCGTCGCCGTTCTTGCCGGCCCAGTCCGCGAGCTTCTGCCGCGCCTCCACCGCCTCCGCAAGCGGCGCAGGGAAGCGCTGTACGTAGTTCGCGTAGGTGGCCATCGCCCGGGCGGGCTGCGAGGACTTCTCGTACAGTTCCGCGGCCTGCCACAGCGCGCTGCGCTGGACGTCCGGCGTCTCGGCACTCGAGGCGGCGATCCGCTCGAATTCGCCGGCCGCCTCGCCAGGCTTGCCGCCTTCGAGGTAGGCGACCGCGAGGTTTCGGGTCACGTCGGCCTGGCGCGGGCTCGCTGGGAAGCCTGCGCGGAACGACTCGAGCACCGGGATCGCACGCTGCCAGTCCTTGATCGACACGAGCAGCATCGCCGCGTCGAACTCCGCGGTCTCGCGTATCGCCGCGCCCGGCGCGAGCCGGCCCACGCGCAGGTAGTCATCGACCGCGCCGGGGGCGTCGCCCGAAGCCTGCTTCGCCTCGCCCTGCTTGTAGATCGTGGCCGCGAGGCGCTCGTTGATCGCCGTCGCCTCGGCGTCGCCCGGAAGGAGCAGCGACTGCACCTGCAGGTAGGCGCCCTCCGCGTCCGCGTAGCGGCCGGTGTCGAACTGCGCATTGCCGGTGACGGTCCACGCCGTGCGCTGCATGGCGGTATCGACCGGCGGCTGGCGGGCCAGCACGAGGCCCGCGACTTCGAGCGCCTTGCCCAGTTCCCTGAGGTCGTAGTACTCGCGCGCGGTGCGCGTCAGGAGCGTCGCGCTTTCCGGGTGTGCCGGGAAAGTGACGGCGAAGCGCTGCTGGCTCTCGAGGCGTTGGCGGTCCCAGGCCGCAAGCGCGGCACCGTCGAGCGCCTTGGCCTCGCGCTCGTAGCAGACGAGCGCGGCATAGCCCGACTCAGCAGACTTGTCGTGGAACGTGTACGCGTAGGCCGTGCGTTCGTACTCCACGGCGGCGGAACGGAAGTCCTCGCTCTCGAACAGGGTCTCGGCAAGCAGGTAGTTGGTGCCGGCCGACTCCGGGTCGTCCGGGAACGACTGCAGGAATTCCCGGTACCAGCGGGCCGCCTCATGGTAGTCGGCCTTCTTCTTCGTTTTTTGCGCCTCGGCGTGGTAATACTGCGCGAGGTCGGTCAGGTTGGTCTTCAACTCCTTCGCGACCAGCGGGAACTGCGCCGGCTGGCGCGCCGCCCAGAACGGGCTGCCGAGCCGGTAGCGCTCGACGAACTCCTTCTTGCCGTCGAGCACGAGCTGCGCGAATCCGCCCTTGCGGTAGGCTTCGATCGCCTGCATCTGCAGCAGCGGCGCGCGCTCGTGGTTCGGGTCGCGGTCCACGAACGCGCGGTAGGCGTCGGCGGCGTCGGTGTAGCGTTGCTTGGCGACGTACAGGTCGCCGAGCTCGGAGTAGAGCATGTGGGCGTACCGGACCTCGCCGCGGCGCGCCAGCACGCGGTCGAGCGTCTCCTGGCCATCCACGTAGGAGAATCCGATCGAGAGCACGCGGAAAGTGTCCTGCACCAGTTCGCGGTCCGCGCGCGCGAGCTCCGCGGGTTCGGTGATGCCGCCGGGCTTGCCGGGCGCGACGAGCTTGATGTCGAGAACGCGCAGGAAGGGGTCGAAGGACGCCTCGTTCTCCGACTGCTTGAACAACGACCAGCCGAGCTTGTAGAGGCTCTGCTCGTAGAACGCGCTCCCGGCGCCGTAGCCGCTCGCGGCCTCGTAGGAGCGCTGCGCGTCGCCGTAGCGTTTGGCGCTGAACAGGATCTCCCCGCGGCGGAACTGCGCCTCGTCGATGCGCACGCTCGACGGGTACTCCGCGATCAGGCGATCGAGGTAGCCGAGCGCCTTGTCGGGATCGCCGAGCGATTCCCAGCCGCGTGCGAGCTGGTAGAGCACGACGTCCGCGCGCGCGTAGCCAGGCTCCTGCTCGAGGAGCCGCGTGTAGATGTCGATCGCCTCCCGGGTTTCGGCCTCACCCTGCGCGTCCGACTCGCCGCGCGCGGCGTCGCCCGACTCGATCTGCAGGTCGCCGAGGCGGCGCATCGCCTCGGTCCGCAACTGGGCGTCGCCGGCCTCGAGCTCGAGGAAGTCGCGGTACAGCTGCTTGGCGCGCTCCGGGTCGGGCGCGACCGTCTCGCCGGTGCGGACCTCCGGTGCATCGCGCTTGAGGTCCTTGAGCGTCGGCGGCGGCTTGGGCTTGGCCGCTCCCGCAGCAAGCGGCAGCAGCACGAGCACCGCGGCGGCAAACAGCGCACGGTTCATGGCGTCGGCTCCCGCGCAGGCGCGGGTGGCGCTGCCGCCGCACGGTCGTAGATGGTCGCGAGTGCGTAGCGCGCCTGCACCGAGTACTCATCGAGTCGCCTGCGCTGGTCCTCGAGTTCGCGCACCGCGATGTCCGCGAGCCGGCGGCCCTGCGCGGCCTTCGCCTCGTCGACCCGCACCGCGAGCGCGACGATTCGCGGATCGACGGCCTCGACGCGGTGGCCGAGCGCGGCATTGCGCTCCGGAGCGCCCTCGCGTGCGCGGCCCGACGCGGTCTCGCGGGTGCGTGCGTCGTAGACGGTCGCGTTCAGGTCGCGCAGCGCGCGGTTCGCCTGCCAGCTGCGCATTTTCCAGGCGCCGTCCAGGTTCCACATCAGCACGCCGCGCGCGAGGCGGGCCTTCTCGCGCGCCTCGTCGTAGGCGGGATCGCCGGCGTGCCGCGCGAGCTCGGCGTCCACGGCATCCAGCGTGTCGATCTGGGACCGCTCCTGTCCGGTGGCGAGCGCGGTGACGTCGCGTGCCGCGGCGGCCGCCTCGAACTCGGCCTGAAGCGCATCGCGCCGGCCGTTGATGGTCGTGACATCCACGGTCGCGAGCCGCGCGTCCGCGGCGGGCAGCTTCTGCTCGAAGGCCTGCTGCCGCGTCTCGACCATGTCGGCGAAGGCTCCAATGCTCTGCTGCCAGGCCGCGAGGTTCTCCGCCATCGCGTCGAGCGCACGGTAGTTCTTGAGGCCTTCCTGGAATTCGTTTCCTGCGAGCAGGTGGTACAGGTAGCGCGACTCGGGCGAGTCGGGCAGCGTCGCGAGCTGGGCGAACCAGCCCTCGCGTCCGTCGCCGCCCGCCTCCATGGCGGCCGCGAGCAGTGTGCCCGAGCGGATCGCGCCGATCGACTCGCCGATGCGCGAGCGCTCGGCGTCGTAGGCCGAGATCGCGCGCTCGTAATATTCGACGGCCTGCGCCATCGCGCCGAGCTCGGCGTAGGCGTACGGTACGGCGAGGTAGGATTCCTGCACCGCGGCATCGAGCAGGTTGCGGCCCTGCAGTTCCTGCCAGGGCGCGAGTGCGACCTGGTACTGCTGCGCCGCCGCGTCCGCCCAGCCGGCGCCGAGCAGCGCCTTGCTGGACTGCGGTCCCGAGAGCCGCACGCGCTCGAGCGCGATGCGCGCCGCCGCGGGCTCGGCCGCCTGCAGCTTTGCGTAACCGATCGCAAGATTGGCCTTGTCGCGCAGCGCCATGAGCTCGGGCCACTGCGTCTCGAGCTGGCCCACCGCGTCGAGCAGCGCGAGCCCGCGCGCCGGCTCGCCGGCCCGCACCAGCGCGACGCCAAGGTTGAACTGACCGTAGGCGAGCCAGTAGCGCGGTCCCTGCCAGTTCGACAGCTCGGCGATCGCCTGGTCGTAGCGCTCGCGGTACAGGAGGCCCTGCGCGATCAGGAGGTGCCGCTCGGCCTCCATGTCCTCGCCGAGCGTGGCGCCGACCTGGCGCAGCGCCCGGTCCGACTCCTCGAACAGGCCGGCCGCGTAGAGCACCTTGCCGAGGTAGAACCAGGCGCGGTCCCGCACTTCGGGCGGCGTCGAGGCATCCGCCAGCAGGCGCTCGAAGACCTCGCGCGCCTCGCGATGCTGGCCGAGCGACAGGTACAATCCGCCGCGCAGGAGCTCCGCGTCGCGCGCGTGCACGGCGAGCCGCCCCTGGTCGCGGTAGGCGGCGAGCCGGACCAGCGAGCCGAAATGGTCGTGCTGGTAGAAATGGAAGAGAACGTCGCCGTAATGCAGGTCCTGCACCTTGACGGCTGGCAGGCCGGGGATGGCCTCCTGCTCGACGACCGGCACGGCCGCCGCGAGCGGCGCCAGCGCGGCGAGGATCAGGAACCGGCCCAGCACGCCCGGTTCACTCCCAGACCTTGACCACGAATTCAGGCTGCAGCTTCGAGGCCTTGTCGGAGATCCTGAGCTCGACGTACTTGGCGCCGACGCCCTTCTCGACCTGCAGTGTCGTGCCGCGCTTGTAGTCGCGCTCGTGCGGGCCCTGGCCGACGAAGAAGGCGGTGACCTCGTGCTCGCCGGCCTTGAGGTTGCCGAGCCACAGGCGCTGCACGCCGCCCCGCTTCAGGGCTTCCTGCTCGCGCTCGGTGTAGAGGTAGTTCGCGACTTCCTTGTCGTCCACCTTGAGCTGCACGGAGTCGACCGCGAAGAATGTGCCGACGTCCATCGACACGAAGACGGCAACCTGCGTGCTCGCGGGGAACAGCAGGTCTTCTTCGAGCATGAACAGGTCGCGGTTGAGGTCGACTACCTCGCGGCGCAGCGACTGGACCTCGGCATCGAGCACCGAGCGATCCTCGGGAGCGGACGCTGCGGCGGCTTCTTCCGCGAATGCCGGCATCGACGCGGCCATCGCCGCCAGGAAAGTGATGAATGTGGTCTTCATGTTGGCTCCGGCCTACTCGTCGATCAGGTCGCGCAGGTTCACGAGCAGCCCCTGCTCGTCCCGCTCGTCAAGCGCGGTGTGGCGCGCACGGATCGCCCCATTGCGGTCGATCAACACGATCAGCGGCAGGTCGTCGGCCCGGTAGCTCCGGCTCACGTCCTTGCCTGCGTCGATCAGCACCGGGTAGCCGATGCCCGCCGCCCCGGCAAGCGCCACGGCGCGGCCAGGCTCCTGGTCGAGGTTCACGCCGAGCACCACGAGCCCGACGCTGCCGTAAGTGCGGCGCAGGCGTTCGAAGCGCTCCAGCTCGCGGCGGCAGTCGCCGCACCAGCTCGCCCAGAACACCAGCGCGACGACCTCGCCGCGGTATTCCGAGAGGCGGTAGTTGCTTCCTGCTGTCGAGGCGAGCGCGAAATCGGGTGCGGACGGGTCCTCGGCGGCGGTGGCGCCGGCCCCGAACGCGGCGAGGAGCGCCGCGAGCACGAGGCGTGCAGCGACGCCGCGGCGGTGATGGCGAGCATCCATGTCGAACCCCGCGTGACGAGACGCCGGCCAACCCGGCTCAGGACATGTTTACTTAACGGGGGCCGACGATCTCGGCGCACGTCACACTATGGTCCAATCGTGCCGTTGACGATCGGGTTGAAGGCGATGAGGCTGTCCTGCAGCGTGGCCGACCCGAGGCCGTGGCCCGGGAACAAGGTCGAGAATTGCCCCTGCTCGCCGTGCAGGGCGAGGTAATTCAGGAGCACGGTCTCGACCAGCAGGTTGACGTTGTTCGCCGCAGGCGTGCCCGCGGTCTCGACCGACCCGTCGTTCTTGAACCAGCCGATCTGCTGGTGCTGCCCCGGCGGGCGGCTGTCCTCCGTGTACAGCGCCGGCCGCGAGCCGCTCGGGTCGTACACCAGGAAGAACGAGGCGGCCGTCTGCTGGTTGTCGCTCGCCCAGTCGAACTTGCCGCGCCCGTCGACGCTGTTGTCCACCACGCCGTCGGCGTTCAGCGAGCCGTCGCTGAACACGTAGAGCATGAGCGGCACGCCGCGGCGCGCGGCGTATTCCAGGCAGGCGCCCATGCAGCGCCCGGCCCGCAGGTCGCGAATCTCGCCGGACGCGCGGCCCTGGCCATGGTAGTCGTAGCCGCCCATCTCGATCGTGCCCGCGCCCGCATAGCCGTTGATCACGAGCTTCATGACGGCTGCGGTCTTCCTGAACTCGCCGTCGTTGTCGAACTCGGCGCGCGTGAAGATGCCGGCCGGGCCGACGATGTCCGGGTCGAGCTCGGGATTGAGCGCCGACGGGTCGCCGTAGCGATAGGTGAGGTCGGCAGCCTTGACGTAGTTGCAGCGCACCATGTCCTTGATGACCGCGTCGCGCGTGATGCCGGTGCTGACGCGCGCAAGCTTGTCGTCCGACAGGCGCTGGATGGACTCCATGACGCGAACCGCGTCGTCCTGGTCGAGGAGCCCGACCAGCTTGCCGGTGTCCACCAGGCCGGTGACGTCGCTGGTGCGGTCGATCTTGGTCGGGCGCACCGACGGGTCGACCAGCATGGCCGGCGCCATCGAGTTGCCGCCGGACTCGGAGCTCTCCGAGCCGATCAGCGTCAGCAGCTCGCCGTCCGCGCCCGCGCGGTAGATGCCGTACATCGGGTTGTGCGGGTTGTTGGCCGTGTCGTTCTCGGAACGGGCCGGGATCACGGCGCCGTTGATGGCGGCGGCGGTCGTGACGCTGACGCGCTCGAGGATGCCGCGCACGAATGCGCTGTCGAGGTGGAACAGCAGGCCCAATCTCCGCTCGATGAAGTCGTTGGTGGCACTGCCCGGGTTCGGGGCGTTCGGCACCATGTCGCCGGGCAGGCCCTGGCGTCCGTAGGCCGCGACCGAGAGGAAGTCCTCCTGGCCGTCCTGCCCGCCCGCGAGCACGTTGGAGCCGATCATGTTGGCGCCGCCGGCGAGGTCGATGCAGATGAACGGGATCTTGCCGGCACCCTGCACGGCGATGCCGCAGCTCGACTTGAGCGCCTCGAGGTCCGGCGAAAGCTGGGCGTACGCCGTGCGCGGATTGGCGAACAGGCCGAGCACCGTCGGCGCGAACACGCTGGCAGCGCCTGCAATGAAGCCCTGGGACACGAACTGCCGGCGCGTCACGGGACGCGGGTGGTCCGGTTGGCGGACCGGCGCGTCGGGATGCAGTGCGGCGCGGCGGGATTTTCTCTTCATGTTGGCAGCCACCTCATTGCAGCAGCGTGCTGGCGCTGCCGACGACCGCCGAACAGGCGGCCTTGACCACGACTTCGGTCCGGTCCGCGGCGCAGCTGCCGCCGCAGGCGGTGAGCCTGCCGATCAGCGCGTCCACTTCGGCCGTAATCTCGCCGGCGCTGGGCTGCGTCGTCATGCCCGTGCCGACCGCGCGGGCGACCAGCGGGCCGGTCACCTGGCCGAGCTTGGTCGGCGTGTCGAACGCCGTGGCCGCCGGCGCCGCGAAATTGAAGCCCGGGAAGTACGCCGCGCGGGCGGCGTTGTCATTCACGAGCTCGTTGCAATACTCGATCGCGAGCTGCGCCGCGCCGACCTGGTGCGAGGACAGGAAGCCCTCGATGTTCTCCACCGTCGGCAGCTGCTGGCGCACGCGGCCGTAGGTATCGGCGACGTTCACGTTCGTCGTCGCGATGCCGGTCATGCTGGACATCGAGGCCGAGATCTCCTCGAAGGTCCGAAGCCCAATCTCCGAGGAGGGATCCGCATCCGGCGGGGGTGCCAGCGGCGTCGGCGCCGGCTCGACGAACGGGTGGCTCTGCGTGCCGATCCGCTCGAAGGTCAGGAAGAACTCGTCCGAGGCCGGCCCCTTGTCGAGCGCGACGACCGTGCCGATGCCCGCGAGGCTGAAGCCCGTGGCCGGTTCGTAGACCGCCGCCGTGACCGTGCGGTCGAGCGGTGCGTAGGCCTGGCCGACCTTGGCTTCGGCGCCGTTGATGCCGATGCGCAGGCCCGCGATGCGGAGCGCGTCCGGGTCCTGGCTGCCGTCGAGGCTGATGAACGCGGGCTTGTTGAACAGGTACGAGTAGCTGTCGAACTGGCTGCCCTCGAACATCACGTAGCTGTCCGGCACGCTGATGAGGTGCTCGACCGAGAACAGCAGGTAGAAGCGCTCGCCCACGCCCGCCTCGAAGTTCTGCGTGATCTGCGCCTGGTTCAGCGCGCGGTTGTGGATCGCGACCATGCGCACCACGCCCTGCCAGGTGCGGTCGCTCGAGACCTCGTTGCCGAGCACGAGCGCGAAGGTGTCGTTCCAGTCGGTGAACAGGCCTGCGGGCACCGGGTCCGGCTGGGTGGCGAGCACGCCATTCACGTAGATGCGGCGGCCGTCGACCGCGCTGTAGGTCGCGACCACGTGCTGCAGCGTCGCCTGCAGGACCTCGTCGGCCGCGGGCGTCGACAGGACCGGCTGGCCGTTCGCGTCGGTGGTCGTCGCGCGGCTCATGAAGTCGTAGTTGTACATCGTCTGGCCGAGCGTGAAGTTGCGCGCGGTCGTGCCGCCGGAGTAACTGACGATGTACGCCATCTCCTGCACCACGTTCGCGGGCGCGACCCAGCCCTCGATCGTGTACTCGCCCGTCGCCTTGATGAGGTCGTGGAGCTTGCGGCTCGAGGCGGTCGTGCCCTGCGCCTTGCCGCCGCGCAGGTCGATGCCCCAGCCGCCGACCCAGGTCACGGCGCCGGACAGCGTCAGGTTCGCCGCGGGCTCGACGCCCGAGGTGTCGTAGGCGACCGAACCGGTGCCGGTCTTGAACTCGTAGAGCGCGATCGCGGCGTTGTCGAAGCGCGACCCGCCGCTCGCGACGGTGCCGTCATAGAGCGTCAGGGCCTTGGACACGACGAGGTCCGGGTCGATCTGCGTCGCCGTGATGCCGTCCGCGAAGTCCTCGATCGCCGCCTGCATCGCATTCGCGGCTGTCGCGCAGTCGGTCCAGCAGTTGTGGAACTCGTCGCGCAGGCGCAGGACCAGGCGCGACTGCGCCGGGTTGTCGAGGTTGATCTTCGCGCGCACCGCGGCATAGGCGACGTCGACGTCGGCCTCCGCGAAGAACGGCGACTGCGGGGTGATCGCGCCGGAGGAATGGCAGCGCGAGCAGTACTGCTCGAGCAGCGGGTAGACGGTCGCGGCGAAGTTCGCCGAGCTCGCCGGGAAGGACTTGCTCGCGCCCGGGTCCTTGATCGGCGGCGGCTGCAGCGGCGCACCGCGCGTGCCGCCGAGCGTCTGGCCGGCCCAGTTGCGGATCCAGACGACCAGCTGGTCCGCGCAGGCCGAGTCCGAGGCGAGCCAGCAGTTGTGCCCGCCGCCCACCTTGGTGACCATCTCGGAACCGGCCGGGTTCGACAGGTCGACGACGCTGTTCGCGGCCTCGTATGCGAGGTTGATGTCGTCGTTGCGCACGAAGCTCGGCACCTGGCCGCCCGTGCCGTGGCACTGGCCGCAGCGGTTGGACGCCTGCAGGTTGTCCCAGACGTTGAGCTTGAAGGCCTGCACGTCCTGGCTGGCCGGGGGCGGGCCCGCGTACGCGCCCGGCGGCGGGCTGGTCGTCGGCGGATTCACCGTGGTCGAGGCTCCGCCGCCGCAGCCCGCCAGCGCGAGCAGGACGAGCGCGGGCAGCAGGGCCCCGAGGAATCGCGAGTGAGCGCGGTCGCTGCGGTTCATCGTCGGTTCCCTCAATTGCCCATGCAGTACGCGGCGGCGTCGGCGAAGGTCTTCTTCAGCCGGTAGCCGCTCGCGCGAAACGAGCTCGTCATCGATTCGACCTGGTCGCGGTCCGCCTGGTCCTGCGGATCGCGCAGGCAAACCGTGCGGAACACCTTCTCGACCTGGCAAGTGGCGAACGCGTCGCTCGCGCCGAACTCCTCGCCGAGCGACTTCGCGCCGCTGCCTGAGCCCGGAAGCGACGAGTCCCAGCCGAGCAGCGCGTTGTGGCCGGCGCGCCAGCGGTTCTCCCAGGCATCGTCGGGGGTGCGGAAGCCGAACGCGAAGGTCGTGTCGTTGTTGAAGTATTTGGGCTGCACGTTGCCGCCGGTATAGACCATGCGGCCCTGTGCCTCGTCGTAGGTGTAGTACGCGAACGCCTGCGCCATCGGGTCCATCCCCGAGTGGCAGCCGACGCAGTTGTTGAGGAACAGGCGCGCGTCGCCGCCCGGGCTCCGGCTCACGTCCTGGCGGATGCGGTCCGGCGGGCGCGAGGTGTCCTGGACCTGCTCCAGGTCGCGGCACATGTAGTTCATCAGCGTGAAGCGGAACATCGCGCGGTTGGTGCCGGCGATGAAGAACGACTGCGCCGCGGCGCGCGAGGTCAGGATGCCCGCGGTCGCGGCAGGCGGCGTGCCGTACACGCCGGACTGGGTCGTGCGCTGCAGGCCGGTCAGCAGGTTGACGCCGCGCGTTTCCATCTGCTCGTAGTGGTCGTTGTTCGCAGGGGACACGGCCGGCAGGCCGAGGCCCGCGTTGCCGACGTACAGAACGTCGGCCGACAGCACCTGGCTGAACGGCAGGTCGTCGCGCGCCATGCCGATCACGGTCGCCGTGTAGTCGTTGAGCGGCTCGAACACGGACTGCTCGCGGTTGGTCCACGGCGTCACGAGATTCTTGAGAGTGACCGAGTAGAACGACGGGTTGTCCATCGCGATCAGCGCAGCAGCCTCGGTGTCGCCGCCGGTGATCTCGGCCTGCATCGCATCGAGCACGGCGACGGACGGCGGCACGCCGGCGATGCGGTCATGGATGCGCTTCGCCTGCTCGCGCGGCCCAGCGTCCGCGGATGCGGCGAGCGCGGCAAGCGCAGCGACGGCTGCGACGCGCTTCAGATACGAACCTGCGTTGTCTGTCGACCACAGCATTTCCGTGCTCCACTCGCCCGCGGTTGTCCGGGACTGCGGGGGAATATATCGGCGGACTCCCGGGCGAGTAATGTCTCTGAACCGCGACATTCACCCGCGACGCCGGTCAAGGTAGGCTCGATGCGTGACCGGAGTTACTGCGTGCAAATGCTTGTATTCAGGGGACACGAGATCGTTTTCGTGCACCGTGACGCAGTAGCGCACCTGCATTCTGTCGTGTACTTACCCCCGTCGGGATCGGAGTGAATTGAGATGCGTGTCACGAATACGACATCGCGGATTCTGTCGCTTGCGGCGATCGCGCTCGCCGGATGCGCCACGGGCCACGATGGAGACATCAATATCGGCAGCGGACAGTCGCCGGACCCGGTCGTCCTCGACATCCCGGTCGCGTACGTTCGCGGCCCGCTGCCCGAGGACCTGACCGACCTCGATGACCTCGACGTGCGCGAGCTCGAGACCTTCACGCCCGGCGCCGACGTGTGGCTGCGCGACCGCGCGGCGCCTGACGTGCCGGAGCGCAACATCACCGAGCGAGTCACCGGCGGGCTCTGGGACGTGCGCGACATCGACGGCTCGTACGACGGTACCAGGGTCGTCTTCGCGATGCGCATGCCGCTGATCCCCGGGCTCATGGACAGCGAGCAGCCGACCTGGAACATCTGGGAGTACGAGATCCCGACCGATACGCTGCGGCGCGTGATCGCGTCCGACATCGTTGCCGAGGAAGGCCACGACCTGGCGCCCCATTACCTGCCGGACGGCCGCATCGTCTTCTCGTCGACGCGCCAGCGCCAGTCGAAGGCGGTGCTGATCGACGAGGGCAAGCCGCAGTTCGCCGCCGAGGACGAGGACCGCAACGAGCACGCCTTCGTGCTGCACGTGATGAACCCGGACGGCTCCAGCATCCGCCAGATCTCCTTCAACCAGAGCCACGACCTCGACCCGGACGTGCTGGACGACGGGCGCATCGTGTTCAGTCGCTGGGAGAACGCGAGCGGCAGCTCGATCCACCTCTACACGGTGAACCCCGACGGCAGCGGCCTCGAACTGCTCTACGGCGCGAACAGCCACCAGACCGGCACCGGCGGAGCGCCGACCGCGCCGGCAACCGCAGGAACCGAAGAGGTTCAGTTCCTGCAGCCACGCCCCGACGACGGCGGTCTCGTGGTCGCGCTGCTGAAGCCGTTCCAGGGCACCGATTACGGCGGCGACCCGGTCTCGATCGAGTCCTCGGCGTTCGTCGAGATCGGCCAGGCGAACCTCGCCAACGCGGGACGCTCCGGCCCGGCGCAGCAACGCGTCGCGATCACCGACGTGCGCACCGACCCCGGCCTCTCGCCGGGAGGTCGCTTCTCGTCCGTATTCCCGCTGCGCGACGGCACCGGCCGCATGCTCACGACCTGGACCCTGTGCCGGCTGAACGACGACGCCGGCCGCACCCTGCCCTGCACGCCGGAGAACCTGGCGGACGCGACGCTGACCCCGGCGCCTCCTTTATATGGTGTGTGGCTCTATGACCCCCGCGACCAGACCCAGCGGCCGGTGCTCCAGCCGGTCGAGGGCGTGCGCTACACCGAGGTGATCGCGCTGGCTCCGCGTGCCGTGCTGCCGGCCACGATCCTCGACGCGGTCCCGGGCATCGACTACGACGCGACTCTCGCCTCCGAGAACGTGGGCATCCTCAATATCAAGAGCGTCTACGACTTCGACGGCGCCGACTTCGCGCCGGGCGGCTACGCCTCGCTGATCGACCCGGTGCAGACCACGGCCGCCGAGCGTCCGGCACGATTCGTGCGCGTCGAGAAGGCGGTCGGCCTCCCGGACGACGAGGTGCGCGATTTCCGCGGCACCGCGTTCGGCGTCGCCGGGAACATGCGCGAGATCCTCGGCTACGCGCCGGTCGAGCCGGATGGCTCGGTGCGCATCAAGCTGCCCGCGGGCGTGCCGTTCGGGGTCACGGTGCTCGACGTCAACGGCCGCCGCACGTCGCCGCGCCACCTCAACTGGCTGCAGCTGCGCGCGGGCGAAGTCCTGACCTGCAACGGCTGCCACATCCCGGCGAACGCACAGCCGGGCGGCCTGCCCGCCGTGTCGCATGGCCGGCGCGAGCTGTTCGTCGCGGTGAACGCCGGGGCCGCGACCACGGGCCTGCCGTTCCCGAATTCCAACCCGGCGATCTTCGCGAACCAGGGCGAGACCATGGCCGAGGCGCGCGCGCGCATCTCCTGCCAGACCGACTGCGCCGCGCTCCTGCCGTCCGTGGACGTGGTTTACGAGGACATCTGGACCGACCCGGTCGCCTCCGGCCGCGCGGCCGACGCGCCGTTCGCGTATCGCTACGCCCAGCTCACGACGCCGGCGCCGACCTCGGCGAACTGCCAGTCGAGCTGGTCCTCGCTGTGCCGCATCACGATCCACTATCCGAACCACATCCATCCGCTCTGGGCTTCGCCGCGGCTGGTGCTCGACGCCATGGGCGCCCTCGTCCAGGACAACACCTGCACGAGCTGCCACACGCCGGTCGACGCGATGGGCGCGGTGCGCGTTCCCGCCGGGCAGCTCGACCTGTCGGGCGGCCCTTCGCCGGACGAGGCGGACCACCTCGTCTCCTATCGCGAGCTGCTGTTTGGCGACAACGCGCAGGAGCTGAACATGGGCGCGCTGCAGGACATCCTGGTGCCGGGGCCGCCGGACCCGGTGACCGGCCAGCCGACGCTGGTGCCGGTGCCGGTCGCCGCCTCGATGAGCGGCGGCGGCGCCGCGGCATCGGCGCAGTTCTTCAGCCGGTTCGACGCGGGCGGCACGCACGCCGGCTGGCTGACGCCCGACGAGTTGAAGCTGATCGCCGAATGGCTGGACATCGGCGGCCAGTACTACAACGACCCCTTCATGGCACCGGTCAATTGAGGCTTAAATGATGCGGCTCGCGGCCTGCGGGCTGCTCTTTTTCCTGATTCAAGTGACCTCGGCTCTGGCCGAAGGGCCGACGGTGACCGTCGCCGACCCGTACCTCGAGATGCGCAGCGGGCCCGGCCGCGGCTTCCCGATCTTCCACGTCGTCGAGCGCGGCGAGTCGGTGCGCATCGACGTGCGCCGCACCGACTGGTTCCGCGTGCTCGACGCGGACGGGCGCGAGGGCTGGGTGCACCGCGACCAGATGGCGGAGACGCTGCTGCCGGCCGGCGAGAAACTCGCGATCGTCGACC
>Ga0187894_10004450_pt1 | contig 15031 bp, 13 predicted proteins | sample GBC1701081metaG_FD_136650 | JGI IMG/M metagenome (GOLD analysis project Ga0187894, IMG submission 136650) | White microbial mat communities from a lava cave in the Kipuka Kanohina Cave System on the Island of Hawaii, USA - GBC170108-1 metaG ...
GCTAACACCTTGGTAATCGCCGCCGTCAACGTCGTCTTCCCATGATCAATATGCCCAATCGTCCCCACATTGACGTGCGGCTTCTTCCGCTCAAACCGCGCCTTCGCCATCGTTCTCGCTCCTCGGTTTTATTAATTGCTTTTTCAATTAACTTTCTCACCAAGAGTTTGTGTAAGCCCAGGAGCGGGATCGAACCGCCGACCTCGTCCTTACCAAGGACGTGCTCTGCCGACTGAGCTACCTGGGCATTTCACAACTTATCTTGAGAAATCTGCAATCTTGACAAATGTTTTTATATAGGACCCTAATTGGACTCTTTAACAAAAAATATGGAGCGGGAAACGGGATTCGAACCCGCGACCCCGAGCTTGGAAGGCTCGCGCTCTAGCCAGCTGAGCTATTCCCGCTTTAATTTACTTTCTTTCTTTATCCCCCTGGTTATGGAGAGGGGAGGATTCGAACCTCCGAAGGCATACGCCGGCAGATTTACAGTCTGCTCCCTTTGGCCACTCGGGAACCTCTCCAAATTTCGCTTCATGATGCCATTATTGAGACAAGCTGGCGATAGGATTTGAACCTACAACCTACTGATTACAAATCAGTTGCTCTGCCGTTGAGCTACGCCAGCAGTCAGCGGCACCTGCAGTCGCAGGTCAAACGTTTCGTGGTCCCTGATGAGAATCGCGACGGTGAGACCATGTTCTATCTACTATTAGTGCGAGCCTTGGACCTTATCTGGTCAGCTACTATAAGTCAAGAGCAAGTCAAGTTTTGTAAGGAGTTAGCTCAATTTTTTGGTTAGACAATACGAATTTAACTACAATAACCATAAAAGTATTAAGAAGTTCGCGCCGGGAAACCAATGCTCTCGAAAAGAGGCAAAGCTTATCCCACCCGGTTTCTCTTTTCCTGGTGCCCTTGCTCAAGGTTACGGCGAAAAAATTCATACAGAGCAATTGCTCCAGCGACTGAGACATTCAGAGATCTGACCTTTCCCCGCATAGGGATAGCCACGAGACAATCACACAGTTGTCTCGTCAGAGAACGCAACCCTTTTCCTTCTCCTCCAACCAGCAGGGCAATTTTTCGTGAAAGAGGCAAGTCATAGAGCGACTGCGGCGCATCTGGGACAAGCCCAACAAGCCAGTAACCGTTTTCTCGAATGATCGAGAGCGCGCGAGCAAGGTTCTCCACTTGACAAATCGGTAGATGCGCTGTCGCCCCTGTCGCCGTTTTTTCTACTAAGGGAGAAAGAGGAGCAGAGCGCATCTCAGTTAAAATAACTCCCCCAATTCCGGCTCCCTCAGCGGTTCTCAGGAGAGCCCCAAGATTGCGCGGATCAAGAATCCCATCCAAGACGAGCAGTAATTCTGCTTTGGTCGCAACGATATCGTGCAGGGGAACGTAAGGAAAAGGGCGTAACCGTGCCGCCACACCCTGATGAACCCCGCCCTGACTAAATGCATCGAGGAATGAAGCTGATTCGTACCGAACAGGAATATTGGCCTGCCGAGCCAGTTGGTCGATCGTTGTTCCTCTGAGCGAAGGGAGAAGATACAGTTCGAGGAAATGATGCGGTAGTGCTTGCAGGTGTTCATGGATAGGATGCCACCCATACATACTGCGCGATTTACAATCACTCCCTTTTTTCTTAGGATGTCGCCGCATGGGCAGAATCTTACGCCGCTATGTCTATCGCGAAATTGCGACTCCCTTTCTTTTTGCTTTATTGCTTTTCACCGTGATTCTTTTTACGGTGAGAATCCTCAAACTCGTAGAGCTGGTGGTCAACAAAGGGGTTCCTGTCCAACAAATATTGGAAATTTTCTTATATGTCATCCCAGCCTTTTTCGAAGTCACCGTCCCCATGTCCTTATTACTGGCGATTTTATGGGGTTTCGGCCGTTTTTCCGCCGACCGAGAGATTATTGCGCTGAGAAGCTGTGGAATCAGCTTCTCGCAGATGGCTTTCCCGGTAGGGATCCTAACCACCGGTGTCCTCATTGGAACGTTTTTCCTAACCCTCTACGTCCGACCGTGGAGTAATACGGCCTTGAAACAAGTCCTGTACGAGCTAGCAAAAACTCGTGCGACCGCAGCCCTCAGAGAAAAAACTTTCAATGATGAATTTACTGGAGTTGTGATCTACACCGAAGAGATTCAACCACCAGGAACTTTCCTTCGTGGAGTCATGATTGCTGACACCCGAAATCCGCAACAAAAAAATACAATTTTTGCTCGGGATGGCCTCGTGATCACGAATGACGATAATCAATCGCTGACACTGAGATTACGCGAAGGTACGATTCACAGTGTAGAACTCCCGAAAAAGAGTTATCAGGCAACTCATTTTTCTATCTATGACCTGACATTGAATCTTAATACCCCACTGATCGACACAAAAAAGTCGATTCATGAACCGCAAGAAATGTCGCTGCATGAGCTCAATGCGGCTATTTCACGGAAACAAAGCGAAGGCATCAGTTACAATGTGGAGCTCTCCGAATTGTATCGACGGTTATCTCTTCCTTTCTCATGCGTGGTCTTTGCTTTCATTGCCCTGCCGCTCAGCATACGCCCAGCCTGGTCGTTTCGTTCCCACGGTTTCGCTATCAGTCTGATGATCATCTTGACCTACTATCTCCTCCTCACGATTGGAGAAACGTTAGGAAAGGGAGGCTCCCTCTGGCCTGGGATCGCCCTCTGGTTACCAAACATGATACTCGGGATTGTTGGCATAAGCCTTTTCTTGAGGGCGACGCAGGAAAGAAGCCCGCTCAGTGGCCGTGCTTGGCGAACACGGCTTGCATCCAGCATCGGGCTCTGGGATATGAAGAAAACCTAATCCTCTGTCGAAGTTTCGATGTTTTCTCTCAATTTTTTCTCTCTACGCACTATCCCCCTCTACCTGTGTAAGGAATTCCTTCGTGCCTTCTTTTTCTGCCTGCTCTTCCTTTGGGCACTGGCACTCCTTGTTGACTTTTTTGACCGCCTCGATGATTTTATTCGTCAAGGGGCGTCTGTCTTTTCCGTCATCCGCTATTTTTTCTTTAAAGCTCCGCTGTTCGTAACCCAAATGACTCCAGCAGCCGCACTGACCGGCTCTCTCCTCAGTCTCAATTTACTCTCGCGCAATAAAGAATTGCTTGCCTGCAAAGCCTGTGGGATCAGTGCAGGACAGATGGCCTTCCCTCTTCTGCTCGTCGCAGCCCTCTTAAGCGTCGGAGTTTGGAATTGGAACGAATTCGTCGTTCCTTACTCTTTCCATAAAGCCCGCTTTATTAACTCAGCAGAGATCAAGAAGAAACCGTTCAAAGGGCTCTTTGATGAACGTGGATTTTGGTACCACGGGGAAAACGCACTTTATCACGTCGACCATTTCGATCCTCGCACCAATATGCTTTCTGGCTTAGTGATTTATACACTTGATGGCCAGTTCCAGGTACATTCGCTTATCGAAGCATCGCGAGCCTATTGGCAAGAGGAGCAGTGGCAGTGTGAGGACTTGCAAAAGAAATTTCTTTCCGCTGACATCCCTTCTCCCACACCAGCTTGTGGAACGCTGCTGCGAGAGACGCCAGAGGATTTTGCTCTCGTTGCTTTAGAAGCAGAGGAATTTTCCTCTCAGCAGCTCAAGGAGTATATTGGCGACCTACAGCGAAAAGGATTGGACACCACAACGTATCAGGTTGACCTGCACCTCAAAGGGGCTCTTCCTCTTGCGACCCTCGCAATGACGCTCTTGGGAATTTCTCTCGCTGTCCCTGGGGCAAGGCAATTAACCCTTGCTACTTCTCTCAGTTTTGCCCTGGTTATTGGGTTTGGCTATTGGGTTTTCCTTGCTCTAACTGTTTCTCTTGGTCACAGCGGGGCCCTTCCTCCCTTTCTCTCTGCATGGCTAGCGAACGGCGTCGCCTGTCTGGCAGGTATCTTCTTTTTGCTTGGGGTTGACTAGTACATTTTGCAGCAAAACTATCGCTTCGAGTACTGGGGTCGTTTCCGTGCTTTATGTTTTCCGTATTTCTTACGCTCCACTTCACGCGAGTCGCGGGTAATGTACCCGGCTTTTTTTAGTGCGGGACGAAGCTCTGGATCCATCCGAAGCAACGCATGGGTAACACCATGCCGGATGGCTGAGGCCTGAGCAGAATTCCCTCCTCCTCGCACATTGGCAATGATATCGTACTGCCCTTCTGTTTGGGTCAAGACAAAGGGCTGTTGCACAATCATCCGCGCCGTCTCACGCCCGAAATAGCTTATTAACGGCTGACGATTCACCGTGTACGTGCCATTGCCGGAAAACAAACGAACCCGTGCCACCGCCGTTTTTCTTTTCCCCGTACCCCAATACTCTGTTCTTCGCTCAGCCATATCTTTCATTCTCCAAAAGCTAACGGTTGCTGTGCTCGATGCGGGTGTTCTGGTCCCGGATAAATCTTCAATTTTACCGCCATCTGACGCCCAAGACGCGTCTTCGGAAGCATTCCCTTTACAGCATGTCTTAAGATCTCTTCCGGTCGAGAGGCCATCATCTCTGCTGCTGAGGTTTGGCGAATCCCTCCAGGATATTCCGTATGTCGGTAGTAAATTTTGTCTCGCAGTTTCTCACCGGAGAAACGCAGATTCCGAGCGTTCACAACGATAACAAAATCGCCGCTATCAAGATGGGGGGAGAAAGAAGGATTATTTTTCCCTCGTAGGGCAGCAGCAATCGTACTAGCTAGGCGACCAACAGTTTTCCCACTTGCATCCACGACATACCACCGGCGAGCCTCAAACAGAATCTGTTGTGAAAGTGTTTTCGTCTCTTTCTTCATGGCGATTTCTCTTCTCTCTGCTGCAAAAAAGATGAGGGTGGCGGGGCCGACGAGACTCGAACTCGCGACCTCCGGCGTGACAGGCCGGCGTTCTAACCAGCTGAACTACGACCCCACCATGGGCGGTATCCGGTTCGAACGGATGGCCCCCGGCTTGTAAGGCCGATGCTCTTCCGCTGAGCTAACCGCCCTTTGCAAGGGACTATGCGGCGATCGACGGGGACCCTCCTCCTGTTCGTGAGGCGAGAGCAGTAACACTCAGCATGCCTACCGTCAACCCCTCTCCTAATGAGTCACAATCTCAGAAGATGGAGTGACGGCGGTCTCTGAGGGATAAAGAGTCGATTGCCTCAGCTCTGGTTCTTTTTTGACGAGAAAATTCTCTGGATCTTCCACGATGAGGGCTTTACGCAGCACGTCATCCATGTGTGCCACCGTTTCTACTTGTATGGCTTTCATCACCTCAGCAGGAACATCCTGTATATCTTTGGCATTCTCTTCGGGCACAAGCACTTTCCGGATTCCTGCGCGGTGAGCGGCTAGAATCTTCTCTTTGAGTCCACCGATAGGGAGAATTCGTCCTCGTAGAGTGATTTCTCCAGTCATCGCAATATCGTGTCGGACCAACGTCTTTGTCAGAGCTGATACCAAAGAAGTTGCGATAGTCACTCCGGCAGAAGGTCCATCTTTCGGAATTGCCCCTTCAGGAATGTGCAAGTGAATATCTATCTTCTGATAGAAGTCTTTTTCTAACCCTAGCTCTTCGGCGCGAGAGCGTACGTAACTCATTGCCGCTTGAGCTGACTCTTGCATCACGTCGCCAATTTTTCCCGTAACCGTCAGTTTACCCTTCCCCGGCATTACCGTGACTTCTGTCGCAAGAATTTCCCCTCCCATGTCTGTCCAAGCCAGACCAGTGACCACCCCAACTTTATCCTCTTTCTCGGCTTTCCCGACGCGATAGCGAACCGGGCCAAGGTACTTGGCGAGATTCTTTGTGGTCACACGAACACGTGCATTCCGATCCTTTTTGACAATCTCCACCGCCACTTTACGACAGAGTGTCCCGATTTCCCTCTCGAGGCTCCGTACTCCAGATTCGCGGGTATATGCGCGGATGACCGCGAGCAGCACGCTATCTGGACAGTCAATATTATGTTCGGTAAGACCGTTGGCTTCGCGTTGTTTTTTAACCAAGTACCTTTTGGCAATATGGAGCTTCTCCCATTCCGTGTAGCCAGGAATGCGAATAATCTCCATACGATCTTGCAACGGCCGGGGAATTCTCTCAAGGGTGTTGGCGGTGCAGATGAACATCACCTTCGAGAGATCGTAATCGACATCCAAGTAGTGATCGTTGAATCCGGTATTCTGCTCGGGATCAAGAACTTCCATCAACGCCGCGGAAGGGTCACCGCGAAAATCGGTGGACATTTTGTCCACCTCATCGAGAAGAAAGACCGGATTTCCAGCCCCGGCTTTTTTCATGCCGTGAATAATTTTGCCCGGCATGGCTCCGATGTAGGTGCGCCGGTGGCCACGAATTTCCGCCTCATCTCGCACTCCACCAAGGGAGACACGGACAAATTTCCGTCCCGTTGCGCGAGCAATGGATTTCCCGAGCGAGGTCTTTCCTACTCCAGGAGGACCAACGAAGCACAGAATAGGGCCTCGTAACTGCCCAACCAGGCTTTGTACGGCGAGGTACTCGAGAATCCGTTCTTTAATCTTCTCTAAGCCATAATGGTCGTCATCCAAAACCTTTTCCGCTTCTTGAATATCAAGCTTATCTTCGGTGTATTCGTACCACGGCAGCGAGAGCAACCAATCAATATAGTTGCGTACGACTGTCGCCTCGGCGGACATGGGCGACATCATCTTGAGTTTCTTTAGTTCTTTTTCAACTTTATCGCGCGCCTCGGGCGACATCTTCTTTTGCCGGATTTTCTCTTCCAACTCCTGAATCTCGTTCTTGAACTCGTCTTTCTCGCCAAGCTCCTTCTGGATCGCCCGCATCTGTTCGTTCAGATAGTATTCTTTCTGCGACTTCTCCATCTGCTTTTTCACCCGGCTGCGGATCCTTCTTTCTACTTCAAGAATCTCTATCTCTGAGCGCATGTAGCCGAGCACTTTTTCCAAACGCTCAGCCGAGTCAATCGTTTCCAGCAATGTTTGTTTGTCTTCGAGCTTCACCCCGAGATGAGCAATGACCGTATCGGCAAGACGAGAAGGGTCATCGATCGCCGCGACAGACATGATCATTTCCGGAGGAATTTTCTTATTCAGGCGCACATAATTTTCGAATGTCGAATTGATCGTACGCATGAGCGCATCAATCTCTGTCCCGCGACTGTGGGTCTCTTCAACCTCATCAACTTCAACCCAAAAGAGATCGGCTTGTTCAAGATGGCGAACAATACGTCCCCGTTTTTTTCCTTCGACGAGAACTTTTACGGTTCCGTCGGGAAGCCGGAGCAGTTGGACGACATTCCCAATCGTTCCCACTTGATACATGTCTTCAGCAACGGGATCATTCACCTTGGCATCTTTTTGGGTTGCCAGAAAGACAAGGCGCTTATGAGCAACGGCCTCTTCGAGGGCTTTGATTGACTTTTGTCTGCCAACAAAGAGAGGGACGACCATGTGGGGGAAGACAATAATATCTCTTAGCGGTAAAAGTGGCAGGCGCACACTTCCTCCTCTTTCGCGGTGATCTTTTTTATCATTGCGGAACAGCATGAACGCTCTCCTCATTCCTCAGGCGAAGACGTGTTCTTTACGCACTCTCCGCTGCGGCTTTCTGGTAGAGCACGATTGGCTGGGCGTTGCGGGAGACGACTTCCTCAGAAATTAACACTTCTTTGATGTTCGGCTGAGAGGGAATATCGTACATCACCTCCAACATAATATTCTCCATAATGGCCCGCAGCCCGCGGGCTCCGGATTTCCGCTTCAGTGCCTCACGGGCAATTGCCGCTAAGGCTCCTTCGGTAAAACGGAGATGGACATTCTCCATATCGAAAAGCTTCTGATACTGGCGAACCAGGGCGTTTTTCGGTTCGCGCAGAATGCGGACGAGGGCTTGTTCATCTAACTCCTCAAGTGTAGCAAGCACGGGAAGCCGACCGACGAATTCCGGGATCATGCCGAACTTGAGGAGGTCTTCGGGTTGCACCTCAGCGAGGAGAGCGCTGGCACTTTTCTCTATTCCTCCTCTCACATTCGCACCGAAGCCCAGGCTTTTTCCGCCAATACGCCGGCGAATAAGGTCCTCTAACCCAACGAACGCCCCTCCGCAAATGAACAGGATATTGGTGGTGTCAACTTGAACGAACTCTTGTTGAGGATGCTTGCGACCTCCCTTGGGAGGAACACTGGCAACCGTTCCTTCGATAATTTTGAGCAAGGCCTGTTGCACGCCTTCGCCAGAAACATCTCTGGTAATAGAAGGATTGTCGCCTTTGCGGGCGATCTTGTCGATTTCGTCGATATAGACAATGCCCTTCTGGCATTTTTCGACATCATAATCGGCATTTTGCAATAGGCTCAGAATAATATTCTCGACATCTTCCCCAACATAGCCTGCTTCAGTCAGACTCGTCGCATCACCTATAGTGAAGGGCACTTGGAGGAAGCGCGCCAGCGTCTGCGCGAGGAGGGTTTTCCCTGATCCGGTGGGGCCGATTAAGAGGATATTCGATTTCTGTAGTTCAACATCACTTGTCACCATTTGCGAGTCAACGCGCTTGTAGTGATTGTGTACGGCAACGGCGAGGATCTTTTTTGCTCGCTCTTGTCCGATCACATACTGGTCGAGGACTCGTTTGATTTCCGCCGGTTTGGGAACTGCCGAAACCGAAGAGAAGGAATCTTCCTGATCGCCCTCTTCAGCAATAATATCGTTGCAGAGGTCAATACATTCGTCGCAAATGTATACCGTCGGGCCAGCGATGAGCTTGCGTACCTCGTCTTGGCTCTTTCCGCAGAATGAACAGACCAAGTTGCCCGGACGATCATCCCCGTGTCTGGCCATAACGGCTCCTCATGATTTTTTGGTTGCGCGACTTATGATCACGTCGTCAATGATCCCGTATTCTTGTGCCTGTTTGCTGGTGAGGAAAAGATCTCTATCGGTGTCGCGCTCGACTCGTTTAAGACTCTGTCCTGTATGTTTAGTCAAAATATTATTCAATTGCTCGCGCAGACGGAGGATTTCTCTCGCCTGAATATCGATATCTGTCGCTTGACCCTGCACCCCACCCAGGGGCTGATGCACCATAATACGCGCATGCGGCAACGCATAGCGTTTCCCTTTAGCTCCCGCCGCCAAAAGCCACGCCGCCATACTCGCCGCTTGACCTAGACACAGAGTAGACACATTGGGCCGGATATATTGCATGGTGTCGTAAATAGCGAGACCAGCGGTTACCGAGCCACCAGGAGAGTTGATATAAAAATATACATCTTTTTCCGGATCCTCGGATTCAAGGAAAAGCAGTTGCGCGGTAATGATGTTGGCAACGTCGTCAGTCACCGCTGAGCCAAGAAAAACGATGCGGTCCCTCAGCAAACGAGAGAAGATATCGTACGCGCGCTCGCCTCTCCCAGTCTGCTCAACAACGATAGGAACAAGATTCATAATGTTTCGTTTTCGATCTTAGTCTTTTTCCGGTCCGCCAGCAATGTCTGTCTCGACGATCTTCACCTGGGCTTTTTCGACGACAAAGCGTAAGGCTTTATCGTGCAGCAAACGGTTTCGCAGCGTGCGCCGATTTTCGTCTTTGGCGTAAAATGCGTCAACTTGCGGCTGTCGTTCGACTCCTGCGGAGGCAGCAACCTCGGCAATCTGTTGTTGCAGTTCTTCGTCGGATACTGAGAGTTCAAGTTGCCTCGCCAATGCGTCGAGCAAAAAAACCGCCTGGACTTGTTTGCGTGCACGCGCAGTGAATTCGTCTCGCAATGCCTCTGGTAAGGCAGCTTCGTCCGGCGGACGATCAGCGCCAGGGCGCACGACACCGGCATCGATCAGCATCCGCTGCACTTGTTCCCGTACGAGGCTCGGCGGCACTTCAAACGGGTTAGCATTTAACAGCTGAGTAAGGAGGACATCCTGCATCTGACTCTCAGCTCGCCGGTCAGCTGTTTGCTGGAGGTTCTGTTGTACTTTCTCTCGCAACTCTTCTAAGGTAGCACACTCCCCATGGTCCTTAGCAAATTCGTCGTCCAGCGATGGCACTTCTTTGCTTGCCAGGTCAAGCACTGTGACGCGAAATGCAGCTACCTTCTCGGTCTCCGCCGTTTCGAGAACGTTCTCGCCGCGTTCAGGGAGAGGCAAAGAGAAATGCACGGTTTCCCCCTTGCGGACTCCGAGCAAGCGCTCTTGGAACCCAGGGAATATCGCTTCTTTCCCTACCTCAATGTAGCGTCCCTTCCCTTGCAATCCCGCGAGCGGGCGTCCACCAAGGGAAGCCGAATAATCGATGGTGACAACATCTCCCTGCTCCACCTGCTCGCGATCAGTAATAGGAGGCAGCTGCGCGAAAGACTCAGCCAGATGCGCCAGCGCTTTCTCTATCTCTTCTCCGGTCACTTTTCTTGTCTGCTTTTCAACCTCTACCCCTTCGTAATTGGCAACCGAGACCTCAGGCCGCACCTCCACCGTCGCCGAATAGCGAAAAGGTTGTCCGGGGGTTAATTTTTCCGTGACGACGTGCGGATCGGCCACCACTTGCAAGGAGTGCTCTTGCAGTGCCTGCAAGTACGATTCTTCGACCAAATGGGTGCTCACCTCAGCGGCAACTTGTTCACCGAAGTGGCGTTCAAGTAACGGTCGAGGAACTTTCCCCGCCCGAAATCCTTTTATTTGCGCTCGATGCTGATACGCGTGGTACGCTTTGTCGATCTCCTCCTGCACCCGTTCAGGAGGAATCTCGAAATTGATCTTTTTCTGGACAGGACTAAGGGGTTCAATAAGAATTTTCATAATAAGAGAGAAGAACGAAGCAAGGACAAATACCAGGAAGCCGGCGAGGCATACTCTTCCCTGGCAAGGTAAGAGAGAACGGCAGAGTCATGCGAGAGGGGGGACTTGAACCCCCATCCGCCGTTAAGCGGGCTAGATCCTAAGTCTAGTGCGTCTGCCAATTCCGCCACTCTCGCATTTTGTGATGATGGGCCGCCGGAGAGTCGAACTCCGGACCCGCTGATTAAGAGTCAGCTGCTCTGCCAGCTGAGCTAGCGGCCCATACCTTACCTCTTGCTCCTTCCGAGCGCTATCACTGCCCGGAGGTTTTTCTTGTAGACATAAAGTCCACACTGCTAAGGGAAACAGGGTGAGTGAAGGGATTTGAACCCTCGACCCCTGGGGCCACAACCCAGTGCTCTGCCAGCTGAGCTACACCCACCGTACACACATACGCGCCAGAAGGGATTCGAACCCCTGACCCACGGCTTAGAAGGCCGTTGCTCTATCCACCTGAGCTACTGGCGCACTCAACCAGCAGAGAGTCAGGAGAGAACACGTTAACACCAAGGGCTCTCGCTTGCTGGTTCCGCCATACAATCGGGGCGAGCCGATTTGAACGGCCGACCCCCTGCTCCCAAGGCAGGTGCGCTAACCAGGCTGCGCTACGCCCCGATCTATCGTCCAAGTAGTGTCGATTAACAAACCAGATGGGGTAGCGCAAGGAGGCATGGGTTTTCTGAAAAAGACACCGATGAGACTCGGGCATTCTCATCTTTAGAGGTGAGTAGAGAACGCGCCACGCGTATGGGGTTTTCAGGGGAGACGGAGTAATCCTACGATAGCCATTTGAGTGGCGGAGCATTTTTGGATTTCGTAGAAGACAAGGCTGACAAGGGCAGATGCGACGCCGATGGTCCGATATAAGGGTGCGGCACTGCCGTGTTCTCTTGGGCTGTGTCATTGCCGGTCTTTTGCTTGCGTCGGCCGAATGCGTCGCATTGAAAACTGGCAGTGAGAAACCGTTGGGTCTCGCACGGCTCAACCCAGTAAAGTAGCCTGGATGAAACATAGTGGAATCCAGGATGCAAAGCGCAATTTATTCCCCGGATTGCATCCGGGCTACGAAACTGGAACGCATTGGTGGACACCACACCGGTAGTGGTCGTCGTGCCAAACGGCTCATAGGTACACTCACTCTGCGCGACTCCACCACTGTCCGTGAGAGCTAACGTCGAACCAAGGCCATCGGGGAGAAAAGAGCGGCCTCCTCCAGGATCCGTCCGCGTCAGGATCTCATCAATCCGCCAATGCCGCAATGCAAACACTTACTGACAAACTTGCGGGTTATTCGGAAATGTAGAATAGCCGTACCATTTAGAGAAACCAATTTGCTGCTTTATGTACGGCGCCCACAGCCCACCGCCGGAGTTTCCATTGAAACTTCCCCACTGTAGCATCGCAACAATCTTATTATCATATGTCAGTATTGGGGACCCGCTACAACCATCCGAAAAGGTTCCGTTACTAGCAGTGAATGTCACTTGATTGACTTTGGTGACTGTTCCCGAAACGCATCCCGAATTAACGTTGGGCACGGAAATATTCACCCGATCTACAAGCAGTGATCTAACGTGTGGATCATAGCTACAATACATCAATACGAGGTCTCCATGTTGAGGAGTTTCTGCTTCTAACCCTGACCACTCGAAAGGTGCGTTATTACTTTCAATACTCCGGTTTGCACACGTAGAGGCATCGCCCATGATCCGATTTACATCGTCGATCCAGGCTGCAGCAACGTCTCTATCGTTGCTTCCTGAAGCGATCGGTGTCCATTTAACCACATTACCTGCGCGCATAGCTGGTGTATACGCTATTGATACAAAGGGTGCAGATTTCGGATATCGATCGCGACACTCAGACAAGCTCGGGGCTGAGCAGTAATAGTTAGGGTTACTACACTCTGGAAGAGGAATGAGGTGGGCTGGAAAGATAAGCCACATTCCGCCTCCCTCATATACAACGCCTGTAGTTGTTCCTACCCCGACTTCTTGGGAACGATTCCAGATACCCATACTTAGCGCTCCTCTTATGGGACGCCAAGTCCCAGTTGTCGTGTGGCTTTTATCTTGTAAAATCTCCTCGACAAATGGACGTGCTTCTACTGGCAGCCCTTCTACCTCTTTCGGGAGAACAGAGGGATCCTTTGCATCGATGGCAATTCCCTTTCCTCCCATCCCTACCGCTCCGACACCTGGAAGAGCTTGCAATTCTGCACGATAGCGATCGAGAATTTTGAACGCTTCTTCATAGGCAATCCCCGCAATCGGCGGAATCATCACGGCAGGAATCGCTTCTGGCCGGTTAGCGTCAAGGCAGAAATGCCACCGCAAATGCTCTGTCTCTATATTCCCCGGCGGACATGCGTCAGCGCGAAAGTACTCGCCCCCGGGTTTGACGACAATGACTCCGGGGGGTGGAGGGAGGACATATTTTATCGCCAGTGCGACCGGCACCCCTTCGATCTCCTTCGGAAACGTTGCGATAGCCGGCGGTAATACCGATGGCTGCTCCCCCTTCGCATCCGTAAATATAACCGCCTGCACATGTATCTTGCCCTCGACCGGCTCCGGCATCACTGCTACCACATCAGGAATTTTTAGTAAGTCAGGTCGATGACGATCAAGTATCTCTTGCGCCTTGGTCTCAGGAATGCTTGCCACATTTGTGTTCTGGCTTCTCACCGATCCAATTACAACCAGCAACACAAATAATCCGATACTGAACGATACAATCACTATCTGCTGTTTCATTTGAGCCTCCACTGCGGTTCACGAGATCTCTTTTACTGTCTTGGGCATCGTTAATTTTCACGGACACGGGTCGAGCACCTCGTCCGGAGTCCAAGTGCTGCCATAGTTCGTCGACCGTTTCCGATAACAAATCCCGTCCGATCCTTGTCCTCCCGCTCGGAGTTCAGATGGAGTGCCACACGCTGTGTTGCCCGAAGCAATTTGGGTTGGCCCCCCAACTTGCCGCCACCCTTCCGGATAGCCGCTGAAGCCATTCGCCAGATGTAAAGAGAGAGTGGCCCGCACCTTACCATCCGCTGTTTTTGCTACAGCGACAAGCGCTCCAGGGTTCTGCACGGTCGGTGATTGGGGGATGGTGGTGGCAAGCGCAGGACTAAACTGGAGAAAATTCGTGGGCATGGGGTGCGCTGCCCAGCCTGTGAAGGCGGAACCATTCCAAGTATTCGCATAGACTTTGTTGTCGTAGCCAATCATTGTTATGACCATCCGATCATCAAAATACTGCAATGCGGGGTCTCTGTAGGTATTAACTTGACCTATGAATGTGGTGAGCTCCGCAACCCAGATAGTAAAACCGGGCGCACAGGAGCCTGGAGATGAGCATGTTGTCCTGGTGAACCAGAATTCGTCAGCATATTGTTTCCCTGACGAGAGGCCTCCGAGCGGGTTGTAGGTATCGCTATTGTTCGCCCATGGCCAACACGAGAGAGGTACTGCCCGGCTTGGCGGTGCTACACTCAATAGACACAACAAGACGGTTCCAGCAACAGAGACCCATCTTGTAAAATTTTTCCGCTTGCTCACGTTGTGAAAATGCATATCCCCTCCTTCTTACTGGTCACGGTCTCATTCAGAACACAGAAGGTTGGCATCCCAGAGTTATCACCATGAGTGAAACGAAGGGTCTCTCAGAAAGACCTGTCCTGAGAGTAGCGCAGCGGAGTCGAAGGATTCTTCGCTGCGCTCAGAATGACACGTCCGGTGGGTCGTAGCATAAAGTGTACGAATGTTCTGCGGTTCGATTCCGCAACAAGCCCTGCTCACACTCCACCAACCTTTGCCGCGAAAATTCCTTGGTTATCCAGGTTGTCATCACCGTCAGTGTCCACTGCAGCAGTGAAACGTACCACACCCGCGTTGTCTAACACCGGCGAGCCAAAGCCACTGAGAAAGACTCCCCCGATCGGCGTGGGGTCACCACTCACGGCCACTTTGATGGCCTGTCCACGGGAAATGACGAAAATACCGGCCGATATCGGAAACAATCCCTTCACGCGCGGTGGTCCGGTCGTCGTCGCGCTAAAGGCGATATCGCCACGGTCATTCACCATCGGTGATCCGATGTACGTATAGGCGTCTCCCAGCGGCGTCGGTTGTCCGCTACTGACAATCGGCGTCAATTTGTCCCCAGCGACAAGGACGATCGCTTGAATCAA
>Ga0187894_10004451_pt1 | contig 15031 bp, 8 predicted proteins | sample GBC1701081metaG_FD_136650 | JGI IMG/M metagenome (GOLD analysis project Ga0187894, IMG submission 136650) | White microbial mat communities from a lava cave in the Kipuka Kanohina Cave System on the Island of Hawaii, USA - GBC170108-1 metaG ...
CTCTCCGGCTCCTCAGACAAGACCGTGCGGCTCTGGGATATCGACAGCGGGCGCTGCCTGCGCGTTCTCGAAGGTCACTCCGACAGCGTCTGGAGCGTGGCCTGGAGCGGCGCGGGGCTTCGCGCTCTCTCCGGCTCCGCCGACAAGACCGTGCGGCTCTGGGATATCGACAGCGGGCGCTGCCTGCGCGTTCTCGAAGGTCACTCCTCCAACGTCTTGAGCGTGGCCTGGAGCCGCGACGGGCTTCGCGGCTTTTCGGGCGCTCTCAACGGCGTCGGGCGCGTGTGGGATCTGTCGGAGTTCGGCGCCGAGGCGCGAGCGCCGGAAGTCCTCGCGCCTGCCTTACCACCCGCGCCGGATCAGATCCAATACACGAACGCCAAGGTACTCCTCGTCGGCGAGAGCGGCGCGGGCAAAACAGGGCTTTCCAAGCGGCTGGCATTGAATGATTGGGAACCCAGCGATTCGACGGTAGGCGCGTGGGCTACGCAATGGAAGCTGCCCGTGTCTTCCGCTGACGGCGTCGAGCGGGAAATCTGGCTCTGGGATTTCGGCGGCCAGGCGGATCAACGATTGATTCATCAGCTTTACATGGACGAGACCGCGTTGGCCGTGCTGGTCTTCGACGGCCAGAAGGAAGACCTCTTTGAAACGCTGGGCCAGTGGGATCGCGACCTGACCCGCGCCTCGCGCAATCCATTCACCAAGCTGTTGGTCGCCGGACGCGTGGACGCCGGCGGATTGCGCGTCAGCCGGAGCCAGGTCGAAGTCTTTGCGAAGGAACGCGGCTACACTCAATTTCTGGAAACCAGCGCCAAGGCCAATCTCCGATGCGAGGAACTCAAGCAAACCATCCTCGACGGCATCCGGTGGGAGAACATCCCGTGGCGCTCCTCGCCGCTGCTCTTCAAACGGCTCAAGGAGGAGATCGTCCGCCTCAGGGACGCGGGCCGGGCGCTGATGCGCTTCAATGAACTGCGGGAGACGCTGCAATTGCGCCTCCTGGGAGAGAAGACCGGCGAAGTCGCTCGATTCACCGACGAAGAGCTGAAAGCGGTGGTGAGTTTGTTGGCCGGCCCCGGCGTGGTGTGGGAGCTGGCGTTCGGCAGTTGGGTGCTGCTCCAACCGGAGCGCGTCAACGCCTATGCCCAGGCCGTGATACAGACGATGCGCGCCGACGAACACGAGCGCGGTTGCCTGCCGGAGGAGCGGGTCTTGAACGGCGATCTCAAGTATCACTCCTCGATGGAGCGTCTCGGAGCGGACGAGGAGCGGTTCGTGCTGCTGGCCATGCACCAGACGCTGGTGGAGCGCGGTTTTTGCCTGAGGCAGCCGACCGAAAGAGGAAACCTGTTGATCTTCCCCAGCTATTACCGCCGCGAACGGCCTGAACAGGTTCGCGCTCCGGCGGTCCTGGTGAGCTATCGCTTCAGCGGTTTCCTGGACGAAGTTTACGCCACGTTGATTGTGCGGCTGCATCACACCGACGCTTTCGAGCAGGACCAGCTTTGGCGCTACGCCGCCGATTTCAAGACGCAGACCGGAAGACAACTCGGCGTGAAGTTGACCCGGCAATCACCGGGCGAAGGCGAACTGAAGGTGTATTTCGATCCGGCGGTCTCGATGGAGGAACGGATCATCTTCAGCAAATACGTCCACGAGCACCTGCTACGGCACGGCAAGGACGTGGAACGGCTGCGGCATTATGTCTGCCCGCATTGCGGCACGACGGTGGACAATCGCGAAGTGGCCATGAAGCGGTTGGACGGATGGCTGCGAAACCGACCGGCGGAACCGGACACGACCGGCTGGTTCAAATTCCGAAAGGAAAAAGCGGAAGCGCCGACCATCGTGTGCGTCGGTTGCGAACTGCGCGTGCCGCTCTGGGATGAGTTGGAGCAACGCTTCGCCAGCCCCGAGATTCAACAACGCGTGCGCGACATGCAGAAAGAATCCGCCATCGTGCTGGACAACGAGAGCAAGGAACGCGCGCTGGTCGGCGAAGTGATCTCCACCGTGGCGCTGGCGGGCCAACTCAGCCGGGAGTTCAACGTGAGCGATCACGGCATAGACATGGAGATCGAATTCAAATCGGATGACGGCGAGGCGACCGGACGGAAATTGTATCTGCAATTGAAGTCGGGCGATTCCTACCTGCGCCAGCGAGAGCGTGACGGCGCGGAAATCTTCACCATCAAAACCGAGCGTCACGCCCGCTACTGGATGGCGCAGGCCTTTCCCGTGCTGCTGGTCATCCGGAATTCGGAAGGTGAAGTGCGCTGGATGGAGGTGCGGGACTGGTTGAAGCGGGAGAGCGAGAAAGACAAAAAGCCCGTGAAGCAGATCGTCTTCGAGGGGGAACGCTTCGACGTGATGAGCGTGCGCCGCTGGCGGGACAGGGCTTTGCAGCAAGATGCTCCGTAAAGGCTCAGCGAGCTTTGCGGTTATCCGCTAATTCTGTTTTCACAAGATCGTGTGTAATGCGGCGCGTGCGAGGAGTGGCGGATAAAGCGGTTTTTGATATACTCCGCCTGCCGTACAAATCACTGCGGGTACCTTTCATCAACAGTAGTCTTCAGCGTCATCCGTTTGTCAGGAGGTTCAGCCAGTAATGAACACGGTGTTGAGCAGTCTTTCTGAAGTCGTTACCTCACTATTCCAGTCGCTCAGGCTATCTTATGTGGCGCCCCCATTCATTTTCTGGGTTTTGAACGCCCTCTTCGAGCGCCGGCCGGCTCAAAAGACAAGGAACAGCAACCGACACTGGTTCGATCCGAGGATGAGAGTGAAAAGCCGCGTCATGGCGTGGCCAACATTTCGCGAAGCTCACAGATCATCGGGCCATCCGGCTGTCTCGCTACGATATTCCTGCTGATCGTAATCGGGGCTGCGGCCTATTACATACGCGAAAAAGAGTGGCTGCCACTTCAGTCCAATTCGTCAAACACCTCACCCTCAAAGAATGGCGCCATAGCGAGCGAGCTCGATCGCGATTATATGCTTGTCGGAGTTCAGACGGGCGCCCCGGGAAAGCTTTACTTTTTCGATCAATGGCGGAGACCTGAAGAAAATCTCCCGCTAAATTGAGGGTTAATGAAACGCGGATGACGCGGAGGCGACGGATCATCGCCGATCTGCCGAACAAAAAAAATCTGCGTCAATCCGCTGCATCCGCGTCATCCGCGTTCCATTAACCCTCAACCATTACCCGTGACTATGAAAGTCGCCCAGTAGTAGGGATGCCGCAGTCGCGGAGACACGGTTTGAAGGAACGAAATCTGGGCCTGGCGTAAGGCTTGGCCGAAGGCCAGTTTCTTCACTCGATGAGTGGCGTGGAATTTCTCCATCAGCGAGGCGGTGCTTTCATCATCGATATCCCACAAACTTGCGATCACAGTCGGGACGCCGGCAACCAGGAAAGCCTGCGCCAAACCGCTCAGGGCCTCGTTGCGGGACTGGTCGCCAAGACCGGAACGACAGCTCGAGAGAACGACCAGGCGCGTTCGCTCCGGCTTCAGACGGTAAATCTCATGAGCTTGTAACGAGCCGTCGAAGGCGGCTTGACCGGGATTTTGTTCCCCTGAAGCGGGACCGTTTTCGTCAGCCAGCACGATCGTGGAGAGCATCGAGGACTGCTTATTGCTCAACGCATGCGTGGCCAAATGGACAATCTCGTAATTGCCTATCTGTTTGACGAGTTCGCTCTCGGTGGCCTGCTTTCGGTTAAGAATCAGGCGCTGCGGATAGAAGGACTGGATGCGTTCAAGCTCCTGCTCTGACAATGGCAAGGGTTGAAGTTTCTGGAAGCTTTGTTGATTGAAACGGGGATTGCCGAAACCGAGAAACGGCTCCGCTTCGCTCCTCTGTTTGCGAAGGGAAATGTCTTGGGTACGCGCAAACACGCTGGCGCTCGGGTTGATGACGAGCGTGAAATCCTCGATCAGATAGCGCTTCGATTCCGGCGAGACCAACGAGGCGAACGGCAAATCCTGCAACACGCCATCCGGCACAATGCAGAGCGCGCGGCTCTGATCGAGTTGTTTGCTGATCGGCGCGATCAGCATTTGATACAAATCGGACGCCTGGCGGTTAAGTTTCTCAAGACTGCCGCGCGCGCGCAGCGTATCAAGATAATTTGTGACCTTGCCACGCAAATCGTCCGCGCCGACATCGAACTTCGCAGTGGCCAACCGGTCTCGGGTGACGAACCAAATCATCAAATGGCTCTCGCCGACGACATATTGCACGAGTTGGACGCCCGCGGGCAGCGCCTGTTGCACCTGCTCCAGGGTGAGCGGGGTTGCGCTGCGGGAGAGCGCCAGCTTGACCTGGCCGTCACTCTCGCTCACGCGGCCCGGACCGGCCAACGCGTCGAGCAGGTCACGCCCCTTGGCGATCTCAGCGTAATTGAACGCCAAGGCTGGGTCATTCTTATTGGAGAACTGAAAATTGACCATCGCGCGGTAAACACTCTGCTGGCTGGTGAGAAAAGTGCTACGACTACCCGCGTCACCGATTTGTTCGCGCGCTTCCTCAGAGAGCTTGATACTTTCCGCAAGTTCCTTTTCGGCTTCCGCGTTCCGACCTTGCGCCAGGTATGCCTTCGCCAATCCCTGTCGTATGGTCGAAAGATAGAAACGATTGCCTCCGGGACCAACCTTCTCAATGGCTCGCTGGTAGGTGGCAATCGCTTCGCCGGCCTTATTTCGTCGCAAGTAAAGACCGCCAAACTTGGTATAAAGATCAACCTGTAGCAGCAAGCGCGCCTTCTGATCTGTAATCGCCTCAGCGCGCGCGACAGCGTCGTCCAGGTGTCGCCTGGCTTCATCATGACGATCCAGCATCCCGTAGGTCATCCCGAGCTTCTCGATTATCAAGGCTGAGGCCGCAGTGTTACCAAGTTGCTCCGCCATTCGTACAGCCTCGCGCTGGTAGGGCAGCGCCCTCACATAGTCACCCGCGCGGTAAAGGATGTCCCCCATTTCATTGTAAGCTCCGAAAGCCACGTTTGGCGCCACAGGCAAATCCTGCATCAGTGAGATGGCCTCATAAAGCCTCTGTACCGCAGGATTGTAATCGCCAAGGCGCGCATAAGCATGACCTACAAATCTCAGGCTGGTGACTGCTGTTTCCGCATCGTCTAACTCTTTCGCAATCTCGGCGGCTTGCTGACTGTATCCGAGGTTAAGCGATAATTGCTGCGCTGCGCCTGCAGCATTAGCTAAAGCGAGCAGTGCGCGTACGCGCATTTGCTTGTGGCGCCGCTGTTTGGTGTCGGCAACGAGTTGTTTTCTGAGAGCGATGATTTCGTTCGATTCAGATTGAGGGTCATAGTAACGGACGATAGCAAGAGCGGCAATTTCGGCGTGACAGTAATCAGCGAGCCGCTCGGAATCCTGACGCGCTTTCGAGTAGAGATTGGACGCCGCGCCGAATGAGCCGCGTTTATGTTCCTGCTTGGCTTGCTGCTGCGTCTGTCTAATAGCCTGTATTTCTCGCTTAACCGCATGATTACCCCGAGCTACGAAATCGACCGCATCCGCAACAAATCGATCACCTTTGATCTCGCCGATCAACCGCCCAATGTGTTTGAGCGCGCGCAAGTATAGATCGGCTTGTCGCTTTTCGCCGGCAATGGCGGCTTTCAGATACTGATCGAAAAGTTGATCCATCGCGAGATTCTGCATCGGGGCGAAATGCCTGGCCACCAACTCGCGCATCTTAACCTCATCGCCCGCAATCTCAGCAGCCCGGAACTCGGCCTGTACGTTTTGCTCCTGTTTCTCCAGACGTGTCGCGCGTTCGCGCAATTTATTCAGGTGTTCGCGCGCCTCCTCCGCCCAGGCTGAATTGCCGTCGAGTGTGAGGTACCGGTTCCAATCGCTTTCCGCTTGAAGAAAGAGATTCATCCGCTCGTAGCAGAGCGCGCGATTGAACCATGCCTCGGGGAGCTTTGAGTCGAGATCGACGGCGTTGGAACTATACTCGGCGGCTTTATCCAGCAATTCGCGGTCTTCGTGATCCTTCTTGCGGCTGCGCTCGTAATAAAGCGCGCCCAGATCGGCCCGGAGCCCGGCGTCTTGCGGGCGCTCTTCCAAGGCGAGAAGAAACTGTTGCTCAGCAGGCCCCAAGTCCCCATGCAACATAAAAAGCCTGCCCAGGTTATGACGGGTGGCCGCTCTTTGATGACTGCGGGCCTCCTGATTTAACTCCGACAATAACGCGATACGCTGACTCTCATCGACTCCGTTGGGATCGTTCGGACCGCGTGTCGCCTCATACCGTCGGTGAGCGAAACCACCCGTCACACGCGCCCGGAGCAGGCGGGTATTGCTGTAAACATCTCGGACACGCGCGAGCGCGAGCGCGTCTGAAGATTGTCGCCATAAAGAAAGATAAGCGATCAGACTGCCGCCGAGCAGCATGACGATAGCCAATGCAGGTAAGAGCGCGGGTCGGCGGCCATGAAGTCCCTTCCCAAAACTTCTCCAAGAAGCGCCGCCCCGACGATCCCACTGTTCCCGCCGTCTAATGATTTCTCGAGCTTGCGCGGCCGCCTGCCGCCCAAGCGACAATAGCTGATCCAACTCTTCCTGCTCATATCCATCAGCCGAAGAAACTATCGAATGAAGAAGGGTGGACAATTGAGTACGACAGACCAGACAATCCAAACAATGATCTTCAATAATTTTTCTTCCCTCTGCCGAACAGGCGCCTGTCACATAAGCGACCATCATCTTCCTGTTAGGATGGCTGTTAGGGTGGCTTTTAGAATGGCTGTCAAGATGGCTACCATGATAGCCGTTAGAATGGTTTCCATTTCCATTAACCCGCTCTCTCATCTCTTCCCCTCTTTATCTCCGCATCTCTTTTTATTTTAGTTGATAAACGCCACTCACCCTCAAATTTTCGCTGGAGAGGATTGAGTTAGTCCCGGATAGATACTCATGTGGTAGTGCTAAAAATATAACGCTGACTCTACGAGAAAACCTAATTACATTTTTTGCACTACCACCTGTATGAATATAAGGACGCATAACCGGGTGAAATTTGCCTATTTCGAGAATATTTTTTCAAAAATGGCCCGCCCAACGTAAAACCACTGTCCATAAAAATAGCGGAATCCGTCTACTTGCCATTAGGTGTACAACCATAAAAGAGCGGAATCCATCCGCTCCCCAGACTCTGGCGGTTGTGGCCATTAATAAATCAGGCGCGACGGCCAGTTACGACACCAACCTTAACCTTAACGGAGAAAACAATGAATACTATTCACTTCAATTTTGAAGACCTTTGCGCATTTTTCAGCAAGTACTCGTCACGGCTGATGGTAGGTTTGATCTCAACCGACGGCGAAGCGCCTGAACACATTCACCAACCTCATATCATCATCAAGCGGAACGGGGTAGTGGAGCGTGAGTATCACACCTTCGCTGAAATCAACGGTAACATTTGTCTGGAAGTGTTTCCGGAGGGCAAGCCGCTCAGCCGCTACACGCCCGAATCGCTTGGCGATCCGCGTCGCCCTTACAGTATGCTGGTTGATATCGAGAAAGACCTGCATCCGAAGGAGAAGCTCCAGGTTGATCCGAGGTTGTGCCGCGCGCGGCTCTACTTCAAGAATGGAGAACTCTACTCCATCAACCAATATGCCAATGCGCGCTTCACCGACCTGAACACAGGCCAGGTCTGCGAGCACGCGCCAAAAGACCTGACAGCCAATGTCGGTCTTGATGTGGAGATTCCGGAGGACGGCTATGCCGCGCTGCGCTTCTTCAATGGGACCGAGGATTTCATCTTCCAGAGCGGAAGCGACTATGAAGTGGAAGTTACAAACCAAGGCGCCGCGATCACGGGCGATCACTTCAAATACTTCTACAACATAGTCCGCCCTCAGCCGGAGCGGATGTGGCGCTTCACGGCCGGGGAGAGCCTGGGTCTGCCGACGCCTGGAACCTCCGGGCAACTTTGTTGCTTAATAGGATACTTCAGCTCGACAGTTTGGGAATGGCTGATGGAGCCGCTTGAGGAGTCCGAATTTTGAGGTTGCCGCCCCAATCTATAAAGAGAAAGGGGGGGCGTAGATGCTCAGGTCAATGATTTTCCATATGGCTACTATTTCCGATCGCGGGGTAAAGATTATCGGACCTTATCTACGTTTCCCCTATATCCAACTAAACGTCCTAAACTTCCGCACGATTGGTTAGCGCCGAACGAGCCACGCGAAACTCATGAATCGGGCTGCAGGGCTTTTGCAAAGTCGGTTGTGGCCTTTGCTAATAAACTAAAACCCTGGAATCGGGCTGTGAGTTTGTTGCGTGTCCCGGTATACTTCGCGTCCATCGCAATCTCTATTCAAGTCCTCGAGAACGTGAAGCATGTGAGCCAAGCGAAAATCGCGAAAAAGCCTCCGATAAATTTTTCGTGCGTTTTGTCTACTTCGCGTGTTTCGCGTTCTCTCTTTTTATCAGGAGGCTGACCAATGGAAACACTCTGGAAAGATTTTCGTTACAGCCTGAGGATGTTGCGCAACCGGCCGATGTTTACCGCGATAACTGCGCTCAGCCTGGCTATAGGAATCGGCGCGAACAGCGCCATCTTCAGCGTCGTCAATGCAGTCCTGCTGCGGCCTCTCCCTTACCGGGAGCCTGAGAGATTGGTGATGCTCTGGGAGCATCACTTCAAGAGAGGCGCCGACCGGGTGAGAGCGGCGCCTAACAATTACCTCGAATGGCAAAAGAACAACCGCGTCTTCGAAGAGATGGCCGGGGTCTTTGCTCTCGGGCAGAAAACTCTATCCGGCGCGGGAGAGCCCGAGCAGATTCAATGCCATCAAGTCTCGGCCAATTTCTTCCCATTGATTGGAATCCAGCCCGCGCTCGGCCGCGCCTTCTCGCAGAAAGAGGACATGCCGCATGTCGTAGAGAAACAGGAGCAACCGCATGGAGATCGTGTCGCAATGTTGAGCCATGGTTTCTGGTTCCGGCATTTCGGCGGCGATTCCGGAGCGATCGGGAAGACAATCTATCTCGACCGCGTGGGCCATACCGTGATCGGAGTCTTACCGCCTGGCTTCCGGTTCATGGACCAACCAGTGGACGTGTGGACCCCGTTGGGACTGGACCCGGCGAAAGATTATATGGCCGCGGGCTTTGGGCGCTTCTTATGGGCGCCGGCGCGGCTTAAGGCAGGCGTAACGCTCGAACAAGCGCGAGAGGAGATGAACCTGATCGCCGATCAATTACGACAGCGGCATTCGGTCTTCAACGCCGGCTGGGGCGTGAATATCGTGCCTTTGGATAAGCAGGTGATCGGAGACATCCGCCGGACGCTGCTCGTCCTGTTCGGCGCGGTCGGTTTCGTTCTCCTGATCGCTTGCGCCAACGTCGCCAATCTTCGTCTGGCTCAGGCCGCCGCCAGAGAGAAGGAGATCGCCATTCGCGCTTCGCTGGGCGCAAGCCGTCCGCGGCTCATCCGCCTGTTGCTAACCGAAAATCTCGTCCTGGCTATGCTGGGCGGCGCCCTCGGCCTGTTGCTGGCGTTCTGGCTGGTCAAGCTTCTAGTCACGCTCGGGCCCACGAACATCCCGCGCTTGTCGGAGATCAATCTGGACGGCAGAGTGGCCGGCTTCACTTTGTTCGTCTCATTGCTGGCCGGCGCCGTCTCCGGCCTCGCGCCTGCCTGGCATGCTTCAAAGATCGATCTCAACGAAACGCTCAAAGAGGGCGGCAAGAGCGCGATGTCGAGCGCGCGTGGCAATCGGTTGCGCAGCCTGTTCATCGTCGCGGAGATCGCGCTCGCGCTCGTGCTGATTATCGGAGCGGGCTTGATGATCAGGAGTTTTCTGCGCTTGCAGGCGACCGAGCTGGGTTTCAATCCGCGGAATCTGCTGACGATGCGCCTCCTCCTGCCTCTGCCCGCATACTTTGAAGAAAAGAAAAGGACGGCGTTTTTCGAGCAGGCGATCCGGCGGATAGAGGCTCTTCCCGGGGTGAGGTCCGCCAGCGTCGTCAACAACCTGCCCTTCGGCGGATCGGCCATGACTCCTCCCTTTATGATCGAAGGCCGCCACGCGCCGGACGCGGTGGACAAACCCAGAGCCGATGTCCGCGCGGTCAGCAGCAACTACTTCAGGACTATGGGCATTCCGCTGCGGATGGGCAGAGACTTCACGGAACGTGACATCACTGAGGCTGACGCCAGAGTGGTCATCATCAATGAAACGATGGCTCGGCGTTTCTGGCCGAACGAGAATCCGCTGGGCCGCCGGATCAGAATCAACCGGCCGGAATATCCGGCGGATGAAATTATCGGAGTTGTCAGCGATGTCAAAACTACTGACTTCGAAACCGAGATCACGCCCACAATCTACTGGCCGCATCACAGTTGGCCTTCTCCTTTCGGAGCCGTCCTGGTGAGCGCGACAGCCGATCCGATGAGCCTGAGCGCTCCTGTAACGCGTGAGATCCGATCGCTGGATCCGGAACAGTCGGTAGCCGACGTCCGCGCGATGGAGCAAGTGCTCTGGTCCTCTGTCGCCCGGCCACGCTTCAATACATTGCTGCTCACCGTGTTGGCTGCCGTTGCGCTGGCGCTGGCCGCCATGGGGATTTACGGTGTGATCTCGTACGCCGTCTCGCAACGTACGCACGAGATCGGTATCCGCATAGCGCTGGGCGCGCGCCCGCGCGACGTGCTCAATCTTGTCGTCAAGCATGGAATGACGCTGACACTCGTTGGCGTTGGCGCCGGACTGGCGGCGTCCTATGCGTTAACGCGCGCGCTTTCGGGATTGCTCTATGGAGTGAGGCCTACGGATCCGGCGACATTTATCGGAGTCTCTCTTTTACTGTCCGTGGTGGCGCTGCTGGCTTGTTACATCCCGGCGAGGCGCGCGACAAAACTGGATCCGGCGGAAACGCTCCGGCACGAGTAAACACCAAATTTTCCCGTGAGCGCTTATGGAATTGACTAAACCTCTTCACCCTGTGACGTGCTTGTGCGGCGCGTGTATCGCCCGACGGCTTGAGGCCGCGCGGTGGCGTGACCGTGGCAGAGTCGCGCGTCAGATCGTAGCCGCAACATCGGTCGAAGAGCTTCGCCGTCTACCCGCTGAGAGCCGCCATCGCTTGCGAGAAGTGTTGAGCCTCGGCTTCGCGCCCGGGAAGGAAAAAGCGGCGCTTGAGAAAATCCTGACGGCCGAATTACTGGAGAAAATCCCGGCGACGGAATTGGCAGTGGCCGAGTATCAGCCGGGGATCATCATCAAAGGCGCTAAAGACTTTGTTGAGAAGGTGAGATCGCAACTCGACTGCATTGCCCGTGTGACGATAGGCGGACGCCTCCTGCGGAGCCTCGCCTCGCGGGGCATGACCGTAACGGTCGTTCCAGCATCGAGAATGAACGAAGCGCGTCCCGACAACTATCGGGCAGCGACAGCCCAAGGTAAGTCGCTCAAGTGGAGAGATGAATCAAGCAAGGAGAGAGTGATCATGGGCAACGGCGCCGGCTCGGACATAACCATCAGATACAACCCGAACCTCTCGACTATTGGATCTGAGGCTTGGCAGCGGCAACCGCCCGCCATCTGGCTTGCGCACGAATTGATTCACGCCGATGACGCCGCGTACGGAAGGATGGACCCGGAACAAAAAGACGGAATCCGAAACTATGAACGTCAGGCAATCGGACTGGCGCCGTATGATCGTAAGGAGTTCACTGAAAACAAGCTGAGAGCGGAGTGGAATGAGCCGCAACCGGCGCGTCCCCGATATTGAAGACATTGAAGATATTGAAAAGCGCCCGACCATCATGACTTTTCTATAAACATCACTTCACGAATCTTTTTTCGCATCCGGTCCAGGATATGAGCGATGCTCGATGGTCTGAGATCGAAGACATCGATCTTGGCAATCTCCTGCGGCGTGAACCCGTCGCGGTAATGCAGGAGGAAGATCAAGATGCTACGTTTGCTATTTTTCCCGGTGAAGGCGCGTCGCAATACTTTAACTACATCGTTTTCGGCCAGTTCATCCGTGTAGAGGCCGATCATGTTATCCCGCCGATTCCAGAGCTCTTCCGGTGGCCGAGGGTGATCAAGCGATTCGGTCCGCACGTAACGTTTAACAGAATGTTGCCGGCGTAAACGGTCGATCGTCGTGCTGGTTGCGATATGCATCAGGTAAACTTCGGCTTCGATTTCCGATTCCCCGCGGAAGCGCCGGAGGGCCGAGCATTTGTCCTTGAGAATCTTGAGGTAAACTTCTTGAAGGAGATCAGAGACAATCTCCAAAGGAGGTTGAACCTCGCCGCTGAACCGCCGGTAGGCCTGATAGACGCTAAGCGTCAAGCACTGATTGAATCGTCGGACAAACTCCTCCCAATACTGGTCATCATCGAAACGCGACGCACAGTAGCCAAAAAGTTTATAGCTAGGGAGAGCTTCTAACTCGGCTTGGGTCATTCTGTATTTGTACTGATTAGCGATCTCATCAACAGTGAGGGCCGGGATGAGAATCCGCCACATCCGTGTGCACAGTAGTCAATTTATCTACGCGAAGTACGCAACATTGGGACAGTGAGACATGTCGAACTTCCAGAGGGCAACCAGGATTAGCTTCGCGGATCAATCTTCATGCCCATTCCATCCCGTCAAACCCTGTCAATCCCATCTGAAGATGTGTGTTTTGATTTAGTATACCGCTCGATACTGAATGATATGCGCCAGTGAAAGACAAATCAAGGAGAGAAAGAGATTGGCTGAGGAGTATCGAGCACAGTAGCGCTGGGACACTGGAAAAAATATCGGGGCGCCTCCGGCAATTCTCGAAGAGCCATTTTTTCTTCAATGGCTCTGGAAGTTTCGTAGTCTCTCTGATTGACCCTGGCATGGTTGGGAGCTAGGATGTGAATTGCTAAAGCGCACATCCGAAGCTGCCCAGCGCAGCCAAGATGCCTTTACGAGGCTCTGCCCTCACCTACCCGTGATGGCAGAGCCTGCTGCTTTTTAAGCCGAGAGTCGCTACAAAGAGACTTTGATAAAACGAACAAAGTGTCCGGGACGAAGTAGCGTTACCTGAAGTGGTTTGCAATCCGATACATATACAAAGACGCAAAACAGAAAGAATTTTGCCCGTTTCGAGAAAAATTTGTGGCTCTTTGGGATCGGTCTTCTCCCATTCTTCGCGCGTAATTGGAGAGACCAGCGTGGGTGTGGTAGCTTATCTCCTCAGCGTTTGGAATTCCGCTTACAACTCACAACATCGGATGGTTCTATGCCTGTTGTCTCAACCCAGGAAATCACACGTCTGCTCGTCGCCTGGAACAACGGCGACGCGGCGGCGCTGGAACAACTCACGCCTTTAGTCCACCGAGAACTGCGCCGACTGGCCAAACGCTATATGGCGGGCGAATGCCCCGGCCACATGCTGCAAACCACGGCGCTGGTCAACGAGGCTTACCTGCGACTGATTGACTGGCGGAACGTCGAATGGCAAAACCGCGCCCACTTCTTCGGGCTGGCGGCGCAGCTCATGCGGCGCATCCTGGTGGATTTCGCCCGCGCCCGCGATTCGTTTGGTCCATCTCCGCTCAGGGAGGCGATTTAAAGAAAATTTCCGAGCGGATCGAAAGCGCGTCAGACGCTGTTTACGCGCCTGACGGCAGGTCGATTTTTTTCACCGCCAACGATGGCTGGTCACTGTATAAAATAAGCCTTTCCGAAGCGGGCGATCCCATCGGCGAGCCCGCCCTGGTCTTCAGCGGGAGCGGCCCACACATCAATAAACTCTCAATCGCCGCCAACGGCAAGAGCATTGTTTACACGTCGCTTACAACCATGAGCAACATATGGGCGGTTCCGCTCGCGCCGAAAACAAGCGTAACCATCGGTTCAGTTAACCTCCGATCGAGGTCAAAGCGTGGTTCACGACTGGTCACCCGACGGCGAGCGCATACTTTTCGCCGGGCAGCGCGACGGCGTCTGGAACGTCTGGTCGGTTTCGCGCTCAACCAAACAGCAGCGACAAATGACCAACTACACGAAACTCCATTCCTACGTCCGTTCGCCGGCCTGGTCTCCACTTGGCGACAAGATCGCTTATGAGTACGCTGAAAACACGGGCAACATTTGGTTGATGGAGTTGAAATGACATAGGTTCCTTTCACGACTTGGAAAGTTATCCCATTGGCTATTGTCAATTGGCTATTGGCTACTGTCCTCCAGGGAAAATATGCTTTCTTCTCTGCTTTTCGATGACCGATTTTCAATAGCCAATACCCAATGGCCTCGCGCAGTGGGCTCATTTTCGCCAGCGGGACCGGTAACTTTCCAAGTCGTGTCCTTTTGCTCTCGATCTATCCCGTGTCAGTAGCCCGACCGTGAGGGAGGGCGGGCTACTGACACGTCGCGCGCGACTGCAATCACTTACTGCGAGCCGTCATTCTTCGCCCGCTCGATCACCTTCTGCGCCACCGCGCGTCCGATCTCCAGTCCCGCCTCGATGTCGCTGCGGAAGTGAATCCCGGCCCAGAAGCGTGACGTTCCTGCTTCCTGCGCCTGCGCCGTGAAGTAAGCGGCGTCGCGCGGGAAGAGGTAGCCGAGCACCGCCGCGTAAGGCCCGTCGAACATCGAGTGCGCCGATGGGTAGGTCGGGTGTGGGGGGTTCGGGAAGAGCGTCACTATCCCTGGGTCAAGCATGTTCGGGCGCGCCGCCCAATACGCATACTTCCCGTCCCAACAGGCGATGGTACCGTCGTAGGCCGCCACACTCATCAGCGCGTAAGCGCGGGCCGCGCGAGGCGGGTTACGGTCGAACTGGTATTCAAACAGCTTCACCGTCAGGATGTCGTTCCACAACTTCGCAACGTTGCCCTGCCAGAAGTAGGCCGCGCGCGTCGTCGAGAAGTTCGCGCCGCCAGCCGGGATCGGGCGCGGGAAGTTTTTGACGTCGGCCAGTTCCTGCGCCTGCTGCGCCGAGCCGAAAGCAGGCGGCGGCGACGGGCGGAACTCGCTGCCCGAAGAGATCGCCCA
>Ga0187894_10004452_pt1 | contig 15029 bp, 14 predicted proteins | sample GBC1701081metaG_FD_136650 | JGI IMG/M metagenome (GOLD analysis project Ga0187894, IMG submission 136650) | White microbial mat communities from a lava cave in the Kipuka Kanohina Cave System on the Island of Hawaii, USA - GBC170108-1 metaG ...
AAATCTCTCTTTAATTTCCCCATAGCTGCACTATGGGCTAAGAATATATCGCTGTCTTCGACAGCTAAAACCGATTCCTGATTATAGTTTTTGAATTATTATCACTTGACCTTATCAGTTACAATTATTTTTTTCTACAACAGAATCAGAAAAGTAAAATCTTTAAATGTTTTCAGAATTAGGCTACATAGGCAAATCGCCTATCTCCCCAATTACATCAGGCCATTCATCAACTTCATCAACCTTTTCTTTTGTGCCCGATTCTTCGGACTCAATCAAAGAACTGCGTGTTGATGCAACTACGCTGTCACCCACAAATATAGGGCAGTCAACTCTTAATGCCAATGCAATTGCATCAGACGGTCTTGAATCCAATAAGAGCAGTTCCCCATTTAGTAATCTCAATTCAATCGCGGCGAAAAATGTGTTTTCAATAAGATCTGTAATGATAACTTTATTAATCACACCGCCAAGACCAACTATCAAATTTCTTATCAAATCGTGAGTCATAGGTCTTTGCGGCGTTAACTTTTCAATTTCAAGTGCTATTGCGTTTGCCTCAAAAGCCCCAACCCAGATTGGAATCATTAATTCCGTATCCGTCTCTTTCAAGATAATAATGGGGGTTCCGCTATTCGGATCAACCATTAAAGCTTTTATTCTGAATTCAGTTTCCATATAAATTCTTGTCTGGATTAAATCAAGTCTCCGACCAAACAGTTAGACTTGGCTTCGGTAATATTTATATTTACAATTTTACCCAGCATTTCGCTGTCAGACTTAAAGTTTACAACTTTGTGACACGTTGTATGCCCTGTAAACTCATCTTCCTTTTTAGCACTTCGCTTTTCCACCAATACACTATAGCTGTTTCCAACACACTCAGATAATTTCCTCTGCTGTATCCGTTTTTGAACCGCCTCAAGTTCCAGAAAACGCTCTGTCATCCTACTATCATTAACTCTGTTTTCCAAAACACTTGAAGGAGTCCCCTGCCTATCCGAATACTTAAAAATATAAGCACTTTCAAACTCACTAAATTTAACTAAATCTATAGTTTCCGCAAAATCCTTATCAGACTCACCAGGGAAACCAACAATTATATCCGTTGTAAGAGAAATTTTACGCTTTGCCTGACGAATACGCTCAACTATATTTTTATAAAAACTCACATTATATCCGCGCCTCATTCTTTGCAGGACGCTATCGCTTCCGGATTGAACAGGTAGGTGTACCCAATTACAAAGACTTTCATTTTCTTCGATAGCACAAACAATATCTTCGTTAAAATCTCTCGGAAATGAAGTAGTAAATTTTATCCTTTCAATATCGGTTGTAACAACAGTCCTTAATAGTTTTGAAAATGGAGTAGCACCTAAAATGTTCTTTAAGCCGTCGTCGTCAGTAGGTCTGTAGCTATTCACATTTTGCCCTATTAAACAAACCTCTTTAACTCCGCTCGATTTTAAGTCTTTTATTTCATTTATGACTGACCTAGCGGAACGACTCCTCTCACGTCCACGTGAAAAAGGAACTATACAATATGAACAGAATTTATTACATCCTTCAATTATCGGAACATATCCGACAAAAGGCGAGTGTCTATATGCAAAATCAGCCTCCCAATCTTCACCATTATTCTCTCCAATATCCAAAACCCTCTGTTTACTTTGAAGAAAATAACTCAAATTATCCGGAAGTCTTTCTAACGCGGTTGTGCCGCTTATAATTGAAATATCTTTTTTATTTTCAAACATTGTGGCACCGTCCAGTTGTGCCACGCACCCCATCACACCAATAAATTGTCCAGGATTACTTTGTTTGATCTCACCAACTCTTGTTAAAACCTTATGTGAAGCTTTTTCTCTGATAGAACAGGTATTTATCAAAATCACATCTGCTTCATCCTCACTGTGAGATATTTCAAAACCATTGGAAGCTAGTTTGGTAGCAGCTTTTTCTGAATCGGAAACATTCATCTGACATCCGTGAGTCTCAATAAAGACTTTAATTTTATAACTCATCTAACCCACCTTTCATAAACCATTAAAGCACTTAATTACAGCAATTATCAGCACTATCTTTATTTATTTATTTAACTTATTTTAATTAATTCCCCATCTACCTAGTTCTCTAAACTTTTTAAATCGTTTTTCTATAAGTATTGCGCTGTCTGTTCCACCCAATTCTAATAAACATTGGGCTATTACCTCTCTCAATATCTCGTATGTTTTTGTAAGATTATTTTGTGCTCCCCCCAAGGGCTCCTCTATTACCTTATCAATAAGACCCAAAGTGACAAGGTCCGATGCCGTAATCTTCAGTGAACACGCCGCTTCTGGAGCTAATCCGGCGTCCTTCCACAAAATTGCTGCACAACCTTCAGGAGTAATGACTGAATAAATGGCGTTTTCCATCATTAACACTTTATCTCCTACTGCAATAGCTAAAGCTCCGCCTGAACCCCCTTCACCAATAACTACCACAATATTCGGCACTTTAAGCCTAGCAAGTTCAAGTAAATTCCTAGCTATTGCTTCCGCCTGTCCTCTCTCTTCAGCATCAATGCCCGGGAATGCACCAGGCGTATCTACAAATGAAATTATCGGACATCCGAATTTCTCGGCAAGTTTCATACATCTTAAAGCTTTACGATAGCCTTCCGGTTTTGGCATCCCAAAATTTCTAATTTGCCGCTCCTTTATATCATGACCTTTTTGCTGCCCTATAACGAAAACCCTGTGTAAATCAAATCTAGCAAATCCACAAACAATTGATTTGTCTTCTGCGAAACGCCTGTCCCCATGGATCTCAATAAAATCATCGAAGAGATTATCTAATATATCTAATGTAAACGGTCTTCCGGAGTGCCTTGCTAACTTAACTTTAAGAAATGATTTTTCCACTTCGGAAGAACTACTTGTATTGTTATTTGCCATAAACTTAAACACTTAAAATGATTAAAATAAATCATCATAAATCAAAATGATTTACCAACCATATATCCTTAACAATCTGCTTATACATTCGCTTTAAGCAAGTGTATAAACCTTTTTTTGAATTAAAATTCTGCTTAATGCATATTCATTTCAACTATGGTTTTCTTATTTTATTAAGGATAGACAAAACTTATACAACGAATTGTTTTTTTGTTGTTTCCCATTACCATTAAAAGTTTGACTCATTTATACTAAATCGAAAAGAAGTAAAGTTGTTATGCTAAATATTGGATTACAGTTTTATAACAAAAAAATCCGGTTCAGAAATTATTCGATAACACTCGTTCTTATTTTTATACTTAGCTGTTCTGTCTCTTCAGCAAACCCAAACATAAAATATCTGCCTTCTGAATCTTCTGGCAACGAAGATGTTTCCTTAATAAAACCGCTGTTGACATTTTGGCAGAAAAGTTTCAAACCCACATCTGTGTTTACAATCCATAATAGCCTGATTGTTCAAGGCAACGAATTACTTTCTTCTGTTGCAATTCAAGATGGATCAATTATCTGGAAAACATTTATAGGCGACAGAACACTTCTATATAAATCCAATGAAAAAAACCATATTTACTACGTAACAGAACTATCATCTACAAAGAATAATCAATATCAAATTACTTTACATACCACAGATTCAATAACTGGCATAACCAGATGGTCGCAATCATTTTCAAAAAAAATTATAGGATTATTTTCTTTGGACTTTAGTCTTGTTATCTATTTTGAAGATGGCTCCTACACAAAAGTAGATAAAAACAACGGAGATATTCTACAATCTCAAAAGTTATCAATAAACCACCCAAAAAAAATAGCCTTGCTTGCTGATAACTTTCTCATTCTCACTTCAACTGACGAAGTTATTTGCTTAGATATTCAAAATAACAAACCATTATGGGCTAAAAAGCAAGACTACGGCATACTAAATATTAAACCCTACGCAAATAGTATTATTTACATGACCTCCAACAAAACGCTCAATTCGCTAGATGCTAAAACCGGCAAAGTTCTTTGGAACATAAGATTTAATACAAAACCACAAGAAATGATAGCATTTGAAGATGGTGTGTTAGTTACTACAACGGATAATGCAATCGCATATATTGATTCTAAAGGCAAGCAGAAATGGAAACGAATAATTGAAGGTAAAATTTCCTCAAATTTTTTACTAAAAGACGGATACTTGTTGATGTTTCCGATTGGAAGCAATATTGGCATCGTAATAGAGCTAAAGAATGGTCAAATAAAGAACAAAATAACTCTTGAGGAAGATTTATATGTAACCACGCCTCCGACTTTTTTGTATAACCTTCTTTTTTTATCTACACAGAAATCAATAATTGCATTAACCAACCCTAACTAAACTATTTTTCTTATTCGGTAATATGCTGTTCTCTTTTTCGTACAACCAGACCCGCCATAACGCTAAATGATTTAAGCACCAAACCATGTAGAACATAAAGTAGTGCAATTGCAAGCAGAACGTATGTCGAGTAAAGCCAAACAAGCATTGCTATTGCAGCTATTATCAGTATCAAACGAATGTTAATCTTACCTGTACCGAGCGATTTGAAACTTGTGTATTTGATGGTACTGACCATCAAAAGTCCTAGTACCCCCATAATAATCATAAAAATACAACTAATGTAGAAGGCTTTATTTTCCGGCATCAAAGATGACAAAGGGTTCGGTGAGTAGTGAATAATGCCTGCAATTAACCCTGCCGCAGGGGGTATCGGTAAACCCACAAAGTGTTTTTTATCCACTTTTGCAGTTCCTTCCGACAATGGTCTCGGTCTTGACGCCTGAACATTGAATCTAGCCAATCTGAAAGAACCACACATCAAATACATAAAGGAAACAAAAAGACCTAGATTATATAACTGAGTACCCTGTGCAAATACAGATCCGTATCCCCAAGCGAAAGCCAGAACCGACGGAGCAATACCAAATGTCAGCACATCTGCAATCGAATCAAACTGTACGCCGATTTCCGTAGTCGTTTTGGTCATTCTTGCAACCCTGCCGTCTAAAGCGTCAAACAGTGTTGCCCAACCTATAAAAAGAGCTGCTTTATCAAATTCATATGACGCCCTTAACAATGATTCGAAGGTCTGATCCGAAAGGAACTGATAACCTCTTAGAGTTGCCATTATTGACAGAAATCCCATCAATACATTTGCCGCCGTGAAAGCTGTCGGGATCAAATAGAGACCTTTTTTTATTCCCTTTCGCTCAGGGTTTTGCTCCGAAAGGGCATTTGTCTCTTGGGTAATGGCTTCAGACATTTCCAATTCTCCCTATAACTGTCGCACCACCTTTTACACGCATACCCTCTTTTATCAAAATATCTACATTTGAAGGCAAAATTATATCTGTCCTAGAACTAAACTTTATAAGTCCGAATCGCTCCCCGATTAGCACAGAGTCACCTGATTTCTTCCAGCAGACAATTCTTCGCGCCAATATTCCGGCAATCTGTTTACACACCACAGTTATTTTTTCGCCCTCAATTTCAAGCATATTCTGTTCATTTATCAAACTTGCATCTTCCCTTGTAGCCATTACAAACTTACCTTGTGTGTACTCTACCTTCTTAATTTTCCCCGTTATTGGCGACCTGTTTATATGCACATCCAAAGGCGAAAGAAAAATACTTATGAGAGTTGGTGAAGATATATCCTCCCCCAATCTTTCCACTTTTGTTACTTTCCCGTCCGCAGGCGATACAACAATATCCGGCGTGTACGGGACTTCTCTTTTCGGATCACGAAAAAAATAAGCCATGAAAAGGGCAACAAACAAAAACGGCAAAGCGACAAACCAAAACTTGAACACAATAAAAATTATAAACAGTAATACCGGAACTAAAACGTAAGGAATACCATCTTTAACCACTGAAAATTCCCTTCCTAATCTAATATACTTTTATCAAACCCGCGAATTCTAACAAAAAGGAGGCGCAATGTGCACAACATTTTACGCCTCCGTTTTGCTTTCGAGTTATAAAACTCAAAGAATTAAAACTAATGAGTTGTTTCCTGATGCTTCAACATCATCTCATACATCTGATCTTTAATAACCAGCTTCTTCTTTTTCAAAGTACTCTCTTCAACCTGCTCTTCTTCGCTTGGATATGTAAGAGACGTTAGTTCGTGCAAACGCTCTTCGTAACGACCGTGTTCCTTTGCCAATTCACGAAACACCGGGTCGTGATTTAAAAGGTATTCTTTAATTTGCTCCGCGCTGGATATATCCATAAATGGGAAAGCCTCCTTTTCAGATGTTCTAATTTATAAACCGCACTAAAACACCGTGCTGGTTTTACGAAGTGATTTGATGGTAACTCAAAACTCCAAGCTAATTCAAGATAAGACTGAGATGAAATTTAAGAAAATTTTAATACCACCACAGCATCTGTTTTTTTACTCAACAGTGTAACATCATTACCAAAGCGTCTTCCTTTGGATTTGAATAATAATCTTTACGCTTGCCTATCGTTAAGAAACCTTTCTTTTTATAAAGTGCTATCGCCGGTAAATTTGTTTCTCTTACCTCCAGCAAAAAATTTGAATAGCCCTTGGTAAACATTATTGACAACGAAATATTTAATAGCTTTTCGCCAATCCCCTGTCTCCTGTAATCATTTTTCACTGCAATATTTATTATCTCAGCTTCAGGTTTTATCAGACGCATAAGTAGAAAAGCAACTATTATCTGCTTTGTGTTTTGTGAAACCTCCGCAACAAAAGATAAAGAGTCATCACTGTTTAATTTGACCAAATAATCGGCTTCACTCCAACTCGCAAACCCTACCTCATGGCTTAGCTTCGCCATACTTTGAACATCACTTTTTGCCATTTCTCGTATTACAACATTGATCATAACCCGACGTATTTTAGTAGAGCGATTCCCTTACATAATTTGGCAGCAATCTTTTCTCAAAATCCTTACCACCTTCCGACAAACCATTGACGACAAGTTTTACTACACCAACAGACAGAGGAAAAGGCTTGTTCAATATCAGCCAATCATGGTCAAACTGTACGCCCTTATCAAATTGATTTAATAAAGAATCATCAAACATTCCCACAAAAACTACTGACGAAAATAACTCTTTGAATTCAAATAACCTTTCTACCGTAGAGATTGTTTGTCGGGTCAATTCAAATAAAGAGTTATTTTCAACCCGAAAACATTGCATAAACATTTCTCCGCGCCCGGCAGGTAATAATGCCCAAATATGCTCTTTACTCATAACAGTAGCCTCAACCGCCAAAGCCCTTAACGTAGGTACGCATATTGTCTCAATACCTAAATTTACAGAGAGGGATTTTGCTATAGCCAAACCTATACGCATACCCGTAAAGCTTCCCGGTCCGTTTGCCAAACAAAGAAAATCAATATCTTTCAAACCGATCCCCGCCTCTGTCAGGGACTCGTCAATTAGATTAAATAGTTTTGAACTTCTATTCTCCGGTTTAATTTCAAACTTTGTGGAAATAAGTCTTCCTTGAATTGTAGCGACACTGACACTCACGCCAAACGCCGTTGTGTCAAATGCTAAAATATATCTGTCTTTATCACTCATTTATCTATTTAACTATATTGTGATGGCTTCACGGTATTCGCCCCAAACCTGTCTCAAACAATTACTGATTTCCCCGACTGTCACATAACACTCAACACAATCAAGTATTAATGGAATCAAATTTTTCGTTCCTTTAGCGGCGTCTTCAAGCTTATGCAGTGAAGTATCAGCTAAATGTTGATCACGCTTTTCTCTAACTGCCCTGACTCTTTCAACCTGTTCTCTTTCTATTCTTTCATCAACTTTCAAAATCGGGATACCTTTGTCTTCTTTCATCTCAAAACTATTAACTCCAACGACAATACTCTGACCGGATTCAACGGATTTCTGATATCTGAATGCCGCCTCTTGAATTTCTCTCTGTACAAATCCGATTTCAATAGCTTTCAACATTCCTCCCAAATTGTTTATTTTTTCTAAATAATCATTCACTCTTTCTTCAATTTCAAAAGTCATTTGTTCAATGGCATAAGAACCTGCAAGCGGGTCAACAATATCCGCAACACCTGATTCATATGCAATTACCTGTTGTGTCCTGAGTGCTACTCTGGCAGCATCTTCCGTAGGAAGAGAAAGCGCTTCATCCATTCCATTTGTATGTAAAGACTGAGTTCCACCCAATACAGCGGCTATTGCCTGTATGGTTGTTCTTACAACATTGACCTCCGGTTGTTGTGCCGTGAGAGTGGAACCGGCAGTTTGCGTATGAAAACGCAGCATCATAGACCTGCTGTCCTTTGCACCAAATCTATCCCGCATAATCCTTGCCCACAAACGCCTGGCGGCACGAAACTTGGCGACTTCTTCCAACAAATTGTTGTGTGCGTTAAAAAAGAAACTGAGACGTGGTGCAAAATCATCAATCTTCAACCCTGTACGTAATGCCGCCTCCACATATTCGATTGCGTCTCCTAAAGTGAATGCTATTTCCTGAACAGCTGTTGCCCCTGCCTCGCGTATGTGATAGCCGCTAATCGAAATTGTGTTCCAGTTTGGAACATCAGAAGCGCAGAAAGAAAAAATATCCGTAATCAATCGCAAACTGGGTTTTGGAGGGTAAATGTATGTTCCTCTGGCTATATACTCTTTTAGTATATCGTTCTGAATAGTGCCGCTTACTCTATCAAATTCTACGCCCTGCTTTTTCGCAACGGCAAGATAAAGCGACAAAAGAACAGACGCAGTAGCATTTATTGTCATAGAGGTCGAAACTTTATCGAGAGGAATTCCATCAAAGAGAATCAACATATCTTCTAATGAATCAACAGCAACACCAACTTTTCCTACCTCACCTCTTGCTAACGGGTCATCCGAATCAAGACCGATTTGCGTTGGCAAATCAAAAGCTACGGAAAGACCCGAAGTGCCCTGACCGAGTAAATACTTGTACCTTTCGTTCGATTCTTGTGCAGTAGCAAACCCTGCATACTGACGCATTGTCCAAGTGCGTCCCCTATACATATTTTTTCTAATTCCTCGCGTAAACGGGAATTCGCCAGGGCTGGAAAGGTCTTGCGTGTAATCAACCAGCCTTGTATTTGAAGGGTTAAAATCATTTGGTAAATCAATTTCTGAAGAAGTAACAAATTTCTCTTTATGTTCAAACATCTTATTTTTCATAAATGCTCCAAATAAAAAAACTCTTTTTTCTATCTCTCTAACACTAATTAACTATAATGACAAAGAGGTTTACTACCGCTAAATTTTGGAAACAGGAAGCAACAATAAATGAAAGCTCTTATTTTGGCAGGGGGAAAAGGCACAAGACTTCTTCCGCTAACAATAAACACCCCTAAACCTATTGTTTCGATATGTAATCGCCCGTTTTTGCTGTATCAACTGGATATGCTAAAAAATGCCGGTATAAAAGATATTATTTTATCTCTCGGATATAAGTCTGAAAAAATAGAGGAAGTTCTTGGAAATGGTAGAAAATTCGGTGTAAATCTTCAATATGCAGTTGAAACAGAACCCTTAGGAACTGCCGGAGCCTTCAAATTTGCAGGTAATCTTGTTAAAGAAACCACTGTGGTTCTGAATGGTGATTCACTAACGGATTTGGATCTAAATAATGTGTTAAAGTTTCATTTTGAAAAAAAATCCCTTGCCACTGTTGTATTAACACAGGTTGAAAACCCGTCCAACTACGGACTCATAGAGATTTTCGATGATGGCTCGATTAACCGTTTCGTAGAAAAACCTTCTTTTGATGAAATTAGCTGCAACACAATAAATGCAGGGACATATATTTTAGAACCGGATATCATGAAATATATCCCTCAAAAGAAATACTTTATGTTTGAAAATGGTGTCTTTCCTTTATTGCTGAATAACAAGGAGTCTTTTCATGCATATCTGCCTCAAAATACTTATTGGCTTGATATAGGAACCCCACGGAGTTATTTGCAAGCCCACTTTGATTTAATGAATGAAATTCCAAATATGTTAATAATAAACAGAAACAAAAGTATACCTTCAAAGTTTTCTGATGGAGTTTCTTTCATATCAGAGAATAGTCATATCGGGGAACGAACAATTATAAAACAGTCCTCTGTCGGTGAGGGTTGTTTTATTGGTAAAGGCTGTTTAATTGAAAACTCTGTGCTACTTCCCTTTTCTCGAATTGAAGATGGTTGTTCTATCAATTTCAATGTTATTGGTGAGAATTGCCTTATTGGAAAACATACAAAATTGCCTGAGAGATTATTCTTGGGTGACAATTCCATTATCTCAGACAATTCACTTTCATTTTAATTTCACGAACCCAAACTAAAGAACCAAAATAATTCAAATATGTCGGCACGACGACATCTAACATTTAAGCGCAGGCTTTAAGCACACGCGAAACTCTTCAAGTAACACATCTAAGACGTACTATAAAGAATTGTCGGTTTGCCGACAGCTAACACTACACCTTAAGTCATAAAGTATGCTTGACAGTTCTCTGATGGATGCGTATAAGCAGACAAACGTGGTGAGTTACGGCGACTTGCGAGCCACAAAAAACAATTCGCTAAACAGCTTGGATAATTCAAAAGATTTTCGATAATCGCGAGTAAAATCCTGTGCTGTTCTTGCACGGGATTTTTTATATCCGATCTATCACAGTCAGCCGACATAATTAAGAGGAAATAAAAGATGGATTCTTTTAGGGAAGTTTTAGAGCAAGACCAAATTTTAGTTTTTGATGGGGCTATAGGGACAATGCTCTACTCAAAAGGTATTTATATAAATCGCTCATATGATGAACTCAATTTGACCAACCCGGATTTAGTCACAGAAGTTCATGAAGAATATGTTGCCGCTGGCGCAGACATAATAGAGACAAATACATATGGAGCAACGGCATTCAAACTTCAACAATACGGACTTGAAAAAAGCCTGATAGATATAAATGTCTCTGCTGCAAAAATTGCACGCGAAGCAGCAAAGGACAGAGCATATGTTGCAGGTGCAATAGGACCTTTGGGTTTACGTATTGAACCATATGGACCGACTTCATTTGACGAAGCAAAAAATATGTTCAAATCCCAGGCTATGGCTTTACTAGAAGGCGGCATAGACATTTTCATATTAGAAACTTTTTCAGACCTTACAGAAATCCGACAAGCAATCAGAGCAATCAGGGAAATAACCGACAAACCCATTATCGCTCAGATGACCATACAGCCTGACGGGAATACAGCTTTTGGCACGACCCCTGAAATTTTCACCAGCAGATTGGACGAATGGGGTGCTGACGTTATCGGACTGAATTGTGGTGTTGGACCCGCTATTGTCTTATCAGGGTTAGAAAAAATGCGTTCGTTAACAAGTAAAAAACTATCCGCACAGCCAAACGCGGGACTGCCCAGAGATGTTCAAGGACGTCAATTCTATATGTGTTCTCCGGAATACATGGCTAAATTTTCCAAGCGGTTTATACAGGCTGGTGCAAAATTTATAGGAGGTTGCTGCGGAACAACCCCGACTCATATAAGACTTATATCCGATGCTGTCCGTTCAGTATCGCCTCGTAAACAGCATAATCTTCTAACAAAGGGCAAGACTTTGAGTATTGAACAACTAACACCTGACAATATCAAGGTTGTTGCGCCCGAAGAAAGATCTAAATGGGGAAGGAAGATAATTAATGGTGAGTTTGTAACATCCGTAGAAGTTCTTCCGCCAAAAGGATGTGACCCTGTAAAAACACTGGAATCTATAAAACTTTTACATGAAGCCGGTGTTGACGGAGTGAACATTCCGGACGGTCCACGCGCACAAACTCGAATGAGTGCAATGGCAACAGCCGTTTTAGTCGAACGCGAAGTCGGGATAGAGGCTGTTTTACACTACTGTTGCCGCGACAGAAATTTGCTGGGCATGATGTCCGATCTGCTTGGCGCGGCGGCTATGGGTATTCGTAATCTTTTGATAATCACCGGCGACCCGCCGAAGATGGGACCTTATCCCGATGCGACTGCGGTTTTTGACATTGACTCGATTGGTCTAACCAATATGGCTAACAAGCTAAATCACGGGCTGGATATAGGAAACAATCCAATAGGTCAGCCGACATCTTTTTGTATAGGTGTTGGTGTCAATCCGGGGGCAATAAATCTTGAAGAGGAAATAAAGCGATTTGAATATAAGGTCGAAGCAGGTGCTCAATATGCAATTACACAACCTGTTTTCGATACTGAACAATTACGTGACTTTATAAACAAAATTGAACATGTACGTATTCCCGTTATTGCGGGTATTTGGCCGCTTGTCTCTTACAGAAACGCAGAGTTCCTGCATAACGAAGTTCCAGGTGTTCGTGTAACAAATTCAATTATGGAAAGAATGCTCAAGGCTTCTGAGAAAGGAAAAGATTTCGCCAGAGAAGAAGGATTGCAAATTGCCCGCGAATCCCTGATTGATGTTCAAGACATCATTCAGGGTGTTCAGGTTTCCGCACCATTTGGAAATGTTCGTTACGCATTAGAAGTCTTCTATGCCTTGCAAGAATTTGAAAATAAGAAAGGCTTGGCAACATCTGTCAACCTTTCTTGACTAAGCCGTAAATAAAGATAGAAGGAAGTTGCAAACGCAGTCTCTTTTTTTGAACAATTTCTTAAATGAATCGTTTTTGACATTCGTGCAAAAGACTTCGCACAAATTACGGATTTCGCTAAAAGCCCAAAGCCTGCCAAAAATTACAACTAATCTACATTCAAAAAAAGGATAAAGAATATGGAAGAGGTTTATCAACCTTCAGAGAAAAAGATTCTGCGTTTTGAATTCACAGCGTTCAGTGTCGCAATGTTTGCCGCTAAATCGTTTCTCTTAATTCGTATGCCGTACAGAGGCGTCGAATTAAACACGATTTATACGATTCTCATAATCTCCTCATTTTATTTTTACCTGCGATTCAGGCAACAGATTGTACCGCCTTTTATTTTGCTCTTCTTTTTATTCGGGGCTGTAGGAGCAGATGTAGCAGGAAATTATTTTCAGATGTACGGCTACAGGTTTGGTCCCGTAATGTATGACGAATTCACGCATTTTATAGGACCCGCGCTATCGTTGCCGCCTACCATATGGGCTTTACGTGAAACCTTGAGAGGTTCAAGAATAAAACTCCCGAACAGCCTCTTGGCATTTTTTTCTGTTACTATAACTTTTGCTTTTGCCGCTTATTATGAAATTTTAGAACTTTGGGACGAAAACTTTTTTGGAGGTAAAAGACTTTGGACTCCAACGGACAGCGCAAACGATTTGCAGTTCGGGCTATGCGGGATTTTAATTTCTACTTTTCTCACACTCTTGGTCTTCAAAATTTTTCCTTCAAATGAGATTGAAAACTAAATGCCCGACAAAACAAAAAGGGAAGAAGGGAAGTCCGTTAACTTCCCTTCTCTTATATCCTTTTCTTCAAAAATCATTTTGGCTCAAATGCAAGATATGCCGCGCCTAACAATCCTGCGTCGTCGCCGCATTTTGCTCTTACAATCTGTGCTCTTTTTGAAGGCTCCATAAATGCGCGTGAATCAATCTGTTCTTTTGTTCTATGAATAAAAAGTTCCCAACCTGCAGCAACACCGCCACCTATTACAATCATTTCAGGGTTCAAAACATTTATAAGGCTTGCCAAACCGACACCCAGATAGAATCCTGCTCTGCGAAAAACCTCAAGTGCAAGCTCATCGCCTTTGAGTCCTTGTTTATAAATTATTTCCGAAGTCAAATCTCTTATTTGATTCAAAGGAGAATCCGGATAACGTGAACCCAGTTCTTTTGTAAGACGAACTATTGCTGTCGCAGAAGAAAATACCTCCACACAACCTCTACCGTGACAACCACACGGCGGACCAAACGGCTCAACACAAATGTGTCCTATTTCTCCTGCGGAACCGTCTATTCCACGCCATAGTTTTCCGCCCATAATAATTCCTCCACCAACACCTGTTCCCAATGTCACACAAATAACAGTTTTCGCTCCGACAGCAGCCCCTTGCCACATCTCACCCATAGCCGCAGCGTTCGCATCGTTCTCAATCAGTATTGGTAATTTCAATTCTCCTTCAAGCGCGGCAGCTAAACGAAAGCCGTCCAAACACGGAAGGTTAGGGGCTTTTACGACGGTTCCCGTTTCAACGTGCACAGTCCCCGGAACTACCACACACATTGACAAAACCTTATCAACTGTATGTGTTGATATAAATTCTTTCGATGCAGAGATAAGAGCCTGAGCTATATCATCAGCGTTATCGGACTGAGGTGTTTTTTGTTTTGTTCGTTGGTGAATCTTACCATCAACAGAAATGGTTGCAGCACGTAAATGCGTTCCGCCCAAATCAGCAACAATTACAACTTTACTCATTTTTATCTACTCAATAATTAAAGTAATTAACGCTTCCCGCTAATTAGTCCAATTTTTAAGTTTTATGATGTTTGTAGTTCCGCTTTTAAGCGGTCAATCCGGTAATTATTTAACTTAACCACCTCAAGGCGGAACTACGAACATTCGCTTTCAACAGACCGCCTGCGCCTACGGGCGGGTTTCTTCTTTGCCGCGCTTAACCCGCCCGTAGGCGCAGGCGGTTCTGACCCGTCATCACAACCTTGACTGAACACTAATTAGTACTCTGTAATCTAAGTTCTTTAACATTTGGCAAGAGTTTTGAGTCCCGCCTTCAGGCGGCTAATGTTTAGAAACAGCCGCCTGAAGGCGGGACTCAAAACATTAGATAATTTAGTTTACAGACTACTAATTACCCCAAGTTCAATTTTCATTTTTTTACATTATCAAAAGTATCTTCGCTTTCAGTTTCGACTGTATAACTACCAATAATGCGAATCAAGGGTAGAAAATTGCCCGTGTTGAAAACAAAGGACTTAACAAAATCGACTTTAGGCTTTTTGAATTAAAATAGTTTGTAAGTTGTTGATTCTACATGACCGATTTCTACCCT
>Ga0187894_10004453_pt1 | contig 15026 bp, 18 predicted proteins | sample GBC1701081metaG_FD_136650 | JGI IMG/M metagenome (GOLD analysis project Ga0187894, IMG submission 136650) | White microbial mat communities from a lava cave in the Kipuka Kanohina Cave System on the Island of Hawaii, USA - GBC170108-1 metaG ...
ACAAATCGTACGGTTTTCATCGCCGGCTCCCATTCGTATGCGGCTCTGCGCCGCGGGTCTTTTACCGATCCACAGCGTAATCCGCGCTGTGCGAATCGGGAGCCGGTCGTTCCATCGTGACTAGGCAACAGGCGGCCGCGGGCACAGATGCGACCGCAGGCATTCAGCCGGCGGCGTTCATCGGCAGGTAACGCATCCCGGCCATGCGAAGCCGCCGCTCGTCGCATGTGGGTGGATTGATTCCCGCGACTCGCCAATAGTGCCGGCAACCAGTCCAGGAGATCCGGCATGGCCACGCTTCGCCGTAAGATCGCGCTATCCATCCTTGGCGTCGTGGTGGGCGCACTCACGGCGCTGGCTTACACCCTGAGCCACGATTCCCCTTGCCAACCTGGCCCCGCGCTCACTCGAGGCGCAAGCACCATGAAAGCGATCGTCCGCCGCTGCTACGGACCGCCCGACGTCCTCGCACTGGAGGAAATCGCAAAGCCCGTACCCGCTGAAGATCAGCTCCTCGTCAGAATCCGCGCCGCCAGCGTCAACCCCGCCGACTGGCACTACGTCCGCGGCGAGCCCTACCTGTTGCGCATGGACGCCGGCTTCGGTGCGCCCAGGAATCCTCGCGTCGGCATCGACTTCTCCGGCATCGTCGAAGCCGTCGGCAAGGACGTCACCAGGTTCGAACCGGGCGACGAAGTCTTCGGCGGCAGCAACGGCTCCCTCGCCGAGTACATCGTGATCGACGAGGACGGCAACCTCACCCGCAAGCCCGCCAACATCAGCTTCGACGAAGCCGCGGCCGTCAACGTCGGCGCACTCACCTCGCTGCAGGCGCTGCGCGACGGCGGCGGCGTAAAGGCCGGCCAGAAGGTGCTCATCAATGGCTCCTCTGGCGGCGTCGGTACCTATGCCGTGCAGCTCGCCAAGTGGCTGGGCGCCGAGGTGACGGCCGTGTGCAGCACGAGGAACGTGGAGCTCGTCCGCTCCCTCGGCGCCGATCACGTCGTCGACTACACGAAAGAAGACTTCACCCAGGGCGCCGCGCGTTACGACGTCGTGATGGACAACGTCGTCAATCGCCCGATCCTCGAGATCAGGCGCATCCTCGAGCCCGAAGGGAAGTACCTCATCGTCGGTGGCGGCGGGCCCGACGTCGACCCGTGGATCGGCGCGTTCAAGGCGGCTATCAAGGCCATGGTGCTCTCCTGGTTCGTGGACCAGGACCTGAGATTCTTCCTCTCGCACTGGAGCGCCGAGGATCTCGGCACGATCGCCGGCCTGCTGGAGTCCGGCAAGGTCCGCTCCGTCATCGACCGGCGCTACCCGCTGGCCGAGGCCGCAGAAGCCATGCGCTATCTCGAGGGCGGCCGCGCCCGCGGCAAGGTCATCGTCACGATGAACGGCGGTCCGGAGTCTCCCGGAATCCCTTGATCGGCAGCTTCGCGACACGGGCGGGGCGTGCTGTGCCTGGCGCACGTCGGCATCGCCGGCAACGATCGAACGACGTGTCGAGTGGGTGGATTCCTGTCGCGGGCCCAGGCACGCCGCGGGGGCTCACCGACCCAGGAAAACTTGTTGTTCTGAATGGAGCGGGTGATGGGAATCGAACCCACGTTAGCAGCTTGGGAAGCTGCAGTTCTACCATTGAACTACACCCGCTCGGTCCCGCAATTCTAGTGGCCCACCGCAAGCATCGGTAGAGGCCCGAAACGGTCCGCAAGGGACGACGCCGGCCCGCAACCCCCCCGAGTGCGCGGTCAGGTGCGCAGCTGGGTCTGGCGGGTCCAGATCCGGTCGAAGTGCGCACCCGCGCCGCCGTGCCCGGCGATCGCGGACTTGACGGCCGCCTCGTCGATGACGCCCTGCGCATGCAGCTGGGCCAGGGCCCCCACCAGCCGACCGAAGCGCAACGAACGCCCCAGCGACGCCGGCTTGTTCATGCCGAGATCCGGCACCTGGTCCTCGAGCGCCGCGAGCACGCGACCCGACAACTCCCAGTCGTCCGCGATGCGGCGCGCCACCCTGGCGGTGTGCGCGTCGAGGAGCGAGGCGATGACCGCAGCGTCGGGCCGCAACCGTCGCGCCGCGTACTCATCGAGCGTCGCGCGAAATACGATGATGGCGCCCAGCCCCATCACCAGGGCGATCAGCTGCGCCGCGAACGGATCGGAGTCCTCGATGATGGCCGCGTGCGCCTCGGCGGCCGATGCCGAGCGGAACGTATGCTCCCAGACCGCCTGCGGGTAGCCGGAGAACTCGGCGGCGGTGACGCGAAACACCGGCTGCACGAGTGCGGTGGCGATCAGCGAGCGGATGCCGTCGAAACCGAGCATCGTGACCGCGCGATCGACGCTCTCGACCGCCTGTGCGTTGACGCGATAGAGCGGGCTGTTGGCGAACTGCAGGAGGTTGCCTGCGAGCGCGGGATCCTGCGAGATCAGGTTCGCGAGCTCGCGCGCGGAAGTATCGCCGTCGTTCACCGCCCGCATGATCTGCGGCAAGAGAAGCGGACGGCGCGGAGCGTAACGCGTATCGACGACGTCGCCGGCGAGAGTCTTGCCGACCGCTGCGACCACCGGTGCGTGGTCCGCAAGGATGGGCCCCTCCAGTTTCGCACCGCCGAGAGCCAGCTCGTGGAAACGGAGAAACGCCTCGCGTTCGCCGAAGCCGTCCGAGGACGGCGCGGCCAGAGCGGGGACCTCGTCCGTGGTCGCCAATGCATCCCGCATTGCCCGCGATGCATCGACCGGGTCGGCGTCGTAGCGATCGGCCGGGCGGCGGCGCCGCAGCGACCAGACAACCAGGGCAATTGCCGCCACGAGCACCAGTATTAGTAGAGTCCTTCCCATGGCTGCTCAGTCCGCGCGGCGCGGCGCGCGCCGGTTCTTGTCGAGAATACCGGCAATGATGAGCAGAAACGCCACGAGGCGCACGAAATAGACGTAGTGGCGGGTCTCTTCCGGCGGGTTCAGCAGCCCGAGCACCGTCCAGTTGAGGGCCAGGGCCAGGAACGCGCCGGAGAAATAGACCAGCAGGCGCTCGCGGCTCAGGTGCCAGAAACGCAGGAACAGCAAAGCACACGCCAGGCAGCCCGCGGCAAGTGCGCCCCACAGGAACTCCATCATGAGCGCCGCCCCTGCCGCCTCATTCGTGCTCCCAGATCAGCCCGAAGAGCAGAACGCCGACGGCGACGAGTGCGACGATCGCGCGCGGCGTGGCCAGCTCCGTGGTGGGGACGAGTACGAGATCCACCAGCAACATGAGATTGTTGAGGGCGAGCCCGATGAAGCACAGGCTGCTCCAGAACAGCAGACCGGTCCGGCTCGCCCGATATCCGCGCAGGAGCAACGCCGCGCACAACACGCTGGCGGCCGCACACAGCGTGTAGATTGCCTCAGGCATCGTTGCCCTCACTGTTGCCGCCGCCCCCTGCGCCGCCCCCTGCGCCGCCGCCCTTCTCGCGGTCCTGCAGGACGAACGCATCGGCGAAAGCCCGGATCGCGCGCGTGCGCATGCGCGTCATCGCGTTGGCGTTCATCAGCTTGATGAGATCCAGCTGCCGGCTTCCCATGGCCACGTCCAGCTGCTCGACGACGCGATCGATGGCCGCGTCGACAGGATCATAACAATAGGGCTTGTCGGGAGCGGAGTGCACCGCGCGCAGCAACCCCGCGCCGGCCAGCCGCATGAGCGTTTCCAGGGCGCGTTCGCGATCGATGTTGAGGCGCGCGCCGACTGCATCCGGACTCCAGCTCGATTGCGGCTCGCGACGCAGGAGCAGGAGCGTCTCGAGCTCTTCGTACGTCTCGATCCGCGCCAGCAGGAAGGATTCCAGCTCCGTTGAGAATGGCTGCCCGCCGCTCACCAACGGTCCGTGTCAGAAAGTGGCCCCCGCATGATCGGCCGACTGTAGCATGTGCGCAGCACCGATCGCATGAGTGACGAACCCGCCAACAGCGCTCCGCCGCGACGCCGCGTGCGCAGCTTCGTGCGCCGCGCGGGCCGCGTCACGCCCGCGCAGCGGCGCGCGCTCGAGGAGCACTGGCCGCGCTTCGGTCTCGACGCGGCGGCTCGCGACGGCGCTGCGAACGACGCCGCCGCGCACGACACCGGCGCTCGCGACACAGCCGCCCACGACTCTTTGCGGCCGCTCGATCTCGACGCCCTCTTCGGCCGTCGCGCGCCGCGCGTGCTGGAAATCGGTTTCGGCAACGGCGAGACGCTGCTCGCACTCGCATCGGCACACCCCGAGCGCGACTTCATCGGCATCGAGGTGCACGAACCGGGCGTCGGGCATGCACTGCTGCGGGCCGCGGAGCTGGACCTTCGCAACCTGCGCATCTCGCGCGACGATGCGGTCGAAGTGCTCGAGCGCCAGGTACCCGACACGTCGATTGCCGAGGCGCTCGTATTCTTTCCCGACCCCTGGCCGAAATCGCGCCACCACAAGCGGCGGCTCATCCAGCCGCCTTTTGCCGCGCTGCTGGCGCGCAAGCTGGAGCCCGGCGGTGTATTGCGCGCCGCGACGGACTGGGAGAACTACGCGGAACAGATTCTCGAAGTGCTCTCCGGCTGCGCCGCACTGGTCAACTGCGCCGCCGACGGAGGTTGCGTGCCGCGACCGCAGAGCCGGCCGCCGACACGCTTCGAGCTGCGTGGCCAGCGCCTCGGTCACGACGTCCGGGACTTTGCCTTCCGGCGCCTCTAGTGGTCTGCGATGGTTGACGGCGCAGGCCTGCAACGCCGAACCGGCTTACCAGCCCTCGACGTGCAGGTCGAGCAGCATCCCACGATCGTCGAGATAGAACCGCAGGCCCTCGGCCGCCTCCGGCGTCATGACTCCGCAATAGACGATGCGCTCGACGAGCGCGCCGCTGCGCGAGATTGCGCGCGAGCGAACCTGGTCCTCGCCCAGATAGTGAAACGCGATGGCATCGCCCAGCCGCTCGCCGACGTGCCTGCGCATCGCGGCGGTGCGTGCGCCCGGATCCGAGCGCGCCACCATCACGGGCGACATCATCGGGTGCGTTGCGCCTTTCACCCACGCCGTGAGCGCGGCTCGCAGATTGCGCGTGCGCTGGCCATCCAGGTCTTCCGCCGCGCGGCCCGGATCCGGCAGGCGCAAAGCCGGATCGATCAGCCCGGCGACGCCGTGCACGATCGAGGTGGCGTCGCACTTGTCGAGGTTGCAGAGCACGACCAGGCTCAACCCGCGCTCGACGTACCGCGCGATGTGCGCGCGAAAGCCCTGCCAGCTGCCGGCGTGCTCGATGTTCGGCGAGCCGCGCTGCTCGGCGATGAACCAGCCGAAGCCGTACGGCCAGGTGTGGCCGTCGCTCAGCCGCACCGGCGTCCACATCAGGCGATACGACTCGGACGACAGGAGCTTGCGCTCCCGCAGCGCCGAGTCCCAGGCGAGGAAATCGCGCGCAGTGAGATAGAGCGAGCCGTCGGCCGTCGTGTTCATCTTCGGCGAGACCCAGCCCTGGTTGCGAACCGCGCCATCGACGAGCTCGTAGCCCGCGGCGCGATGCGGCACCAGATCCGCCTCGCTGATCACGCGCGCGCCGCTCATGCCGGCCGGGGTGAAGATGCGCTTGCGCAGCACCTCGCCGTAGAACTCTCCGCTCAGCTTGCGAATCAGTGCGCCGAGAACGACGTAGCCGGTGTTGCTGTATGCCCAGCGCGTGCCCGGCGCGAACTGCGTCTGCATGCGCATCGCCCACTGCACCAGTTCGTCCTCGGTGTAGTCGCGGCGCAGGTCGAGCTTCTCGGCGCTGGCGTCGTAGTCGGGCAGGCCCGAGGTGTGCGTCAGCAGGTGGCGCACGGTGATCGCCCGCCACGCCGGACGATCGCTCGGAAAGTACTTCGCGATGGAATCTTCCAGTTGCAGCGTGCCGTCCTCGACCTGCAGCAGCACGGCTGCCGCGGTGAATTGCTTGCCGGTCGAGCCCGACTGGAAGATCGTCGTCGGGCGCACCGCGACGTCGTGTTCGAGGTTCGCCATTCCGTACGTGCGTACCGCGCCGTAGCTGCGCACCGGCGCGCCGCCCTGCGTGACGCCCCGCGCGACGCTGGCGCCTTCCGCTCCGGTCGCGATGGCCAGCACCAGGCCCGGCGTCTTCTCGCGCGCCATGGTGGCTCGCACGTACTCATCGATGGCATCGGCCCGCGCAGGGGAGGCAAATGTCCCGGCGACAGCCCAGCCGGCAACCAATAAGCCAAGGGACGGACGGCGCCGGTCGAACTGATTCATGGCTCGTTTCATGGGCCCTCGAGGCTGCCACGCAGGCCGTTGATGACGAACTGCACCGCCAGCGCCCCCAGGATGACACCTGTCAGACGGCTGACGACGTTGGCACCGGTTACCCCGAGCACGCGCATGAGTTGCGGCGTGAGCAGCATTGCGAGCAACGCAGTGAGCAACACCACGATGACGACGGCAATCTGTCCCCAGAACAGCAGTGACGCGCGTGAGACGCTGCCGGTGACGAGCAGCACGGTGGCAAGCGCTCCGGGACCGGCGATCAGGGGAAATGCCAGCGGAAACACGGAGATGTCTTCGCGCCGGCGCACCTCGGCCTCCTCGCTGGTGGTCGTGGTGCGCGCCCCACTCTGACGCACGAACACCATGTCGAGGGCGATGAGGAAGAGCATGATGCCGCCGAAGATGCGAAACGCGTCGAGGCTGATGCCCAGGACGTTCAGCAGCGCTCCGCCCGCGAATGCGAACGCGACGAGGATCAGGCCGGCGATCACGACGGCCTTGCAGGCCATCTTGCGCTTGTAGCCCGCGCTGGCGCCCTCGGTGAGACCCGCGAACACGGGGATTAGGCTCACCGGCTCCACCACGACGAAGAGCACGACGAAGAATGTGACGAGCTGTTCGAGCATCCGCAGCTTGAAGGGTTTACCTGGCAGGGATTACATGATGCTCCGCGCAAAAATTCGCGCTTGCAACGGTCACCGACGCGCGCTAAAAGTTGTGTCCACGAGCATAGCAGTGGCGGCTGGCTCGCGACATCGGCAGTGGCGAATCACTAACGGAACACACGCGACGCTAAGGAAGCGAACGGAGAATCCGATGGAAGCCCCCAGACCAATCGTCGGCGACTGGTACCGGCGCCGGAGCGGCGAGAAGTTCGAAGTCGTGGCAGTCGACGAGGACGACGGCACGATCGAAGTGCAGCACTTCGACGGCACCATCGAGGAATTCGACTTCGATTCCTGGGAAGAGCAGTGGGAAGATGCGCTGCTGGAGTCCGCCGAGCCGCCAGAAGACTGGACGGGGTCCGTGGACGTCGAGCCGGAAGATTCCGAGGAAACGGACGAGAACAACAACGAACGCCAGTGGCTGTCGCCGCTCGACTATCTTGATCAGTCGCGCTGAAGCGCGAGGCATTCAGTCGAGCTGAGGCTCCTCCAGCGGCACGTCGTCCGCGAGAATCACCAATCCCGATTCGATCCTGACCGCGAGCGGCTGCAGGCCGCGGCCTGCGCACGGCCCCGCGATGCAGCTCCCCTCCTCCAGGTCGAAGATCGCACCGTGCGACGAGCACAGGATGACGTTGCCGTCGGGGCTGAGGAAGCGATCGGGCTGCCAGTTGAGCGGATGGCCGTTGTGCGGGCAGCGATTCAGGTACGCGAACACGCGTCCGCCGCGCCTGACCACGAATCCGCGCAGCGGCCAGTCGCCGCCGCCGAGGGTGAACGCGCGGCTGCCGGGGTCCGCGAGCGTTGCGAGCGGACAGATCACGCGTGCAGTATCGATTGTCGTGGTCACGCTGATCTGCGCGCTTCGAGCGCACGCTGTTCGGAGGCAGGCAGCTCGCGCACCATGAAGTACAGCAGCACCAGGCCGGGGACGCTCAGCGACGCGGTATAGATGAAGAACGCCGGGTAGTCGATCGCATCGACGACGAACCCGGAAACGCCCATCAGCAGTTTGCCCGGCAGAGCGTAGAGCGAAGACAGCAGGGCATATTGCGTCGCCGTGTACTTGGCGCTCGTCAGGCTCGACAGGAACGCGATCAGCGAGGTGCCGTGCACTCCGAGCGCGAGGTTGTCGAGGCTGTTCACGATAGCCAGCCCCACCAGCGTGCGCTCGCCGCTCGCGGCGAGCACCGCGAAGGCGAGATTCGAAATGATGATGAGTACGCTGCCGAGGAACAGTGCGCGCACGGTCCCGAGCTTTGCCACCACCGTGCCGCCCAGCAACACGCCGAGGATCGCCATCACCAGACCGAAGCCTTTCACGACCGCCGCCACTTCCTTGAGCGTGTATCCCTGGTCGAGATAGAAGGGATTGGACATCACTCCCATCGCGTAGTCGGTCAGGCGATACGTGCAGATGAAGGCGAAGATGAGCACGCCGACGGCCAGCCCGTAACGCGCGAAGAAGTCGACGAGCGGTGCAACCACCGCGCCGTAGATCCAGCCTCCCGCGCGCTGCAGCGGCCGTGGCCAGTGCGCCCGCTGCCCGAGCCAGGCCACCACGTGATCTTCGTCCAGCACGGACGCGCGCGGCGCTGCGACCGTCGGCTCGGAGATGACGAGCGTGGTGACGATGCCGACGCCCATGAGCGCGGCCATGGTCACGTACGCGACAGACCAGCCGCTCTCGGACGCGATCCACAATGCGCCCGCAGTGCCGGTCATGATCGCGACGCGATAGCCGAGCTGATAGGCCGCGGCCATCGCTCCCTGAAGGTTCATCGGCGCGGATTCGATGCGCCAGGCATCGAGCGCGATGTCCTGCGTGGCCGAGAAGAAAGCGATCAGGAGCGCACCGAGTGCCACGGCGCGCAGGTCGGCCGCGGGGTTGGTCTGCGAAACGTAGAGCAGGCCGGCAGCCACGCCGAACTGAGCCAGCAGCATCCAGCTGCGCCGCCTGCCCAGCCAGCGCGTCAGGCCCGGAAGCGGCACGCGATCCACGATCGGCGCCCACAGGAACTTGATGGAATAGAGAATGCCGACCCACGCCAGCATGCCGATCGTCGCGCGCTCGATTCCCACCTGCCGCAACCACGCCGACAGCGTCTGGAACACGAGCATGAAAGGCAGGCCGGCGGAAAATCCCAGGAGCAGCATCGCCGCCACTCGCGGCTGCCGATACACCAGAATTGCGTCGAGCCACGCGCGCAGCCTGGCGGGTCGCGCAGCCGGCGCTTCGGTGCTCAAAGGTCGTAGTCCATGATCAGCGGTGCGTGATCCGAGAAGCGGTGGGCCTTGTAGATCGTGGCGCGCTTCGCCGCGTCGCAGAGCGAGGCGCTCACCACCTGGTAGTCGATGCGCCAGCCGACGTTCTTCGCCCACGCCTGGCCGCGGTTCGACCAGAACGTGTACTGGTCGGCCCGTTGATCGACGCAGCGAAAGGCATCGACGTACTTCGCGCGGCCGAACAGCTCGTCCATCCACGCGCGCTCCTCGGGCAGGAACCCCGAGTTCTTCTGGTTGGAGCGCCAGTTGCGCAGGTCGATCTTCTGATGGGCGATGTTCCAGTCGCCGCACAGCACGTAGTCGCGCCGCGAGCGGCGCAGGCGATCGAGATGCGGCATGAAGGCTTTCAGGAAGCGGAACTTCGACGCCTGGCGCTCCGGACCGGAGGACCCGGACGGCAGGTATACCGAAACCACGCTCAGACTGCCGAAACGCAGCTCCAGGTAGCGCGCCTCGGAGTCGAACTCCTCGACACCGAACCCGCGGATGACGCGGTCCGGCTCGCGCTTCGAGTAGATCGCCGTGCCCGAATAGCCCGGCCGGCGCGCGTCCAGGTACACGGCGTGATAGCCGCGCGGCCGGAACTCGCACCCGGTGAGCTGCTGCTCCTGGCACTTCGTCTCCTGCAGGCACACGAAGTCGGCGCGCTGGCGCGGCAGCCAGTCGTACAAGCCCTTGTTCGCCGCCGAGCGTACGCCGTTGCAGTTCAGGGTCACGATGCGCATGGCGGCCAGTATAAAATTGCCGGCATGCGCCCGCACCAGAAGGCTTTCATCGATCTCGCCCTGGAGCTGGGCGTGCTGCGCTTCGGCGAGTTCAGGCTCAAGTCCGGGCGCATGAGCCCGTACTTCTTCAACGCCGGGCTTTTCAACACCGGCCGCGCGATCGCCACGCTCGGCCGCAGCTATGCCCAGGCCATCGTCGATTCGGGGATGGGCTTCGACATGCTCTTCGGTCCGGCCTACAAGGGAATACCGTTGGTCACGAGCACGGTCGGCGCGCTCGCCGAGGGACATGGCTGGGACATTCCGTTCGCTTTCAACCGCAAGGAGGCGAAGGACCACGGCGAGGGCGGCACTATTGTCGGGGCGCCGCTGGCGGGTCGCGTTCTGATCGTCGACGACGTGATCACCGCCGGAACCGCGATCCGCGAGTCGGTGGACCTGATCGCGCGTGCCGGAGCGCAGCTCGCGGGCGTGGTGCTGGCGCTGGACCGTCAGGAGCGGGGCCAGGGAGAGCATTCGGCCGTCCAGGAGGTCGAGACGCAGTTCAAAGTTCGCTGTGTGAGCATCGTCACATTCGCCGACCTGGTCGAGTCCCTGCAGCACGAAACGCACCGCGGCAATGCGACGCAGGACACAATCGCAGCGATGCAACGCTACAGAATGCAATTTGGCGTTTGAGCCAGCCGCCGATCTTATGCAGAATAGCCGCCACTTCGACCCTGGCGGCCCAATGTCCATCCGTATCCTTGCCCATCCGGCAGTTGTGCTCGCGGCGCTGTGCGCCGTTGCAACTGTCGTGAGCGCAGCGGATTCGAAGTCCAAGGGCAAGGAACTCTACAAATGGGTCGACGAGAAGGGTGTCGTGCACTACGGGGACTCGGTGCCGGCGCAGTACTCGAAGCAGGAACGGCGCGTGCTCAACGAGCAGGGCGTCGAAGTCCGCAGGCTCGAAGCGCAGAAGACCGCTGACCAGGTTGCCGCCGAAGAAAGCATGCGACGCGCGGTCGCGGGCGCGCGCCAGCGCGACCAGATCCTGCTCACCACTTACGTTTCCGAACAGCAGCTCGAGCAACTGCGCGACACGCGCCTGGACCTGCTCGGGGGCCAGGTGAAGGTGACGACCCTGTATCTCGGCACGCTCAACGACAAGCTCGAGAAACTGCACACGCAGGCGCAGTTCTTCAAGCCGTACAGCAACAACACGGGCGCCGCCCCGATGCCGGATCAGCTCGCAGCGGACCTTGTGCGCACCATGAACGAGATCCGCACGCAGGAGCGCAACCTCGACCGCAAGCGCAAGGAAGAGGTCACGCTGCGCGAGCAGTTCGCCGCGGACCTCACGCGCTACCGCGAACTGAAAACCCGGCGCTACAACGAATAGCGTCGCGCTCGCCCGCCGCCCCGCGGCGTCTCACAGCATCCCCTTCTCCGCGAAACTGACCACGCTGACGTCGCCGACGACGAGGTGGTCGAGCAGGCGGATGTCCACGAGCGCCAGCGACTCCTTCAATCGTTGCGTGATCAGCTCGTCCGCCTGACTCGGCTCGGCCACTCCCGAGGGATGGTTGTGCGCCAGGATCACCGCGGCGGCGTTGCGTGCCAGCGCCTGCTTCACGACCTCGCGCGGATGCACGCTGGCGCCGTCGATGGTTCCGCGGAACAGCTCGTCGAAAGCGATGAGGCGATGCCGGTTGTCCAGGTGCAGGCAGCAGAACACCTCGTACGGCCGGTCGCGCAGGCGGGCGACGAGGAACTCGCGCGTGGCGTTCGGACTATTCAGTCCGGGCCCGGTCTGCAACGCCTCCTGGTAGTGCCGCCGCGCGAGCTCCAGTGCGGCCTGCAACTCCGCGTAGCGCACCTTGCCCAGGCCCGCGTGACGGCAGAACCGTTCGGCGTCCGCGCTGAGCAGTGCGCGCAGCGAACGAAACTCCTGCAGCACCGATCTCGCCAGGTCCACGGCGCTCGCGCCGCGCCGCCCGGTACGGATCACGATTGCGAGCAGCTCCGCTTCCGAGAGCGCCGCCGGCCCGAGCTCCAGCAGCTTCTCGCGCGGTCGCTCCATCACGGGCCAGTCACGTATCGACATGGCGCAGTATCGACCCGCTCAAGTGCCTGCCGCAGCGCGCATTTCTGGCCAAAGCGGCCACTATCTCCCGACGGTCTCGCGCCATAACCGGCGGTTGGGTGACGCTGGTTTGCATTCCCGGCGCCCGTCGCAATAATGACGAGCGATGAAAGACCAGGCCCGCAAGCGCATCCTCCTCGGCGTCACCGGCGGCATCGCCGCGTACAAAAGTCCCGATCTGGTACGCCGCCTCGCCGAACTGGGCTCCGAGGTGCAGGTGGCGATGACCGTCGCCGCGCAGCAGTTCGTGACGCCCCTGACTTTCCAGGCAGTGTCGGGCCGGCCGACGCGCACCGACCTGTGGGACGCCGCGGCCGAAGCCGCGATGGGTCACATCGAGCTGGCGCGCTGGGCGGAACTGATCCTCGTCGCGCCGGCGAGCGCCGACTTCCTCGCGCGGCTCGCGCACGGCCAGGCCGACGACCTCCTGACCACGCTTTGCCTCGCGACCGACGCGCCGATCGCGGTAGCGCCGGCGATGAACCGATTGATGTGGGCCAACGCCGCGACGCAGGCAAACGTCGCCACGCTGCGCGCGCGCGGCGTGCAGATTCTCGGACCAGCCGAGGGCAACCAGGCCTGCGGCGAGGTCGGACCCGGTCGCATGCTCGAGCCGCTGCAGATCGCACAGGCCGCGCTGGAGCTGCTGGTGAGCACCGACGAGCTCCAGGGCGTGAAAGTGCTGATCACCGCGGGCCCGACGCGCGAGCGGATCGACCCGGTGCGTTTCATCAGCAATCGCAGCTCCGGAAAGATGGGCTTTGCGGTAGCGCAGGCTGCGCGGCGCGCAGGCGCCGACGTCACACTGGTGAGCGGCCCGGTGAATCTCGACACGCCGGGCGGAGTGCGCCGCTTCGACGTCGAAACGGCGGAGCAGATGCTCGAAGCGGTGAACCGCCACGTGGAAGGCGCGGACATCTTCATTTCGGCCGCGGCGGTCGCCGACTACAAGCCGCCGCAGGCGATGACGCAGAAGCTGAAGAAGACCGGGGACTCGCTGCGCCTCGACCTGGTGCGCGCGCCCGACATCCTCGCGACCGTCGCCGCCCGTGCACGCCGGCCGTTCGTCGTCGGCTTCGCCGCGGAGACCGAGCACGTCGAGCGGCACGCGCGCGAGAAGCTCGAGCGCAAGAACCTGGACATGATCGCCGCCAATCTCGTCGGCGAGGGCCTGGCCTTCGACTGCGACGACAACGCGCTGCTGGTGCTGTGGGCCGACGGCTCGCACACCCTGGAGCGTGCCGCCAAGAGCGAGATCTCGCGCGGCCTGATCAAGCTGATCGCGGAGCGCTATCGCAATCACAGCAGCAGTCACAGCAGCGACCAGGGCGGCGCTTCTGGTACGCGAGCGCCGCGCGTTCCGCGCAAGGCCGCGCATGTCTGACGGCGCGGCGGCACCGCGCCGGCTCAAGGTCCGCATCCTCGATCCGCGCGTCGGACGCGAATTCCCGTTGCCGCAGCACGCCACCGCCGGATCGGCCGGCGTCGACCTGCGTGCCTGCCTCGATGCGCCACTGACGCTCGAGCCCGGGCGCACGGAACTGATTCCGACAGGCATCGCGATTCATCTCGACGATCCCGGCCTCGCCGCAGTGCTGTTGCCGCGTTCCGGCCTCGGCCACAAGCACGGCATCGTGCTCGGCAATCTCGTCGGCCTGATCGACTCGGACTACCAGGGACAGATCATGGTGTCGTGCTGGAACCGCGGGCGCGAACCGTTCACGGTGCAACCCGGCGAGCGCATCGCGCAGATGGTGGTCGTGCCCGTGGTGCAGGTGCAGTTCGAAGTGGTCGAGGAGTTCGAGGAGAGCCGCCGCGGCGCCGGCGGGTTCGGCCATTCCGGAAGGCAGTGAGCCTCAGCGCCTGGGCTGGCACTTCGGACAGAAATACGTCGAGCGCGCGCCCTGCGTGATCTGCCGGATCGGCGTGCCGCAACGACGGCACGGCTTACCGGCGCGCTCGTAGACATAGAGCTTCTGACGGAAGTAGCCGGGCGATCCGTCGGCACCGACGTAGTCGCGCAAGCTCGTGCCGCCGACGCGAATCGCGAGCTCGAGCACGCGCTTGATCGCGCGCACCAGCGCGTCGAGCTCGCGACGCTTCACGCGACCTGCCGGTCGCAGCGGATGGATCCGCGCACGGAACAGCGCTTCGCTCGCGTAGATGTTCCCGACGCCGACGACCGCCTGGCCGTTCATCACCAGCTGCTTGATCGCCACCTTGCGCCCGCGCGTCGCACGCTCCAGGTATTCGCCGTCGAACGCATCGTCGAGCGGTTCGGGCGCGAGACGCCGCAGCAGGGGATGCGTCAGCGGATCGTCCGGGACGAACAACAAGCAACCGAACCGGCGCGGATCGTTGAAGCGCAGCGCGAAGCCGGAATCGAGAACGATGTCGACGTGATCGTGCGTGAGGGCGGGCGTCCCGGCATCGAGGACGCGCAGGCTCCCGGACATACCCAGGTGCAGGATCAGGCTGCCGCGCTCGAGGTCGATGAGCAGGTACTTGCCCCGCCGGCGGGTGCGCTTGATGGACTGTCCGGCAGTCTTGCGCGCAAGGGACGAAGGGACGCGCCAGCGCAGCCTCGGCTCGCGCACTTCGACGCTCCGGATACGGCGACCCCTCAGGAACGGGGTCACACCCCGCAGGGTTGTCTCGACTTCGGGAAGTTCAGGCATTTCCGCAGCTTAGTTTACGTGGAGCACGTCATTTGGACGCCCCCCGTCGATCCGCTATAGTCACCGCCCCTTCGACATATTGCCGGTCGTGGCCGGACCTCTGGAGCTCCTGATGGATCTCGGTTTTCTATACGGCCTGCTCGACCTGAGCTTCTGGGGCTACGTCATCGTCACGGCCATCATGGTGCAGATCACCATCATGGCGGTCACGCTCTACCTGCACCGCGATGCGGCCCATCGCAGCCTGGAACTGCATCCGGTGCTGCGCCACTTCTTCCG